>Ga0209676_1000138_pt1 | contig 178932 bp, 148 predicted proteins | sample AraplaCvi_mLB_r2_FD_184282 | JGI IMG/M metagenome (GOLD analysis project Ga0209676, IMG submission 184282) | Arabidopsis root microbial communities from North Carolina, USA - plate scrape MF_Cvi_mLB_r2 (SPAdes) (version 2) | ecosystem: Host-associated > Plants > Roots > Endosphere | place... | reverse complement strand
TCCCCTGGAGGTTCATGTGATGCTATTCCTTATTCTTGGGTGTTGGTGGGTGGGGTGACGACCGGTTCGACGCGTCCGCCGATCAGCCAGAAACAGAGGAAGGAGATCGGCACGATCGCCGCGCTCAGCGCAAAGATCGGTGCGTAGCTCGCCTTCGTGAGCACGGGGACGAGCCAGGTGGTGATCAGCGTGCCGGCAACCGCGGCGGTGCCGCTGATCCCCGCGAGGCTGCCGACCGCGCCGCCGCCGAAATAGTCGCTCGGCAACGTCTGGATATTGCCGATCGCCATCTGGAAACCGAAGAGGATGCACGCGATCAGCAGCACCGCGGCGAGCGGCTCGCTGGCGCCGATGGTGAACAGCAGCGCCGGGAGCATGATCGCGCAGCCAATGGCGATGGTCAGCGCGCGCGCCTTGTGGACGCCACCACCGTTGCTGATGATGCGTCCCGAAAGCCAGCCGCCGAACAGGCTGCCGAGCATCGCGCCGACGAAGGGCACCCAAGCGAAGAGCCCGATCTGCTTGACGTCGAAGCCGAAGGTTTCGGCGAGATAGATCGGCAGCCACGACACGAAAAGCCACCACACGGGGTCGAGAAAGAAGCGCGACAGGATGACGCCCCAGCTCTGGCGATAGCGCAGCAGCTCGCCGAGCGGCACGCGGCGGCTGTCGTCGCGGCCGGCTTCGGTGCGCCCGGTCAGGATATAGTCGCGCTCTTCTTCGCTGAGGCCCGGATGCTTTTCGGGATCGGCCTTGTAGAACCAGAGCCAGGGAACGAGCCAGATGAAGCCGAGCACACCGATCAGCAAGAAGGTGCCGTGCCAGCCGAACTGGACGAACAGCAGCGCGATCAGCGGCGCCGAGATGATGCCGCCGAGCGAGGCACCGGCGTTGAAAATGCCCTGCGCCAGCGCGCGCTCGCGCGACGGGAACCACAAGGCGTTCGCCTTGGCCGCGCCAGGCCAATTGCCCGCCTCGCTGATCCCGAGCGTCGCGCGCAGGACGAGGAGCAAAGGCATCGAGCGCACCAGTGCATGCGCTGCAATCGACAGCGACCAGACGATGATCGAGATGGTGAACCCCATCCGCGTGCCGATCGCGTCGAAGATGCGCCCGAAGATCGACTGGCCAAAGGCGTAGAAGATCATGAAGATCGTCACCAGCAGCGCATAATCTTCCTTGGTGGCGCCGATTTCCTTCGACACCTCGGGCCACATCACCGCGAGCGCGTTGCGGTCGATGTAATTGATCACGGTGGCGAGCGCGATCAGCGCGATGACGCACCAACGGAAGCGGCCCTTGATATTGCTCATTTCTTCGCTCCGGTCTTGGCGAGGTCGAGGCGGCCGACGGGGCCGGTCCATGCGAGCGTGCGGCCTTCTAGGGTGACGCTGTGCTTCGCCCCGACGGCGACATCGTCGGCGACGGCCAATGCGATGCGGCGCCCGTCGACGAGCGTGATCAGGACGAGATCGACGCCCTTCTCCTTGCGGTGATCGAGCGCCGACACGCGCGCGCTGCTCGCGACGACCGTCTCGGCCGAGGCATCATAGGCGCCGTGCGGCTCGAGCAGGCTGACGAAGGTCGCGTCCGCGGCGCCGTCGACACGCTGGATCAGCGCGGGTTCGCGGCGGAGGTTGAACTCGGGATCGTTCGCGCCGCTCTCGGCGACGATGAAGCGCGCGCCCGCGGGCGGGAGCATGTGATAGCTGTAGAAGCGACTGCCCTGCATCCACGTCAGCCGCGCCTTGCCGGCCTTGGTGCCTTCGCCGTCGACCCAAAGATGCTCGTAGCCGTTCGCCCTGCCCAGCACCGGCCGCTCGGCGAGCTTGCGGTCGAACGCGATATCGCTGTCGATGATCTGCCCCGAAAAATGCAGCGGCAGGTCATAGCGATGCCTGCCGCTGCCAGTCCCGTGGAGGATATCGAGCGTAAGGGGATTGGCGAGACCGTCGACCTCGACCAGCAAAAGCGCACGGCGGATACGGACATCCTTGTACGCGCTGTCGATTTCGCCGATCGCGAAGCGGGTCGGGCCTTCGAGCGAGGCTGCAAGCTGGCGCGTCCCCGATTTCTCGCCGGCTTTCCAGTCGCCTGCGAAGTGGCTTTGTTCATCGACGACAAGCGTGTTGTGCGCGATCGTCGCGCTCGCCCAGCTGTCGTTTTCGGGGAGGTATCGCCCGCCCCGCTTCGCCTCGACATTGAGGAAGCGCGCGGCGCCATAGTCGGTCACGACCGCGCCGGTCTCGTCATAATAGAGCCAGCCGAGGCGGTCGAAATGGCCGTGTCCCATGCCCTGCACGGTATTCTTGGCAACGAGCAGCGGGCCGGTCGGATCGGCCTTGGTCCGCAGCAGGACAAGCGCGCCATCCTTGCCGTCGGGACCATCGGAAAGCAGCCGCGAGCCGAAGGGCCAGGGCTTCGCCTTGCCTGCGGCGAGGTCGGCCGCCATCGCCTGCCCTGCTGGCGTCAGCACCGTACGGCCCTGCCAGTCAGCGATCGACAGGAAGGTCGGATCCCTGGTCGCGCCATAGGCGATGGCGACCGCGTGATAGAGTTCCTCGGTGCGCAGGCTCTTGTCGGGCATCGCGTCGTTGATCGGCAGGAAATAGCCGTCGTGCGTCACGTCGATCGCGGTGCGGATCGCCTTGAGTACGATGCCGTCACGATACTCGAAAATCTTGCGGTCAGGATCGTTCGCGGCGATCGCCGCTGCGAAGACGACGAAAGGTTGCAGTGCATAGCGCTGATAATAGGGTCCTTCGGCATAATAGCCGTCGGGCGAGAAGAGCAGATCGAGCTGGCGCAGAAAGCCCGCCTTGCCGCTCTTGTCGAGCCCGAGCAGCGCCTTGTCGACGAGGTCGCGATCGCCGAGCAGATAGCCCGACAAGCCAACCCCCGCTGCGGCCCATGTCGCATGATTATGGATGCGGTTGATCACTTCGGGCGAGCCGTCCGAGAGGAAGCGCGCCATCGGGCGGATCACCTGATCGTCGATGCGTTTGCGGTCGGCGGCGGACAGCGCATCGCGGATTTCGGCATAGCCCTGCACTGCATTGACGAGGAAAACGCTGTCGTTGAGGCTCTGCCAGAAGAGGCGCCCGGGAACCTGATTGGACGCGGCCGGATGCGGCCCGAGCTTCGGATAGAGATCGGCATAGGCGAGCAGCAGGTCGCGGACATGATCGCGATAGCGGACCTCACCTGTCAGGCGGAAGAGCTGGCCACCCTCGAAAATGGCGCGGTAATTGCGCTTATGCTGTTCGTGGGTGAAGCCGCCGCCGGGGTCCTTCGGCACGGGCACGTTGACGCCCGCCTTGATCGACGCGTCGACGTCGCGCCGTGCGCGCTCGACCTCGCCCGCGAAAAGCGGCGCATAGGCTTGCGGCGACGCCGCGGGCGGCGTTTGCGCAGCCGCGGGGACAACGGGCAGCATGGCGGTGGCGAGCAGGAGTGCAAGGGTGCGGGTCACGGGCGCGCCTCCACGATATTACCCGTGACCTGACCGCGCGGCGGACCTTTCCAGGCGAGTTCCTCGATACGCGGCGCGGGGGTCGCGGCGAAGGCGTTCGACGCGATCCGCGTTTCGGGCGCGCCGACCGAATGGATGACGAGGATGCCGTCCGACTTCGCAAAATTATTCTGCGCGATGTCGGCATGCTGTGCGCCCGAGATGCGCAGCGACGCGCCATCGCGGCCGCTGTCGGCGACGCTCGATCCTGTCATCGCGAACCACGGACCGAAGGTGCTTTCGTCGGTGCCCTTACGAAGCAGGTCGGCGACCATCGCGACGCGCGCGAAGCGGCCGCCGGTGATCGTCAGCCGCTCCATCGGATACCAGCCTTTAGGCTCCTGCTCGCCGATCGCGGCGACGACGACGCCCATTTCGGCAAAGTCGCTGTTCCTGATCGTCACATCGTCGGCAAAGGTTCCGGGCGCCATCGCGATGCCGTCGAGGCGCCCCTTTCCGGGACCGCGCACCGATACACCGTCGAGCGTGATGCTGTAATTGGGCGCGACGCCGGGACCAATGGCGATCAGCGTGCCTTCGCCCGCGACGGTGCTTGCATCGATCGCGACATTTTCGAGCTGCAATCCGCCGCCGCCTTCGATGCGCGCCAGCTGCGATGCGACGCGCAGCACAGGTTTCGCATCCTTTGTTCCAGCAATGGTCAGGCGGTGCTGCACCGTCAACGGCGCCGCAATGTCGTATGTGCCTGTCGCGAGCGCGAGGATATCGCCCGCCTTCGTATCGGCGACAGCCTGCGCGAGCGAGGCGCCGGCCGCAAGCTGCCTGGTGTCGCCAGCGCCGAATGCCGCCTCGAGAGCGTCGCCGCGATACCAGCTCGCGCCGACCTCAGTCCGCGTTACCGGCTTCAAATCACGCGGCGCGCCGACCGCCGCGAGCGCCGGATCGACCGGATAAAGCAGACCGTTGGCGGCGCGCTCAAGCTTGACCTCGCGTTGCTCGACGCCCGCGCCCAGCAGCGGCTTCGCGACCTTCGCCTCGACATTGCCCACGAGTGCGATGCCGCCGATTTCACCTTCGGCGCGGAACGGGTCCTGCCCTTTCGCACCGACGATCAGATTGCGTTCGAACCGGCTGCCTGTGGGCGCCGCCGAGCGTTCGGCGTCGGCGCCCGCCGCCAGCGTGATGCGCGCGCTGTCGATGATGCTGTTGTTCTCGATCCGCGCGTTCGCGACCTGATGATAGCGGTTGATCACCGAATTGGGCACGCCGTTCATCACGCTGAGCGCGCTCTTGAACGAGGTGCCCGCAAGCCCCTCGAAATAATTGCCGCGCACGATCTGGTCGCGGTTGATCACGCGCACCCCGCCCGTATCGGCCACGCCCTTGCCGAGGAAGATGTTGCGTTCGACGAGATTGCCGTTGCCGTGGCGGAGCACGAAGGCGCCCTGCGCCTCGATCACCAGATTCTCGCGGATGATATTACCGCCCGACTTGATCGAGACGATCTCGACCTCGCCGCTCGTGCGATCGAAGAGGTTGCGTTCGATGATCGTGTTCGACGCCGACAGCGATTCCTCGCTGGTGCCGATGCGGATCGTCTCGCCGCCGTTCGAGCCGAGCGGCGGGCGCGGGCCGAAATAATTGTGATCGATGCGATGGCGGTTATCGAGCGGATCGCCCGCGCGGCGGATCACCGCGAGCGTCACGCCCGCATTCGTCTTGCCCTCGAAATGCGAATGATCAACGCGGTTGCCGGTACCATAAAGCGCGACCCAGATATCCTCGGCACGGCGGTCAGCCTTGCTGTAGCCGTCGATGACGACCTCGGTCACGCGCGTGTCGCTCGCGAGCGTTTTGGAATCGCGGCGAAAACTGATCACTTCGCCCGTCGGGCTTGCACCATTTTTGAAGACGAGGCCCGAAACCACGAGATGCTGGCCGCCGATGCGCAGGTTCGACTGACCGGTGATGAGCACCTTGCCCTTGGTCTGCGCGGTCAGCGTGATCGGTTTGGCGGCGGTGCCAGTGCCGGTAAAGACGATCTGGAAGTCACGCCATTCGCCATCGGCGAGGATGATTGCGTCGCCCGGCTGCGCCCTTTTTTCCGCTGCCCTATATTGCGCCTGATCCGACACCAGCATGTCGCGCGCCAGCGCCGGATGCGCCGTAGAAACCAGCATCGCTACCGTCAGAACCGCCCTTATCTGCACTGCGCCTCACCCTTTTTATGATTCTTGCCTACCGGACTACACAAGAGGTAGGACAATATCAATCGCATTTCGGTATACAAGATGGGTTGACATATTGGTCTGACAATACGAGCCTGCCACCAAACAAAGCCAATGAGGGAGAGTGGGATGATTCGGGGCAGCCTCGTGCGCGGTTCGCGCGGAAACATCAATTTTGCGGCGGCGCTGCTCTGCACGACAGCGATGGCGATGCTCGCCGGTCCGGCCTTTGCGCAGGATACGGCGACACAGGATGCGGCCGCCATCGAAGAGACGGGCGATGATGCGATCGTCGTCACCGGCATCCGCAGTTCCCTTGCCACCGCACTGGGCGAAAAGCGCTCCACCGACAATATCGTCGAGGTCATCCAGGCCGAGGATATCGGCAAGCTGCCCGACCAGAACCTCGCCGAAGTGCTGGAAAATGTCACCGGGGTTCAGATCACCCGGCAGGCGGGTGTCGGCAACGCGGTGCAGATCCGCGGCACCGACGCCAATCGCACCGAAATCAACGGCGTTTCGACCGTCGGATCGGGCGCCGGCCGCTCGGGCATCAGTTTCGAGGATTTGCCCGCGGCGCTGATCGCTTCGGTCGAGGTCACCAAGGTCCCGACTGCGCAGACGATCGAGGGATCGGTCGGCGGCACGATCAACCTGCGCACGATCCGCCCGCTCGACCTCAAGGACCCGCTGATCGCCGCGCGCGTGCAGATGGAAAACAGCGACCTGTCGAAGTCAACGCTGCCGCGCGTGTCGGCGACGCTCGGCAACCGGTGGGACACCGGTATCGGCGAAATCGGCATCGTCGTGAGCGGCAGCTATGCCCGACAGGACGTCGCCGCGTTCAAACCGCGCGTCGACCGCGACGCGCTCGTCCTTCCAGGCTCGGGGCCGAGCGCCGAGGCGTTTCCATACCTGCGCATCCAGTTCCTCCAGCAGGGACTCGAGAATTACGAATATGAAACCTACAACGGCACCGCCGCGCTCGAATGGAAGCCGAACGACGACCTGAAATTCTATTTCGATGCGACGCTGAACAACCAGGAGCGCGGACAACAGAGCCACCGCGTGCAGATATCGGGCACCGCAACGCCGTCGGTCGTCGATGCAATGAACAACACCGACTTCGAGACGGTCAACTTCGGCTCCCTCAACGGACCGAACGGCCCGATCGATCTGGGCAGTGTGCAGGCGGCAGTAGCGGGGACGATCGGCATCGGCGGCACCACCGGAAGCGTGATCGATCCGAACCTGCGCACATCGAGCGACACTGGCGCGCGCGTGACCAAAAGCCGCGTCTTCGATTTCGGCACCGACTGGCAGGCGACCGACAAGCTGAATGTGCGCGCCGAAGTATCGCTGTCGACCTCCAAATCCGATTTCCCGAACTTTTCGACGACGCTCGACTTCATCAATCCGAACGGGCCGCAGCCGGTGATCGGGCGCAGCATCGACAATGGCGTGCCGATCGAATTCGACCTGCGCGGCGGCACGCTGCAATTCGGTATCGATCAGGCCAGCCCCTTCGCGCCGACGACCGCACAATTGCTCGATCCGGCCAATTACCAGCTGCAGCAAGTCACACAGGGGGCGAACTCGACCGATAACAAGGAACGGGCGGCGCGCCTCGATTTCTCCTACGACACGACCGACCTCAACCCCTTCGTCACCTCGCTCGACTTCGGCTATCGCTGGAACCGGACGTCGGCCGAGAACAACGAATTTTCGAACAATGTCAGCCTGACCAATACCACCACCGCGTGGAACCGGCCGTCGGGCGACCTGTTCTCCGACATATTGATTCCGGGCCCGCGCAACTTCAACGCCGCCGACGGGCGCCGCCTCTATTTCCCCGACTTCCTGCTGATCGACGGCGGGCTGGCGTTCCGCGATCCGGCGAGCGTGCTCGCGTCGCTCAACGAAGCGATTGCCGCGAGCAACGCAGCGCGGACGCAAGGGCCAGCGGTTGCATCGCTCGCGACGCCGACCGAATCCTTCGCGGGCTTCTTCAAGATCAAGGAAACGACGAACGCCGCCTATTTCCAGGCCAATATGGAAGGCGAAATCGCCGGCATGCCGGTGCGCGGCAACGCGGGATTCCGCTGGCTTCACACCAAGCTGTCGTCGACGGGCAACAATATCGCGAACGGCGCGGTCACCGGGCAAACGGTCGCGAAAAGCTCGTACAACTTCCTGCTCCCGCGCTTCAGCCTTGTCCTCGAACCCGCCGACAAGTTCCTCGTCCGCGCCGGGATCGCGCGCGACATCCGTCGCCCGAACTTCGACACGCTGTCGACCTCCTTCTCGTTCGGCACCGGGGCGAACACGCCCGTCGCGGTCGGCAACCCCGACCTTGTCCCCGAAGCGGTGTGGTCGTTCGACCTGTCGGGCGAATATTATTTCGCGCCGTCGAGCCTCGTCAGCATCGGCTTCTTCCACAAGAGCCGCACGAACCTGTTCGCGCAGCGGCAGGAAGATCCGGCGCCGAACCTCGATGCGAACGGCAATCTCAATATCTCGATCGATCCCGCCTGCCCCGGCGGCGGCATCTATAACCCGATCGCCAACCGCAACATCAACAACCCGATCCAGGGCGTCGGCATCTGCGTGCCGCGCAGCTCGACCTTCAACGTTCCGGGGACGACGACGCAGACGGGCATCGAAGTCGCTTTCCAGCACGACCTGTCGGCATGGGAGGATGTGCTCGGTTTCGCCTCGGGCTTCGGCTTCATCGGCAACTTCACCTATCAGAAGGCAGGCGGCTCGGCGCGCGAATATCGCGTCGCCGACGGTCCGCGGACGGTGTTCACCCAGCTCGGCCATCCGGGTTCGCGGGATCTGATCTCACTCACGAACCTGTCGAAATATGCCTATAATGCGACGCTGTTCTACGACAAATACGGGCTGAACGCGCGCCTGCGCTATACTTGGCGGTCGAGCTATGTGTCGAACGACCCATTCTTCTTCGGCCTGCCGCTCATCAACGGCGCGCGCGGACAGCTTAACGCCAGCATCAACTACGACATCACCGAGAACATCAACGTCGGCGTCGAAGGCATCAATCTGCTCCGCGGCGACCAGAATCAATATTGCGTGAACAACAAGGCACTGCTCTGTTTTCAGGGCCTCACCGATCGCCGCATTACCGCCGGGGTCAGCGTGAAATTCTAGGAGGCGTCGCGCCGATCGACGACGAGAGCAAGCGATTACGGTCGTCGACGCGTGGCGGGCCTGCATATCCGCGGCCGCGGAATGTCGCGTGACGACGGCACCGCATCGGGACGACGAGGAGGTGGCGTGGGATCGACCGCCGCTCCTTCCGGGATTCCGGCGCGCGACGCAGCTGTTCAGCTGCCCAGGTCATCCGAAAAGCCGGCTTCAAGGCGCTGCCACTGTGCAATCGGACGTCCATCGCTCCGGAAGGGATGCACGGTTTCATTCTCCCCCCAGCCTTGCGGCCAGCCGGGCGGCGAAACCTCCTGTTCCTCCTGTCGCCCATAGACGGTGAGGTCCAGCAGCCGGTAGCTGTTGTCCATCGCCTCGACCCCGCGGCGTGTCGTCCACCAGGTTTCGAAGACATCGGAGCCCTGACGCAGATAGCAGACAAGATACATGCTGCCGGCCTTTCGGCCCGCCAGCAATATGTCGAGCGAGTCCGTTACCGAGTACCAAGGCATATCCCATCCCATGAAATCGCGGTACCGGACGCTCTCGTCATACGGTCCCTGGCAAAATGTTGCGTAGGTCACGTCGCGCGAATGCAGGTAACTCAACTCGCGCACCTGCGATGTAAACCAGCTGCATCCCTGGCATTGACTTGCTGCCGACCTGCCCGCGAACCACATGTAATAATATGCGATGAGCATTCGCCGTCCGTCGAACGCGTCCAGCAATGTTACGGGCCCCTTCTCGCCGGTAATCGGAGTGCGTCCATCGACTGCGACCATCGAAAGTCGGCGGCGCGCGGCCGCTATTTCATCGCCTTCGCGCGTATGTGCCTTTTCCCGCGTCCGCAGGACGCCCAGCTCCGCCTCGAACGTCGCCCGGTCTGCCACCTTCGGTACGGCTGCTTCATTTTCGGAAATATGTCGCATCTTATCCAGCTCCGGGGTCGTGATGTCATCCATGGTCTTCACGCGCACTGAAACCGGTCACAAGCAACCGGCGGTGCGAGCCCTCATGGATCGCGCCTTTTGGCCGACGGGAAGGAACGTGACGGCCGCGTCGCCAGCGTGATCAGATTACCATCGGAATCGCGCGTCTGGGCCAGCGTCGAATAGTCACCCGGAATGTCGTTGCCCAGCGCTATCCCGGTTCTTTCGAGCCGGCGGCGCTCTGCCGCGAGATCTGCAACATAAAGAAAAATCGAGCCCCGGCTGGCGATCTCCTCGCTGCTCGAAAGCATGAGCCCGTCGTGATCGGACAGCTCCCAGTGCAGCAAGGTGGGCATCGGCCGGTGATCGGGCCCGCGGCCGAACAGCTTCGTATACCAGCGCTCGGCCGCGGCCAGGTCTGCGGTGAGCAGGGAGGGGTAGATTTTCTCCACTTCCATCGAGGTCCTCCGGGCTTTTGCCCCGGATCGAGGCAAGGCTTTCAAACATTATTGCATAGCGATGCATCTTTGTTCCGTGCTCAGATCGAGGAGAACATGTGCATATGACGCACATATGCCATGATCCGCCCGCCCCTTGGTCGAGCGCCACCTCGTTGGCATGCCCTCCCCCTTGGCGGATTCCCGAAATACTCCGCCGAGGAGCTTGCACCTCGTCGGATTTTCCCTGCCGGGCAGCAAGCGCCGCGAACGCGTCGGAGGTCCGACGGTCCATCGCAATAATCTCACCGATGGTCAGGATAATGCGGGTTTAACCATGATGCCGTGCAGCATGGCGGCCGGATTGAGGTTAACTTGATAAAAGTTAAACTCGCCGCAACAACAAGGGGTCGTCGCCATGCCAAGCCTTTACATCTCGCCTGCCGGATCCGGGGACAAAAGCGGCAGCGATATTAACAACGCAGCGTCGATCGGCGCGCTCAACACACTGATCGGACGGGCGGGAGCGGGGGGCGAGGTGCTGCTCCTGGCCGACCAGGGAGACTATAATGTTACCGGCATCCTCGGCATCACCCGCGGCGGCGCGGAAGGCCAGCCCGTGGTTGTGCGCGGCATCGATTCCGCCGGCAACGCCATGCCCGCTCATTTCACCGGCTCCCGCCCGGCCGACTGGCAGGCGGGCGATGCCGCCGGCAACGAGCTGTTCAAGCTCGGCGCGGGGGCGGACAATCTCGAGTTCCGCGACCTCAGGATCGACAATGTCGGCACCGCCTTTCGCGTTACCGCCGACCTCGCCAACCTTCATATCGAGGATGTCGACGCGAACAATGTCCGCCGCTTCTTCGAGGATTATTCCAGCGCGCCCTCGGGGACTGCGACGATCAGCGGACTGACCATCCGCGACGTCGATGTGCAGGGTTTTTCCCGGGCCGCGATCCGCCTGCAGTATGACACTAACAATGTGGTGATCGACAATGTGACGGCGGACATGGCAGGGCAAACGGGCGACGACCTGCCGGCGGGCGTCCATCTCGACGGCGCCGTCCACAATGTCACGCTGAGCCGCGTGGTGATGGAGAATATCCAGAGCACCGCCGGCGCCTATTTCAACGGCGACGGTTTCGCGACCGAACGCGGCGTCCACGACGTGCGCTTCATCGACACCGTCGCGCGCGGCAACAGCGACGGCGGCTACGACCTCAAGTCGAGCGGCACTTTGGTTGTTCGCGCGCTCAGCGAGGAGAATGGCCGCAATTACCGGCTCTGGGGCGAGACAACGCTGATCGACTCGGTGGGTCTGAACCCCGTGCTGCGCGGCGGCATCTCCGAGCAGAACCAGCTCTGGCTCGACGACGACGCCGACGTCACCGTGATCGGCGGGCGCTTCGACGATGCCGGATCGCGCACCAAGGTGATCTCCTCGCAGGGGCGGCTCACCCTGCAGGACGTCGAAATCACCCGGTCCGAACTTTCGACGCTCGCCACACGCGATTCGCTCCCCGGCCTTATTGGCGTCGAGACGATCCGCGAAACGCTGACCGTCGATCAGGGCGAAGCCTCGCCCGGCGCGACCGACTTTATCGCGCTGCTTCCCCTGCCCGCCACTGCGACGGCAGACGCGCTGCTGGGCACTGCAGGCGACGACGCCTTCCTTGTCGACGATAGCGGCGACCGGATCACCGAGGCCGCCGGTGCCGGGTTCGACCGGGTCGAGACGACGCTCGACAGCTACACGCTCGCCGGCAATGTCGAGGAGTTGATCCGCCGCGGCGCCGCAAATTTCACCGGCAATGGCAACGCGCTCGCCAATGCCGTGATCGGTGGCGCGGGCAGCGACACGCTGGGCGGGCTCGGCGCCAATGACGACATCGCGGGCAATTCGGGCGACGATATGCTCGCAGGCGGCAATGGCGAGGATCTGCTTCGGGGTCAGTCGGGCGCCGACATGCTGCTCGGCGGCTGGCAATCGGACACCCTCTTTGGCGGCACGGGCGCAGACCGGCTGGTCGGCGACCAGGAATGGCTGAGCAGCCAGGGCGCCAACGACCGGCTCGACGGCGGCGACGATGCCGACCTGCTGATCGGCGATGCGACCAATATTTATGGAAGCGGCAAGGGAGGCAGCGACCGGCTGACCGGCGGCGCAGGCAACGACATCCTGATCGGCGACGGCGATGTGATGATGGACGGCACAAAGGGCGGTGCCGACACGCTGGAGGGCGGCGACGGCAATGACTGGCTTTACGGCGACGGCCGGGAATCGGCTGCGACGGTCGCCGGCGGCGCCGACAAGCTCTATGGCGGCGACGGCCCCGATCACCTGATCGGCGGCGGCGGCAACGACCTGCTCGCAGGCGGCGCAGGCGCCGACTGGTTCGTCTTCGCGCCCGGATCGGGTGCCGACGAAATCACCGACTTCGTCTCGGGCGCAGATCATATCGATCTCAGCGCCTTCGACATCGCCTATGAGCAGCTCGGTTTCACACCGGGCGCCGACGGAACCCGCATCATCATGGGCACGGACAGTATCTTCGTTCGCGGCGCGCAGGGGTTTTCACCCGAGGACTTCGTCTTCGGGTGATTTCCTCCCTCCTCGGGAGCGTGCGTCAGCCGAAGATGAAGTCGGCCTGGTCGAGCGCGGTGACGCCGCGCACGAAGATCGTGTCGGTGCCGCCCAGCTGAATCGTCACCCCCGCGCTGCTCGTCGTGAAGCGCAGGGCTTCATAAGCGATATCGAAAGCGCTGAGGTCGATCCGGTCGGCCTCGGTACCGCCGCGGGTGAAATCGGTGATTTCGTCGGCACCCGAGCCCGCGGCGAACACGAAACGGTCGCTTCCGGCACCACCCGTGAGCCTGTCCGCGCCGCCGCGCGCGCCCGCCGCCATATTCACCGCATCGCCATACAGCACGTCGTTGCCGAGCCCGCCGATCAGCGTGTCGGCGCCCCCGACCCCGCTTGCGGCCATGCTCATTCCGTCGCCGACCAGCACATCGTCGCCGTCGCCGCCGTCGAGTGTGTCCCTGGCCGCAAGCGACGAGACCCACTCGGTATCGCCGACCAGCAAATCGTTGCCCGCGCCGCCATAGAGCCGGTCGGTCTGCGACCCGCCGTACAGCGTGTCGTCGCCGTCCTCGCCGGAGAGCATATCCTCATTCTTGCCGCCGTCGAGCCGGTCGGCGCCGATACCGCCCCGCAGCGTATCGTTGCCATCGTCGCCCGAAAGTGCGTCGTCGCCTTCGCCGCCGGTCAGTATATTGGCTCCCGCACTACCAAGCAGCACATCCGCAAAGGCCGAACCCTGCGCATTCTCGATGCTCACCAGCCGGTCGCCCATGGCATCGCCTCCGGTCGCGGTCTGGGTTCGCAGATTGACCAGCACGCCGCCGAGCGAGCCGGCATATTCCACCGTGTCCGATCCCGTGCCGCCGTCGAGCATATCGCCGCCCGCGCCGCCGCGCAGCACGTCCGCGCCGTCGCCGCCGATCAGCCGATCCTCGCCGCCGCTGCCGACGATGAAATTGTCGAGCGTATTGCCCGTCATCGTCGCGCCGATCGTCCCCGTATAGACGAGCTCCTCGATATTGGCGCCGAGCGTGTAGCTGGTCGCGGCGGTGCGGACGCGGTCGCGCCCCTCCCCCGCCGCCTCGATCACCTGGTCGCCGGCCTCATAGACGACATAAAGATCGTTGCCGGTGCCGCCGCGCAACGCGTCGTTGCCGCTGCCGCCGTCGAGCTGATCGTCGCCCGCGCCGCCGGACAGGAGATCGTCGCCGCCCCGCCCATAGAGAATGTCGCCGAGCAGCGGATCGTCACCACCGGTGATGCTGTCCGCATAGTTGGAGCCGATCACGGTCTCGATGCCAACCAGCCGGTCGCCCTCGGCCTCGCCGCCATGATTGACGTTGGTCACAAGGTTCACGGTAATCGCGGCGGACTTGGTGTAATCGACCTGGTCGCGCCCCGCTCCGCCATCGAGCAGGTCCGCGCCCGCGCCGCCCACCAGCTTGTCGTCGCCGTCGAGCCCGTAAAGCGCGTCATCCAGCGCCTTGCCGTAGAGGCTGTTATCGAGCGCGTTACCGGTGCCGGTAAAGCCGCCGGCGCCGGTATAGCTGAGGTCTTCGACCTCATCGGCCAGCGTCAACGAATACAGGCTCGTCCGCACGATATCGAGCCCGCCGCCGAGGGCCTCCGTTACCTGATCGCCGGCATTGTCGACCACATAGCTATCGTCACCCGCGCCACCGATCATCATATCGGCGCCCACGCCGCCGTCGAGCGTATCGTTGCCCGCGCCGCCCTCGATCCGGTTGGCATTCGCGTCGCCCGTCAGCGTGTCCGCAAAGCCGCTGCCGACCACCGCCTCGATCCCCGACAGGCTGTCGCCCTGCGCATCGCCGCCCGACACCGCGCCGGTCGCGAGGTTGATTTTCACCCCAACGGCACTGTCCGAATAGACCGCAGTGTCGAACCCGCCCGCACCGTCGAGCCGGTCGCTGCCCGCACCGCCGACGAGGATCTGATCGTCGCCGTCACCGATCAGCGTGTCGGCAAAGCCGCTGCCGATGAAGCGCTCGACGCCGTCGAACCGGTCGCCCCCGGCATCGCCGCCGCTGCTCGCGCCGGTCTCGAGGTTGATCGAGATCGCCACCGCGTTGCCGCTGTAATCGACGGCATCGATCCCGTCGCCGCCGATCAGAAAATCGGCACCGGCGCCGCCCTGGAGCAGATCATCGCCGCCGCGCCCGTCGAGCCGGTCCGCACCCGCACCGCCATAGAGCGCTTCGTCGGCACCGATCCCGGTCAGCACATCGTCGAAGGCCGAACCGACCAGCGCCTCGACACTCATCAACCGGTCGCCCGCGGCATCGCCGGTGCCACCCTGCACCGACAGGGCCAGATCGACCTGCACCGCCGCCGCCGAACCCGAATAATCGGCGGTATCGAGGCCCTCGCGCCCGTTGATCAGGTCCGCGCCCTTGCCGCCGACCAGCCGGTTGTCGCCCGCATCGCCGTTCAGCGCGTCGTCGAATGCCGTGCCGATCAGGCCTTCGATCGCGACGAGGCTCACCCCGCCCGAAGCCGTGCCCGCCGCGAGGTCCGCCGTCACTGCGCCCGCACCGGTCGAAAAGTCGGCGACGTCGATCCCCACCCCGCCGTCGAGCCGGTCGGCCCCGCCCTTGCCGGCCAGCCGGTCGTCGCCCGCACCGCCCGACAGCGCGTTGGCCGCGCCGTCGCCGATCAGCACATCGTCAAAGCCGCTGCCGACAAGATTCTCGATGCCCGCCAGCACATCGCCCTGGGCATCGCCGCCGCTGCCGGTGCCGCCGAGCGAGGCCGTCACCCCTGCGCCGCTCACCGAATAATCGGCCGTATCGATCCCCGCGCCGCCAGTCAGCCGGTCCGCGCCCGCGCCGCCGATCAGCACATTGTCGAAGCCGTCACCGGTCAGCACATCGCCGAAGCGCGAGCCGATCAGCCGCTCCATCCCTTGGAGCCGGTCGCCTTGGGCATCACCGCCAACGCCCGTGCCCGCAACGAGGTCGACCGTGACCGCGCCGCCGCTGCCCGAATAGTCCGCGCTATCGAGCCCGGCTCCGCCGATCAGCATATCGGCGCCCGCACCGCCGACCAGCAAATCGTCGCCGCCGCGCCCGTCGATCCGGTCGTCGCCGGCGCCACCGCCAAACGAGTCCGCTTCTTCGGTGCCGGAAAGCGTGTCGGCGAAGGCCGAGCCGTCCACCGCCTCGATACCGACCAGCCGGTCGCCCGCCGCTTCGCCGCCGCTCGCCGCGCCATCGGCGAGATCGACCACGACGCCCGCGCCGCTGCTGCCATAGTCCACCCGGTCGATCCCGGCCCCGCCGTCGAGCAGGTCGGCGCCCGCACCGCCGTCGAGCATGTCGTCTCCCGCGCCGCCCGAAAGCAAATCGTTACCGTTTCCGCCGAAGAGCCGGTTCGCGCCCGCATCGCCCGCCAGCGTGTCGGCAAAGGCCGATCCCTCGACATCCTCGAACCCGTCGAACAGGTCACCCTCGGCATCGCCGCCGCTGGCGGTCAGTCGCATCAGGTCGACCCGCACCGCAGCATTGCTGCCCGCGTAGCTGAGCAGATCGCGCCCTGCGCCGCCGACCAATATGTCTGCGCCCGCGCCGCCGGCCAGCACATCGTCGCCGGCATTACCAACCAGCATGTCGTTGCCGGCACCGCCGACCAGCGCATCGGCGCCCGCGGTGCCGCCGATCAGATCGTCGCCCGCCGTCCCCGCCGCGACCACCACGCGCTGCCCGTCGAGAGTCAGGACCGATCCGGTGCCCTTCTTCGACATCACCGTGCCGTCACCGGTGGCGAGGCCATAGTCGCGCACCGTGAGAGCGCCGTTCCTTTCGGCGAGGTTGAACAGGGTCGGCGAGCCCGGGTCGGAGAAGAACGCCCCGTCGATCGTCGCACTGGCGCCTTCGGCCAGCCAGATATGCTCGCGATTGCCGCCCGCCAACGGCGCGCCCGCGTCGAGGCTGACGATGTTGCTGAGCTCAGCGCCCGTGCCCCACAGCCGGATGTTCCGGCCATTGCCCGAAACGATCGCGCCGTCGATCACGATGTTGTCGCTCTTGAGATCGAGCCCGCCATCACTGTTGCCCGTGGCGATCACATTGCGCAGCGTGATGTTGTAGGTGCCGCGCTCGGTCGCGAAGCCGTCGCCGTTGCGATAGTCGTTCACCGTGTCGAGCGCGTTGCGCATCGCGACACGATCGATCGTCACGTCGTGCGCGGTGCCGGTAATATGGACACCGATCGCGAAATTGTCGCCGTCCTGAAACTGGCTGTCGCCGCGGACATCCTCGATCAACACATTGTTGCTGTCGTACTGGATACGGATCGCACCCTTCGAATAGCCGTCCACCGCAACGTCGCGGATCGTCAGCCCGGTGATCGTTGCGCTGGCATTGGCCCCCGAGACCATATTGTCGAAGAAGCGGGAAACGTTGGCGGCCTCGACATGCTCGATCGTCAGATTGCGGACATCCGCACCGACGCGGAAGGCCGTGCCGACATTCTGGAAGGCAAGATCGCTGAAGCGCAGATTGTTGGCGCCGCTCAGCAACCGGAATATCTCCTCGCCCGGGGGGCTGGCCGGGTCGAAGGGCTCGGGCCGCCTGCCCGTGATCGTTGCCGCCATCGCATTGCCCGCGCTGTCGACCCCGCGGATCGTCACCGGCGCACTGGCTGTCCCTCCCGCAACGATCGCCAGCGCCCCGGTCGGCGCAACATAGTCTCCCTGATCGGCGAGCAGCAGCACCTGCCCGCCCGGCCCTGCAGCCGCAATCAGCTGCGGCAGATCGTCCAGCGTCGCGGCATTAGCGGCGCTCGAGCCGTCGCCCGACCCGCTGCCGGTCGGTGAAATGTAGAGAGTCGGCATGGCAAGGTTCCCGTCATAAGCCCGAAAAGACACCCCCCTGCGCAATCGCGACCAGACAGCCCGCGGCGGGGCCCGGGTCAACCATATGCTGCACCTGCGAAAGCCGAATCGCCCCTTTGCTCCGACGACCGGAGCCGCGGCGCCTTCGCTCTCCCGACTTTGCCCGCTACCAAGGTTCGTGCCGGACGATTCACGTTGCCGCACCCCGCAGATTGTCAACGCCTCAAGAATCCGATCGGAGACGCACCGTGCAGCAGGACCTGTCCCCCGGGACGTCGGAGCCGCCCGCGGATGAGGGGCTCGCCGCCTTCGCCCTGATCCTTGCCATGCACCGCATCGCGGCGGACCCGGACGAGTTGCGCCACGACCTCGGCCACGCCAACCCTGTCACGACATCCGATCTGGTGCGTCTGGCAAAGCGCATCGAAGGCGTCCGTGCCCGTGCCACGACCGGCGATTTCGACCGGTTGCGGCGTCTTCCCATGCCGGTAATGGCCAGCGGCGCCGAAGGTTGGTTCGTCATCGGCCGCGTCGGCGAGGATGCGGTGGCGATCCAGCGTCCCTCTGCTACGATCGAGCGCTGGGACCGCGCCGAACTGGAGGCGCGCTGGTCGGGCGAGTTGCTCCTCGTTGCCACCCGCGACACCGCGCAGGTTGCGGCATCCGCCTTCGACATGACCTGGTTCATCCCCCAGATCGTCAAATACCGGAAGCTGATCGGCGAGGTGCTGCTGATCACCCTCGCGCTCAACCTGCTCGGCCTCGCCGCACCGCTGTTTTTCCAGAATGTCGTCGACAAGGTGCTGGCACACAACAGCCTGGCCACACTGCAGGTGCTCGCCATCGGGCTTGTGCTGGTCTCGCTCTGGGAAGTCGCCTTCGGCTGGCTGCGCACCCGGCTCTATTCGGAGACGAGCCAGAAACTCGATGTCGAGCTGGGCAGCCGCCTCTTCCGCCACCTGCTCCGCCTGCCGCTCGGCTGGTTCGAGAATCGCCGCGTCGGCGACACCGTCACCCGCGTCCGCGAGCTGGAGACGGTGCGCGAGTTCATGACCAACGCCTCGCTCACCGTGCTGGTCGATCCGCTGTTCACGATCGTCTTCCTGGTGGCGATGTGGCTCTACTCACCGCTGCTCTTCGTCATCGTCGCGCTCACCCTCCCCGCCTATGTGATCGTCTCGCTGGTCGTCACCGGCCCCTTGCGCCGCCGGCTCGACGAGAAGTTCGCCCGCGGCGCCGCCAACAATGCACTGCTCGTGGAGAGCGTCTCGGGCATGCAGACGCTCAAGGCGGCGGCGGTCGAGCCGCAATGGCAGGAGCGCTGGGAACGCCAGCTCGCCGCATACAGCGCGGCCAACCAGCGGGTCATCAACCTCGGCAATTCGGGCAGCCAGGCGGTCCAGCTCATCTCCAAGCTGAGCCTCGCCGCGATCCTGTTCTTCGGCGCGCAACAGGTGATCGCCGGCGCGCTGACCATCGGCGGGCTGGTGGCGTTCAACATGTTCGCCCAGCGCGTCTCAGGCCCGGTCATCCGCATGGCGCAGCTCTGGCAGGACTTCCAGCAGGTCCGCCTCTCGGTCCAGCGGATGGGCGACATCCTGAACGCCGGCGCGGAGCCCGGCGCGGGATCGCGCACGGCTTTGCCCGCCCTCCAGGGCCATGTCCGCTTCGAGAGCGTCCGCTTCCGCTATGCCGCCGACGGCCCGTGGACGCTTGACGACATCGATCTCGATCTTCCCGCCGGCGCCACACTTGGCATCGCCGGAGCGTCGGGCTCGGGCAAGTCGACGCTCACCAAACTGCTCCAGCGCCTCTATCTGCCCGCAAGCGGCCGCGTGCTGATCGACGGCGTCGACATCGCCCAGATCGACCCCGCGTGGCTGCGCCGCCAGATCGGGGTGGTGCTGCAGGAGAATATCCTGTTCAACCGCTCGATCCGCGAGAATATCGCGCTCGCCGATCCCGTCACGCCGATCGAGCGGGTGATGACCGCCGCCCGCCTCGCCGGCGCGCACGACTTCATCCTCGAACTGCCGCGGGGCTATGACACGATCGTCGAGGAGCGTGGCGTCAACTTCTCGGGCGGCCAGCGCCAGCGCCTCGCCATCGCCCGCGCGCTGATCACCAACCCGCGCATCCTGATCCTCGACGAGGCGACCTCGGCGCTCGACGCCGAGAGCGAAGAGATCGTCCAGCGTAACCTCAAGGCGATCGCCGCCGGCCGCACCGTGCTGATCATCGCGCATCGCCTCTCCGCCATCCGCCAGTGCGACCGCATCCTGACACTCGACAAGGGGCGCATCGTCGAAAGCGGCACGCACGACGAGCTTCTCCGTCTCGGCGGCCGCTATGCCGCGCTCCATCACCGCCAGATCGGCGTTCAGGCGGGAGCCGCGGCATGAACGCGCTCACGCGTCACTGGACTGCCGTTCGCGACGCACTCGACAACGAGCGTGTGCGGTCGCGCGGAGTCATGCGCGTCGAGGAGACCGACTTCCTTCCCGCCGCACTCGAGGTGGTCGAGCGCCCCGTGTCGCCGACCGCGCGGGTCACCACATGGCTGTTGCTCGGCCTGCTCGCAGCCGCACTGCTCTGGCTGGTCCTTGGCCGGGTCGACGTCGTCGCATCCGCGCCGGGCAAGCTGGCGCCCGCCGACGACGTCAAGCTGATCCAGCCCGGCGCGGCGGGGATCGTCCACGCCATATTGGTCCGCGATGGCCAGAGCGTCCGCGCCGGCCAGCCGCTGGTCGAGCTCGATCCTACCGTCTCGGATGCCGACACGGCGCAAGCCGGCAAGGCGCTGGAGACCGCCATGCTCGACGCCGCGCGGCTGCGCGCCATACTGTCCGCGCTCGACGGCCATGGTCTGCGCTTCACCCCGCCCCCCGGCACCACGGCCGATGTGGCCGCCACCCAGATCGCGCTCGCCCGGGCCCAGCTTACAGAGATTCAGGCGGCCGGCCGGACGCATGCCGCCGACACCCGCGCCGCCCGTGCCGCCCGCGCCGAGGCAGAAATTCAGGCGGCCAAGCTCGGCGAGACACTGCCGCTGCTCGACGAACAGATCGCCGCCAACGAAACGCTGCTCGAAAAAGGCTATGTCTCGAAGCTGCGCGTGATCGAGATGCGCCGCCAGCGCCTCGTCGCCGCGCGCGACCGCGATGCCGCGCTCGCCACCGCGCGCAAGGCCGAGGCACAGATCGCAGTGGCCGGCGGCAATTCGAGCAAATCCACCGCCGAGGCGCGCGCCCGCGTCCTCGCCGATCTCGCCAAGGCCGAAAGCGACGCGCGACTGCGTAAGGAGGAGCTGACCAAGGCGACGAAACGCAGCAGCCTCCAGCGCCTCGTCAGCCCCGTCGACGGCACGGTCACACAGCTTGCCGTCCACACCGTCGGCGGCGTGGTCGAGGCAGCGAAGCCGATCATGGTGATCGTACCCGCGCGCGGGAAGCTGGTCGCCGAAGTCGCGATCGCCAACAAGGATGTCGGCTTCGTCGCCGCCGGACAGCCGGTTGCACTCAAGATCGAGGCCTTTCCCTTCACGCGTTACGGCGCCGTGCCGGGCAGGCTCGAGCAGATCAGTTCGGACGCGATCCAGGACGAGAAGCGTGGGCTGATCTACACCGCGCGGGTCGCGCTGGACCGCACGACGATCCTGAGAGACGGAGCGAAAATACCCCTCACTCCCGGCATGGCGGTGACCGCCGACATCCGCACCGGCCGCCGCTCGCTCGCCTCCTATCTGCTGAGCCCGATCGACGAGATTCGCGCGACCGCCGCGCGGGAGCGCTGACGCCCTCTCAGGCGCGGACCCGTGCGCCCCTCACAGCCCGCATTTTCGCGTCTCGCCGCGCCGCACGGTATAACGGTCCGTTCGCTGGTCGTAGCTGCGACAGGCCCGCTTGCAGGCTTCGACATGACGCCGCCAAGTCGCCTGGCTGCGGATGCCCGACTGCCGGAGATTGGCCGGCTGTGGCCGTTAGCGGCCGTTCGCGTCCGCAGTCAGTGCCTCAAAGCCGCGCTTCCAGCCGCGCGAGCAGCGCCTGCACCGGCGTTACCGCGGGCGCTTCCCATCCCGCCTCCAGCACCGCAATCCGCTCGAACAGGCGCTCGCTCGCCACGATGATCCGGCGGACAGGCTCGTCGAAGCCCGCACAGACATGCCAGTCGGCCGCAACCGGCGCGCCGATCCGCGCTGCGCTGTCGTGCGGCCCGGCGCCCGGGTCGCCCGCGAACATCGCGCGGCGATGGAGCAGCCAAGCGATGACGTGCATCAGCCGCGTCGTCGTCTTCAGCGATTCGCACGCCAGCCCGATCTGTGCCGCCGCGTCGCCGCGGACCTTGCCAAGGTCGCGCTGCACGGCAAAGGCCGCATGCGCCTCGTCGGCGAGCAGCATCGCCTCGATATAGAGATTTTCGACCTGCGCGCGCTGCACCGGCACATCGATTGCCATCATGTTCGTTTGCCCACCGACCATCGAACGGGAGATGCCACGTCCCCCGCCCGCTCGGCAACGACGGTAACCATGATTTATTGCGGGGCGAACCGTCCCGCTTTGGTTGAAGCCGTCAGGCGATGATGTCGGGAAGCAGCTGGTCCTCGCACCAAGCGATCTCGTCACGCAGCTTGAGCTTGCGCTTCTTCAGCCGGGCGATCTGCAACTGGTCGGGGATCGCCCCTTCGCCCAGCGCAACGATCGCCGCGTCGAGGTCGCGATGCTCGACGCGTAGCAGTTCCAGGCGCTGGGTAATTTCCTCGGGGCTCACATCGCTTCCCTGCCACGTTCACCACTGGTCCGCAACGGGGACCGCCCCGCCGAATCGCCACGACATGCCGGCCGATTCATGATTTACTCGGCCTTGCCCATCGAGTCGAAAAGGAGAATGCCAATGAGCACGTCGCACCTTTCCACCCTGAAGTCCCGTCACGCGGACCTCGATGCGAAAATTGCGAATGAAGAGCGCCGCCCCGCCCCCGATACCGGCGTGCTTGCGCAGCTCAAGAAGCAGAAACTGAAACTCAAGGAAGAGATGCTCGCGATCGCCTGATCGCCAGCGCTATCGCCCCGCTGATGCCGCCCGGTTCAGGGAGCATCAGCGCCGGCGATAGAGGGCCCCCGTCTCGAGGCCCGTACGCCGCAGATGTGGCGGCAGATCGGACGGCGAAACCACTTGGCGACGAACGGCCTGCGGATCGACCGCCCGGTCGAACGCAATCCCGAACTTGCCCTCGCCCACCCAGATGACACGGCCCGCGACCGGACCGACGTTACGCAGGTCGACCTCGACCGCCGCGCCCTGCGCGACATCGACCTTGGCCTCGGCGAGCATGCCGCCGGGCGACAGGTTGCGCACGCGCACGGTGACGGGTTCCGGGTTGCCGGGAAGGATCAGGCTGGCCTGCATGAACAGGCTGTCGCGATCGGTAGCGCGGGACAGCGCGGCGACTTCCTCGTCCACCGATGTCGGTCGTTGTGAATCCATTTCTGCGCCCCGTTTCGCGAATATCGAGGCGCGAAGTCTAGAATCCAGCCGTTGCGGAATCGTAAATGGGGAACGGGCCCCGTAATCAATCCTCGCGCGAAATCCGTTCGTTACGCTCGTGACGCTCCTGCGCCTCCAGCGTCATGGTCGCGATCGGGCGGGCCTGCAGGCGCGCGAGCGAAATCGGTTCGCCGGTGACGGCGCAATAGCCATATTCGCCCTCGTCGATACGGCGGATCGCCGAATCGATCTTGGCGATCAGCTTGCGCTGGCGGTCGCGGGTGCGAAGTTCGATCGCCCAGTCGGTCTCGCTCGACGCGCGGTCGGCAAGGTCGGGTTCGCGCAACGGACCGTCCTGAAGATGCGCGAGCGTCGATTCGGATTCGGAGAGGATCGACTTTTTCCAGGCGAGGAGCAGGCCGCGGAAATAATCCTGCTGCCGCTCGTTCATAAACTCTTCGTCGTCGCTGGGGACGTAGTCCGAATCGAGATTGGATTTGGCTTCGCGAAGCGCGTCTGCGCCAACGTCGGCAATCTTGGTCGGCATGAGGGGCTCTCGCGTCCTTTCCTGTCACCCGGCACGCCGCAAGCGTTCCGGGAGTGGCGCGCCTATAACCAGCCGCTGGCGACGATACAAGCGCCGAAGCAGCCGATAGCGACGACCCGTGAAGCGCGGATGAACCGCCGCCGATTCTATCGCCCGATCGCGATGGAAAAAGGGCCGCCCCGCGCGGGCCATTTAGGGCCGAAGGTTAACCAATCGCATAGAATTATTGCATTTTTCGTGCTGATTTGGGACAGATATGGCGATTTTGATTGATTCCGCACGGCATTTCCCGCTCTCGGACAGGCAAACGCGGTTAACGCAATTGCCGCGTTCATAAAGCTTTGGCCTTTTGGGCTGTAGCGAAGGTGAACGGGGGGTGTCGGTCGATGGCGCTTCACACCTGCAACGGGAAAGAAAGAGAAGCCTATGTCTGTCCGAATGGCCCTCGCCAAGCTTTGCGCCTGCACCTGCGGCGGGGCGATCATCGGTAGCGGCGCAATGCAGATCGCCGACGTTCCGAAGGCGCGCGCCCAGACGGTCCAGTCCTGTTCGCCCTGCGCCGGCAAGAAGGTCGTGCGCAAGCGCCACGCCGCGCGCAAGCCGGTGAAGCGCGTGCGCCGCGTCGTCACGACGAAACGCGTGATCCGCACCGCAACCCCGCAGACGCAGGTCGTGACGCAGACGATCCCGCTGCCCCCGATCCCCTACGCGCCCTTCCCGCAGCGCGGCTGGGAGGGCGGCGGCGGTAGCGGCGGCGGCGTGACGGTGATCGGCGGCGGCTTTGGCGGCGGTTTCGGCGGCGGTTTCTTCGGCGGCTTCTTCGGCGGCAGCTCGGGCGGCGGCAGCAGCGGCAGCATCGTCGTAACTTCGACCACGACCGGCGGGGTTTCGACCTCGACCAGCACCTCGTCGGGCGTCTCGACCTCGACGGGCAGCGTGTCGACCTCCACCGGCGGGGTGAGTACCTCGACGGGCGGTGTTTCGACCTCGACCGGCAGCGTCAGCACTTCGACCGGCAGCGTGTCGACCTCGTCGGGCAATGTCAGCACTTCTTCGGGCAATGTCTCGACCTCCTCGGGCAACGTCAGCACATCGTCCTCGAGCAGCAGCTCGTCGTCGAGTTCGTCCTCGTCCTCCTCCTCTTCGTCGTCGAGTTCGTCCTCGTCGGGCGGTTCGTCGAAGGGCAGCTCGGGCTGGGGCAGTTCCTCGCACGGCAGCTCGTCGCACGGCAGTTCGGGTGGATCGAGCAGCAGCTCGTCCTCAAGTTCGTCCTCGTCCTCGTCGAGCAGCAGCACGTCGAGCGGCGCGACCGGCAGCACCAGCAGCTTCGGTTCGACCGGCAGCACCAGCTCGTCATCCTCGTCGAGCAGCTCGTCCTCCAGCTCCTCTTCATCGTCGAGCTCGGGCGGCAACAGCAGCCATGGCAGCTCGTCGGGCGATCCGACCCCTGTTCCTGCGCCGCCAATGATGCTATTGTTCGGGGCAGCTGCCGCCGCGCTCGTCGCGCGCCGCCGCGCCGCGAACCGCAACGACGATAACGCCAACGCGGCCTGAACCGGATCCACTGGCGGTCGGGGGGCTAACCCGGACCACCGAACTAAGGGCTGCCCTTCGGGGCGGCCCTTTTTTATGCGTGCGCGAATCAGTTTGCCATATGGAAAACTATCGCATATAGTTCTCCATATGGTGAACCAACAAACAGCTCTCGATTCCGTTTTTCACGCGCTCGCCGACCCGACGCGACGCGCCGTGCTCAGCCGTTTGCTCAAGGGAGCCGCCCCGGTAAAGCGGCTGTCCGAACCGTTCGGAATGGGTCTTCCCGCCTTCCTGAAGCATCTTTCGGTGCTCGAGGCGTCGGGGCTGATCCATACCGAAAAACAGGGTCGCGTCCGCACCTGCCGGATCGACGCCGAACGGCTTGCCACCGCCGAGAGCTGGCTCTCGGAGCAACGCGCCATCTGGCAGGGCCGCACCGACCGCCTCGCCGCATTTGTCGAATCGCAAAATCCCCCGGAGGAAAAATCATGAACAAAAGCGAACTCACCATCGCGCGCCACATCGCCGCGCCGCCCTCTGCAGTGTGGGACGCGTGGAGCGACCCCGCAAAGCTCGCGCAATGGTGGATCCCGGCGCCGATCGCGTGCCATGTCGACAAGCTCGACCTGCGCCCCGGCGGCGGTTTCGTGACGCGGATGCGCGAGGACGGCGCCGCCGATTTCCAGCCGCACGTCGACGGCTGCTTTCTCGAAGCGGTTCCGAACGAGCGCCTCGTCTTCACGACCGTCCTCACCGAAGGCTGGCAACCCGCCGAACCGTGGCTCGCGATGACGGCGATCCTGACCTTCGAGGCAAAGGACGGCGGCACGCTCTATTCGGCGCATGTGCTGCACAAATCCCCCGCGGACAGCGCGAAGCATGAGGAAATGGGATTCCACGAAGGCTGGGGCACAGTGATCGGCCAGCTGGCGGCGATGCTGGAGCAGTAAGACGGGCTTGCGCGGCGCGGGCAGCAACGCCATAGCGCGGCGCATGCACGATATCCGCCTGATCCGGGAAAATCCCGAAGCGTTCGACGCCGGCCTCGCGCGCCGCGGCCTCGAACCCCTCTCCGCGCAAATTCTGATCGCCGACGCATCGGTGCGCGCGCTTCAGACGGCGGTTCAAGCGTCGCTCGCGCGGCGCAACGAGGTATCGAAGCTCATCGGCCAAGCGATGGCGCAAGGCGACCAGGACAAGGCCGAAGCGCTGAAGGCCGAGGTCGCAGATCTCAAGACGTCGCTTCCCGTTCGGGAAGAGGCCGAGCGCAAACAGCTCGCGGCGCTGCAGGACATACTCGCCGCGCTCCCCAACATCCCTGCCGACGACGTACCCGACGGCGAGAATGAGGAAAGCAATGTCGAGATTTCGCGCTGGGGTGCGCCGCGCACCTTCGACTTCAAACCGCAGGAACATGCCGACTTTGCTCCCGCGCTCGGCCTCGATTTCGAGACTGCGGCCAAGATGTCGGGTGCCCGCTTCGCCTTCCTGAAAGGCCAGATGGCGCGGCTCGAACGCGCGATCGGCCAGTTCATGATCGACAGGCAGACCAATGAGGCGGGCTATACCGAATGCGCGACCCCGCTGATGGTGCGCGACGAAGCCGCATTCGGCACGACGCAGCTCCCGAAATTCCGCGAGGATCTGTTCCAGACCACCGACGGCCGCTGGCTCATCTCGACCTCCGAAATGAGCCTGACCAACGCCGTGCGCGAGGAAATCCTTCCCGAAGCCGATCTGCCGGTTCGCATGACCGCGCTCACCCCGTGCTTCCGGTCCGAAGCCGGATCGGCGGGGCGCGATACGCGCGGCTATATCCGCCAGCACCAGTTCTGGAAGGTCGAGCTCGTCTCGATCGTTCGTCCCGAGGACAGCGACGCGGAGCTCGAGCGCAAGACCCGCGCGGCGGAGGAAATCCTCGAAGCGCTCGAACTGCCCTATCGCAAGATGCTGCTGTGCAGCGGCGACATGGGCTTTGCGGCGCGCAAGACCTACGACCTCGAAGTCTGGCTGCCGGGTCAGGACAGCTACCGGGAGATTTCGAGCTGCTCGAACTGCGGCGACTTCCAGGCACGCCGCATGAACACCCGCTTCCGCCGCGAGGATGTGAAGGGCAACGAGTTCGTCCACACGCTGAACGGCTCGGGCCTTGCGGTCGGCCGCACGCTCGTCGCGATCCTCGAAAACTATCAGCAGGCCGACGGCAGCGTCGATATTCCGAAGGCGCTGCTGCCTTATATGGGCGGCATCACAAAGCTGACACCGACCACCTGAACCGTCGTCACCGCGGACCTGATCCGGGGTCCATAAAGCAGCCGCCGAATGGATGCCGGATCAAGTCCGGCATGACGAAGAGAGAAAGATCAAAACAGTGCGCATCCTCCTCACCAACGACGACGGTTACCATGCCCCCGGCATGGCGGTGCTCGAAGCGATTGCGCGCCAGCTTTCGGACGATATCTGGGTCTGCGCGCCCGCCGAGGAGCAGTCGGGCGCCGGACACTCGCTCACCCTTTCGCGTCCGGTGCGTATCCGCCAGCACGACGAGCGTCGCTGGTCGTGCAGCGGCACCCCGACCGATTCGGTGATGATGGCGATCGGCAAGCTGATGCCCGAAAAGCCCGACCTGATCCTGTCGGGCGTGAACCGCGGTGCGAACCTCGGCGACGACATCACCTATTCGGGCACCGTCTCCGCCGCGATCGAGGGCGCGCTCGCGGGCATCCGCTCGATCGCGCTGAGCCAAGTCTATGCGAAGGAAGGCATGGGCGACAGCGTGCCGTTCGAGGCTGCCGAGCAGTGGGGCGCCGATGTGCTGCGCCCGCTCCTCGACCACGACATGCCCCCGCGCACGCTCATCAACATCAACTTCCCCGCGATCCCCGCCGCCGAGGTGCAGGGCATCCGTGTCACGCGCCAGGGTTTCCACGACTATGGCCGCGGCTCGATCGTCGAGGGCACCGACCCACGCGGCTATCGTTATTACTGGTTCGGCCTCCACGGGATCGAGCACAGCCTTGGTCACGACAGCGACCTCGAGGCGATCGACGACAATTATATCTCGGTCACCCCGCTCCAGCTCGACCTGACCCACGACGCCTCGCTCGCCGCGCTGCGCGGCGCCTATGGCGGCTAGCGTTACGCGCGCGGCTTTGGCACAAGGGCCGCGATGAGCAAGCGGCCGAACCCCAAGCTCCATATCCAGAGCGGCTTTCACCTGCTGAAGCGCGCGAGCAAATGGCCGATCTGGGCCGACGTTATAACGCGCCTCAGCGTCGCCTTCTTCCTCATCGCGATCGTCGTGCTCGTCCACTGGATCGACCGCGCGGGGCTGAAGGACAGCCACGACGGGCAGATCAGCTTTCTCGACGTCGTCTATTTCACGATGATCTCGGTCACGACGACGGGGTTCGGCGATATCGCGCCGGTCTCGGACCGCTCGCGCCTGATAGAGGCGGTGATCGTCACCCCGATCCGCATCGCGGTGCTCTTCATTTTCGTCGGCACCGCCTATAATTTCGTCCTCAAGCGCACATGGGAAAAATGGCGTATGGCCCGCATCCAGGCAAAGCTCACCAACCATATCGTCGTCCTCGGCTATGGCATCAGCGGCGCCGAGGCGGTGCACGAACTGATCGAGCGCGGCACCGATCCCTCGTGCATCGTCGTCATCGACCAGGCGCGAAACCGGATCAATGCCGCCGAGGCGGCGGGCTGCAACGTGCTCGAAGGCGATGCGTCGAATGACGACACGCTGATCGACGTCCGGATTGCCGAGGCGCAGACGGTGCTCGTCTCGGCGGGCCGCGACGACACCTCGATCCTCATCGTGCTCACCGTCCGCCATCTGGCGCCGCACGTCCCGATCAGCGTCGTCATCCGCGCGCAGGATAATGAGCTGCTCGCGCGGCAGGCGGGCGCGAACAATGTCATCAACCCTGTGAGCTTCACCGGCCTGCTCCTCGCAGGGTCGGCGCAGGGTGCACATGTCGCCGACTATATGGCCGACCTTGCGAGCATCGGCGGACGCGTCCAGCTCCGCGAACGCCCGGTGGCGGCCGAGGAAGTCGGGCGCAGCATCGACCAGTTGGCGAGCGGCGGACGCGGCCTGCGCGTCTATCGCAGTGGGAAGCCCTACGGTTTCTGGGAGCCCGAGGCACAGCGCCTCGAACATGGCGACCAGATCGTCGAAGTCGTCCGCTGCGAGGAATGCGAGGCGAGCGTTCCCGGCGGTTAGGCGCGCCAGTAAAGCCAGCCGGCCCACAGCCAGCCGATGATCAGCAAGCCGCCGCCGATCGGCGTCACCGCGCCCAGCCAGCGCGGCGCGCCCAGCGCCATCGCATAAAGGGTCAGCGAAAAGATCGCCGCGCCGCCGAGCAGCGTGATCGACGGCCCGCGCGCAAAGCCCATGATGGCAAGCGCCGCGACCGCGTGGACCAGCTGGTAGACGCCGCCGGTGCGCAGCCACTCGGCCTCCTGCGGCCCCGACGCGCCATGCGCGCCGAACGCGCCCGCCGCGACCGCCATCGCCGCCGAAATCGCCGCAAACGCACCAATCGCCATCGTCTCTGCCCTTTCCTCCGAACCGTACCGCCCATGCCCGCATGCACCGCGCGTGACAAGCGCCGCGAAATCGACTATGGGCGCCGCCAATCATGACAGTCAAAACGCTCCCCACCCAGCCGAAGGTCGGCATGGTTTCGCTCGGCTGCCCCAAGGCGCTCGTCGACAGCGAACGGATTCTGACCAAGCTCCGCGCCGACGGCTACGGCCTCTCGCCCGACTATGCCGGCGCCGATGTCGTGCTCGTCAACACTTGCGGCTTCCTCGACTCGGCGAAGGAAGAAAGCCTCGAGGCGATCGGCGAGGCGATGGCCGAGAACGGCCGCGTCATCGTCACGGGCTGCATGGGCAACGAAGCCGAGGTCATCCGCGCGCGCTTTCCGAACGTGCTCGCGGTCACCGGCGCGCATCAGTACGAACAGGTCGTCGACGCCGTCCACGACGCCGCGCCGCCGACGCAGGGTCCGTTCGTCGATCTGGTGCCCGAAGGCGGGCTGAAGCTGACGCCGCGGCACTACAGCTATCTGAAGATCAGCGAAGGCTGCAACCACAGCTGCTCCTTCTGCATCATTCCCGACCTGCGCGGCAAACTCGTCAGCCGCCGCATCGACGCGGTGCTGCGCGAGGCCGAAAAGCTCGTCGCTGCGGGGACGAAGGAACTGCTGGTCATCAGCCAGGACACATCGGCCTATGGCGTCGACATCCGTCACGACCCGCGCCAGTGGCAGGGCCGCGAGGTGCGCGCGCATATGACCGACCTTGCGCGCGAACTCGGGCAGCTCAAGACCAGCGAAGGCCGCGCCCCGTGGGTGCGCCTCCACTATGTCTATCCCTATCCGCATGTCGACGCGGTTATCCCGCTGATGGCCGAGGGGCTGCTGACGCCCTATCTCGACATCCCCTTCCAGCACGCGAGCCCGAGCGTCCTCAAGCGCATGAAGCGCCCTGCGAACGAGGCAAAGGTGCTCGAACGGCTGAAGGCGTGGCGCGCCATCGCCCCCGACATCTCGATCCGCTCGAGCTTCGTCGTCGGCTTCCCCGGCGAGACCGAAGCGGATTTCCAATATCTCCTCGACTGGCTCGACGAAGCGCAGCTCGACCGCGTCGGCGCCTTTCGTTTCGAACCGGTCGCCGGCGCGCAAGCCAATGCACTCGACGATCCGGTGCCCGAAGAGGTCAAGGAAGAGCGCTACCAGCGGATCATGGACAAGACCGCCGCGATCAGCGCCGCAAAACTCGAAGCCAAGATCGGCCGCACGCTGCCCGTGATCATCGACGAGGTCGGCGAAGCGGACGAGGACGGCAGCATCGGCGCGACGGGCCGCTCGCAGGCCGACGCGCCCGAAATCGACGGTCACGTCTATCTGCGCGACGTAGCGGCGAGCCTCAAGGCCGGCGATATCGTCGACGTCGCGATCGAGGACGCCGACGAACATGACCTGTTCGGGGTCATCACGGGCTAAAGCATAACAAGGGAACGGTATTTACTGTTCGATGTTACCTAGAGAACGTCGAACAGGGGCCGTACCCATGCATGCCAAGGCTTTTGCCGCACTGCTGTTGATCGGATCGCTCACGGGTTGCGACCGTCAGACCGAGGTCGCGGCGCCCCCTCGCGCCTCCGACAAGGCCCCCTCCCCGACGCAAAAATCGCTGATCGCGGTGCCGATCAACGGCAATACGGCGGCACTCAAGCAAGCGCTCGAACGCGCGGTGCCACGAACCCTGTGGACAATCAACCAGCGCGAACAGGCCTGCGTCAAACCACAGCGCGTCAAGGTCTTCGGCAAGAAGGTCAAGGTCACGCCGCCGATCGCCTGCACGATCGTCGGGCGGGTGACGCGCGGCACGCTGCGCCTCCGCGGCGAAGGAAATGAGTTCGTCATCGACATGCCGCTCAACGCCCGGATCAGCGCACAGGACGTCGGAGGCGTTCTGAAGGGCGAGACCGCGACGGGCGCGGCAATGGCGCATGCGCGCGTGCGCATCGACCTGACCCCCGACTGGCGTACGCAGGGCAAGGCGCGCATCACCTATGGTTGGACCAAGGCGCCGGGGATCGATTTTCTCGGGCGCCGGATCACCTTCACCGATCAGGCCGACGCGAAGCTGAAGTCCGTCGTGGCGGACCTCGAGCACGAGGTGAGCCGCGAAATCGCAAAGATCGACATCCGCAAACAGGCGGCCGATATCTGGCGGCAGGCCTTCACGTCGCTCGAACTCAATCACGAGAATCCGCCGGTGTGGATGCGCGTGACGCCGCAGCGTATCCTCTATGGCGGTTACCGGCTCGATGGCCAGCGCATCAACCTGAGCCTCGGGCTGGAGGCCGTCACCGAGACCTTCGTTTCCGGCCGGCCGCCCGATCCTGCGCCCACGCCGCTTCCCCGCCTCGTCCACGAAACGCCGAAGCCGCATCTCGACGTGCGCGTGCCGGTCATCGCCGATTATGCGCAGCTGCAGCCCGTCGTCGATCACGCACTCGCCAAGCGAGCGACCCGTCCTTTTGTCTTGCCCAAGGTCGGGCCGATGATGGTGAGTTTCGGCAAATCGACCATTTATGGCACCACAGGCGGCCGGATCGCGGTCGGCGTCGACGTCGAAGCCAAGCTCGAGATACGATCGGGCGAACCGACCCGCGGCCGCATCTGGATGACTGCGATCCCGGCGAACCGGCCGGGGTCGGCCGAAGTGCATTTTACCGACCTCGTCATCAACGGCGACACCGACGGCGTCGGGGGCGACCTGCTCATCCTCCTCGGCCGCAGCGAAGGTTTCGCGCCGCTGATCGCCGAAGCTCTGACGCAGAATTTCACCCGCGACCTCGGCGAACTCCAGGGCAAGATCGAACGTGCGGTCGACCAGCGGCGCGAGGGCGCCTTCGTGATCCGTACCCACGTCGACCGTTTCGAGACGGGGGAAATCAAGGCTTATGGCAATGGCCTGTATCTTCCGGTGCGGATGGTCGGCAGAGCGAGCGTCGATTATCGTCCGGTAAAATGATCGATACTCCCGTTGCGGGCGGGAACGCTCGCGGCTTTGCAGGCGTCTTGCGCAAGGAAAGGGTCAAATATGCAATCGAGAATGATCGGCGCCCTCCTTGTGTCCGCGCTCCTCGCCTTCCCGGCGACATCGGCGACACACGACACCACCGGTTCCGACGCACCTGCGGAACCGGCGGAGCGGGGCATCTGGATCGGCAACCTCGATCTCTGCCGTTCGGGTCCGGTCAAGGCCGAGGCGGGTACCGAAACTTACAACGGCTTGCCAATCGTCAACATAACGCTGTCCGCAGAGCTGCGCGACGCGCTGGCGGCATTGACCGCTGCGAACATAGGCAAACCGCTATCCATTCGCGTCGACGGCCGGGTCGTGAGCGAACCATATGTCAACGAGCCGATCACGGGCGGCGAGCTTCAGATTTCGGGTGTCGATCGGGCCGAGGCCGACCGGATCGCCGCGGCCTTGCAATCCTGCCCCGCCGCAACGCCTAAAACAGCCGCGTAATCGCGTAGAAAATCGCCGCGACGACCGCGCTAGCCGGGATGGTGATGAACCACGCCGCGACGACATTGCCAGCGACGCCCCAGCGTACCGCGCTCGCGCGGCGCGCAACGCCGGCCCCGATGATGCTCCCGGTGATCGTGTGCGTCGTCGACACCGGGATGCCGAGCAGGCTGGCGGTGAACACCATGATCGAGCCACCGGTCGAGGCCGCAAAGCCTTGATGGTGCGACAGCTTGGTGATGCGGCCGCCCATCGTCTCGATAATCTTCCAGCCGCCCGAGAGCGTGCCGAGCGCAATCGCGATGTAGCAGCTGAATGCCACCCAGTGCGGAACGTGGAATTCGCCGCCGAGATAGCCCGTCGAATAGAGGAGCACGGTGATGATCCCCATCGTCTTTTGCGCGTCGTTGAGGCCGTGGCTGATCGAATAGGCGGCCGACGACAGAAGATGGAGATGCCGGAACGTCTTTTCGGCGAAACTCGCGGTCGCACGGCGCAGCGCCCAACTGCTGACCAGCATCACGAGCATCGCGAGCATCATGCCGAGCAAAGGCGACAGGAAGATCGCGATGACGGTCTTGTTGAGCCCGGTCCATTCGATCCCCTCGAACCCCGCATGGGCGACGCCCGCGCCGACGATGCCGCCGACGAGCGCGTGGCTCGACGATGAGGGAATGCCCTTGAGCCAGGTCACGACGTTCCAGAACATCGCGCCGACGAGCGCGCCGAACACAACGGCGGGAGTCACCAGATCCTTGTCGATGATCCCCTTGCCGATCGTCTCGGCAACCTTGTGCAGCTCGGGGAAGATGACCGACAGGAAATAGGCCGCAAAGTTGAAGAAGGCGGCGAACAGCACCGCCTGCACCGGGCGCAGCAACCGCGTCGCGACCACCGTTGCGATGCTGTTCGCGGCGTCGTGCAGGCCGTTGAGAAAGTCGAACGCCAGCGCAAGGATGACGAGACCGACGAGGAGCGGGAAAGCGAGTTCGTGCATGAGGACGCCCCCGCTTATGCGTGGTCGATGACCAGACCGTCGATTTCGTTCGCGACATCCTCGAAGCTGTCGGTGACGCGTTCGAGGTGACGGAAGAGTTCGCGCGCGATCAGGAAGCGCGTGGGATTCGCCTCGCCATGTTCGCGAAACAGGCGCTTGAGGCCAGCGGCGTGGATTTCATCGGCATGCCCTTCCATCCGTACCAGCCGTTCGGTGAGTTCGTGGAGGCGCGGTCCATTGGCGCCGATGTTGCGCAGAAGCGGCAGCGCTTCGGCGGTCAGCCGCGCGGCGTCGACGATGATGCCCGCGATGTCGCGCATCTCCGGCTCGAATTCGGTAACGTCGTAGAGGTCGACCGCGCCAGCGGTCTTTTGCATCTCGTCGATCGCATCATCCATCGAGGCGATCAGGTCGGTGATCGCGCTACGGTCGAACGGCGTCAGGAAAGTCCGGCGGACGGTCTGGAGAACCTCGCGCGTGATCGCGTCGGCGTCATGTTCGCGCTCGATGATTTCCTGCACATGGTCGGCCATCCCTTCGCCGCCCTGCAGCATGCGCGACAGCGCGTTCGCCGCGGCGACGAGCGTCGCGGCATGGCTTTCGAACAATTCGAAGAAATTCCCCTGTCGCGGCAGCAAACGCTGAAACCATGCGAACATCCGGCTAACCCCTGTCTTGTCTGCTACATTCTCGACGACGCCGCGCGGCTGGGCGACGGCGCGAAAGCCGCTGTCGCCGAACGAACGGATCAACGCCTGCAAATCGGGCTCGTCGACTGCCGATGCCGCTTCGTTGAACGAGAACCATTTGCGGTCGCGTTCGTCCATTTCCTTCCAGTCGGCGAGTTCGTTGGTCACCGCGAGCGGAAAGACTTCGACATTGTACATGATCGATGCGCCATTGGCCCGGCGCTTGCGATATTCATAGCTGCCGATCGGCGTCGGGCAGACCGCACCGATCACCCCTGCCTCTTCTTCCGCCTCGACCGCGGCTGCCGCGTGGCGCGTCATGCCGTTGAGCGGATTGCCCTTCGGCACCACCCAACGTTTCGTCTCGCGCGATGTAATCAGCAGGATTTCCGTGGGGCCATCCTGCGCCGGGCCGCCGAATCGATAGGGGAGGACCGCGATCTGGCGCATGAAGATCAATCCTTTCCTATACTTGATGCGGCATCATGGCCGAATGATTACAAATGGGTTTCGCCCCTATGACAATAATGTGACAGTCACAAGGGAGCGCCGCTCCCCGCGCCATATTTTCACGCCTGTCAATTCGATTGCAAAATGCAACGCGGTGCGTAAGCTGACCTCAAAGACAGATGGGAGACGAGAGCATGGCAGGCACGGCGACGATGGAACGCCCCGCGAATGCGAAAGCTGCACCGGTCGATCAGGATGTAGTGATCGTCGGCGCGGGCATTTCGGGGATCGGCATGGCGGTGCATCTGCAGATGAACTGCCCCGACCGAAGCTTCTCTCTTGTCGAGCGCCGCGAACAACTGGGCGGCACCTGGGATCTGTTCCGCTATCCCGGGATCCGTTCGGACAGCGACATGCATACGCTCGGCTTCGTCTTCGAACCGTGGAAACATGAAAAGTCGATCGCCGACGGCCCGTCGATCCTCGAATATCTCAATCGCATCGTCGACGAGCGCCATATCCGCGAGCGCATCCGCTTCGACAGCAAGGTCGTCGGCGCCGATTGGGACAGCGCTGGGGCGCGCTGGACGGTGACGATGGAAGACAGCAAGGGTTCAAGGTCGACTACGACCGCGCGCTGGCTCTACCTCGGCTCGGGCTATTATGACTATGACGAGCCCTTCGATGCCGGGTTCGCCGGGCGCGAGGATTTCAAGGGCCAGGTCATCCACCCGCAATTCTGGCCGAAGGACCTCGATTACAAGGACAAGAAAGTCGTCGTGATCGGATCGGGAGCGACGGCGGTCACAATCGTCCCCTCGATGAAGGAAGCCGCGCACGTCACGATGCTCCAGCGCACGCCGACCTGGTATTTCATCCGGCCGGCCAAAGACGGGTTCGCCAATTTTCTCCGCAAAATCCTGCCCGAGAAACTCGCGTACAAGATCACGCGCTTCAAGAATGTGAAGCTGCAGGACATCAGCTTTCGCCGTGCGCGAACCGAGCCGCAGAAGGTCAAGGACTTCCTGACGAAGAAACTGAAGGCGGCACTCGGCGATCATTATGACGAAACGGCCTTCACGCCGCCCTATAACCCTTGGGAACAGCGGCTTTGCCTCGTCCCGGATGCCGATTTCTTCGAGGCGATGAAGGCCGGCAAGGCATCGGTCGTCACCGACCATATCGAGAAGTTCGACGCGACCGGCATCCAGCTCAAATCGGGCGATCATCTCGATGCCGACATCATCATTACCGCCACCGGCCTCAAGCTCGCGGTCGCCGGCAAGATCCCGGTGCGCGTCGACGGCGAACCCGTCAACTGGCACGATCATTTCTATTACAAGGCGTGCATGTTCTCGAACGTGCCGAACTTCTCGGCCGTCTTCGGCTATCTCAACGCAAGCTGGACGCTGCGCGCGGATATCGTGTCCGAATATGTGTGCCGCGTGCTCAATCACATGCGCGACACGGGAACCACGGTCGCGACCCCGGCGCTCGCCGATCCGTCGACCCTCGAGGAGGAAAATGTCTTCGACTTCTCGTCGGGCTATATTCAGCGGTCGCTGCACATCATGCCGAAGAGCACGGTCGCCCTGCCCTGGCGGCTCAGCCAGAATTATGTGCAGGACCGGATCGACATGCGCACGGGCGCGATTGCCGATGGCGTGCTGACGTTCGGCAACGCACGGGAAAAAGCGATGGCGGCGCCGGCGGAGCTCGAAGCAGCGGAATAAGGCCTAGTCCGCATGCTCGGGCTTCCCCTTGGTCGAACCCTTGGCGAAATCTTCCAGCTGCTTCTCGGTCATGCTGTCGACCATCTGCTTCGACGCGCCCTTCAGCTTCGACCTGGGCGTGTCGCCACGCTTCGCGCTGAGCGCCGCACCGGCGGCTTTCTGCTGGGCTTTGGATTTGGCTGGCATGGTGTTTCTCCTTGCCCGCCCCGCCAGGGACCAACGATCGTACCGCCGTCGGGATGCAACATCCGATCCGACATATAACTGCTGTCGTCGCAGGCGAGGAACAGGAAGCAGGTCGCGACCTTTTTCGCCGGCGCCCCTCTGCGCGGATCGAGTGGAGTCCGTTTGCCGTCCTTCCATTATCCGGCGCTTCCGCCGACCTTGCCGGCTTTCGGCGGCTTCGCCACGAGCCTGTCCCTAATTGATCGGGAGGAAATCGCGCGCGAATTCGTCTTTCACCGCTTTCACGACAGATCCGGTCACCGGCACGTTAATCCTGTAGCTGCCCTCGGCGTAAGGGCCGACCTCATAGGGCGCGATGGCAATCGTCATGCGGTCTATGTAGCGCCCGTCGGACGAGCCGAGCCAGACGGTCTGCGCCGACGCGGGCGGGCATTTGGCAAAGGGGCTGTCGGGCGCTTCGTCGGCGACGATCCCTTTTGCGGCCTTCGCGCGCTTGATGCCCTCGCAGAAAGCGTCGCGGACGGCCGTATCGAACGCCTCGCTGCTCCGGAACAGGTCGAGCGGCTTCCGCTGTTCGCGGCGGTTGCGGTCCCAGACCAGCGTATCGAAGGTCTGCATGCCATGTGCGCCGCCGGTATAGGTCTCGATCTCTGCCGACAGGCTGAGAAAGCGCCGGGTGTCGGTCACGCGCTGCCACGTCTGGCGGTGCGTGTGAGAACGATAGGTATAATCGCCCTCCTCCGCCGCGGCCCTGTCGCGCCGTGCGGCCGCGATCAGGGCCTCGCGCTTCGCTGCCCGGTCGCCGTCGAGCACATTCGCCAGTTCGGGAATCCGTGCAGCGTCCGCGGGATAGGAATAGGCGAATTCGATCAGGTCGTTGCGCTCGCTGACATTCGACGCCGGGGCATTCCTGGCCGCCTCGTCGGCCGGACCTGCAGGCGGCGCACCCGGAACCGCCGCGGCGGCGACCTTCTCCGCCTTGGTCGGCTTGTCTTCGGAACAGCCCGCGAGCAACAATGTGCCGGCAAGGAGCGGAATGGCGTTTCGCCAGGGTCTTTCGATCGTCATGCGGACATAACGCCGGGAATCGACAAAATATCCCGGGCGGCCTAGCACCGCTCGCATGACCGACTTTTCCGACCTGATCCAGCCCGACAAGGGGCAGGACGCGCGCACGATCCACCTCGTCGATAAAAAGGGCTATGACGAATGGCTGAAAGGCCGCAGCGCGCGCGAACGCGCGCATCTCGCTGCCGTGGGCTTCAAGCCCGATGCGTTCGTTCACGCGATCCTGCCGGGCGACGATCCCGACAAATGGGCTGTGGTCACAACTGTCGCCAATATGGACAGCCTCTCGGCCTGGTGCCTCGCCAAGCTCGGACAGATCCTGCCCGAAGGTCGTTACCGCGTCGAAGGCCAGCAACCGGGCAAGGCGCTGTTCGGCTGGATGAGCGCGCAATATCGCTTCGATACCTATAAATCGAACCCGCCGACGAAAGGCCCGCGCGTCCTGTTGACAAGCGATGTCGGCGCGATCGCGCCGATGGTGGCCGAGGTACGCGCGGCCGCGCTCGTCGGCGACCTCGTGAACACGCCCGCCGCCGACATGGGACCAGCGGCGATCGAGAAGGCCGCCGAACGCATCGCCAAGGCGCACGGCGGCAAACTGACCGTCACCAAGGGCGAGGCGCTCGAACAGGGATATCCGATGATCCATGCAGTCGGGCGCGCAGCGGCAAAACATCATGCCCCGCGCCTGATCGAGATCGAGTGGGGCAAGGAAGACCATCCGCGCATCGCCCTCGTCGGCAAGGGAATCAGCTTCGACAGCGGCGGGCTCGACATCAAACCCGCAGCGGGGATGCGGCTGATGAAGAAGGACATGGGCGGCGCGGCGCATGTGCTCGCGCTCGCCGAACTGGTGATGGCGAGCGGGCTGCCGGTTCGGTTGCACTGCCTTGTGGCCGCGGCCGAAAATGCGATTTCGTCGGATGCCTTCCGCCCCGGCGACGTACTGAAGAGCCGCCTTGGCCTGACCGTCGAGATCGGGAACACCGACGCCGAGGGGCGGCTGGTGCTCGGCGACGCGCTGGCAAAGGCCGGCGAAGCGAGGCCCGAACTGATCGTCGATTTCGCAACGCTCACCGGCGCTGCGCGGGTCGCCCTCGGCCCCGACCTTCCCGCGCTCTTCGCCAATGACGACGAACTCGCCGACGCGATGCTGAAGGGCGGGATCGAACGCGACGATCCTCTGTGGCGGATGCCATTGTGGGATGGCTATGCCGATCTGCTCGAGACCGACATCGCCGACCTCGGCAATGCGGGCAGTTCGCCCTTCGCGGGGACGATCACCGCAGCGCTCTTTCTCAAGCGTTTTGTCCCCGAAGGCGTCGCATGGGCCCATCTCGACACTTTCGCCTGGCGTCCGTCGGCCAAGCCCGGGCGGCCCAAGGGCGGTGCGGCGCTGGGGTTGCGCGCCGCCTGGACGATGTTACAGCGCCGCTACGATCGGCGGGGGAAAAACTGAACATTCTTGATAAAGCACGGCCTGCTGGTCTAATGGCCCGCGATTGCCCGCGTCCCGCGGGCGTCGGGTTTCAACAGGACGGCAAGTGACAGCAGACAGCGGTGAACATTCGGCGGCAAATCGCGTGCGCATGGGGCGCCCGGGCACGGTCGGTGCCGGCCGTGATCGCTTCGGCCTGACCGGCACGTCGCAAAGCTTCGACCCACGCGTCGTCGCGATCCGTCCCGACCTCGCCGACATCGCGGTCGCCGGCACCCATTTCGCGCCGCACTATGCCGCGCCGATGATGCAGAGCGGCGTGCTGCCCGCCGCGGTGCTGCGCGCCTCGCCGTCACTCGAGGCCGAACAGACCAGCGAACTGCTTTTCGGCGAAGGTTTTGCGCTCCTCGATCTCACCGGCGGATGGGCGTGGGGCTATTGTCTCGCCGACCATTACGTCGGCTACCTTGCCGCCGAAGCGATCGCTGCGCCGATCGCGCCGACGCACCGCGTCCGGATGATCGAGGCGATGCTCCACAGCGCGCCCGACGCCGCAAGCGGCGGCCCCGGCGTCCTGCCCCGCGGCGCACTCGTCATGGGAGAACCCGACGGTGAGTGGCTCGCGACCGCGCACGGATATCTGCCGCTCGCCGCGCTCGTCGAGGTCGGCGCACAGGATAGCGATCCTGCCGGGCTCGCCGAGGAAATGATCGGCACGCCCTATGTGTGGGGTGGTCGCACGGCAAAAGGCATCGACTGCTCGGGTCTCGTCCAGCTCGTCTGGGGCGCCGCGGGCGTGCAGCTGCCGCGCGACAGCGACCTGCAGCTTGTCGCGCTCGGCGCCGACAAGGATGTCGATCCGGCGGCGCTCGCGCGTGGCGATCTCGTCTTCTTTCCGGGCCATGTCGGGATCATGGCCGATGACAGGAACATCATCCATGCCAGCCGACGATGGATGGCGGTAAAGGTTGAGCCGCTGGCCGATGTCGTTGCACGCTCGGCCGCCAAGGATCATGACCCGCCGGTGAGCGGATATAAAAGACTGCGATAATCATGACACAGACGGTTTTCATCGACGGCGCGGCGGGAACGACGGGCCTCGAAATCGCCGAACGCCTCGCCGGACGGAGCGAGTTTTCGCTGATCGCGCTCGACGACATGCGCCGCAAGGACGCCGCGGCACGGCGCGAGGCGCTGAACGATGCCGATTTCGTCATCCTTTGCTTACCCGACGATGCCGCGCGCGAAGCGGTGGCGATGATCGGCAACGACCGCACCCGCGTGATCGACGCTTCGACCGCACACCGCGTCGCGCCGGGCTGGGTCTATGGCTTCCCCGAAGTCAGCGGCCACGATGCCGTCGCCAAGGCTGCGCGCGTATCGAACCCCGGTTGCTATTCGACCGGCTTCATCGCGCTCGTCGCGCCGCTCGTGCAGGCGGGCCTGCTTCCCGCCGACTGGCCCTATATCTGCCACGCGGTCAGCGGTTATTCCGGCGGCGGCAAGGCGCTGATCGAACGGTTCGAGCAGGACAGCGATATCGCTTGGCGCGGCTATGCACTGGCGCTCGGTCACAAGCATGTACCCGAGATGCAGGCACGCTGCGGCCTGTCGATCGGCCCGCTCTTTTCGCCAGCGGTAATTGCCGCGCATCGCGGGATGGTGGTCGAGGTACCGCTGCCGCTGAACGCGATGCCCGGAGCGGCGTCGCCCGACGCGCTGCGCGACGCGCTCGCCGGTTTCTATGACGCGAGTCCGATCGTCGTCATGGGCGAGGCGCCGGCCGATGGCGAGATGCTCCTCCGCGCTTCGGACGCGGGTGATGACCGAATCGAGCTGTTCGTTTTCGCCAATGGCGAGGGAAGTCAGGCGCGCCTCGTCGCGCGCCTCGACAATCTGGGCAAGGGCGCCAGCGGTGCGTGCGTCCAGAATCTCAACATCATGGCGGGGCTGCCCGAAACAGCGGGCCTGCGACTGTAGTGCCTAATGCACCGTGTCGAGGACATCCTCGACCGACAGATAGGTGATCAGCCGTTCGATCTGGCGCCAGCGTGCGAAATGGACATGGTTGCCGAGTACGCGATATTGCTCGGCACGCGCAGCTGCGGCAAATCCCGCCTCTTCGCCATGCATCATGATCAACGCATGAGCATCCTCGACCGCAGCGCGGTCGGCGAGAAAGGGTGCTGGCAGGTGCATCTTGTTCCTGGTCCGTTCGACGTGCGCCCCGTCTATACACCACCCCTGACCGCTGCGTTCCCAACCGTGATGAACAGCCGGGTAAGGTTAATTGCCGTGCGCTGGCGGTTAACCCTCCCGGGCATGCGCATGCCCCTTGGACGCCGCGCTTCGCATGTGTAGACAGGCAGCATGCGCAAGATCCTGAAATATGCCGCCCTCGCCCTGCTGGTCCTGCTGATCGCCGGCGGCGTGACGCTCTATGTCCTGTCACGCCCCGATGTGGCGCGCTTCTCGACCGCCGAGCTGAGCGGACGGGTCCCGGTCATGGCGTCGCAAAAGACCGAGACCTTCCCGACCGTGAATGTGCCCGAGGCGACGAGCTGGCCCGCCGGGCAGACACCGCGCGCCGCGCAGGGGCTGGCCGTCGCACGCTTCGCCGAGGGCCTCGACCATCCGCGCACAATGCTCGTCCTTCCCAATGGCGATGTCCTCGTAGCCGAATCGCAGAGCCCGCCGCGCAAGGATGGCGGCGTGCAGGGCGCCGTGATGAAGAATCTGATGGGCAAGGGCGGATCGGGCCGCAAGCCCTCGGCGAACCGCATCACCCTGCTCCGCGACGCCGACGGCGACGGCAAGGCCGAGGTGAAGACCGCCTATATCACGGGGCTCAACTCGCCCTACGGCATGGCGCTGGTCGGTACGACGCTCTACGTCGCCAACACCGACGCTCTGCTCGCCTTTCCCTATGTCGCGGGCGAGACCAAGATGAGCGGCAAGTCCGCAAAGATCGTCGACCTGCCCGCAAAGGGCACCAACCGCCACTGGACCAAGAGCCTCGTCGCCGCACCCAATGGCCGGCTCTACATTGGCGTCGGCGCCGACTCCAACATCGGCGAGACCGGCATGAACCGCGAGTTCCGCCGCGCCAGCGTGCTCGAAGTCCGGCCCGAGAGCAAATATATCCGCACCTTCGCAGCCGGCATCCGCAACCCCGTCGGCCTCGGCTTTCATCCGGGCAGCGACCGGCTGTGGACCGTGGTCAACGAGCGCGACATGCTCGGCAGCGACCTTGTTCCCGACTATCTGACCGACGTCACCGAGGGCGACTTCTATGGCTGGCCCTGGTATTATTGGGGCGGCTTCATCGACCCGCGCGTCGAGCCCGAGGCCGAGGATCGTCGCCAGTACGTCAAGCGCCCCGAATATGGCCTCGGCGCGCACACCGCGCCGCTCGGCTTCACTTTCACCCAGGGCCTCGACCTCGGCGAGCGCTGGGCGAACGGCGCGCTGGTCGCGCTCCACGGATCGTGGAACCGCGAACCCGTCGCCGGCTACAGCGTCGTGTTCGTCAAGTTCGGCGCGGGCGGCAAGCCCGCTGACGCGCTGCCGGTCACCCTGCTCGACCAGTTCCTCGGCAAGGATGGCAAGACCACCCGCGGCCGCCCGGCCGATGTCAAGGTCGCGAAGGACGGCAGCGCGCTGGTCGCCGATGACACCGGCGGCGTGATCTGGCGGGTCGCGAAGGCCGGATAAGAAAAGGCCCCGCAATCGCGGGGCCCTTTGCATTCCGGTTTCGACGCGCCGTCAAACGCGCATCGGCATCAGCACATAGAGCGCCGGGCTCTTCTCGCTTTCGCGGATCAGCGTCGGGGCGTTGGCGTCGGCGAGGTGGAGCTCGACGCTGTCGCCGTCGACCTGACCGAGAATGTCGCTGAGATAACGGGCGTTGAAGCCGATCTCCATCGCATCGCTGTCATAACCGGCGGCGAGCTCTTCGGCCGCGGTGCCGTTCTCGGGGCTCGTCACCGACAGGGTAATGCGATCCTTGTCGAGCCCGACCTTGACCGCGCGGGTCTTTTCGCTGGCGATCGTCGACACGCGGTCGACGCCCTGGAACAGGCTCTTCGGATCGACCTTGAGCAGCTTGTCGTTCGCGGTCGGAATGACGCGGCTGTAATCGGGGAAAGTCCCGTCGATCAGCTTCGAGGTCAGGATCGCGTTGCCGAGCTGGAAGCGAACCTTGCTCGCCGACAGGCTGATTTCGACATTACCCTCGGCCTCGTCGAGCAGCTTGCGGATCTCGGTGACGCATTTGCGCGGCACGATGACGTCGGGCATCGACGAAGCGCCGTCCGGACGCGTCACCGTATAGCGCGCGAGGCGGTGACCGTCGGTCGCCGCGGCCTTCAGCACCGGACCCGAGGCGTCTTCGGCGACGTGCAGGAAGATGCCGTTGAGGTAATAACGCGTTTCCTCGGTCGAGATCGCGAAGCGCGTCTTGTCGATGATCTGGATGAGCTCGGCGACGGGCAGCTCGAAATTGGTCGGCAGGTCGCCCTCGGCGATCACCGGAAAATCGTCGCGCGGCAGCGTCGGCAGGTTGAAGTTCGAGCGACCTGCCTTGACCTGCATCTTGCCTTCGGCAGCGGCGAGGCTGACCTCCGATCCTTCGGGCAGCTTGCGGGCGATTTCGAACAAGGTGTGCGCCGACACGGTGGTGGTGCCCGGAGTCTCGACCTTCGCGGCGATCGTTTCGACGACCTGCAGATCGAGGTCGGTCGCCATCAGCTTGAGCTGCCCCGACGCGTCGGCTTCGATCAGCACATTGGAGAGGATCGGGATCGTATTGCGCCGTTCGACCACCGACTGGACGTGGCCGAGGCTCTTCAACAACACTGCGCGTTCGATCGTCGCTTTCATTCTTAATCCGCCATCCCTGTGCTTCGCGGGAAAAGTCCCTGAGGGACAGACCGTCGGAGGCGATTCGTGCCCCGATTCTGGCCCCTGAAAATGTTCACCTTCCTTAACGTACAGGGCGGCGCGTGCAAGCCATGCTTGCAAAGCATCCCCAATCGCGCAAACGAGGAGCGATGCGGCGCCGGACCTGTCTTTTCCTGATGCTGGCGGGGCTGCCCGCCGCGGCGCTGGCTGCCGGCCCGACCGCACTCGGCATTTTCGATGGCTGGGGCGCTTTCCGCGATCCCGCCAGCCCGCGCTGCTACGCCATCGCCTCGCCCGCCGCGACGATCGGCAAGCCCGAAGTCAGGGCCTATGCCAGCATCGGTTATTGGCCGAAGTCGCGTATCCGCGGACAATTTTACGTCCGCCTGTCGAAAGCCCGCGCAGCAGACCGCGACCTGCGCCTGACGATCGGCAGTCGCCGCTTCATCCTCACGGGCAACGGCGCGCACGGCTGGGCGAGCGACGCCCGGATGGACGCCGCGATCGTCGCCGCGATGCGATCGGCACCGAGCATGAGCGTCGAGAGCGGCACCGCGACGGGCGGCGCTATCGCCGACACCTATCGCCTGCGCGGAGCCGCGACGGCAATCGATGCGGCGGCATTGGGGTGCGCCAAGCTGCGGTGAGGCGTTTTGGGAAAGTGGCGGATTTCTGCGCAACTTCATTCGCGATTCGCAAATCTTCGTCATCCCGGACCTGATCCGGGATCGGTGTGACGCGTCGACCGAAGCTGGATCCCGGATCAAGTCCGGGGTGACGAAAGAAGAGGAAAAGGCGTTTTCGCGAAACGGCGGAAAACTGCGTAACTTCACTCGCAAATCGCATTTCATCGCGCGCGTTGCAGGACGCCGAAGAGCGTCTGTCGCGGTTATTAGGAAAGCTGTGTCGCGTGCCATCGCCGGGCAGGCTAGACCGGCGCCATATTGTAGGACAGCCATTTCGGAGCGGACCTGACACGATGAAGACAATCGGCCTGATCGGCGGTTTGAGCTGGGAAAGTTCGGCGCAATATTACCGCCTGCTCAACGAAGGCGTGCGGGCGCGGCTCGGCGGGTTGCATTCGGCACGGATCCTGTTGCTGTCGCTCGATTTCGCGCCCATCGCCGAACTGCAGGCGAGCGGCGACTGGGACATACTCGATCGCCAGATGGCCGACGCCGCGCGATCCTTGACGGCTGGAGGCGCCGAACTGCTTCTGATCTGCGCGAACACGATGCACCTCTGCGCCGAGGCGGTCGAGGCCGCAACGCCGGTGCCGCTGCTCCACATCGCCGATCCCGCCATCGCCGCGGTCAAGGCGGCGGGCTTTTCGCGCGTCGGGCTGCTCGGCACCGCCTTCACGATGGGAAAGCCCTTCTATACCGCGCGCATGGCGGCGGCGGGCATCGAGGCGATGATCCCCGGCGACGCCGATCGCGCGATCGTCCACCGGATCATCTATGACGAGCTCGTGCAGGGCGCGATCCGCGACGCGTCGCGCGCCGAATATCGGCGGATCATCGCATCGCTGATTGCGGGCGGCGCCGAGGCGATCATCCTCGGCTGCACCGAAATCATGCTGCTCGTCGGCGCAGAAGACAGCGCGGTGCCGCTGTTCGACACGCTGGCACTGCACGTCGATGCGGCGGTCGAGGCGGCGCTCGCGCCCTAGCTTCGCGCGAGCTTCGTCAGCGCCGCCGCGAGAAAATCGAGGACGAGGCGGACGCGCGGGACGTGGCGCAGCCGTTCGTGGGTCAGCAGCCACAGGCCTGTCGTATCCTCGCTCTTGGGCGGGATGCAGCGGATCAGGTCGGGCTCGTGATCGGCGATGAAAGCGGGCAGGATGGTGAGGCCCATGCCCGAGCGCACCCCCGCGAGCAGCCCCGATCCCGAGTCATATTGCATCACCACCGACTCCTCGAGCCCATACTGGCGCAGCCAGGCCTGATAGGGCTCCCAGACGCCGCCGCCACCGCCGATAAAGGGATGGGCGGCGAGTTCGGCACGGCCGTGCGGAATGCCGTGAAGGTCGGCATAATCGCGGCTGCAATATACCGTCCACGGATTGTCGGCGATGCGGCGCCCGACGAGGCCCGCGCCGGACGGCTGCTTGCTGCTGCGGATCGCGATGTCCGCGGCGCCCGCAGCGAGGTCGCGCGGCTCGTCCGACGTGTCGAGATGGATATGGATGCCGGGATGCGCCGCGCGAAGATCGCGCAGGATCGGTGGCAGGACCGTGACCGCGAAGATTTCCATCGTCGTCAGGCTGACCGTGCCGCCCGCGTCGCGCGACCTCGCGCCCGCCGCATCGCCGAAGCGGTCGGCGGCATCGCGCACCGCAACCGCGCTCGCCACCATCGCTTCGCCCACCGGGGTCAGCGCATAGCCCGCCTGCCGCCGTTCGAAGAGGTTGAGCCCCGTCGCTTCCTCGAGCGCGGCGATGCGCCGCGCGACAGTCGTCTGGCTGACGCGCATCGCCTGCGCCGCCGACAGCGTGCTGCCGGTCTCGGCAACGGCCAGAAAGGCCTTGAGGTCGTTCCAATCATACATGCCGTCTTGTGCGACATAATCGCCCCGCCCTCATTCTGCAATTTTGCAGAATGGCCGCGCAACATCGTTGCTCCTTTCGGATCGCACCATCGATTATTTCTGTCTTACCGGCTTCCTCCCCTCCTCAGCCGGACGATGGAGAAACAAGATGCAAAAGCTTCTGATCCTCGCCGCCCTCGCTGCCGCATCGGTCGGCCAGCCCGTTTCGGCGCAAACCGCCCCCGCCAACCCGAGCGTCGCCGTGGCGCACAAAGACCTCGACCTTCGGACCGAGGCCGGCACCAGGGCGCTCGACCGCCGCATCTGGCGTGCCGTCGTCGAAGTGTGCGGCAAGGCGCCCGATTACGACATCGAAGGCAAGAACGACGTACGGCAGTGCCGCCGCGATACGAAGCGCGTCGCCTCTGCGCAGGTCGATGTGGTGGTCGCCAATGCGTCGCGCGACCAACTGATCCAGGTCAGCTCGATCCGCAACTGACCGGCGGACCCAAGTTGCAGGGCCCGTCAAAGCCGGGGCCATGATTCGGGCACGATCATGGTCCCGGCTTTCCAAATTGATTGCGCACCGCACAAAGGCCCGTCGGTGATGGAAGGGCGGTTCGGGGTGAAAGCTGCCGCCGCTAAAGTCCGAAGCATCGTGTCCGGACGAGTCTACCAAGGTAGAAGCCTGCAACAGCGCCTGCCGATGGCCATAGAGGGCCGAACAAGAAATCAAGCCCACTTGTTGAACGCAAATTTTCTGGGTGCTGGCTTTGCCATCTGATGATGTAACCAATCATCATGATTGGGACCGGTAATAGAACCAAACATCCTAACTTCTGGCTCGGAACGGTTAGGCCAACAAAGAACCCCGCAACGAGGCCGACAATGAGGAGAGCTTCAATCCCGAGCATACGCTCTTCTATGGGGCATGCCCCTTGTCCGCAATCGGTCGAAAGCTGTCGGTCAGAATTTGATCGCAATCACCCCCGCGCGTCGAACGCCATCCGCGCCCTTGCCACCCGTTCCAGATTGGCTTCGGCCCAGACCCACACGCCGCAAAAGGCTTCGCCGAGGCTGTGGCCGAGGTCGGTCAGGCAATATTCGACCTTGGGCGGCACCACCGGGTGCACCGTCCGCACGAGCAGGCCGTCGCGCTCCATCGCACGCAAGGTCTGCGTCAACATCTTCTGGCTGATACCGGGAACGCGCCGCGACAATTCGGTGAAGCGGCAGGTTCCGTGGTCCTCCAGCTCCTCGAGAACGAGTAAAGTCCATTTGTCGGCGACTCGGCCGATCAGTTCGTTGACCAGCGTTTCGACGCGTGGATCGACCGGCGCGTGCGGATTATATGCAATTTTCTCGGGCGTGTGCATGGCAGAAAATCCAAATCTCTCTTTCCGGTAACTATGGCACTTTCGGGTGCCTTCTTTCTTTTGGAGAGTATAGGGATATTCAGGCCTTCTCACCACCCCAGGAGGAGAAGACCCATGAAGACCACAGGCAACACCATCCTCGTCACCGGCGGCGGTTCGGGCATCGGTCTCGCGCTGGCGCAGCGCTGGCACGATGCGGGCAACAAGGTCATCGTCACCGGGCGCAATGCCGACAGGCTGCAGGCGGCGATCGCCGGGCGGCCGAACATGTCGGCGGCGTCGCTCGACGTCACCGATGCCGACGCGATCGCGGCCTTTGCGAAAAAGATCGTCGCGAAGTTCCCGGACCTCAACATCCTCGTCAACAATGCCGGGATCATGAGCGCCGAGGACGCGAGCGCGAAGCGCGACCTGACGCACGCCGAAGCGACCGTTGTGACCAACATCCTCGGCCCGATCCGGCTGACCGACGCGCTCGTCGATCATCTGGCGGCGCAGGCGGACAGCGCGATCGTCAACGTCACCTCGGGACTCGCCTTCGTACCCTTCCCCAAGGCGCCGACCTATTCGGCGACGAAGGCCGCGATGCACAGCTATTCGGTCGCGCTGCGCATCCAGCTCGAAGGCAAGGTCGAGGTGATCGAACTCGCGCCGCCCGCAGTGCGCACCGACCTGACCCCCGGCCAGTCGACGCGCGAGGGCTATATGCCGCTGGACGATTTCGCCGACGAGGTGATGGCGCTGTTCGCGCAGGAACCGACGCCCGGGGAAATCCTCGTGCAGAACGTCCTGCCGCTGCGCACGGCCGAGGCGAACGGTACCGTGCCGCAAGTGCTGGCGATGCTGAAGTCGCTGTAACCGGCAGGAAAAAGGCCGTTTGCCGCCGGGACTGGCGCAAACGGCCCTTTGCCACTATATGGCCGCGCATCATGCAGATTCCCGGCCATATCGATCCCGTCACGACGGGCACCGTTCCCCTGCGCGGCGGCAACCGCATCGACCTCGTCGGGCTGACCCGCGACGCGATCGGCGGCGTGCTCGTCGAAGCAGGGCTCGACGCAAAGGCGGCAAAGCTGCGCGCCAAGCAGATCTGGCACTGGATCTATCATCGCGGGGTCACCGATTTCGAGGCGATGACCGACATCGCCAAGGCGATGCGCCCGTGGCTGACCGACCGCTTCATCATCGGCCGCCCGACGGTGCGCGAGGCACAGGTGTCGAGCGACGGCACGCGCAAATGGCTGCTCGCCGCCGCCGACGGCCAGGAATATGAGATGGTGTTCATCCCCGACGCCGATCGGGGAACCTTGTGTGTCTCGAGCCAGGTCGGCTGCACATTGAACTGCCGTTTCTGCCACACCGGCACGATGCGCCTCGTGCGCAACCTCGGCGCGGGCGAGATCGTCGGGCAGGTGCTGCTCGCGCGCGATGCGCTCGGCGAATGGCCGAAGGGCACGATGGCAGGGTTCGGCGCCGACCCCGAGGATGAGGATTATGACGACGAGGCGGGCCATTATACTGCCGACGGCCGGATGCTCACCAACATCGTGATGATGGGTATGGGCGAGCCGCTCTACAATTTCGACGAGGTCAAGGGCGCGCTGAAGATCGTCATGGACGGCGACGGGCTCGCGCTGTCGAAGCGCCGCATCACGCTGTCGACGAGCGGCGTCGTGCCGATGATGGCGCGCGCGGGTGAGGAGATCGGCGTCAATCTCGCGGTCTCGCTCCACGCGGTCAGCAAGGAAATTCGCGACGAGATCGTGCCGCTCAACCGCAAATATGGCATCGAGGAACTGCTGCAGGCGTGCGCCGACTATCCGGGCGCGAACAATGCGCGGCGTATCACCTTCGAATATGTGATGCTGAAGGACAAGAATGACAGCGATGACGATGCGCGCGAGCTCGTCCGGCTGATCAAACAATACAAGCTGCCCGCGAAGGTCAATCTGATCCCGTTCAACCCGTGGCCGGGCGCGCCCTATGAATGCTCGACCCCCGAACGCGTGCGCGCGTTCAGCAACCTTATTTTCAAGGCGGGCATCTCCGCTCCCGTGCGCACCCCGCGCGGGCGCGACATCATGGCGGCGTGCGGGCAGCTCAAGAGCGCCGCGACCAAGCCGACGCGCGCCGAACTCGACCGTATCGCCGAGGAAAAACAGGCCGCGCTGGGCTGATCGCTCTCCACCCGTCAATTCCCCTCTCATAAAAATCGTCAGAAATCTGCGGCTCTGCGGATGCGATCTTGCATAGCTATTCTATACTGTGTGGTAAAAATAACACAGGTAAGAAAATTGTCACATTCTGAACGATCCGTTCATTGAAGCGACAGGCGCAAACGCCATTTAGGGGCCGGGCCGCGACCCAAAGGGCGTGGTCCGATGAGTAGAAGAAGGAAAACAACATGAAGAAATTCGCAGTTGCAGCCGCTCTCCTGACGGCCATCGTTGCAACCCCCGCCATGGCTGCCGAAGGCGGCGAAGCCCGCGTCGAAGTGCGCGGCGGCTACGTCACGGGCAGCGGCCTTGACGACGCCACCCTCGGTGTCGCGGCCGGCTATGATTTCGACCTCGGCTCGACGGCGTTCGCCGGCGCCGAAATCGCGGGCGACAAGGTGCTGATCGACGGCGCCAAGGTCCAGTTCTCGTCGGGTGCGCGCCTCGGTGCCAAGGTCGGCGCCAACGGCAAGGCCTATGTCAACGGCGGCTACACCTTCGGCCAGATCGACGATCCGTATGTCGGTGCCGGCTACCAGCACAAGCTGACCTCGAACGTCTATGCCAAGGCCGAATATCGTCACCAGTTCATCGAGAACTTCGACGATTTCGACACCTTCGCAGTCGGCGTCGGCTTCGCTTTCTGATCCGTTCGGAACAGCGATACGAAAAGAGAGGGGCGGCCCGTCGGGTCGCCCCTTTTCTTTTGCCCGCTCGGCGGCCACGGTAGCGCGATGACGGCATTGGCATATATCGGCGCGGCGCTTGCAGAGATCGCAGGCTGCTTCGCCTTCTGGGCGTGGCTCCGGCTCGACAAGCCCATCTGGTGGATCGCGCCGGGAATGGCGGCGCTCGCACTGTTCGCGTACCTGCTCACGCTCGTCGATGCCGAACATGCGGGGCGAACCTATGCCGCCTATGGCGGAGTCTATATCGTATCGGCGCTCGTGTGGCTGTGGGCGGTCGAAGGCGCGAAGCCCGACCGCTGGGACCTGATCGGCGCCGCCGTGTGCCTCGGCGGCGCGGCGATCATCCTCTTCGGACCGCGCGGCGGCTAGCCCGCATTCGGCAGCGCCTGTTCGACGAGCGGCGCCAGCCCCTCGGCCACGACCTTCACACCCTTGGCATTGGGGTGGAGATTATCGCCCAGCATCAGCGCCTTGTCGGTGACGACATTGTCGAGGATGAAGGGATAGAAGCTCGCCTCATATTTCGAGGCGAGCTCGGGATAGATGGGATTGAACTTGCCCGCATAGTCGCTGCCGAGATTGGGCGCCGCCATCATGCCGGTGAGCAGAACAGGAATCTCGCGCTTCTTGAGCTCGGCGAGCATCGCGTCGAGATTGGCGCGCGTCTGATCGGGGCCGATCCCGCGCAGCATGTCGTTGCCGCCAAGCCCGAGCACGACGAGCGCGGGCTTTGTCTTCGCATTGTCGAGCACATAGGTCAGCCGCTGGCGCCCCGCGGCGGTGGTATCGCCCGAAACGCCGGCATTCTGGACGCGTGCAACCACGCCATCCCCGGCGAGCGCGGCCTGCAATTGCGGTGCGAGCCCTTCCTTCGGCCCGAGCTGGTAGCCCGCGTAGAGGCTGTCGCCAAAGGCGATCACGAGCGGCGCGTCGGCGGGGATCGTGGTCGGCGCTTTTGCCGCGACCTTGTCGTTCGTCGAAGCCGATGGATTTTCTGCCGATCCGCATGCGGCGAGTGGTTGGCAAAGAATTGCGACACAACCATATGTAAGAGCAGAGCGCCATCCGGCCGTTCTCATTTCAAAGGGTCCTCTCCTTGCCCGACGCCCAACGACAATCGCCGGACGTGGCGATCGCCGCCCATAATGTGACGCTCACGCTTGGAAGCGACAAGGCCCCCGTGGAAATTTTGCGCGGCGTCGACATCGAGGTCGCAGCCGGAACCTCGGTCGCGCTGCTCGGGCCCTCGGGATCGGGAAAAAGCTCGCTGATGGCGGTGCTCGCCGGGCTCGAGCGCGCGAATGGCGGCAGCATCAATGTCGCGGGGCTCGATTTTGCGACGATGGACGAGGATGATCTGGCGCGCGCACGGCGCGGCCGGATCGGCATCGTGCTCCAGGCCTTCCACCTGCTCCCGACGATGACCGCGCTCGAAAATGTCGCGGTACCGCTCGAACTCGCGGGCATCGCCGATCCGTTCGGCCGCGCAGCCGCCGAACTCGAAGCCGTCGGTCTCGGCCACCGCCTGACGCACTATCCCGCGCAGCTTTCGGGCGGCGAACAACAGCGCGTCGCGATCGCCCGCGCGATGGCGAGTTCGCCCGCGATCATCTTTGCCGACGAGCCGACGGGCAATCTCGACACCGCGACCGGCCAGTCGATCATCGAACTGATCTTTGCGCGCCGTGCCGCGCTCGGCGCAACATTGCTCATTATCACCCACGACCCCGAACTCGCCGAACATTGCGACCGCGTCGTCGTGATGCACGACGGCAAGATCGAAGAGCGGGCGGCGTGATCTCTGTCCAATTCCGTTCGCATCGAGCGAAGTCGAGATGCCCCTCGGCCTTGCGCTGTTCCGATGGGTGTCTCGACTTCGCTCGACACGAACGGGTCAAGGGAGCGCGTTTCTGATGCTGCCGCTCGCCGCGCTCTGGCGCATCGCGCGCCGCGACCTTGCGGCGCGCATCAGGGGTCTTCGCCTGCTCGCCGTCTGCCTGTTCCTCGGCGTCGCGACGCTCGCCGCGATCGGCAGCCTGACGCGCGGCATCACGTCCGAACTCGAAGTGCGCGGGCAGACGATCCTCGGCGGCGATATCGAGTTCAGCCTGCCGCAGCGCGAGGCGACGCCCGAGGAGATGGTGGGCTTCCGCCGCGTCGGCGTGCCGTCGGCTACCGTGCGCCTGCGCGCCATGGCGAACGATCCCGATGGCGAGGCTTTGCTGTCCGAACTGAAGGCCGTCGACGGCGCCTACCCGCTTTATGGCACGATGCGGCTGGAGAGCGGGGCGCGCGAAGGTCCGCCGCCGTCGGGCAGCATCTGGATCGGCAAGGACCTCGCCTCGCGGCTCGAGCTGAAAGTCGGCGAGCGCGTCAAGTTCGGTGAAAAAGCGTTTCTGATCGACGGCGTCATCGCCGAAGAGCCCGACCGTCTGGGCGAGGGCTTCACGCTCGGCCCCGTCGCGATCATCGGCCTTGCCGACCTGCCCGCGACGCAGCTGATCCAGCCGGGTAGCCTGTACGAGAGCAAATATCGCGTCCGCCTGCCGGACAGCGCGAACGCCGAAGCGGTCGGCAAGGCGCTGACCGCCGAATTCCCCGATGCGGGATGGGACATCACCGACAGCAGCAACGGTGCGCCGGGCACGCGGCGCTTTATCGAGCGCATGGGACAGTTCCTTTCGCTCGTTGGCCTCGCCGCGCTCGTTATCGCGGGGATCGGCGTCGGCAACGGCGTTGCGAGCTATCTGGCGGGCAAGCGCCCCGGACTTGCGACGCTGAAGGTGCTCGGCGCCGATAGCGGCACGGTGGCGCGCATTTATGGGTTGCAGATCCTCGCGGTCGCGGCGGTGTCGATTATCGCGGGGCTGATCGTCGGCGCGCTAGCGCCCGCGATCATCGGCGCAATTGCGGGCGACGTCCTGCCGGTCAAACCCGGCGTGTCCATCTATCCGCTGCCGCTCGCCGTCAGCGCGGCCTATGGCCTGCTCATCGCGATCGCCTTTGCCCTGCCCCCGCTGGCGGCGACGCGCCATGTTCCCGCCGCCGGCCTGTATCGCGCCACGGTGAGCGGCGCGGCGCGGATCGACCGGCGGACGGTTTTCGCTGTCGCTGCGGCGCTGGTAGCGATCATCGCGCTTGCCGTCGGTACCGCGCGCGAGCCCCTGTTCGCATTGGGCTTCATCGGGGCGGCGATCGGGCTGCTCCTCATCCTCGTCGGACTCGGCTGGCTGGTGCGCCGAACCGCGAGTCGCCTGCCGCGCCCGCGTCGCCCGCTATTCCGCCTCGCGCTCGCAAATCTCCACCGTCCCGGCGCCGCCACGGGCGCGCTCGTTGTCGCGCTCGGGCTGGGCCTGACCCTGTTCGTCACACTCGCAGCGATCCAGACGAGCATCACCGCCGAAATCCGGTCGACCGTGCCGCAACGGGCGCCGAGCTTCTTCGTCCTCGACGTGCCGCGTACCGAGACAGCGCGCTTCCGGACAATGGTGACGGGGGCCGACCCGGAGGCTGAGATCAACATGATCCCCGCACTGCGCGGCAGCGTCACCGAATTTGCCGGACAGCGCGTCGACGAGCTTGCCGAACTGCCCGAAGGCGCGTGGGTGCTGCGCGGCGACCGCGGGCTGACGTACAGCCCGGTGCTGCCCAACGGCAGCGAACTTGTCGGAGGCCAATGGTGGGCGGCCGATTACAGGGGGCAGCCACTGGTCAGCGTCGAACAGGAGGTCGCGACCTCGCTCGGACTCAAGCTCGGCGATACACTCTCGGTCAATGTGCTGGGGGTCGAGGTGCAGGCGAAGGTCGCCTCCTTCCGTACCGTCAACTGGGACAATTTCGGGCTCAACTATGTGCTCGTCTTCTCGCCCGGCACCTTCGACGCGGCGCCGCACAATATGGTCGCGACCGTCGCGGTCGGGCCCACGGCCGAAACCACCCTGTCGCGCGACATTCCGCGCGCCTTCCCCTCGGCCTCGCTGATCGCGGTGCGCGACGTGGTGTCGCAGGTCACGACCCTGCTCACCCAGATGAGCCAGGCGATCGCCGCCGCGGCGAGCATAGCGATCCTTGCGGGCATTGCGGTGCTCATCGGTGCGATCGCGGCGAGCCGCGAGCGGCGGGTTTACGACAGCGTGATCCTGAAGCTGCTCGGTGCAACGCGGGGACAGATCCTCGGCGCGCAGGGCATGGAATATGCGGTGCTCGCGGGCATATTGGCAGTGCTCGCGCTCGGGCTTGGCCTTGCAGGAGCCTGGTATGTCGTGACGCAGCTGTTCGACTTCGACTTCGCGCCCGATCCGCTGATCGTCGGGCTGACCCTGCTTGGCGGCGCGGGCCTGTCGTTCCTGATCGGGATCGCGGGCAGTTGGCCCTTGCTGTCGGCGAAGCCCGCGCAGGCGCTACGCAGCCTCTAGGTCAGGATACGAACGACCGCCGAGACCGCGGCGACGCCGAGCACAACCGCGACCATCGCCTGCCACACATGCGGCGCGACGCTGCCGAAATGACGTCCGCCGATCCGGTTGCCGAACCACATCGGCAGGAAGAGGATCAGCGACAGGATGAAGAGCCTTGCCGTTGCGATCCCGACCCAGAGCGCCGCGAGCGTGCCCGCAATCGCCGTCGCAAAAAAGATCAGCATCATCGACGCGCGGGCGACCTTGGGTTCAAGGTGGCGACGAAGGTAGAAGGGCACGACCGGCGGCCCCGGCATCGCCGCGAAGCCGGTGAGGATGCCCGACGCGATCCCGGTTCCCGCGACCGCGACGCGGCCGGGCTTATGCCCCTCGGGCTGTTTCGGCAGCAACACCGCGATGAAGGCACCGACCGCGATCAGCGTGATCAACAGCCGCGCAACGTCAGGCGTCGTCGCGTGCAGCGCGACCATGCCGGCCGGCGTCGCGAGCATCGCCAGCAGCGCGATCGGGATCGCGGTGCTGCGGTCGGCGTCGGCCATGATGACCTTCAGCCCCACCGGTCCGATCAGCAATTGCAGCAATATGCCGAGCACGACCGCCTCGCCGGGCGCGATGATCAGCCCGAGCAGCGGCACGAGGATGATCGCCATGCCGAAGCCGGTCAGCCCGCGCACATAGGCCGCGCCGAACGTCATCGCCGCCGCGCCGGCGACGGTGAGCGGCGCGAGGCCGACGAGTTGCTGGAGACTTGTCATCGCGTGGCCGCTTTCGGCTTCAGGGTTACCAGCCACGCATCGGGCGGGGTGTTGAATCGAAGCGGCAAGAGGCTGGTCCCGAGCCCGGCGCCCACAAAGACGCGCTGGCCCTTGTCGTCGATGTTACCGCAAGCGAAGCGGTCGCCGTAACGCGACACATAGGTCAGCGCGCCGATGAAAGGAAAGCGGATCTGGCCGCAATGCGTATGCCCGGCGAAGACGGCGGCGACGGGACGCGGCAGATCGGGCACGATATCGGGGCTGTGCGTCAGGAGCAGCGGCACGCCAACGCCGAGACGGTCCATCGCGGCGAAGGTCGCGGGCACATCGTCGTGCCCCGAATAATCGTCGTCGACCCCGCCGACGATCAGCGGGCCGAGCTTGACGGCCTCATTTTGCAGAACCCGGATGCCGTGTTTCTCCAATTCGCCGCGCAGCGCGTCGGGATCGAACCAGTGGTCGTGATTGCCCGGCGCGACGACGACGCCCAGCGGCGCCCGAAGACCGCCGAGCGGCGCGACGGCTTCGGCGGCGGTATAGATGTGCGTCGCGCTGCGCTTTTCGCTGACGAGGTCGCCCGCGATCAGCACCAGATCGGGATTCAGCCGGTTGAGTTCGCCGACGATCCGTTCCAGCCGTTCGGGCGGCATATCGGGACCCGCAACGTGGATATCCGACAGCAGCAGCAGCCTGAGCGGCGGCTGCCCAGCCGGCCATTCACCGACCTCGACGGTCGCGGTCCGGATCAGCGGATCGCGCGTCGCGTTCCAATAGCCTTTGGCGAGAAGCGCCACGCCGACGAACGCCAGCAACAGCAGCCAGCGCAGCCACCGGCGCGGGCGACGCTTCTCCGTCGCGATCAACTGCGCAAGTCGGGCGGGGTCGCTTCGCCTTTCAGCATCGCGATCGCGTCGGCGAGCGGCATGATGCGCTGACCGTCCTGCCCCAGCGTGCGGATCGCGACGGTACCCTCCTCGGCTTCGCGATTGCCGACCACGAGCAGATAAGGAACCTTGGCGAGGCTGTGTTCGCGGACCTTGTAGTTGATCTTCTCGTTGCGCACGTCGCTTTCGGCGCGGATGCCGGCGGCGACAAGCTGCGCGACCGCATCCTTCGCATAAGCGTCGGCGTCCGACACGATCGTCGCAACGACCGCCTGCACCGGCGCGAGCCACGTCGGGAAGCGGCCCGCGAAATGCTCGATCAATATGCCGATGAAGCGTTCATAGGTGCCTAGAATCGCGCGATGGAGCATCACCGGGCGGTGGCGCTCGCCATCCTCGCCGATATAGCTCGCGTCGAGGCGCTCGGGCATCACGCGGTCCGACTGGATCGTCCCGCACTGCCACGTCCGGCCGATCGCGTCGGTCAGGTGGAATTCGAGCTTGGGCGCATAGAAAGCGCCCTCGCCCGGCAGTTCTTCCCAGCCATAATCGTCGTTCGCCATGCCCGCGCGTTCGACCGCTTCGCGCAGTTCGGCCTCGGCCTTGTCCCACATTTCGTCTGTGCCGAAGCGCATGTCGGGGCGCAGCGCGAGCTTCACCGCATATTTCTCGAAACCGAGCTGCTTGTAGACGCGGTCGAGCAGCGCGCAGAAATCGCGCACTTCCTCGACGATCTGGTCCTCGCGGCAGAAGATGTGACCGTCGTCCTGCGTGAACTGGCGCACGCGCATGATGCCGTGGAGCGCGCCATGCGGCTCGTTGCGGTGACAGCAGCCCATTTCGGCCATGCGCAGCGGCAGGTCGCGGTATGACTTCATCCCCTGGCGAAAGATCAGGACGTGCGCGGGGCAGTTCATCGGCTTGAGCGCCATCCACTCGGCGTCGTCGGAGACGATCGGGCCGTCGTCCTCGATATTCGGCACCTCGTCGGGAATGACGAACATATTCTCGCGATATTTGCCCCAGTGGCCCGACTGCTCCCACTGGCGCGCGTCCATCACCTGCGGGGTCTTGACCTCCTGATAGCCCGAGCCGTCGATCGCGCGGCGCATATAGGCCTCGAGCTCGCGGTAGATGCGGTAGCCCTTCGGGTGCCAGAAGACGCTGCCGTGCGCTTCCTCCTGCAAGTGGAACAGGTCCATCTCGCGGCCGATCTTGCGATGGTCGCGCTTGGCGGCTTCCTCCAGCCGGACGAGATGTTCGGCGAGCTGCTTCTTGTTGAGCCAGCCGGTGCCGTAGATGCGCGAAAGCTGCGCATTCTTCTGATCGCCGCGCCAATAGGCGCCCGACACGCGCGTCAGCTTGAACGCAGCGGGGTCGAGCTTGCCCGTCGAGGCGAGGTGCGGGCCGCGGCACATGTCCATCCAGCCTTCGCCCGAGCGGTAGACGGTAAGTTCCTCGCCCTGCGGCAGTTCGGCCGCCCATTCGGCCTTGAAGGTCTCGCCCTCGGCCGCCCATTTGGCGATGAGCTTGTCGCGCTCCCAAACCTCGCGCGTCAGCGGCAGGTCGGCGGCGATGATCTTGCGCATCTCCTCCTCGATCAGCGGCAGCTCCTCGTCGCGGAACGGGCCATGCTCGGCGGTCGGTGCGAAGTCGTAGTAGAAGCCGTCGTTCGTCGACGGGCCGAATGTGATCTGCGTACCCGGAAACAGGTTCTGCACCGCCTCCGCGAGGACGTGCGCATAGTCGTGGCGAAAGAGTTCGAGCGCGTCGGCCTCGTCGCGGCTCGTCACCAGCGACAGGTTCGTATCTTCCTCGAGCGGGCGCATGATATCGCGCAGCTCGCCGTCGATCTTGGCGGCGAGCGCAGCCTTCGCGAGGCCGGGTCCGATGTCGGCCGCGATCTGCGCCGCGGTAGTGCCGCGCACGACTTCACGGGCAGAGCCATCGGGAAGGGTGACGCGGATCATCTGGGACATCGAAAAATCGGCCTTTCTTGCGGGGTAAAACTGCGCCCCTTTGCCAGCATGCGATATGGGCGGCAAGGGGCGGATTCACAACAGGACTTGCAATGAGATAATGTATCATTATCTGGCGTCGGAACCCCTCCCGCGAAAGACGAGATATGTGCCTCCCCGCCGCGCGCCCGCGCCTTGCCGACCTGACAGGGCTTGCCCTGTCGTTCGCCTGCCTGCTCCACTGCCTCGCACTGCCGCTCGCGCTCATACTCGCGCCCGCGCTCAGCCGCTGGATCGCGCTGCCCGAGGGGGTTCATGCGGCGATCCTGCTGCTCGCCCTGCCCGCCGCGGGAATCGCCATGCGCGACGGTTGGCAGCGGCATCGCCGGACGATACCCGCGATGCTTGCAGTCGCGGGGCTGGGACTACTGGCACTGGGCCTGTCCGCACACGAGGGATGGATCGCCGCCGCCAATCCCGAAGCGGCCGACCGGCTGCTGACTTCGATGGGCGCGCTGACGCTCGCTGCCGCGCATCTGGTCAACTGGCGCTGGCGTCACCGCAGCGGCGGACATAAGCTGTCGGCATGACCGACGTCCCGCTCCACAGCATCGCCGCGATCCTGCCGTGCACCGACCTTGATGTCAGCACCGCTTTCTACGAAATGCTCGGCCTGTCGGTCGTCGGCGACTATGGCAGCTATCGCCTGCTCGAAGACGGCAAGGGCTGGCAGCTACATCTTACGAACGAGTCGCCCGAGGGGTGGCTGGTGCCGGGTCAGAACCCGTTCGGTCTGTATCTCTACACCGAACGCGTCGACGAATTGGCCGGACGCTTGCACGACGCGATCCTCGGCGCTGAAAAGGCGCCCACGCACAAGCCATGGGGCATGTATGAATTCGCGCTGTCGGACCCCGACGAGACGCTGGTCCGCATCGGCTGGCCGAGCCGGTTGATCGGCTGAATCGCATCCGGAAGCGACAGCGAGCTTGTCATTATGTCAATGTTGCTTGACTCTACACTGCATCCATGTAAAGCTTCCTTGTCTATCAGATAAGGAAGTTTGACATGTCCCGGAAGGATGCAGAGATCGGAACCGGCTTCGCGGGTCGCCATCCCGGCTTGTGGGCGATCGCCTTCGCCGCGGCGCTGTGCGCGATCGCCTATGCCGAGCATCGCGACTTTCTCGGCGGCTGGCGCTCGCTACCGTTTGTCGCAGCGGCGACGCTGTTTCTCGTTCCACTGACGAAGGCGGCGAACAATCGGCAAGCCGCTGCAGGCGCTCTGTCGCCGGCAACCCGGCGATATAATCGGCGCATGTTGATCTGGTCCCTCGGTTATGTCCTGTGCCTCGGGACAGCGATGACCGTTCGCAACTATCTCGACCCGCAAGGCACCCTGCTGTGGGGGATCGCCGTCCTGCCGTCGGTGCCGATGATCTACTTCGTCTGGACGCTCGCCCGTTATGTCGTCGAGGAAGAGGATGAATATCTGCGATATCGGCAGACCAGCGCCGCCCTGATCGGCCTCGCGCTTGTCCTTCTCGTCGGAACGTTATGGGGTTTTCTGGAAACTTTCGGCGTCGCCCCGCATGTCCCCGCCTGGTGGGTGGTGCCGGTCTGGGCGATCGGCCTGGGGCTGGGTCAGATGATCATGGCGTCAACCGAACGGCGCGCGGGCCACACATGAAAAATCGCCTGAAGGTCCTGCGCGCCGAACGCGACTGGAGCCAGAGCGACCTTGCCGAACGGTTGCAGGTGTCGCGCCAGTCGGTCAACGCGATCGAAACCGGGAAATATGACCCGTCGCTGCCGCTCGCCTTCCGCATCGCCGATGTCTTTGACCTGCCGATCGAGGACATCTTCCTGCGAGAGGGATAATCGGACGGATCGGCGCGCCGGCCTTGCAGCCAAGGACCTCGCCCGCTAGGGCGGCGGCAGCCGGAAAGGAGCCGTCCCCATGTTCAAGCGCCTGTTCGTCGACCACCCCAAGAGCGTCGATGAAAATTACATCGAGCATTTCGGCGTCGCGTCGAAATTCGGCGTGACGATGATCTATGGCGGCCTGTGCGCGCTCGTCCACGCCGTCGTTCCCGGCTGGTGCATCACCACGGGCAGCGACACGATCCAGCGGCTCAACCATATCATGGTCGAAAAGCGGCGCGCCAAGGGGCAGGCCGTGATGCAGATGAGCACGATCGACTGGGTCATCTGATCCCGGTGGACGCCGCCCCCGACTATCTCGAACGCACGGGCCGCCCGCGGCTCGCCTGTCGCCATACGCCGGGCACCGGCCCGACGATCGTTTTCCTGCCCGGCTATATGTCCGACATGGCGGGGGGCAAGGCGACCGCGCTGTTCGACTGGGCCGCAGCCGAGGGTCATGCGTGCCTGCTGCTCGACTATGCCGGATGCGGGCTGTCCGACGGGTTGTTCGCCGATCAGACCTTGCTCGACTGGCGCGGCGATGTGCTCGACCTGATCGATGCGAAGGCCGAAGGGCCTGTCGTGATCGTCGGATCGTCGATGGGCGGGTGGCTGATGCTGCTCACCGCGCTCGCGCTCGTCCAGCGCGACGGACCGGGCCGCGTCGCGGGGCTTGTCGGCATCGCCGCAGCGCCCGACTTCACCGACTGGGGTTTCAGCGACGCCGAAAAAGCGATCATCCTTGCCGAGGGCGCGCTGGTCGAGGAGACGCCATACGGCGACCAGCCCTACGTCACGACGCGCGGCTTCTTCCAGTCGGGCGAAGCGAACCGATTGCTGGGAACCGAAATCCCCCTCGCCTGCCCGGTTCGCTTGCTTCACGGCGAAGAGGATGGCGACGTGCCGCCCGACATCAGCCTGCGCCTGTCGGCGGCGCTGGCAAGCACGGATGTGCAGGTGACGCTCGTCAAGGGCGGCGACCACCGCCTGTCGCGCGATACCGACATCGCGCTGCTGATCGACACCGTCGCACGGCTCGCGACGAACTAGAGGAACATCATGGCCCGCAGCGATTTCAAATTCAGCGTAAAAAAGCGTGTCCGCTATGCCGAGATCGACGCGCAGGCCGTGGTGTTCAACAGCCGCTACCTCGAATATTTCGACATCGGGATCACCGAATATTGGCGCGCCGCCGGTGTTTATGACCGTTGGCCGGCCAACAGCAGCCCCGAGTTTCACGTTGCGCGCGCAGAGGTCGATTACAAGGTGCCGATCCTGCTCGACGAGGAAATCGACATTTGCGTGCGCTGCTCGCGCGTCGGCCGCAGTTCGATGACCTTTCTGTTCGAACTGCATGGCGCGGGAAAGGACGATCTGCGCGCAACCGGGCTGGAAGTCAGCGTCCATGTCGAAGAGGCACAGGGCGCGACCGCGCCGGTGCCCGATGCATTCGTATCCCTGTTCGAAGCGTTTGAAGATCGTCCCCTTCGCGCCTAATATGGGCGCTATGACAAAATATCTTCACACGATGATCCGCGTGTCGGATCCCGACGCTACCGTCGATTTCTTCAAGCTGATCGGGCTCGAGGAAACGCGCCGTTTCGACAATGAGGCCGGCCGCTTCACCCTCATCTTCCTCGCCGCGCCCGGACAGGGCGATGTCGCCGAGGTCGAGCTGACCTATAACTGGCCGCCCGCCGACGGCAGCGCCCCCGAGGACTATACCGGCGGCCGCAATTTCGGCCACCTCGCCTACAGGGTCGACGATATCTATGCGACGTGCCAGCGGCTGATGGATGCCGGGGTGACGATCAACCGCCCGCCGCGCGACGGCCATATGGCGTTCGTGCGCTCGCCCGACGGCATTTCGGTCGAGCTGCTGCAGGAAGGCTATCTCGACCCCGCCGAGCCCTGGGCCTCGATGCCCAACACCGGCGCCTGGTAGGAGCCGCGCGATGCCGGGCCTGTTGATCAATATCGACGTGCCCGACATCGCCGCCGGCGAGCGTTTCTATACCGCGGCGTTTGGTCTGACCGTCGGGCGCCGCTTCGGCGACGATATCGTCGAACTGCTCGGCAGCGACATCCCCTTCTATCTGATCCGGAAACCCGCTGGCTCGGCGATCGGCCCGCGCGGCGGCGACTTCCGGCGCTACAACCGGCACTGGACGCCGGTGCATCCCGATTTCACCGTCGACGACCTCGGCGATGCGATCGCGCAGGCGCTTGCCGCCGGCGCGATACAGGAGGGCGAGACATTGGCCCTGCCCTATGGCAGACAGGCGATGTTCGCCGATCCGTTCGGCAACGGTTTCTGCCTGATCGAGTTCAACGCGCAGGGCTATGACGCCATTGCGACCTGAGCAGGCGAACCAAGGCCCGCTGGCTTCCGCTCCGTCTTGAAGGGGCGAGACGCTGGAAAGGAGACAAGGTGACTGCGCTGGAAATCATTCGTATTCCCGTCCTCAGCGACAATTATGTCTGGCTGGTCCACGATCCCGCCAGCGAGGCGACAATGGTCGTCGATCCTGCAGTCGCCGACCCCGTGCTGGCGGCCGCTGCGACACGCGGCTGGACGATCACCGACATCTGGAACACCCACTGGCACCCCGACCACACGGGCGGCAACGCGGCGATCAAGGAGGCGACGGGCTGCACGATCACCGGTCCCGCCGCCGAGTTCGCGCGCATCCCGACGCTCGATGTGCAGGTGAAGGGCGGCGATAAGGTGCGGCTTGGCGCGCATGCCGCCGAGGTCTGGGACGTACCCGCGCATACGGCGGGGCATATCGCCTATCATTTCGCGGACGATGCCGCGATCTTCGTCGGCGATACGATGTTCGCGATGGGCTGCGGCCGATTGTTCGAGGGTACCGCCGAACAGATGTTTGCGAACATGCAGAAGCTCGGCACGCTCGACGATGCGACGCGCGTCTATTGCGCGCACGAATATACGCTGTCGAATGCGCGCTTTGCGGTGACGGTCGAGCCCGACAACGCAGCGCTCGCCGAGCGACTCGCGGCGGTCGAGTCCGCGCGCGCCGCGGGCGAGGCGACGGTGCCGACGAGCATCGGCGAGGAGCGCGCGACCAACCCCTTTCTCCGCGCGACGAACGCGGCCGAACTCGGCCGTATCCGCGCACTCAAGGATGCGGCATGATGCCGCTTCAGCACCCGTTCATCTGCAAGGGCCATCATGGCCGATCTCAAGGAGCATATTCATGGCGAAGCTGAACCTGATGGCTGCCGCGCTGTTGGCCGCGGCTGCGCCGCTGGTCGCAAGCTGCGCGCCCGCCGGTTCGGGCGAGCCCGGTGCCGCCGCGCTGACCCCGAAACAGGCCGAACGGCTCGACAAGCAACTCGCGGGCAAGATTCCGGGCCCGCCGGTCCGCTGCCTGCCCAATTACCGAAGTAATGATACCATTCGCGTGTCCGACAGCATCTTGCTCTATCGTTCCGGCGGCAATCTGGTATACAGGAATGACTTGAAGAGTAGTTGCCCGGGTCTTGCGCGGGACAGCGACATCATGGTGGTACGCCAGTTCGGGTCGTCGACCTGCGAAGGCGATTTCTTCCACCTGGTCGACCGGTCGAGCGGAATCCGCGGCCCGACATGTGTATTTGGCGAATTCGTCCCCTATCGCAAACCGGCGGGGGACAAAGGCTGAGCCAAGGTTCAGTCGCAGGCGGGGACCGGTTTGCGCCGAGCTCTTCGGGTCGCAACCCCGCCTGCACCTGCAGAGATCAGCCCTTGTAGAGGGCCGCGATCCTGTCTTCGTAAACCTGTTTCAGGACGTGCCGCCGGATTTTCATCGACGGCGTCATCTGCTCATTCTCGATCGTGAAGGGCTCGTTCGCCAGGTCGAACTTGCGCACTTTTTCGATCACCGAGAGCTGGCCGTTGACGCGGTCGACCGCGGCGCGCAGCGCGGCGCGGAACTTCTCGTGCTCGCGCAGCAGCTTCAGATCCTTGGGCAGCCCCTCCGCCTCGGCCCATTCGGTCGCCCATTCGGGGTCGGGGACAAGGATGCCGACGAGGTGCGGGCGCTTGTCGCCATAGACCATCGCCTGCAGGATTTCGGGCTGGAGCGTCAGCATGCCCTCGACGCGCTGCGGCGAGACGTTATCGCCCTTGTCGTTGACGATCAGGTCCTTCTTGCGGTCGGTGATGACGATGCGACCCTTGTCGTCGATATGCCCGATATCGCCGGTATGAAGCCACGGCCCGGCCCCGGGATCGGCGGGATCGGAGATCAGCACGCGCTCGGTTTCGGCCTTGTTGCGCCAGTAACCCTTCATGACGAGTTCGCCACGCACGCAGATTTCACCGTCGTCGGCGATACGCACCTCGGTGTTCATCAGCGGCGGGCCGACCGTGTCCATCTTGATCCCCGCGCTCGGACGATTGCAGCTGATCACCGGCCCCGCCTCGGTCTGGCCATAGCCTTGCAGCAGGGTCAGCCCGATCGAGTGGAAGAACACGCCGATTTCGGGGTTGAGCGGCGCGCCGCCCGACACGAGCGCCTTCATCCGGCCGCCGAAGCGCTTGCCGATCTTGGGCCGGAACAATTTGTCGAGGATGAGGTCGACGGGTCGATCGAGGATGCCGATGCGGCGCTCATAATCCTTTTCGCCGATGCGCAGTGCCTGGTTCAGCATCCAGTTGGCGAGCTTGCCTTGCTTCTCGACCGACTTGATCATCCGTGCGCGGATCACCTCGAACAGGCGCGGCACGACGACCATGATCGTCGGGCGCGTCTCCTCGATATTCGAGACGAGCTTTTCGAGCCCCTCGCTGTAGTAAATTTGCGCGCCGACCATGATCGGCAGGAACTGGCCGCCCGAATGTTCATAGGCGTGGCTGAGCGGCAGGAAGGAGAGGAATACTTCCTCGTCGCCGATCCCGAAATCATTGACCAGCACTTCGGCCGCGCCCGCGGCATTGTGCAGGATCGCGCCATGATGCTGCATCACGCCGCGCGGCGCGCCACCGGTGCCGCTGGTATAAATGAGGCAGGCGGTATCCTCGCGCCTGACGCCGAGGCCGCGCGCCTTCGTCTCTTCGACCCAGGCCTCGCCGCCCTCGACGAGCGGCGCCCAGTCGTGGATCGACACTTCGCCCTGCTGGCCGACGCGCAGGCTCTCCATCGTGATGACGATATGCGCCTCGGATCGCATCACCGCCGGCATCAGCGTGCGCGCGAGCTTTGCGGTCGAGACGATCACCGCCTTCGCGCCGCTATTGTCGAGGATATGCTGGTGATCGCGCTCGGTATTGGTCGTGTAGGTCGGCACCGTGATGCAGCCCGCGGCCATGATACCAAGGTCGGCGATGCACCATTCGGGGCGGTTCTCGCTGACCAGCACCACGCGGTCGCCTTCCTTCAGGCCCAGTTCGCGCAGATTGTGCGCAAGCGCCGCCACCTGATTGGCGACTTGCCGCCAGCTCAGCGGCTGCCACGCGCGATCGGCCTTGCGCCACAGGAAGGGATCTTCGCCGCCGCGCCCCGCACGGTCGAAGAACATCGCGACCAGACTCGGAAAATGGTCGAGATGGGGATTTGCGAGCTTCATTCTGCCTCTCTCCAGGGAGATTTCGTTGTTTCTGTTCTGTTATCGTTGAATCAATTCTGCGCCGGCGCGCCGTCGACCGAGGAACTGCCGGGCCCGCGCGGATCGGCGGCTCCACGCCAGCCCGCGGCGGTGCGCTCGACCGCATTGAGTTTCGAACCGAGGCTGGTAGCGGTGAAGCTGTAGCCGAAAGGTTTCATCTTCGCGGCGATCATCTGGCCCGCTTCGTTATTCTCGATCAGCACGCCGTCGCGGCCGAAGAAGAGGTTGGGCAGTTCCATCGCCTGTTTTGCATCAAGGCCCCAGTCGAGCACGCCGATCAGCACCTTCGTCACGTGCATGATGATGCGCTTGCCGCCCGCCGAGCCGACCGCGAGCACGACCTTGCCGTCGGGGCCGTAGACGACCGTCGGCGACATCGAGGACAAGGGGCGCTTGCCCGCTTCGACGCGGTTCGCGGTCGGCACCCCGCCTTCGGTCGGCGCGAGGTCGAAGTCGGTAAGCTCGTTGTTGAGGAAATAGCCGTTCGCCATCAGCTGGCTACCGAAGATGCTCTCGATCGTCGAGGTCATCGAGACGAGGTTGCCGTCCTTGTCGGCGGTCACGAAATGCGTCGTCCCCTGCTCCTCGACCGGAGGCGCGGCGGCGCGCGGCTTGGCTCCCGGCGGGGTGCCGGGCTCGTAGGTTCCCGCCGCGCGATAAGGCGAGATGAGCTGGCGGCGCTGCCCAAGATAGCTCTTGTCGAGCAGCCCCTTCACCGGGACATCGACGAAATCGCCGTCGCCGAGATAGGCGGCGCGGTCGGCGTAGGCGAGCTGCATCGCCTCCGAGAGCAGGTGCCAGCTCATCGGGTTGTCCTTGCCCATCGTCTTCATGTCCCAGCCCTCGAGCATACCGAGAATGCCGAAGACCGTGGTTGCGCCCGATGAGGGCGGCCCCATGCCGCAAACCTTGTAGATGCGGTATGTGGTGCAGACCGCGGGGCGTTCCTTCGCCTGATAGGCGGCGATATCCTTCACGGTAAGCTGCGTCGGGTGGCGCGGCGCCTTTGCGACCGCATCGCTGATCGCCGTGGCATTGGCGCCCGAATAAAAAGCCTCGGGACCGCGCGCCGCAATATCGCGGAGAAGCTTGGCATAAGCCGGGTTCCTGATGCGCGTGCCGACCGGTGCGGGCTTGCCATCGACATAATAGATCGCCTTGGGCGCGGGGAATTCCTTCCACATCGGCTCGAACTGGACGAGCCAGTTGTTGAGCGCGGGGGTGACGATGAAACCTTCCTCGGCGAGCTTGATCGCGGGCTGGAACAGCGCCTTCCATTCGAGCTTGCCCCATTTCCTGTGCGCCATTTCCATCAGCCGCACATTGCCGGGAACGCCGACCGACAGCCCGCCCGGGATGACGTCCATATAACCGCGTGCCTTGCCGTCGGGGCCGAGGAAACGCTCGGGCTTGGCTGCAGCCGGCGCCATTTCGCGCCCGTCGATCGTCGAGATGCTGCCGTCCTTCGCATTGTGGTGAACCATGAAGCCGCCGCCGCCGATGCCGCTCGACTGCGGTTCGACGAGCGTCAGCACCGCGACCATGGCGATCGCGGCGTCGGCGGCGGTGCCGCCCTCGTGCAAGATCTCGCGCCCCGCCTCGGTCGCGCGCGGATCGGCGGACGAGGTCACCCCCTGCGCGAGTGCGGGCGCGGACACGGTGACGGAAAGAAGGGCGGCGAGCGGAAGAAGTCGTTTCAACATGCGCGCGACATTGGCGCGCACCTCGGGCCAAGGCAACCCCGTCAGTGCGCGGTGCCCACCGCGTCGGCGATACGCGCAAAGCCGTCGCGCGCCGCAAGCTTTTCAAGACCATGCGCAATCCGGCCGGCCAGACCCGGCCCCTCATAGACCATCGCCGAATAGATCTGGACGAGGCTGGCACCCGCACGGATACGCTCCCACGCCTGCTCGGCAGAGGCGATTCCGCCGGCCGCAACGAGCGGCAGCTTGCCGCCGCTCGCAACGTGGAAATCCTTGACCCGCTGTAGCGCCAACCCTGCGAGCGGGGCGCCCGAGAGGCCGCCGGCTTCGGCCGCATGGCGCGAGGTCAGCGCGGGGCGCTCGATCGTCGTGTTCGAGACAATGACGGCGGCCAACCCCTTGTCGAATGCGACGGCGACGATGTCGTCGACGTCGGCGGGTTCGAGATCGGGCGCTACCTTCAGGAACACGGGTTTCGCCGCGCCGGCCGGTTGCGCGGCGGCAACGCCGTCGAGCAACGCCTCGAGCGCCCCCTTGTCCTGCAGCGCGCGGAGACCCGGTGTGTTGGGCGAGCTGATATTGACGGTCAGATAGTCGGCGAGCGGCGCCATCGCCGCGGTGCCCTTCGCATAGTCGGCGATGCGGTCGGCGCTGTCCTTGTTCGCGCCGATGTTGATGCCGAGCGGCACGGGAAGGCCATAATGGCGCAGACAGGCGATGCGCTCGGCCGCCTTCGCCTGCCCGCCATTGTTGAAGCCCATGCGGTTGATCACCGCCTGGTCCTCGACCAGCCGGAAGAGGCGCGGGCGCGGATTGCCCTCCTGCGGCAGCGGCGTGAGCGTGCCGACCTCGACGAAGCCGAAACCGAAGTGCGGCATGACGTGCGCGACACGCGCATCCTTGTCGAAACCGGGGGCAAGCCCGACCGGATTGGGAAACCTCAGCCCCGCAAGTTCGGTGGCGAGCGCCGGGCTGGTCAACGCATGGCGCGCGCGCGGCAGCGGCTGCAATGCAGCGAGCGTCAGATTATGCGCGGCCTCGCCGTCGGTGGCATGAACGATCGGACGAACGAGCGCATAGGCGGTATCGGTAAGCGAGGCGAAGAGCGACATGGCCCGCCATTGCGCCGAGCCGGAGCCTATGGCAAGCCCCCGGCGCATCGGAAAAACCGGGAGAAAATCGTGTCGCACCTTCGCATCCTCGCTCGCCTGTCCACCGGCCTCGCCCTGCTCGCCGTCGCGGGCTGCGCACCGGCCGCCGTGCAGGATGCGCCCGCCACTGCCGCGCCGGCGCCCGCACCCGAGGCTGCGCCCGCCGGCGCGAACCTCGCGCAATTCTTCGAAAATTATGACGCGGCGCAGCTGTCGCTGAGCCCACAGGGCAAGGCCTATCGCGGGATTCGCGACGCCGACTATGGCAAATGGAACGACGTCAGCGACGAAGCGGCGGTCGCCAACCAGAAGCTGCAGCAGGCGACGGCGGAGGCGATGCGCGGCAGCTTCGACCCGAAGACCATGTCGGCCGACGATGCGCTCTCGTTCGAGCTGTTCAACGCACAGGCCGCGCGCGCGGCGCGGCTGTTTCCCTATCGTAACCACGGCTATGTCTTCGACCAGATGAACGGCGCGCAGAGCCAGCTGCCCGCCTTCCTGATCAACATCCACCGCGTCGCGAATACCGCCGAGGCCGAGGCATATGTCGAGCGCATCCGCGGCCTCGGCCCCGTGCTCGACGCGCTGTCGGCGCAGTCCGCCGAACGCGCGAGGAACGGCGTCCAGCCGCCGAAGTGGGTCTATGCCTATCTGATCTCCGACATCGGCAATCTGCAGAAATCTGACAACGCCGTCGTCGAGGACATTACGGCGAAGGTCGGCAAGCTGGCGATCGACGATGCCGAAAAGGCGCGGCTGATCGCATCGGCGAAGGCGGCATGGGCCGAAAGCGCCGGCCCCGCCTATGGCCGTCTGCTGACCGAAATGAAGCGCCAGCAGGCGAGCGCGCCGACGCAGGACGGCGTATGGCGCCTGCCCGACGGCAAGGCCTATTATGAAGCGCTGCTCGCCAACTACATGACCACCGACATGACCGCGACGCAGATCCACGATCTCGGCCTGTCCGAGGTCGCGCGTATCCATGGCGAGATGAAGGCGATCATGGCGAAGGTCGGCTTCAAGGGCACGCTCCAGCAGTTTTTCGCGCACCTGCGCACGAGCCCGCAATATTATTACACCACCCGCGAGGCGTATCTCGCCGACGTCGACGCGAAGGTGAAAGCGATGGAGGCGCGCCTGCCCGCCTTCTTCAACACGCTGCCCAAGGCGCATCTGCAGGTGAAGGCGGTCGAGGCGTTCCGCGAGAAATCGGCGGGCAAGGCCTTCTACCAGTCGCCCTCGCCCGACGGGTCGCGCCCCGGCACCTATTATGTGAACCTCTATGACCTTCGCGACATGTCCAAGACCGAACTCGAGGCGCTCGCCTATCATGAGGGCGTCCCGGGCCATCACCTCCAGCGCGCGGTACAAACCGAGCTCACCGGCCTGCCGCCCTTCCGCCGCTTCGGCGGTTTCACCGCCTATACCGAGGGCTGGGGCCTCTATACCGAGGAACTTGCCAAGGACATGGGCTTCTACACCGACCCCTACAGCGATTTCGGCCGGCTCGGTATGGAGCTGTGGCGTGCGTGCCGCCTCGTCGTCGACACCGGCATTCACGACAAGCGCTGGAGCCGCGAGCAGGCGATCAAATATCTGAAGGACAATACGCCCAACCCCGACGGCGACATCGAGAAAGCGATCGAACGCTATATCGTCTACCCCGGGCAGGCGACTGCCTATCTGATCGGCAAGCTCAAGATCATGGAATTGCGCGGTCAGGCGCAGACGGCACTCGGCGAAAAGTTCGATTTCCGTACCTTCCACGACGTCGTGCTGCAGTCGGGGCCGGTGCCGCTCGACGTACTCGAACGGCGCGTCGATGCGTGGATCGCCGCGCAGAAGGGTTAAGCAGGTTGACGATTCCGGCTTGACGCGCGCCGATGAAAGGCAAATGACGGTTTGCATAAGAAGGCAGCCGCAAAAGGCTGTCGGGGTCTGGGTCCATGTCGCAAACTTCTTCCTCGCCGGCAGGCGTGGACGGCAGCGCGCCGTTCGAACTACATTATTTTCCGCCCGATCCCGATCTGGCGGAGATGGTGTCGAGCTTCTATTTTGCGCGCGTCAACATGCCGCGTTTCGACGAATATGAACGGGCAGACCGCCCGCAATTCCGTTTCGTGACCGTGGCCGACGGCGAATATGTCTTTGCCGACGATCATCGCGCGCCCGTGTGCAGGGCCAACATCGTCGGCCCGACCAGCGGGCGCGTACGCGCGATCAGCAATCGCCCGACCCTGATGTTCGGCTTCGGCATGCTGCCCGCGGGCTGGGCCGCCCTGATGGGCGACGACGCCGACAAGCTGACCGACCGCGCGATGGACGCTGCCGACCTGTTCGGTCCGTGGATCGACGAGGTCGCGGCAGCGCTGGAAAAGGCTCCGACGGTCGAGGAAAAGCTGATCATCGGCAATAATTTCGCGCGCGAAGTGCTGACGCGCAGCGAGCAGCCGCCGATGTGGTTCATTCGCACGGTCGACGGCTGGCTGACCGCGTCGGCATCGCCGCAGGTCCCCGAACTGGTCGAGGCGACCGGCATGTCGATCCGTTCGGTCGAACGGATGACGAAGCATTATTACGGGCTGTCGCCGCGGATGCTCGCGCGCAAATATCGCGCGGTGCGCGCGGCATCGGCGCTCGCGCGCGGCGAAGGGCTCGACGCGGCACAGCTCGGCGACGCCTTTTACGACCAGTCGCACCTGATCCGCGAGATCAAGCGCTTCGCCGGCGCAACCCCGGGCCAGCTCGGCAGGCCCACCAGCTATACCGAGGCGACGACCAAGGGTCGCAAGCAGCTTGCCGGGAAAGTCAGCCCCATCGTTTCCGAAACCTGACTTCGGCCCTGGAGCCCGGCGTTAACCTTCAAAAATTTCGCGGCGCGTCGTTTTGGCGTTTTCATACAATCACGAATCGTCGCGGGGGCATAATTCACCCCTGCGACCCAGAAGAGCTCATCCTCTGACGAGGACTTGAGACCTTCATCTTGGCACTCATTCGGCTTCGGCCGGATGGGTGCCATTTTTTTGGCGCGTATCGGGCAGCCGCTTTGGGGTGGGGAACTGCCGTTTCCCACCCACTTCGTCATCCCGGACTTGATCCGGGATCCATGACTTCAGCGCAGCGATGGATCCCGGATCAAGTCCGGGATGACGATGAAGGAAAGGTCCGCTCCCGGTCGAAACCGGCCACCCACCCTCTTCTTTACCCCGCCCAACCACGGCTTGCTTGCGCCCCGAAGATCGCGCGCCTATATAAGTGGAGTAATTTGCTCCAGTTAAGAATCGTTCGCAACTGCGACGGAAAAGAACAATGCGCCTGTCGAACCTTGCCGATTATGCCGTGGTGCTGATGAGCGCCGCTGCCCGCCAGTGCGGGTCGGTGCCGATTCACGCGGCGATGCTGGCCGAACAGACGGGCATCCCGGGGCCGACCGCGCAGAAGCTGGTGAGCAGCCTCGCACGCGCCGGCCTGCTCGTTGCGTCGCGCGGCAGCGGCGGCGGAGTGCGGCTGGCACGGCCCGCGGCGGCGATCAATGTCGCGGATATCATCGAAGCCGTCGAGGGGCCGATCGCCCTCACCTCCTGCGTCGCCGAAGGGCGCCATGATTGCTCGCTCGAGGGCAGTTGCAAGGTGCAGCCACACTGGGGGGTCGTGAACGGCGCGGTGCGCGGGGCATTGGCGGAAATCAGCCTCGCGAGTTTGAGCGTCGCCCCCGCGCAGGCGGGGGCCGCTGGAGGCCCTACTCCGACGCCGCAGAATGAAACGACAACGGCCCCCGCCTTCGCGGGGGCGACGAGTTAGAAATATGACCGACAGCACCGAAACCCGCATCAAGGATCAGGCCGCGCACGACGCCGCCGCCAAAGTCGCCGATTATGAGCATGGCTGGTCCTCGGCCATCGAGACCGACTTCGCGCCCAAGGGGCTGACCGAGGATACGGTTCGCTTTATTTCGGCGAAGAAGAACGAGCCCGAATGGATGCTCGACTGGCGGCTGAAGGCGTTCCGCCACTGGCAGACGATGGAGACGCCCGACTGGGCGAAGCTCAACGTCCCGCCGATCGATTACCAAGACGCGTACTATTATGCGGCGCCCAAGGCGAAGCCCAAGCTCAGCAGCCTCGACGAGGTCGATCCCGAAATCCTCGAAGTCTATAAAAAGCTCGGCATCCCGATCGAGGAGCAGAAGGTGCTCGCCGGCGTCGAGGGCGCGCGCAAGGTCGCGGTCGACGCAGTGTTCGACAGCGTCAGCGTCGCGACGACCTTCCGCGAGGAACTGAAGCGCGCGGGCGTCATCTTCCTCTCCATCTCCGAAGCGATCCGCGAATATCCCGAGCTGGTGAAGAAGTGGCTCGGCAAGGTCGTGCCGATGCACGACAATTATTTCGCGACATTGAACTGCGCGGTCTTCTCCGACGGGACGTTCGTCTATGTGCCCGAAGGCGTGCGCTGCCCGATGGAGCTTTCCACCTATTTCCGCATCAATGCCGAGAATACGGGGCAGTTCGAGCGCACGCTGATCGTCGCCGACAAGGGCGCGTACGTCTCCTATCTCGAAGGCTGCACCGCGCCGATGCGCGACGAGAACCAGCTTCACGCCGCGGTGGTCGAGCTGGTCGCGCTCGACGATGCCGAGATCAAATATTCGACCGTCCAGAACTGGTACCCCGGCAATGCCGAGGGCCAGGGCGGCATCTATAATTTCGTCACCAAGCGCGCGCTGTGTCAGGGCAAGCGCAGCAAGGTGTCGTGGACGCAGGTCGAAACCGGCAGCGCGATCACATGGAAATATCCGAGCTGCGTGCTCAACGGCGACGACAGCGTCGGCGAATTCTACTCGGTCGCGGTCACCAACAATTACCAGCAGGCCGATACCGGCACCAAGATGATCCACAATGGCAAGCGCACGCGCTCGACCATCGTCAGCAAGGGGATCAGCGCGGGCAAGTCGAACAACACCTACCGTGGTATCGTCCGCGTCGCGCCGAATGCCGAGGGGGTGCGCAACTTCACCCAGTGCGATTCCTTACTTTTGGGAAGCACCTGCGGCGCGCACACCGTGCCTTACATCGAGGTTCGCAACCCGACCGCGACCGTCGAGCATGAAGCGACAACGAGCAAGATCAGCGACGACCAGCTTTTCTATGCGATGCAGCGCGGGCTGGGGCAGGAAGAAGCGGTGGCGCTGATCGTCAACGGCTTTGCCAAGGAAGTGCTGCAGCAACTGCCGATGGAATTTGCCGTCGAGGCGCAGAAATTGCTGGGGATCAGTTTGGAGGGGAGCGTTGGGTGACGATGCTTTCCAACATATTTGGTTACGCGTGGACAGCTGTTCTTCTCATTGGGTGGATCATCGCGACCTACATGTTCATTCAAGTGGCAATTAAGGGCCGATTCTGGTCATGGCGCCGCAAGGCGAATGGCAAAACATGGCCACCCGTCCGCGCGGAAACGCCCGTCCGTTTCTGGCTAGTTTGGTTTTTAATGGCGGGGCCGTTCTTATTTATCACACTCATGTTCGTAGTCGGCTTGAGCGCTTCGCTTGCGGAAAGATTCTAATGCTCAAAATTGAAAACCTCCACGCCACCGTCGCCGACAAGCCGATCCTCAAGGGTCTGTCGCTCGCCATCAATGCAGGCGAGATCCATGCGATCATGGGGCCTAATGGCGCGGGCAAGTCGACGCTGTCCTATGTGCTCGGCGGGCGTCCCGGCTATGAGGTCACCGACGGTTCGGCGACCTTCGACGGGCAGGACCTGCTCGACATGGACCCGCACGAGCGCGCCGCGGCGGGCCTGTTCCTCGGCTTCCAGTATCCGGTCGAAATCCCCGGCGTGTCGAACGTCCAGTTCCTGCGCGAAAGCCTCAACGCCCAGCGCAAGGCACGCGGCGAGGAGCCGCTGTCGGGCGGCGATTTTCTGAAACTCGCGCGCGAAAAGGCGGGACTGCTCAAGCTCGACATGGACATGCTCAAGCGCCCCGTGAACGTCGGCTTCTCGGGCGGCGAGAAGAAGCGCAACGAGATGGTGCAGATGGGCATCCTCGACCCCAAGCTCGCGATCCTCGACGAGACCGACTCGGGCCTCGACATCGACGCGCTGCGCGTCGTCGGCGACGGGATCAACAGCATCATGCGGCGCCCCGACAAGGCGGTGTTGCTGATCACCCATTACCAGCGCCTGCTCGATTATGTGCAGCCCGATTTCGTCCACGTCCTCGCCGCCGGCCGCATCGTCAAGTCGGGCGGCCCCGAACTCGCGCTCGAACTCGAACGCGAAGGCTATGCGGAGATCGCGGCTTGAGCGTGAGCGCCCTTCCCTCGCGGCGTGACGAAGCGTGGCGCTATAGCGATATCGATGCGGTGACCGCGGCGTGGCCGTTGCCCGCGCCCGAAAGCATCGTCGTGCCCGCGGGCGGCGACTTCAAGCGTGCTATCGTTCAGGACGCGGGGGACATCCGCCAAATCGAACTGGTGCTCGGCAAGGGTGCGACCGCGTCGCTGCATATACTCAACATCGGCGGCGCCTATGGCCGCATCGAACTCGCGGTGACGCTGCACGAAGGCGCCGACTTCCATCTCGGCGCGGCGCAGATCGGCGGCGGCGAACAGAATCTCGAGATCATCACCACCGTGACGCACGCCGAACCCGGCGCGACGTCGCGGCAGATGATACGCTCGGTCCTCGGCGGCACCGCCACCGGCACCTATCTCGGCAAGGTCGCCGTCGCGCGCGATGCGCAGCAGACCGACAGCGAGCAGGATGTGAAGGCGATGCTGCTCGACCGCAGCGCGACCGCCAACGCCAAACCCGAGCTCGAGATATTCGCCGACGACGTCAAATGCGCACATGGCTGCGCGATCGGCGAACTCGATGCGATGAGCCTCTATTATCTCCAGTCGCGCGGGCTGCCGCCGGCCGAGGCGAAGAAGATCTTGCTGCAAGCCTTCGTCGCCGGCGTCTTCGACGGCGCCGAGGATGAAGCACAGTTGCAGGAACTGGCGCTGGCGAAGCTGGGAGAGCTGGTGTGAGTACCGCGACCGCCCTCCGCACTTTCCCCGACGTCCGCGCCGACTTCCCCGGCCTGACGCCCGGCTGGCACTATCTCGACACCGCCGCGACCGCGCAGAAGCCGCAGGCGGTGATCGACGCGACGGTCAATGCGATGGGCCGCGACTATGCGACCGTCCACCGCGGCGTCTATGCGCGCTCGGCCGACATGACGCTCGCTTACGAGGCGGCGCGGCGACGGATCGCGGCGTTTATTGGCGCGAGGGAAGAGCAGATCGCCTTCGTGCGCGGCGCGACCGAGGCGATCAACCTCGTCGCCTATAGCCACCCGAAGAAGGGCCGCGTGTTGCTGTCGGTGCTCGAGCATCACAGCAATATCGTGCCCTGGCAGCTTGCGGGCTGGCAAGTCGACGTCTGCCCGCTCACCGCCGACGGTTGTATCGACCTCGACGCTGCTGAAAAGCTGCTCACCCCCGAACATGCTATGGTCGCCTTTGCGCATGTCTCGAACGTGCTCGGCAGCCCGCTCGACGTCGCGCGCGCCGCCGAACTGGCGCATCGCGTCGGCGCCGAACTGCTGATCGACGGCTGTCAGGCGGTACCCCGCCTGCCCGTCGATGTCGCGGCATTGGGCTGCGACTATTACGCCTTCTCGGGCCACAAGCTCTATGGTCCCACCGGGATCGGCGTGCTGTGGAGCAACAAGCTCGACAGCCTGCCGCCCTGGCAGGGTGGCGGGTCGATGATCGACCGCGCGACCTTCGAAAAGACCACCTACGCCCCCGCCCCGACGCGTTTCGAGGCGGGGACGCCGGCGATCGTCGAGGCGATCGGGCTGGCGGCGGCGGTCGATTATGTCGAAACCATCGGGATCGACGCGATCCACGCGCATGAAGTCGCGCTGGTGACCAGCTTGCGCGAACAACTGTCGCGCAAGAACAGCATCACGCTTTTCGGCCCTGAAAACAGCGCCGGGATCGTGAGTTTTGCGATGGCGGGGGTTCATCCGCACGATATCGGCACTATCTTGGATGAAAGCGGGGTCGCGATCCGCGCCGGGCACCATTGCGCACAGCCGCTGATGGAGCATCTGGGCGTCGCCGCGACCGCGCGCGCGAGTTTTGGCGTGTACAGCAATGACGACGATGTGGCGGCGCTGATCGATGGCCTCGCCCGCGTCGAGAGGATTTTCGGATGAGCGAGAACGGAATTCGGGTCGAGGAAGTGGAAAGCGTCGAGGCGCCGCCGAAGGCGCGCGTCGAGGATGTCGAGACCGCACCCGAGAAGCTGGAACGCAAGCGCGACTATCTGGAGGGTTTCCTTGCCGCCAAGCCCGCGGCGGCCGAACCCGGCGCGGTCGGCGGCGATCTCTATGAGGCGGTGATCGACGCGCTCAAGGAAATCTTCGACCCCGAGATTCCGGTGAACATCTACGACCTCGGCCTGATCTACAATGTCGAGATCGACGAGGGGCATGTCGTCGTCACGATGACGCTGACGACGCCGCATTGCCCCGTCGCCGAATCGATGCCGGGCGAGGTCGAACTGCGCGTCGGCGCCGTGCCGGGCGTCGGCGATGCCGAGGTCAATCTTGTCTGGGATCCGCCGTGGTCGCCGCAGAATATGAGCGACGAGGCGCGCCTCGAACTGGGAATGCTATAGTGAAAGCGCTCATTTATCTTCCGTTCGCATCGAGCGAAGTCGAGATGCCCATCGGTCGCACACGCCTTCGGGGTGTCTCGACTTCGCTCGACACGAGCGGAAAGAGGAACGGATTATGACCGAGACGAAAACACGCACCCGCCCGGCCGCCGTCACGCTGACGCCGAACGCCGAGGAGCGCATCGCGAAGCTGATGGCGTCGGCACCCGAAGGCGCGATCGGCGTCCGCCTGTCGACCCCGCGCCGCGGCTGCTCGGGGCTCGCCTATTCGGTCGACTATGTCACCGAGGAGCAGAAGTTCGACGAAAAGATCGAGACCCCTGGCGGGGTCTTCTACATCGACGGCGCGTCGGTGCTGTACCTGATCGGCAGCGTGATGGACTGGGTCGAGGATGATTTCGCTGCGGGCTTCGTGTTCGAGAATCCGAACGCCAAGGGCGCGTGCGGCTGCGGCGAGAGCTTCACCGTCTGAAGCGCGCTTTTCCGCGAAAAACATGCTATGATTGCCTCCTCAAAGAAGGGGCAGCAACATGGTTCGTGCCTTCTATCTGGCCTATGCGGCACTATGCTACGCGATATTCTTCGCGACTTTCCTGTATCTTATCGCCTTTGTCGGAAATTTTCCGGTCGTCCAGCCAACGGTCGATTTCGCGCGTGAGGCGCCGCCCGGGCGGGCGCTGCTGATCGACGCCGCGCTGATCGCGCTGTTCGGCGTCCAGCACAGCGCCATGGCGCGGCCGGGGTTCAAGGCGGCGTGGACACGCATCGTCCCCGCCCCCGTCGAGCGCAGCACTTATGTGCTGTTCGCCAGCGTCGCGCTGATCCTGCTCATGCTGTTCTGGCACGAATGGACGACGCCGGTGTGGACTGTGACAAGCCCGATCGGCGCCGCGGTCCTGTGGGCGCTCTTCGGGCTCGGCTGGCTGATCGTCCTGACCAGCACCTTCCTGATCAACCATTTCGAACTGTTCGGCCTGCAGCAGGCTTGGTTTGCGTTGCGCGAAAAGGCAGCCGCGCCGCCGGTCCTGCGCCAGCCCCTTTTCTACAGGTTCGTGCGGCATCCGCTTTATGCGGGCTTCTTCCTTGCCTTCTGGGCGACGCCGACGATGACCGCAGGCCATCTGCTGCTCGCGGCCGGCCTTTCGGTCTATATGCTGATCGCGATCCGGCTCGAAGAGCGCGATCTGATCGATGTCTTCGGCGAAGCCTATGTCAGCTACCGCCGGCGCGTCGGCATGCTCGTCCCGCGCGTCGGCGGCCGCTAGCGGCAGACCGTCCAGCCCGCCGTCCGCGCCGCCATGTCGAGATGGAAATGGTCGGCGTGCGCACGGTTATAGTCGGGCGACAGCACGGTACTGAACAGCCCGCACGTCTCGTCTCGGACCGCGTGCAGGAATTCGCTGCGCCGGTCGCCCGGCGCCCAGTCGTTGATCAGCGTGATACGCGTGCCGTCGGCGAGGACGAAGGCCGAGATATCGATCGCATTCGCGGTCGAATGCTGGCTCTGCGCCTGCTCGCCCGCGATCTTGCGGCAATTGTAGCTGCCGAGATTTTCCATCTCGACGACCTTCTGCCCGAAATATTTCCGCGCGAGCGGCTGGACGACGTCGCGATTCCACAACGCCATCGCGGCGGTCACCGCGCAACCCGGCGCAACATTGGCGGGCCGCATCGTGGGGACGAGGCGATCGCCCGTCAGGATCATCCGCTGGCTCGCACGGCATACGCCGGTTCCGACCGGAGGCCGCCGCAGATAGCCTGCCTCTGCACGGTCGAAGGCGGCGAAGCAGGCGGTGTCGTCATCCGCGAGCGCTGCAAGCTTGCGGTGCGTCGCCCAGCCCCGCGGGTGCGCGAGTTCGAAGCGTGCCATCGGGACATGTTCGGGATGGTCGCGCACCCACTGCATGCCGAGGATCGCGCCGACGGTCACGAGCACGGCGGCGCCGAACCAGATCAGATAGGGTCGAAGGCTTTTCACGGCGCCTTAGTGACGCGCCGCGCGCTTTCGCACAAGCCGGCCCGTCGCGTACGCGGTCAGGCGGGCTGGACCGCGTCGCGGTCGCGGCGCCCCCCGGCTTCCGCCTCGTCGCTGTCGAGCGCGCCCAGCCGTCCTTCGGCGCGCGCCTTGCGCCCATAGACGATCTCGAAGAGCGGTCCCGCCATCACCGTGGTGACGATCGCCATCAGCACCATGATCGCGAACAGCGTCGGGCCGATAATGCCCTTTTGCAGGCCGATGTTGATGATGATGAGTTCCATCAGCCCGCGCGCGTTCATCAGCGCGCCGATTCCCATCGCGGTGCGGTTATCCTCGCCCGCCAGCCGCGCGGCGAGCCAGCAGGCGCCGAATTTCGCGGCGATCGAGACGAGCAGGATGCCGAGTGCGACCGCGAAGATCGACAGGCTGTTCACCGTGGTGAGCTGGGTATTGAGACCCGAATAGGTGAAGAACATCGGGAGCAGGAAGACCACCGTCATCGGCTCGATCTTCTTCCTGATCTCCTCGGTGAGCAGCCCGCGCGGCATGCAGGCGCCGAGGATGAAGCCACCGAACACCGCGTGGATGCCGACCGCATCCATGAAGAAGGCCGCCATCGCATAAAGCATCAGCACGACTGCGAGCAGCGTGTGCGTCAATTCGCCCTTCGCCTCGACCGCGGCGCCGAGCGGGATCAGAAGCTTGCGGCCGACGAAGACCATGAAGAGCGCGAAACCGAGCCCGCCGACGATCGCGAGCAGCGCGATGCCCGGCCCGCCGCCGAACGTCGCGAGGACGATCGCGAGCACGCACCACGACACCGCGTCGTCGAACGCGCCGGCGGTGAGCGAGAGCGTGCCGAGCGCGGTGTTGGCCAGCCCGCGCTCGTTGATGATGCGCGCCAGCATCGGGAAGGCGGTGAGCGCGATGCACGCACCCATGAACAGCGTTGCGCTGCCCTGCCCCAACCCGTCGGCGAAGAGGCCGGGAATATCGAGCAGCCACGGCGTGATCAGCGCTGCGAAAAGGAAGGGCGCGGCGATACCGGCGGCCGAGACGCCGACCGCGCTTTTCGCCTTTGACTGGAAATGGTCGAGACGCAGCGTCGTGCCGACGAGGAACATGTAGAGGCCGACGCCGAACTGCGCGCCGACATAGAGGATATTGCGCGTCTCTTTCGGAAACAGTGCAGCCTGAAATTCGGGGAAGAAGAGGCCGAAAAGCGAGGGACCGAGCACGACGCCGGCGATCATCTCGCCGACCACCTGCGGCTGCCCGAGGAAGCGGTTCGCCATCCAGCCGACAACGCGGCAGACGAGCAGGATCACCGCGATCTGAAGGAAGAAATGGACGCTGTAATCGGTCGGCGTGAAGCTTTGCGCCATGCTGGCCGCGGGTCCGTGCGCGCCCATCACATCGCCGATAGCACGCCCCAGTTCGCCGGCCATGTCGCCCATCGCATATCTCTCCCCGATCGAGTCGCTGCCGATCGCCCCGTTGTCGGTCGCGTGGGCCACGCCGCGCAATCCGGTATTCGTATGCGCAACATGTTAACGTTCACAGATGAGCAAGTCCAGCCTGAATGCCGGACGACGTGGGAAAAGGAGCCTGCTTCGGTCCGGTCAGTCCAGCGGAACGAAGCTCACCGTCAGCCCGTCCTTCGGGCGCGGGATCGGCAGCACCTGCCATTCGGGCGCATAGCCCTCCGCCGCGACGATGCGGTGCGTCGTGATAACGTGATGGAAGAAGATTTTCGCCTGCATGTAAGCGAAGTGGAGGCCAAGGCACATATGTGCGCCGCCGCCAAAGGGCACCCATGCATATTTGTGCCGCTCGCGCGCGACCTCGGGCGAAAAGCGCATCGGGTCGAACTTTTCGGGCTCGGGCCAATGCTCTTCCATCATATGCGTATAGGCGGGGCTGACGCCGACCGACGTGCCTGCCGGGATGCGATAGCCGCCGAACTCGAAGTCCTTCAGCGCGCGGCGCGGGAAGCTCGGCACCGGAGGCACGAGCCGCAGCGCTTCCTTGAACGCCCATTCGGTCATTTCGAGCTGGCCGAGGCTGTTGTGCCCGACGCCCTCGCCCGCCGGCGCGACGGCGAGCATCTCTTCGCGGAGCTTGTCCTGCCATTCGGGGTTGCGCGCGAGTTCCCAGACCAGCGTCGTGATCGAGCTGGTGATCGTGTCGTGCGCCGCCATCATCAGGAAGTTCATATGATCGACGATCGCCTCGACCGACATATATTCGCCGTCGTCGTCGCGCGTGCGGCAGATCTGGCTGAACATGTCCTCGCCGGTGCCGTCGCGCCGCTCGGGCACCATCTTGCCGAAATAGTCGACCAGATAGGCGCGTCCCTTCGCACCGCGCCCCATTGCGGTGAAAGGCAGGGGCACGCGCACGACGCCGATCGACGCCTGCACCATGTCGACGAACGCCTTGTTCACCTTGTCGGCCTCGGGGCCCCACGGAATGCCGAGAAAGCTCGTCGCGGCAAGGTCGAGCGTCAGCTCCTTGATCGCCGGATAGAATTTGAAGGTCTTGCCGCTCCACTGGCCGATGCGGTTCCTGATCCCCTCGTTGAGCGAATCGGCATAATGACGCATCGGTTCGGGCTTGAAGGCGACCGACAATATCTTGCGGTCGGCGCGGTGTTTTTCGAAATCCATCAGCATCAGGCCGCGCGGGAAGACGAGGTTGAGCACGGGCCCCCAGCCCTGTTCGGACGAGAAAATCTTGTCGCGGTCGAACATCACGAGCTCGTTCGCCTCGGGCCCGTGCAGCGCCACGCTGCGCCCGCCGAAGCTGTTGTTGCGATAGACGCGGCCATATTTCGCGACCATCCGGTTCGCGAAGGCGGGATAGTCGCGAAGCTGGTCAAGCGTATTGCCGAGCACCGGCATGCCATCCTCGCCCGGGATATGATCGATCGTGCTGCCCGGATTGCGCGGCAGCCAGTGCTGCGTGTCCGGACCGAAACGTTTTTCGGACCATTCACTTTTCGCGGGCTGGATATTCGTCGGCGCGTTCATCGGTCGATCCTCGTCCATCATGTTCAGACGTCAGGCGTAACCAACTACTGACATCGATGCAAGTAACGCCTTTCCGGACCCGGAACACCATTCACCGCAAATTCAACTCGACTCGTGCAATTGACTTGTCAAAGTGACGGGTCGCAACCGTTGGACCCGAAAGGACAAAGCTCATGGCGAAAAATCTGAAACGCCCGCTTTCCATCGCGCTCGGCGTACTCGCGACGACCGCGCTCGGCGGTTGCTATTATGGCGACGTCTATGGCGCGAGCTATGCGTCGGGCGGCGATTGCGCGGCGCGCTACGGCGACGCCTATTATGATTATGACGGCTACGCCTATGACGATGGCTATGGATACGACTGCTACGACGCGGCGGATTATGGCAGCGGCTTCGTCAACATCGGCTTCGGCGGCGGCTGGTACGACAGTTATTATTATCCGGGCTACGGCATGTGGATGTTCGACAATTATCGTAACCGCTATCCGCTACGCGACCGGTACCTCGACTATTGGGGCGGGCGCCGCGCGTGGTGGAAGCATCATGGCGGACGCGGCGACTGGAAGCCCGGACGCCCCGGCGGCTGGCATCGCGGCGACCGCAACAATGACGGTCCGCACGGTACGCGACCCGGGCGCGGCAACGACCATTCCGGCACGCCGCCGGTCACCGGAAATCCGGGGCGTCCCGACCGCGGTGACCGCCCGGGCCGCGGCGGCTGGAACCGGGGCGATCGCGACCATGACGGTCCGCGCGGAACGTGGCCCGGCCGCAATCCGGGTCAACCGGGCACACCGCCCGCAACGGGCAACCCCGGCCGTCCCGATTGGGGCGCAGGCCGCCCCGGTCGCCCCGACCGCGAACCTGGTGCGGGCCGTTCGCGGCAGATCCGCGACGTCATCGCGCCGCGCGACGGCGGCGCAAACCGGCGGTCGGCACCCGCATATCGCCCGCCCACCCAGCAATCCGCGCCGGTTGTACGCAGCACGCCGCGTGCCGAACGTCCCGCACCCTCCGCCGGCCGCGCACGCGCCGATCGCGGGAACGACGCCCGACCGGATTGACCTTCACGCCGGCGGCGCGGCCCGCGTCGCCGGCCCATCGCCGACACCGGCCGACACCACCGTCGCGGCGACAAGGTCGCCGACGACATTGAGCGTCGTGCGGCACATGTCGAGGAATCGGTCGACGCCGAGGATCAGGCCGATGCCTTCGGGCGGGACGCCGACCGACGCCAGGATCAGCGCGATCACGGGCAGCGACCCGGCCGGTACGCCCGCGGTGCCGATGCCGCCGAGAATGCAGACGAGCATCACGACGACCTGCTGCTGAAGCGTCAGGTCGATACCGAAGAATTGCGCGAGGAAGATCACCGTCACGCCCTCGAACATCGCGGTGCCATTCTGGTTCGCGGTCGCACCGATCGTCAGCACGAAGCGTGCGACCTTGTCGGGCAGACGCAGCCGGTCGTGCGCGACGCGCAGCGCGGTCGGCAGCGTCGCGTTCGACGAGGCGGTGGCGAAGGCCATGACGAAGGCCTCCTGCGTCTCGCGGAAGAAGACGACGGGGGACTTTCCGGCCAGCGTCCGGAGCAGGATCGGGAAGACAATGAACATCTGGAGCGCGAGCGCCAGCAGCACGACGCCGACAAAGGCCGACAGCCGGACGATCAGATCCCAGCCGAATTGCGCCGCGAGATTGAACATGAAACAGAAGACCGCGATCGGCGCGAGCTGGATGACGAGGCCGATCAGCTTCATCACGACCTCGAACACGCCTTCGATCACCGTCTTCAGCGCTTCGGTCTGCGGGGTACGCACGAGCATCAGCCCGATGCCGAAAATCAGCGCGAAGAACATCACCGCGAGCACGTCGTTCGCGCCCATCGCGGCGAAGACATTATCGGGGACGATCGCGACGACCGCGTCCATCCCGGTCTTCGCCTCGCCCGCGCGGTCGGCGATCGCCTGCGCGCCCGCCGCGCCCTCGGCCATCAGCGAGCGCGCCAGCGCGGGATCGACCCCGGCGCCCGGCTGAAGCGCGTTGACGACGGCAAGGCTGATGATGACCGAGATCGTGGATACGGCGATCGTATAGACCAGCGTACGGACGCCCACCGATTTCAGCGCGCGCATCTCGCCCATTTCGGCAACGCCGACGATCAGCGCCGACACCAGCAACGGAATGACGAGCATGAACAGGAGGCGGAGGAAAATCTGCCCGAGCGGCCCGGTCACATAGGTGGTGACCGTATCGACCCATGCCGCTTCGGGGGCGCCATAATGGACGGCGAGCCCGATGATCAGGCCGGCAAGAAAGCCGGCGAGCATCCGCCAGCGCAGCCGCCGGGCGCGGGCTTCGTCGCGCGCCGCCTGATCGATTGCCGCTGCTTCGGCCATGTCGAGCTCCTTGCTCGCCCCGGTGTGGGCGGCCCGAAGCTCGCGCGTTACGCGTTGTCGGCCGCTGGCTTGTTCTCCCCTGCGTCATCACTATCACGAATATCGAGCCCGCGGGTTCCATGATGCTCGGTATGCGCCGGGGCGTGCGGCCTTTCGGCGAAGGCCGCTTCGGGCTCTTCGAGCATGCCCTCCCACTTCGTGATGACCGAGGTTGCAACGGCATTGCCGACGACGTTGGTCGCGGTGCGGCCCATGTCGAGGAAATGGTCGATCGCGAAGACGAGCGCGACACCCTCGACCGGCAGGTCGAACATCGCGAGCGTCGCGGTGATGACGACGAGGCTGGCGCGCGGCACCGCCGCGATCCCCTTCGACGAGACCATCAAAGTCAGCAGGATCAGGATCTGCGTGCCGATCGACAGTTCGATGCCATAGGCCTGCGCGATGAAGATGGTCGCAAAGCTCGCGTACATCATCGACCCGTCGAGGTTGAAGCTGTAGCCCAAGGGCAGCACGAAGCCCGAAATACGGCGCGGGACGCCGAAACGGTCGAGCTGTTCGAAAAGCTTCGGCATCGCGGCTTCGGACGAGGCGGTCGAGAAAGCGATCAGCAAAGGCTCGCGGATGTAGCGGATGAGCTGGACAATCCGCGCGCGGAGGAAGATCGCCCCCGCGGCGAGCAGCAGCGCCCAGAGCAGGACGAGCGAGATATAGAATTCGATCAAAAGCTCGGCATAGGTCGCAAGGATGCCAAGGCCATATTGCGCGACGACCTTGGCCAGCGCGCCGAACACCGCGAACGGCGCAAGGCGCATGACATAGCCGGTGATCTGCAGCATCAGTTCGGCGAGCGCCTCGGCGCCGCGCACGAGCGGCTTGCCCTTCTCTCCCAGCGCGGTCAGGCCGACGCCGGCGAAGAGCGAGAAGACGAGTATCTGGAGGACGTTATTCTCCGCCATCGCGGCGATGACATTCTTCGGGAACACATGTTCGATGAACTCGAACATGTCGAGCTTCTTGACCTCGCCGACCGACTGCGCCGACGCGGTCATGTCGACCCCGACGCCGGGCTGGAGCAGATTGACCATGATCAGACCGAGGCTGATCGAGATCAGGCTGGCGATGATGAACCACGCGATCGCGCGCGTGCCGATGCGGCCGAGTGCCGAACTGTCGCCCATATGCGCGATGCCCGCGACGAGCGTGCCGAGAATCAGCGGTGCGACGAGCATCTTGATAAGGTTGAGGAAGATGGTGGCGAGCGTGCCGAAGCTGCGGAGCCAATATTCGAATGCCTGGCTGTCGGCGGGTACCGCCACGCGAACCGCGTATCCGACGACGATCCCGAGGACCATGCCGATCAGAATGTACAAAGTAAGGCGACGCGCCATTCAATCACTCCCCTGTCCCGCCCCGGCGGGCTTTCGTGGAGGCGGGGGTAACAGGGTGGCGCGCCGCGGGCAATCTCAGGTCAGGAAAAACACGATCGCGAAGCAGGTCGAAACCCCGGTGATGATATTCAGCGGGACGCCGATCTTCACGAAGTCGACGAAACGGTAGTCGCCCGCGGCATAGACGATCGTGTTCGTCTGATAACCGATCGGGGTCGCGAAGCACGCCGAGGCGCCGATCATCAGCGCGATCACCAGCGGGCGCGGGTCGACGCCAAGCTCAGCCGCGATCGCCAGCGTCACCGGCGTCATCAGTGCCGCGACCGCATTGTTGCTGAGCAGTTCGGAGAGGATCAGCGCGAAGAAATAGATGCCGAAGACAAGCACCCACACCGGTTGGCCGACAAGCATCGGTTCGACCCAGCCGACCATCATCGCGACCGCACCGCTCTGTTCGAGCGCCAGCCCGACCGCGAGCATCGCGAAGATCAGGATCAGCACGTCGCCGTCGATCGTTCCCCATGCTTCCTCGCTGTCGATGCAGCGCGTGACGAGGATCGCGCCGATCGCGATGATCGCAGCGACACCGATCGACATGACGTCGAAGGCGGCGAGCGTCACGACGCCCAGCATGCAGAGGATCGCGATCCACGCCTTGCCGCGGCGAAAGGCGCGCACCTTGGCGAGGTCGGCGCCGATCAGGTGCGGGTTGTCGCGCAGCGCCTCGACCTCGCGCGGGCCGCCCGCGACGAGCAGGCGGTCGGCGGGACGGATGCGGACGCTGGCGAGATCGGGGCCGGGCTCGTGCGCCGGACGGTCGAGCCCGATGATGCGTGCGCGGATCTTTTGCAAAAAGGGGATGTCGATCAGCCGCTGGCCGATCGCGGGGTGGTTCGACGCGATCATCGTTTCGACGACCATATCACCCTCGGCGGGCTCACCGCTGCCGATCCCGAGGCCAAAGCGCCCCTGCTCGCGCCACGTCATCAGGGTCGCACCGTCGACGCGCAGGATCACGCGGTCGCCTGCGGCAAGCGTCCAATGCTCGAGGTCGTTGCCGTGGACCACCGCCGAACCGCGCCGAACGCCGACGATGCGGCCCGAACGCGGCAGGTCGCGAAACGCCTCGGTCGTCATTCCGACCAGATCATCGTCTTCGCCGAGCACCAGCTCGGTCAGATATTGATGCGCGTCGTGCGTTCCCGCCGGCCCCCTGACCGGCTTGTCGGAGGGCAGCAGCCACCACATCAGCGCCAGCCCGATCATCCCCGACACCGCAGTGACGAGGCCGATCGGCGTGATTTCGAAAATGCCGAAGCGCTCCATGCCTGCCTGGCGGACGATGCCGTCGACGACGAGGTTGGTCGAGGTGCCGATCAGCGTCAGCGTCCCGCCGAGCACCGCGGCGATCGACAGCGGCATGAGCAGCTTCTTCGCGCTCACGCCGGTGACTTCGGCGAGCTTCATCATGATCGGCAGCAGGACGACCACGACGGGCGTGTTGTTGAGAAAGGCCGAAGCGAAGAGCGCACCGACGAGCACCTCGACGATGGCAAGACGCGGATGCTTTTCCGCCCGTTTCATGATCGCGTCGGCAACACGCTGGATGACGCCGGTGCGGATCAGCGCGCCCGACAGCACGAACATCGCGCCGATGACGATCGGCGCCGAGTTGGAGAAGACCGAATACATGCCATCGGCATCGAGGATACCGAGCGCCAGATAGGTGCAGGCGCCAAGGATCGCGATGACGGTCGCCGGCAGCCGTTCGAGCAGGAAGCCGACAAACATCGCGGCGAGGATGATGAGTGACAGGACGGCCTGATGGGCTTCGATGAAAGCTCGGACCGCCTCGATCATGTCAGCCGTTCTGCGCCCGATGCAGCAGTTTGTGGTCGGCGAGGACGAGCGCCATCATCGCCTCGACCACCGGCGCGCCGCGAATGCCGACGCACGGATCATGACGTCCCTTCGTCACGATATCGGTTGCCTCGCCCGCCTTGTTGACCGTCGGCACGGGGGTGAGAATCGAGCTTGTCGGCTTGAATGCGACGCGGACGACGACGGGCTGGCCGGTCGAAATCCCGCCCGCGATGCCGCCAGCGTTGTTCGACAGGAAATCGGGACGGTTGCTGCCGTCGGTCGCGGGACGCATCGGGTCGGCATTTTCCTCGCCGCGCAGCCGCGCCGCGTTGAAGCCGGCGCCGATCTCGACGCCCTTCACCGCGTTGATGCCCATCATCGCGGCGGCGAGGTCGCTGTCGAGCTTGGCGTAGATCGGCGCGCCCCAGCCGGCCGGAACGCCGCTCGCGGCGCATTCGATCACCGCGCCCAGCGAGCTGCCCGACTTGCGCGCGGCATCCATCAACCCTTCCCAGCGCTGTGCCGCGGCGGGGTCGGGACAGAAAAAGGGATTACGATCAATTTCTTCGAGGTCGAAGTTCGCAGGATCGATCGCATCGCCGCCGATTTCGGCGACCCAGGCGTGGATATGCACCTCGGGGATCACCAGCCGTGCGACCCCGCCCGCGGCAACGCGCGCCGCGGTTTCGCGCGCGCTCGACCGGCCGCCGCCGCGATAGTCGCGGATGCCATATTTGGCATCATAGGCGTAATCGGCGTGACCGGGGCGGTACGCCTGCGCGATCTCGCCATAATCCTTCGAGCGCTGGTCGACATTCTCGATCATCAGGCTGATCGGCGTTCCCGTCGTCTTCCCTTCGAACGTGCCCGAGAGGATGCGCACCTGATCGGGCTCCTGCCGCTGCGTCGTGTGGCGCGACTGGCCCGGGCGGCGCTTGTCGAGATAGGGCTGGATATCGGCTTCGGAGAGCGAGAGGCGCGGCGGGCAACCGTCGACGACGGCACCAAGCGCGGGACCGTGGCTTTCCCCCCAGGTTGTGAAGCGAAGAACGCGTCCGAAGCTGTTGAAACTCATTGCCCTATCCCATCCGGCCGAATGCGGGAGCGTAATCCGCGCGTCCGCCTAGCGGCCAGGGCGCGCCCGAGTCCAGCATCATCGCCATGAAATGCGGTCCGGCGAAGGGCGACGCGAAGCGTGCAGCCAGCTCGGGCGAATAGCCGAAGCGCGGATAATAGCCTTCGTGGCCGAGGACGAAGCTGATTGCGACGCCTTGCTCGCGAAGCGAATCCAGCCCCGCGCGGATCAGCGCGTCACCGATCCCGTGCGCCTGAGCCGCCGGCGCGACCGAAACCGGCGCGAGACCCGCGCCCGAAAGTGACGCGCCGTCGGCCTCGACATCCATCCGGCTGAACAGCACATGCCCGACCAACGCGCCATCCCGTTCGGCGACAAGCGACACCATGACGTCGCCGTCCGCGTCGATCATCCGGACAAGCTCCGCCTCGCCCTGATGGCCATATTCGGTAGCGCCAAAAGCGGCGCGAATGACGCTGTCGATGGCCCCGTCATCCTCCGCGCGGGCGGGGCGGATGACGAGCGGATCAGGCAAGCGCGATGTCCGGCGCGTCTTCCTGCTTCATGCCGACGGTGTGATAGCCCGCATCGACATGGTGCGTTTCGCCGGTGACGCCGCCCGACAGGTCGCTGAGCAGGTAAAGCGCCGAACCGCCGACATCGTCGATCGTGACGTTGCGGCGCAGCGGCGCGTTATATTCGTTCCACTTGAGGATAAGGCGGAAGTCGCCGATGCCCGACGCGGCCAGCGTCTTGATCGGCCCTGCCGAGATCGCATTCACGCGCACGCCCTGCGGACCATAGTCGTTGGCGAGATATTTGACGCTGGTTTCGAGCGCCGACTTCGCGACGCCCATGACGTTGTAGTGCGGAATAACCTTCTCGGCGCCATAATAGCTCAAAGTCAGCAGCGAGCCGCCGCCCTTGCCCGTTTCGGGATCGAAAGGCGTCATCATCGCCGCGGCGCGTTTGGCGACCGCGGTGAAGCTGTAGACGCTGATGTTCATCGTCATCAGGAAGTCGTCGAGCGTCACGTCGGCATAATGGCCGCGCAGCGCCTCCTTGTTCGTATAGCCGATCGCGTGGACGACGAAGTCGATCGTCGGCCAGCGCGACGAGAGCGTCGCAAAGGCGGCGTCGAGATTGTCCATGTCGGACACATCGCAGTCGATCAGGAAATCGCAGCCCAGCTCGTCGGCGAGCGGCTTGACGCGCTTCAACATCACGTCGCCCTGATACGAAATCGCAAGTTCGGCGCCGTGCGCGTGCAGCGCCTTGGCGATTCCCCACGCAAGCGACTTGTCGTTCGCGAGGCCCATGATCAGCCCGCGTTTGCCCTTCATCAGACCCGTCATTTTTCTACTCCAGCCTCTTTGGCTTCAATAATCACATCGTCGACGCGCCCAATAGCGTCGTGGCCCAAATCCTCAACCTCTACCAAAGCGGCATTGAGTTCGGCGCCCATCACCATACCCAATCCGACGAGATAGAAAAAGAAGAGCGCGACCATCACCCCCGCAAGGCTGCCGTAGGTCGCGTCGTAGCTCAGCAGGCTGGCGAGCAGCGGCGGGAGCGCCAGCGTGACGCCGATCCACCAAAGGGTCGTGAACAGCGCGCCCGGCCATTTCGGAAATTGCTTTCGCCGGTATTTGGACGGGGTGAGGCTGTAAAACAGCATGTAGATCGCGAGAAACAGGCCGAATCCCGATACGCCGCGCGAAATCAGGACGACACCCCACGCCTGATATTCTTCCGGCAGGACGCGCGTGACGAACTGTTCGATGCCGACGATCAGCACCTGCATGCTGAACGACAGCAGCATCAGCACGACCGCGCCGGTGATGATGCCGATCGACAGCAGGCGATAGTGGAAAAAGCCTTTGGAGAAATGTGTGCCATAGGCGCGGCGAAGGATGTCGCGGACCGTCTCGATCAGGCTGCCGACGGTCCACAGCGCGACGAGCGCGCCGAGCCACAGAAAAATGCCGGTGCGTGCGGTCATCACTTCGCGGATGGGTCCCGACAGCGCCTTGGCGACCGTCGGGGGCATCGTCGAGAAGACCGCCTCGATCGCGGCTTCACCCCCGACGCTGCCGCCGAAGATCGACAGCGCCGCCGCGAGCAGGATGAAGAAGGGAAAGAGCGCGATCAGCGCGAGATAGGCGAGATTGCCGGCATGGATGAAGCCGTCGGTATAGGTGCCGACAACGACACGGCGGACGATCCGGTACGCACGCGTGCCGGGCCCAAGCTGCTCGCGGCTCCGATCGATGATTCCCTGCGCCCGCGCGCGCAGCTTGACGCGCTTGGCGCGTTCGGCGCGCGCTTCGGGCGAGTGCGGCGAATGCCCCTCGGCCAGGAATTCCTTGCCGACCTCGTCGGCGATCTCGCGCTCGAGCGCGGCGACGATCTTTTTCTCGCTGGCCTCAGCCACGCATCACACGCCGAGCTCCGCCCGCACGTCGCGCGGATCGGTCCATTCGCTGAGCAGCCTGATCAACGCCGCATCGTCGGCGGGAAGGTCAACCATCAGCCGGACAAGCTGGTCGCCGCGAGCGCCGCTCTTCTGACTGAACCCCTTGCCTTTGAGGCGCATGACCTTGCCCGACGATGACCCCGCGGGGATCGACAGCATCACCGGGCCATCAACCGTCGGCACCTTGATCTTCGCGCCCTTGACCGCCTCGTTCAGCGTCACCGGCAGGTCGAGCCGGATGTTGCCGCCCTCGCGCTCGTAGAAGGGATGGTCCTTGACTGTGATCGTCACGATGCCGTCGCCGGTGCCGCCGGGGCCCGCCTGCCCCTTGCCCGCGAGGCGCATCTGGGTGCCGGTCTCGACGCCGGCAGGCAATTTCAGGTCGATCGTGCCGCCATCGGCGAGCGTGATCCGCTGCGGCGCCTGCGTCGCGGCGTCGATGAAGGACACCGACAGGCGATAGGCGACATTGGCGCCTTTCTGCGGCGGGGCGCTGCGTCCGCCGAAACCGCCAAACGGCCCGCCGCCGCCGCGACCGCCGAACAGGCCTTCGAAGATGTCGCCGAAATCGGCGCTTTCGTTGCCGAAGCCGCCCTGCCCGCGCGGGTCGCCGCGAAAGCCGCCACCCCCGCCGCCATAGCCGAAAGGCATGGCGGGGTTGCCGTCGCCGTCGATCTCGCCGCGGTCATATTGCGCGCGCTTCGTCTTGTCGGACAGCAGGTCATACGCCTTCGTCACGTCGGAAAATTTCTCCGACGCCTTGGGGTTGTCCTTGTTCTTGTCGGGATGCAGTTCCTTGGCGAGCTTGCGGTAGGCGGACTTGATTTCCGCTTCGGTTGCACTCTTCGCAACGCCCAGGGTGGAATAGGGATCGGCCATCTTGCTCCTGTAGCCCGATAAGTGACTGGGCGTGAAGCCCGATTGCGCGCCGATGTGGGAATGTGCCGCGGAAGGTCAAGTTCCCTATATATCGCGCTCGACCATGCCGGCTGCGCGCATTATGACCGCGCCGATGAGCGACGATCCCTTTGCCCTGTTCGACAGCTGGTTCGCCGAAGCGCGCGCCAGCGAACCCAATGACGCCAATGCGATGGCGCTCGCGACGGCGACGCCAGGCGGCCGCCCGTCGCTGCGCATGGTGCTGCTGAAAGGGCATGGGCCGGACGGGTTCGTCTTCTATACCAATCTCGACAGCCGCAAGGGCGGCGAGCTGGCGGCGAACCCGCATGTCGCGCTGCTCTTTCACTGGAAATCGCTGCGGCGGCAGATTCGCATCGAGGGCGCGGTGACGCCCGTCGATGACATGACCGCCGACGCCTATTTCGCGACGCGCAGCCGCGACAGCCAGCTCGGCGCGTGGGCGAGCGACCAGTCGCGACCGCTGGGCGGCCGCGAGACCTTCGAGGCGCGCTTCACCGAAGTGCAGGCGCGGTTCGACGGGCAGGATGTTCCGCGCCCCCCGCGCTGGTCGGGCTGGCGCGTTAATCCTTCGGCGATCGAGTTCTGGCAGGACCGCGAGCACCGGCTTCACGAACGCACGCTGTTCCAGCGCGCGAGCGATGGCTGGACGAAAGGATTGCTGTATCCATGAGCGCTGCGCGCCGCCTTCCGATCACGCAGGTCGACGCCTTTGCCGACCGCCCGTTCACCGGCAATCCGGCCGCGGTCATGCCGCTCGAGGAATGGCTCGACGATGCAACGCTGCAGGCCATCGCCGCCGAGAACAACCTCGCCGAAACCGCCTTCCTCGTTCCCGACGAGAGCGACGAGGCCGATTATGAGCTGCGCTGGTTCACCCCGACGATCGAGGTCGCGCTGTGCGGCCATGCGACGCTCGCGAGCGGGCACGTCCTGCTCACCGCGGCCCAGTGGCGGAGCGACATGCATTTCCGTACGCGCAAGGCGGGCCGCCTGACGGTTGCGCGCAACGGCGACGACGAGGGTTACCGCATGAAACTGCCCGCCTATCGGGCAAGCGCAAAACCTCTGCCCGACATCGTCCGCGCGATGGGGGGCAAGGTCGTCGAAACATTGTGGCACGACAGCGGCTATGCACTGATCGTCTATCACAGCGCCGAAGAGGTTCGCGCGCTGACGCCCGATCTTGCCGCGCTGAGCAAGGGCGACATTCTCTATATCGCGACTGCCCCGGGCACCGGCGACCCGTCGGGCGCCGATGTCGTGAGCCGCGCCTTCGCTCCCGGCGCGGGCATCCCCGAGGATCCGGTGACCGGATCGGCACACAGCGTGCTGACCCCCTATTGGACGACACGCCTCGGCCGCGACGCCTTCGCCGCCTATCAGGCGAGCGCGCGCGGCGGCCATGTCGGCTGCCGCCTCGACGGCGAGATGGTCGAACTGACCGGCACCTGCGTCACGACGGTGGTGGGCGACTTCCTGCTATAGGCTTTCGGTCAGGTCGGCGAGATGCCGGCGGAGCGCCGGAAACTGCTCGTCGGTCGTGACACCCAATCGCACGATCGTCACCCGCTGCAACGGCGAGACGATGATATACTGCCCCTGATGGCCGATACAGGCGAAGAGGTCGTTCGGCCCGCGGTCGGGCCATAGAGCCGGCTGCGCGCCTGCCGGACGCCTGCGATTGAGCCAGATGTGTCCGCCATAGCCGGCGTCATTCCTCGACGGCGTCAGCATGAAGCGGATCCAGGTTTCGGGAAGCAGGCGCTGGCCGTTCACGACGCCGTGATTGCGCAGGAACTCGCCGAACCTGGCATAGTCGCGCGCGGTCGCATGCATGATCGACCCGCCGATCATCGTCCCGTGCGCGTCGAACTCGGGCGTCAGGCTGGTCATGCCGAGCGGTTCGATCAGCCGGCCGCCGATGAAGTCGCGCATCGCATCGCGCCGCGCTTCGGGACTTTTCGACGGCGTCAGCGTATCGGCCAATATATCCGACAGGATGACGCTGGTCGCCGAGCTGTAGTTGAAGACTTCGTCCGGCTGCGCCGCCGCGGGCTTCGCTTCGGCAAAGCCGGCCATATCGCCCGCGCCGCCGCCGAACAGCATGGCGACGGTATCGCCCTCCCACACCGGATCGCCATTTTCGACATGCTCGAGCCCCGACGACATATGGAGAAGGCTGCGCAGCGTGATCGCGCCGCGCGGATCGCCGCTCCGCTGCCACGCCTCGACCGGCGCCGGGCCGTCGAGCGACAATTGCCCGTCGGCGACGAGGAAGCCGGTGAGCACCGCAGTGATGCTTTTCGCCATCGACCAGCTGATGAGCTTGCTGTCGGGACCGAAGCCCGCGCCATAGCGTTCATAGATCAGGTCGCCGTCGCGCAGCACGAGAAGCGCACGCGTCTGCCCGATATCGTCCGCGTCGGCGAACAGCGCATCGGCATGGCCGCGGATTGCCGCGGGCAGCACGGGCAACGCCTGCGGCGCATCGGCCGCGGCGACGCCATCGAGCGAGGCCCCCAGTTTCGGCGCCGGCGCGGCGGGCGCCATATTGCCCTGCCCCGCCGCCTGCGTCAGCGACCAAGCGCCGACCGCCACGAGGGCGGCACTTGCCAGCAACCGTTTTTTCGTGATCATGGCCCGGGTGAATAACATCAATCCGACCGGCCCATCAACGGGCGAGGCGCCGTCCCCCGCGGCGCCATCCCGGCCGCCGACACCATCCCCGGAGAAACCGGCCCGCCGGAACGGATGCCTGCCCTGGGCGATCGCGCTCGCGGTGCTGTTCACGATCTTCGCGATCTGGAAGTTCCCGTCGTTCCAGGCGCAGGCGGAACTGGGTTCGGCCTACGCCGCGCGCGTCGGCTGCTCGTGCCGCTACGTCCAGGGTCGCAGCCTCGAAAGTTGCCAGAGCGATTTCGAACCCGGGATGGAAATGGTGTCGCTGAGCGAGGATCCGGCGACAAAGACAGTGACCGGCAGCGTCCCCCTGCTCGCGTCGCGCAGCGCGCGTCATGCCGGCGCAAGCGGGTGCCTGTTACGACCTGAAAATTAGCGTGAATCGGGGGAACCACTCGCCGGTTCCGGGGGTTTGCAGACCGGAAATCATCATTCGACCTTGAGAGGAGAATCGGATGAAGCGCCATTTCATCGCCGCGGCGATCGCCGGTTCGTCGCTGTTTCTCGTCGACACCGCTTTTGCCCAATGGCTGGAGCCGCATCTCGATTCGCAGCGCTGGAGCAATCTGCGCAAACACCAGCAGGAACAGGCGAAAAAGGCAGCCGAACAGCGCAAGCGCAGCGGTGCCGTCGATACCAGACCGGTCACGCTCGCCGAGCGTCAGGCCGCTTGGTCGCAAAACAAGGCCGAATATCGCCGCCGCCTGCTGCGCGACGGGCAGGCAAGTGCGGATCGCTGGCTCGACGGCCTCGTGCGCGCCAGTCGCTAGAAACCGGTCCCCTTCCGGAGCCTGCCCGGTCTGAATCGGGTCGCAAGGCCGCTATTCTTCCCCCTCGTCCGGCAGGAGGGCCGATCGGGAGCGACGCCGCCATTCCCCGGGAGACATGCCCATCTTGCGGCGAAATATCGCGCACAGATGCGCATGGCTCGAAAAACCGGTCGCAAAGGCGATCTCGGCGATCGACAGCGGGCGGTTCATGAGGAACCAGCAGGCGTGACGCAGCCGCTGACGCAATACATATTGCGCCGGCGTGTAGCCGGTCGCGCGCGCGAAATGAACGATCAGGCTGTTCACGGACATCCCCGCCTCGGCCGCCATGTCCTCGACGGTCAGCGGGACTTCGAGCTGGGTCTGGATATAGGCCATCAACTCGTTGATGCGCTGTGCGATTGCCGGAGCCTCGGCGCGCGCCGCCATGCCGTCGAGCGTGCTGGCAAGGGTTGCGAGCAGCCGATCGGCGGCCGAAGCTTCGCGCGCGAGCAGCGCCCGGGCAAGCGCCGCCAGCGCCGCGTCGTGATGCGCGGCCAGCGCTCGCGTGTCGGGAGGGATCACCAGTCGGGCGGGCGGGATTTCGATCTCGATAAAGCGGACCGCGCCGCCTTTGGCCGTGGCGCGATAGGTCCGGCCGGCGGGTATGAGCCACATCTCACCCGGAAGCGGATCGCCGAGCGACGTCCGCTGGCCGTCCTGCCAGGTTTCGAGCCAGTGATAGCTCCCCGCCTCGTACAGGATCAGCACATGGACATCGCGCGCGATCGTCCAGCTCGACGGGCCATCGATCCGGTCGACAATCGAGGCGACCCTGAGTCCTCCCACTTCCATGTCATGAGTATGGCAAGAATGGGAGAATGTGAAAGCCTGCCATATTCCCCAATAATATGGTTAAATCGCCCCGCCAAAAGTCCTCGGCCCTAGTCGCAGCCGAGACGAATGCTGTGCGGGGAGACTATAGACGCGTGCCCCAGACACGCAGGAACAGACCCCCCCAAGGGCGGGCGGCGCGATCGCCGCCCGCCACTTTTTCGTGATCAATAGAAGCCGTTAGCTCAACTTTTGGCGAGAAAGTCATCCATCGCCCGATTGACGGCATCGGGCGCGTCCCACGGCACGAAATGTCCGCAGTCGGGGACCCGTATGATCGTAACGTCGGGAACAAGCTGCTCCATCCCGTCGAGATTGCACGGCGGCAACGCGACATCGTCGAGCGCCCAGATTACGAGCGTCGGGATCGCGAGCTTCGGGAAAGGCGCGGCGGGCGGCTCGACATAGGGTTCGTCCATCGCAGGCACATTGATCGGCGAGCCGCGATACCAGTTGATCATCGCGCGGCATGTGTCGCGATCTTCCCAGTCCGCCAGCAACCGGCCGATCTCGTCGGCGGGCTGGAGCCCGCCGCTCGGCACACGCCCCTCGAAGGCATGCGCGAGGATACCGGCGATGCCATGCTCCTCGATGATGCTGTCGCTCGCGGGATCGCGAAAGACACGGATATACTGGCTGGCCGCGCGCTGCGCGGGATCGGTGGCGAGCAGGCGGCCGAAGATGCCCGGGTGCGGCGCGTTGGCGATGACCGCGCGGGTGACGCGGCCCGCCCATTGCGGATGCAGCCCCCCGGGCTGACCGCCGAGCGCGACGCCCCATGCGATCGCACCGCCCCAGTCGTGGCCGACGACGGTGAAAGTATCGACACCCAGCGCATCGGCGAGCGCGAAGATATCGGCGATCAATTTGTCAGGGGTGTAGGATTCGGCGTCCTGCGGCTTCGACGATCCGCGATAGCCCCGCTGATCGGGCGCGATGCAGCGGAAACGATCGGCGAAATGCGGTAGCTGATGGCGCCAGGTGCGGTGCGATTCGGGAAAGCCGTGGAGAAACATGAGCACCGGGGCATCGCGCGGCCCCATGTCGACGACGTCGAGTTCGACCCCGGTCGAAAGCTTCACGCGCTGCTGTTCGAAATCGCCGATCATCCATTCCGCTCCTTTGGTTTCTTTTCGAAACCAATCTGACGGGGATCGCCGCGGCTGGCAAGCTGCAACAGGTGACCGGCCTGCAAGCGAAAGCTGCGGGACTTGCCGAAGTGTCGGCTTCGGGTGGAGAGATGGCGTTTGCGTCCTTCGTCATCCCCGACTGGATCCGGGATGACGATGAAAGAGATGACAGCTTCCGGCCGAAACCGGCGCGCGCCTTACCCCATCACCCACTGGCGCCGCGCATAGCCCTGCGCCCAGAGCAGCGCGGTGAGGTCGTGGTGGCGGATTACTGCCGCCGCCGCCTCGCCCGCCGCGGTGTGCGGATAATAGCCGATACCCAGCCCCGCCGAAGTGATCATCGGAATGTCGTTCGCGCCGTCGCCGACCGCCAGCGTCTCGGCGAGCGGCAGACCATGCCTCGCCGCCTCGGCCTTCAGCGTCTCGAGCTTGGTCGAACTGTCGACGATCGGTTCGAGGACCTTGCCGGTGAGCCTGCCGTCCCGGATCTCCAGCTCGTTCGCGACGATCCGGTCGAACCCGATCGCTTCGCCCACCGGCCCGGCGAAGGGCATGAAACCGCCCGAAATCAGGATCGAATGCGCACCATGCGCCTTCATCGTCTGCACCAGCGTGCGCGCGCCGCGCGTCAGCCGCACGCGTTCCATCCGGCAATCGACGAGCGTCGATTCGGGCATTCCTGCGAGCAGCCCGACGCGCTCCTCCAGCGCGGCGCGGAAATCGAGTTCGCCCTTCATCGCGCGCTCGGTAATCGCGGCGATCTGGGGCTTGAGGCCCGCATAGTCGGCCAGTTCGTCGATGCATTCGACGGTGATCATGGTCGAATCCATGTCGGCGATGATCAGCTTCTTCGTCCGGTCGCCCAGCGGCTGCACGACGATGTCGAGCGCGCCATGGTCCATTAGCGCCAGTTCCTTGCGCGCGCTCACCAGGCTGCCGTGAAAGACAATATCCGCCGCGTCATGCTCGTCGATCCAGTGCGGCGCGCCGACGTCGTGCCCCGTCGCCGCGAGCCGGTCGATCCCCTCGCGAACCACCTCGTCGGTCAGCTTCCCGGCTGCTATCAGCGTCGCGACGAACATGGCATCTCCTTCTTTCTCGACCGCCGGTGCGCGGCTGCCCGTGGCACTTATCGCCGGACCCACCGCCAGCGGCAAGAGCGCTTTGGCGGTCGCGCTCGCAAAATCCCTTGCCGGGACAGGCACCGAAGCGATTGTCATCAATGCCGACGCGAGCCAGGTCTACGCCGACCTGGCGATCCTCTCGGCGCGCCCGACCGACGAGGAGATGCAGGGCGTATCCCACCGCCTGTTCGGCCATGTCGATGGCGCCGGGGCCTTTAATGCCGCGCGCTGGGCCGACGAGGCGCGCGGCGTGATTTCGCGCGCGCACGAAACCGGAAAGATCCCCATCCTCGTCGGCGGCACCGGGCTTTATATCCGTACCCTCCTCACCGGCATCGCTCCCGTGCCCGAGATCGATCCGGCAATCCGCGAGGAAGTCCGCGCACTTGCGGTCGCCGATGCCCATAAGGCGCTGGCCAGCGCCGACCCCGAGGCGGCTGCGCGCCTCAATCCGGCCGACACCACACGCGTATCGCGCGCGCTCGAAGTCGTGCGCTCGACCGGCCGCACGCTCGCCAGCTGGCAGGAGGCGCGCGAGGGCGGCATCGCCGATGACATCGCTCTCGCGCCGCTGATCCTCCTGCCGCCGCGCGACTGGCTTCGCGAGCGCTGCGATGCCCGCCTCGTGCAGATGTTCGAAAATGGCGCCATCGACGAGGTCGAAGCCCTGCTTGCCCGCGACCTCGCCCCCCATCTTCCCGCGATGCGCGCGATCGGCGTGCCGCAGATCGCGGCGTGGCTTCGCGGCGAGATCACCCGCGATGCGGCGCTCGATCAGGCACAAGCCGCGACCCGCCAATATGCAAAGCGCCAGTATACATGGTTCCGCCACCAGTCACCGGCCGAATGGCCGCGCCACGAAGAATCATTAAACGTCGATTCCATCTATAATTTAGCAATAATATTACGTGATAAGCTGTTGACAGGATAGAATCATACACCTATTGCCCGCCGTCTGCTGCGGCGCACAAGGTGCGTCCCTATGCCTTGCAGGAAGAAGGAAAGGAGTTTCGTCGTGACGGAAATGAGTGGTGCCGACATGGTGGTTCAGGCGCTGGTCGACCTCGGGGTCGATACGGTGTTCGGCTATCCGGGCGGCGCGGTCCTTCCCATCTATGACGCGCTCTACAAACACCCGACGATCAGGCACATCCTCGTCCGCCACGAACAGGCCGCGACGCACGCGGCCGAGGGCTATGCGCGTTCGACCGGCAAGCCCGGCGTCGTGCTCGTCACGTCGGGCCCCGGCGCGACCAACGCCGTGACCGGCATCACCGACGCCTTGCTCGATTCGATCCCGATGGTCGTGCTCACCGGACAGGTGCCGACGACGCTGATCGGCACCGACGCCTTTCAGGAATGCGACACGGTCGGCATCACGCGCCACTGCACCAAGCACAACTATCTCGTGATGGACCCCGACCGGCTCGGCCCGATCATGCACGAGGCCTTCCATATCGCGACCCACGGCCGGCCCGGCCCCGTGGTGATCGACATTCCGAAGAATGTGCAGGTCGCGACCGGCACCTATTCGGTGCCCGAATTCATCCAGCACAACAGCTACCGCCCGCAGGTCGAGCCCGACGCGGCTGCGATTGCCGAGGCGATCGACATGATCGCCGCGGCCGAACGCCCGGTCTTCTACACCGGCGGCGGCGTGATCAACGCCGGCCCCGATGCAAGCGCCGCGCTGCGCCAGCTCGTCAGCCTGACAGGCGCGCCGATCACTTCGACGCTGATGGGGCTCGGCGCCTTCCCCGCCGACGATCCGAAGTGGCTCGGCATGCTCGGCATGCACGGCACCTATGAATCGAACATGGCGATGAACCGCGCCGATCTGATCATCGCGGTCGGCGCGCGCTTCGACGACCGCGTGACCGGCCGCCTCGACGCCTTCGCGCCGGAGGCGAAGAAGATCCACATCGACATCGACCGCAGCTCGATCAACAAGATCGTCCCCGTCGACCTCGCTATCGTCGGCGACGCCGGCCGCGCGCTCGATGCGCTGATCGCAGCTTGGGCCGACAAGGGCCACAAGGCGCGTGACCTTGGCGAATGGTGGCGCCGCATCGACGGCTGGCGCGCGACGCGCTGCCTCGACTTCCCCGAAAAGAAGGAAGCGGGCGCCGAAATCATGCCGCAACGCGCGGTGAAAGCGCTGTTCGACGCTACGCGCGGCCGCGACCCTATCATCACGACCGAGGTCGGCCAGCACCAGATGTGGGCGGCGCAGCATTTCGGCTTTGCGGCGCCCAATCGTTGGCTCACCAGCGGCGGGCTCGGCACGATGGGCTATGGCTTCCCCGCCGCGGTCGGCGCGCAGATCGCACACCCGAACCGCCTCGTCATCTGCATCGCAGGCGAAGCCTCGCTCCAGATGAACATCCAGGAGATGGGCACGGTCAGCCAGTACCGCCTGCCGGTGAAGATCTTCATCCTCAACAATGAATGGATGGGGATGGTCCGGCAGTGGCAGGAACTGACCTACGAAAGCCGCTATTCGAACAGCTATTCGGACAGCCTGCCCGATTTCGTGAAGCTCGCCGAGGCTTATGGCTGGACGGGGCTGCGCATCGACACGCTGGGCGAGCTCGAGGACGGCATCAAGACGATGATCGAGACCCCGGGTCCGGTGATCGTCGACTGCCGCGTCGCCAAGCTCGCCAACTGTTTCCCGATGATCCCGTCGGGCGCGGCGCACACCGACATGATCCTCCAGCCGAGCGACGTCATCGGCACGATGGACGACGAAGCCAAGGCACTGGTGTAAACCCATGAAAATAAAGACCGAAGCCGGCGAGCGCCATGTGCTCGCCATCACCGTCGACAACGAGGCCGGGGTGCTCGCCAAGATCACCGGGCTGTTCACCGCGCGCGGCTATAATATCGAAAGCCTGACGGTGGCCGATATTACCGCCGACCACGCGTTGTCGCGGATCACCATCGTCACCTCGGGCCCCCCGCCGATCATCGACCAGATCATCGCGCAGCTCGACCGGCTTGTCCCCGTGCACAAGGTCGTCGACCTCAACGACGCGGGCGAGGCGCATGTCGAACGCGAGATCGCGCTCGTGAAGGTCGCGGGCACCGGCGACAAGCGGATCGAGGCGCTGCGCATGGCCGACGTCTTTCGTGCGAAGGTCGTCGACACGACGCTGTCGAGCTTCATCTTCGAAATCACCGGGACGAGCGACAAGGTCGACCGCTTCATCGCGCTGATGCGCGAATGCGGGCTGGTCGAGGTCGGCCGCACCGGCGTCGTCGCCATCGCCCGCGGGTCGGAGGCGCTCTGAGTTAACGCATACGGGTTTCAACCATCGTCACCCCGGACTTGATCCGGGGTCCATGGATGCCGGATCGTGCCCGGCATGACGAACGAAAATAGGGAAGAAAGACATGCAGGTTTATTACGATCGCGACGCCGACCAGGATCTGATCAAGGGCAAGAAGGTCGCCGTCGTCGGCTATGGCAGCCAGGGCCATGCGCACGCGCAGAACATGCGCGACAGCGGCGTCAAGGAAGTCGCGATCGCGCTCCGCCCCGGTTCGGCGACCGCCAAAAAGGCCGAAGCCGCGGGCTTCAAGGTGCTTTCGAACAAGGAAGCCGCCGAATGGGCCGACGTGATCATGATCGCCGCTCCCGACGAGCATCAGGCGAAGATCTACGCCGACGACATCGGCCCGAACATGAAGCCCGGCGCCGCGCTCGCCTTTGCGCACGGCCTCAACATCCACTTCGGCCTCATCGACGCGCGCCCCGACATCGACGTCTTCATGGTCGCGCCGAAGGGCCCCGGCCACACCGTGCGCAGCGAATATCAGAAGGGCGGCGGCGTCCCCTGCCTGATCGCGGTCGCGCAGGAAGCACAGGGCGCGGGCGCGTCGGGTAACGGCTTCGCCAAGGCGCTCGCCCTCTCCTACGCCTCGGCCGTCGGCGGCGGGCGCAGCGGCATCATCGAGACGACCTTCAAGGAAGAGTGCGAAACCGACCTCTTCGGCGAACAGGCCGTGCTCTGCGGCGGCATCACCCACCTGATCCAGGCCGGGTTCGAAACGCTCGTCGAGGCGGGCTACGCCCCCGAAATGGCCTATTTCGAATGCCTCCACGAAACCAAGCTGATCGTCGACCTCCTCTATGAAGGCGGCATCGCGAACATGCGCTACTCGATCTCGAACACCGCCGAATATGGCGACATCAAAACGGGTCCGCGCATCATCACCGACGAGACGAAGAAGGAAATGAAGCGCGTCCTCGCCGACATCCAGTCGGGCCGCTTCGTCAAGGACTTCGTGCTCGACAATCAGGCCGGCCAGCCCGAACTGAAGGCGAGCCGCAAGGCCGCCGCCGCGCACCAGCTCGAAAAGACCGGCGCTGAACTGCGCGCGATGATGCCGTGGATCGCCAAGAACCAGCTCGTCGACAAGTCGAAGAACTGACGGAAAATCCTCCCTGCGGCGAAGCCGTGGGGAGGAGAACCGCCGCGAAGCGAATGGTGGAGGGGCCGCGACACTGCGTCATTGCCCCTCCGTCAGCGCCGCGCCAAAGGCGCAGTTTATCCTGAGCGCCTACAAGGCAGTCGAAGGGCGCTGCCACCTCCCCATCGCTTCGCGACAGGGAGGATCGCACGGCCTTCCGCATCGGCAGGCAAAGCGCTAGTACCGGATCATGGCATCCGACCTCTCCCTCGCCTGCGACTGCGGAACCGTCACCGGAGCGATGCACGTCATTCCGGGCGAGGGCGACCATGTCGTCTGCCATTGCACCGACTGCCAGAACCTCACCCATTATCTCGGCCACGCCGGACGCCTGCTCGACGCGCACGGCGGCACGCCGCTCTTTCAGACGCGCTGCGCGCGCGTGCGGATCGACACCGACCGCGACCGCCTCGCCTGCGTCCATATGACCGACGGATCGACGCTGCGCTGGTATGCGGCATGCTGCCGCCTGCCGCTCTTCAACACCGTAGCGACGGGCAAGCTTCCCTTCATCACGGTCCAGGTCGGCGCCTGCGACCCGGCGGCGCGCGACCGGCTCCTCGGTCCGCCGCGCGGCCATCTCTTCACGCACGAGGCGACCGGCGACGCCGGCGCGCTGCCGAAAATGAGCATGGTCACGCTGATGCGGCGCTTTTTTGTGCGCGTGATCAAGGACATCGTGTCGGGCGACCGGCGGCGCGCGGCGCTTTTCGATGCAAAGACCCTCGACCCCATCGCCAAACCTCATCGATTGACCGACGAAGAAAAGCTTGGTTTGCGCCACCCCTGAGGCGGGTTTGTCATTTCGATCGCATGTCCTAAGGAGCCCTGATGCCGGGTCTCGCCCCCTTCACGGCCCATCGCGCCGATCTCGCCGCGCTCGCGGACGACAACCGCCGCCGCACCCTTGCGCCGCGCACCGGCCGCGACTTCGCCTCGAACGACTATCTCGGCCTCGCCGATAGCGAAGCCCTCCGCGCCGCACTCGCCGCGGGTATCGGGCACGGCCTCCCCGCTGGCTCGGGCGGCTCGCGCCTGCTCCGCGGCAATCACGCCGAACATGAAGCGCTCGAAGCGCACGCCGCGCGCCATTACGGCAGCGAGGCCGCGCTCTTCTTCGCGACCGGTTTTGCCGCCAACGCTGCACTATTCGCGACGCTGCCGCAGCGCGGCGACCTCGTCGTCCACGACGAACTGATCCACGCGAGCGCGCACGACGGGATGAAGCTCGGCCGCGCCGGCCATGTCGCCGCCGCGCACAATGACGCGCAATCCTTCGACGACATCATCGCGCGCTGGCGCGGCGGCGGCGGAGCGGGAACGCCGTGGATCGCGGTCGAAAGCCTCTATTCGATGGACGGCGACCGCGCCCCGCTCGCCGATCTCGCCGCGGTCGCCGACCGCCACGACGCGATCCTCGTCGTCGACGAGGCGCATGCGACCGGCGTGTTCGGCCCCGGCGGCGCGGGCCTTGCGCACGGGCTGTCGCGCCGCGACAATCTCGTCACCCTCCACACCTGCGGCAAGGCGCTCGGCGCCGAGGGCGCGCTGCTCTGCGCCCCAGCGATCGCGTGCGACTTCCTCGTCAACCGCGGCCGCCCCTTCATCTTCTCGACCGCGCCCTCGCCGCTGATGGCGTGGCTCGTCCGTCAGGCGATCGAGATCGTCGCGAACGAACCCGAGCGGCAGGAACGCCTCCACGGCCTCGTCCGCCACGCCGCCGAACGCCTCGTCCCGCTCGGCATCCCCGCCAGCGGCACCCAGATCCTGCCCGTGATCATCGGCGACAACGACCGCACGATGCGCATCGCGGGCAGCCTGCGCGACGCGGGCTTCGACATTCGTGGCATCCGCCCGCCGACCGTGGCGCAGGGCACCGCCCGCCTGCGCATCGCGATCACGCTCAATGTTGATGAGGATGACATCGACCATATGACCGAAGCCCTCGCCGAAGCCATGGCCGCGGCATGACACGCTTCGTCGTCACCGGCACCGACACGGGTATCGGGAAAACCATCTTTTCCGCCGCTTTGGTGCAAGCCACCGGAACGCCTTACTGGAAACCGATCCAGTCGGGCCTCGAAGAAGAAACCGACAGCGAGGCCGTCGCGCGCCTCGCGGGCGTACCGATCGTACCCGAAGCGTACCGCCTCATCACCCCCGCCTCGCCGCATCTCGCCGCCGAAATTGACGGCGTCGACATCGACGTTGAATCACTTGCCCCACCGCCCGGCGACCTCATAGTCGAAGGCGCCGGCGGCGCGCTCGTACCGGTGACGCGGCAAACCCTCTACGCCGATCTCTTCGCGAAATGGCAGATCCCGGTGATCGTCTGCGCGCGCACCAGCCTCGGCACGATCAACCACAGCCTGCTCACGATCGAAGCCTTGCACGCCCGCAATGTCCCGATCCACGGTCTCGCCTTCCTCGGCGACGCGGTCGAGGACAGCGAGGCGATCATATCCGAGATTTCGGGTGTCCGCCGCCTCGGCCGCCTGCCGACTATCGATCCGTTGAACAGAGAAACGCTGGCGGAAGCGTTCGCCGCCCATTTCGACCGCATGGATTTCGTGTGACCTCGCCCGTCTGGCACCCCTTCACCCAGCATGGCCTCGGCGATCCGATCCCGCTGATCGACCATGCAAAAGGAGCCAAACTCTACGCCGCCGACGACCAGAGCTGGATCGACGGCATCTCGAGCTGGTGGGTCACGACCCACGGCCACGCGCACCCGCGCATCATGGCGGCGATCCGCGCCCAGACCGAAAAGCTCGACCAGCTCATTTTCGCCGGCTGGACGCACGAACCCGCCGAAAGCCTCGCCGCCGAGCTGATCCGGATCACGCCCGATCCGCTCACGCGCGTCTTCTTCTCGGACTCGGGCTCGACCAGCGTCGAGGTCGCGCTCAAGATGGCGCTCGGCTATTGGTACAACATCGGCGAGCCGCGTAGCCGCATCCTCGTGCTCGAGCACAGCTATCATGGCGACACGATCGGCACGATGTCGGTCGGCGAGCGCGGCGTCTACAACCGCGCGTGGCAGCCCCTGCTGTTCGACGTCGACACCATCCCTTTCCCGCACGAGGGGCTCGAACAAGCCACGCTGGACGCGCTCGACGCCGCCTGCGCCCGAAAGCCCGCCGCCTTCATCGTCGAACCGCTCATTCTCGGCGCGGGCGGCATGCTCATCTACCCCGCTTGGGTGCTCGCCGAGATGCGCGCGATCTGCGCGCGCCACGGCGTGCTGTTCATCGCCGACGAGGTGATGACCGGCTGGGGCCGCACCGGCACACGCTTCGCGTGCGACCAAGCGAGCGTCATCCCCGACATCGTCTGCCTGTCGAAGGGCCTCACCGGCGGCAGCCTGCCGCTCGCGGTGACGCTCTGCATCGAGCCGATCTTCGAAGCCCATTTCTCGACCGACCGCGCCAAGACCTTCTATCATTCGTCGAGCTACACCGCGAACCCGATCGCCTGCGCCGCCGCCAACGCCAACCTCGAAATCTGGCGCGACGAACCCGTCCAGCAGCGCATCGACGCCCTCGCCGACGCGCAGGCTGCGCATCTCTCGTTGCTCGGCCACGACCCGCGTGTCGCCAATCCCCGCCGCCTCGGCACGATCGCCGCCCTCGACATCGTCGTCCCCGACGGCGGCTATCTCTCGAACCTCGCCCCGCGCCTGATCGCATTTTATCGCGACCATGGCGTCCTCCTCCGCCCGCTCGGCAATACCGTCTATGTCATGCCGCCCTATTGCATCACGCCCGATGAGCTGGCGCAGGTCTGGGATGCGATCGGGGTGTCGCTGGAGGCGATCTAGCGAAAGCGGGTAACCGTTTACGGACATACTATTTTCTCCTATGATCGGAGTTATGAATTTCATCGCTCTTGTAGCAGGCGCCGTGGCGTTCGCCGCATGCTTGGCTGGCCTCGTCTTGTTCTGGCGCGCGAAGGCGTATGCGGTGCTGACCTACCTGTTCGCGCTGCCGGTGCTACAACTGGCGGTGCTCGGGTTTTTAACGATCGGTCCGCGTATCATTGCGTCAGCAATCGGTGCTCTTGTGATTGCTGCCCCAGTTGCGTTTATGCAAAGGAAAGTGAAGGCAAGGGCGGCAAAGACGGCGCTAGCCGAAGTCCGCTAACGACCGATCCCGGTCGTCGCCCCCGCGAAGGCGGGGGCCGCCGTCGGCCTTGCGCTACCTATCCAGCGGCCCCCGCCTTCGCGGGGGCGACGGGTTAAGATCAGCGGCAACTCTCCACTCCGAAACCGTCGTGCGCTCAACAAAGCGCGATCCGCCAGCGCCGCGGCGATGCCCCGGTCAATCCCGTCACCGCCCGCGTCATATGCGCCTGATCGGCATAGCCTGCCGCGACCGCGATCCCGGCAAGAGACTCGTCGCTCGCAACGATCATCCGCCACGCCCGTTTCGCCCGGCAATCGGCGCGATAGGCGGCGGGCGACACGCCATAGAGCCTTTCGAAGCCGCGCGAGACATGCTCGCGCGACCGGCCATGCGCGGCCGCCCATTCGCCGATCCGCGGTGCATCCGATGTTCGCAGGACATCCGACAACCGGTCCGGCAAGTCGTCCGCTTCGTCCGCCGGCGCGGGCACGAGCCCGTCGAGCAGCCCGGCCACCGCCTCGGTCGGGTCGCGTTCGGCTAGCCGGACGATATGATCGGGGTCATCGATCCGCGCCCGCGCCGGCCAGTCGCGCCCGTCGAACGGGAGCGGCAGGTCGAGCACCATCGTCCGCGTTCCCGAAATCCGGTCGCGGTGTGCCGAAAAGGGTCCATGAAGCAGCACCTCGCCGGCCCGCGCCGCGAACCGCCCGGCATCGCCGGCTTCCTCATAGGCGCCGGCGAGCACCACCGTCGCATAGGGTTCGCGGTGATGGTGCCGCGCGATGTCGGTGGAAGCCGGCAACAGGCTGGGCTGAAACAACTGCATGATTCCGGTTCTGACCGGTGCCGCGGCAGAGCGCAATCGTCACCGGACCAACCACATGCAGCCGTCGATGGACGACCGCGTCCCCTCCGGACGCACCCCCGTTCGACAAGTCTTGCGCAGCCTTCCGTTTACGTTAAGGTCAGTTTCAAACCGCAACCGGAGAGACTGATTCATGGCACTTCCCCCGATTTTCGATCGCCTGCGCCTGCCCGTGATCGGCTCGCCGCTGTTCATTGTCTCCGGGCCCGATCTGGTCATCGCGCAGTGCAAGGCGGGCATCGTCGGCAGCTTCCCCGCGCTCAACGCGCGGCCGCAAGCGCTGCTCGACGAATGGCTGCACCGGATCACCGAGGAACTCGCAGCGTGGGATCGCGACAATCCCGATCGTCCGTCGGCGCCCTATGCGGTCAACCAGATCGTCCATAAATCGAACGACCGGCTCGAGCAGGATATCGCGACCTGCGCCAAGTGGAAGGTGCCGATCACGATCACCTCATTGGGCGCCCGCGAGGAACTCAACCAGGCCGTCCACAGCTGGGGCGGCATCACGCTCCACGACGTCATCGACGACCGTTTCGCGCGCAAGGCGGTCGAAAAGGGCGCCGACGGCCTGATCCCCGTCGCGGCCGGCGCGGGCGGCCATGCCGGCCGCCAATCCCCCTTCGCGCTGGTGCAGGAAATCCGCGAATGGTTCGACGGCCCCGTCGCGCTGTCAGGCGCGATCGGCCACGGCCGCTCGATCCTCGCCGCGCAGGCGTGCGGCGCCGACCTCGCCTATATCGGCAGCGCCTTCATCGCGACCGCCGAAGCCAATGCCGATCAGGGCTACAAGGACGGCATCGTCGAAGGGCGCGCGGCCGACATCGTCTATTCGAACCTCTTTACCGGCGTGCACGGCAATTATCTCCGCCAGTCGATCGTGTCGGCGGGCATGGACCCCGACAATCTGCCCGAAGGTGATTTGAAGACGATGAACTTCGGTTCGGGCGGCAATACCAAGGCCAAGGCCTGGAAGGACATCTGGGGCTCGGGCCAGGGCATCGGCCCCGTGACCGCCGTGCGCCCGGTCGCCGAATTCGTCGCCGAACTCGAAGCGCAATATCTCGCCGCCCGGCGCGAACTCGAAGCCAAGGTACGGCTGTAAGCCCGATATGGCCGGGCCGCTCGCTGCCATGGCGGCGATGGGGTGGCGAGCGGCCGTTTCCATAATCGTCGCGCCCCCGCGCACGCGGGGGCGACGACCGGTTTCGGCCCGAAACCGGCCTAGGGGTAGCTGACGGTCTTCGGCACTTCGGGGATCGGGATGAACTCCTCGCTATCGCCGGGGACGAGCGGGAATTTGCGGTCCTTCCACTCCTGCTTCGCCTCGTTGATCCGGTCGCGCGACGAGCTGACGAAATTCCACCAGACGTGGCGTGGCGTCGTGAAGGCTTCGCCGCCAAGCAGCATCACGCGCGCGTCGGTCTCGGCACGCAACGTCATCGGGTGCCCCGGCTTCAATATATAGAGGCTGTAACGTTCGAGCCGCTCGCCATCGAGGCTCGCGTCGCCGATCGCGACGAGCACCGCGCGTTCGTCCGCCTCGGCGTCGATCGGCAGCGTCGCGCCGGCATTCATCAATATGTCGGCATAGATGGTTGCGCTGTGCTGCGTCGTCGGCGCGGTCGCGCCCCACAGGCTGCCCATGATCACGCGCGCCGAGACATGGCCGTCCTCGACGAGCGGCAATTTGTCGGCGGGGACATGTTCGAACGCCGGGTCGACCTCTTCCTTGCCGTCGGGAAGCGCGAGCCAGGTCTGCATGCCCGAAATGCCCGATCCCGTGGCGCGCTCGGCTTGCGGTGTGCGCTCCGAATGCACGATGCCGCGCCCCGCGGTCATCAGGTTGCACGCGCCGGGGCGGATCGTCGCATAGGTGCCGAGGCTGTCGCGATGGTCGATCGCGCCCTCGAAGAGGTAGGTCAGTGTAGACAGGTTGATATGCGGGTGCGGGCGCACGTCCATCCCCTGCCCGATGTCGAAATGCGCGGGGCCGAACTGGTCGACGAAGATGAAGGGGCCGACCATCGTCCGCGCCTTGTTCGGCAAGGTGCGGCGCACGTCGAACGCGCCGATGTCGTGGGTCGAGGGTGTGATGACGGTGAACATCAGTCGAGCCTTTCCAGCGTCTTTCGGGTCTTTCCGGTTTCGACATTGCCCGTGTTGAGCGTCGAGTTCGGTTCGAGCAGCACCACATGGCATTCGCCGCCCAGCGCTTCGGGGCAATGTTCGATGCCGTGCGGGACGATGATGAATTCGCCGGGCTCGACGATCACGTCACGGTCGCGAAACGCCATCTTCATCCGGCCCGCAACGACGAGGAAGAGTTCGTCCTCGATTTCATGATGATGCCAGTCGAACTTGCCGTCGAGCTTGACCAGCTTGACCTGAAAATCATTGATATCGCCCGCGACACGCGGATTCCACGCGTCGGGAATTTTAGCGAAGGCATCCGCAAGGTTGACCTTGTCTGGCATCGTCATTCTCCCGGGGCGGTCGCCCTGATCGCAAGCGCATGAACTCGCCCGCCAGGCAGGTCGCCGAGCGCCTTGTTCACTGTGCGCTGGCGCGCGACGCGATTCATTCCGGCGAAACCTGCCCACTCGATCGCCAGGCTGAAATGCGACTCGCCGCTGCCGTCGTCGCCCATATGGCCATGATGGCTGGCGCTGTCGTTGCTGAGGGTGAAACTGGCGTCGGGAAAGGCTGCGCCGAGCAGGCTTTCCATCTCTTGCTGTACGGGACCTTTGTTGCTCATGGGGTTGACCATAAGCGCTCCATCGCCAAATTATAAGGCCTCCCGAAGGACAGTCCCACCCCCGATTCCGAAAGCCTCTTGTGCCGTCTTCCGCTCGCCCGACCCGTTTCCATGGCCGCGTCCCGCGCGAAGAACGCTGCGCCGCGCCCGGGTGCCGCGAGGCGGGCGAGTTTCGCGCGCCGGTCTCTTCGCATCGCTCGCCCGACGGCCCGCCGCCATATCGCTGGCTTTGCCTCGACCATGTGCGCGAATTCAATGCGGGCTATAATTTCTTCGAAGGCATGAGCGCCGACCAGATCATGGCGGCGCAATCGCCGACCGCCGGATGGGAAACCGAAAGCCGCGCCTTTCGCCCCGCGGGCAGCGCCGATCTGCCCCCACGCTGGGCCGATTTCAAGGACCCGATGGACGCGCTCGGTGCGCGTTTCCGGCAGCGGATGGATGAGGCGCGACGCGAGGCCCGAAATCCGGGCCTGTCGCGCGAAGAGCATGACGCGATGCAGTTGCTCGCGCTGCCCGCCGACGCCGACCGCGCGGCGCTGCGTCGCCGCTACAGCGAACTGGTGCGCAAATATCATCCCGACCGGAATGGCGGCGATCGCAGTTTCGAAACGCGGCTCGGTGCGGTAGTCGAGGCTTATCAATTGCTGAGGAAGAGCAAGGCTTTCGCATAGGAGAGGCGCAATGACCGACCTGAACGAAGCACGGATCGAGGTGGTGCGCCGCCATATGGCGCTCGAGATCACGCACGACTGGGACGGCGTCCTCGCGACCTTCGACCATCCGCGCTACGAATTGATGGGGCCCGGGACGATCTTCGACGGCGAGGCGGCAGTGCGATCCTATTTCGCCGCGTCGCGCGAACCCTTTCCCGATCAGGCGAACGAGGTCATCGCGATCGCCGCCGATGAAAGCACGAACACGGTGCTCGTCGAATTCTGGCTGACGGGCACGCATCTCGGACCGCTGAAGCTCGGCCTCCGTACGATCGAACCGACGGGCAAGGCGTTCCGCATTCGTATGGCGGCAAGCTTCGAATTCGCGCCGGGCGGCGACAGGATCGTCTGCGAGCGTCCCTATTATGACCAGTCGGCAGTAATGAAGGCGCTCGGCCTCCTTTAGAATATCGCCACGAAAGGCGTTGCAAGCCGCAACCCATGACGATACCGCGACGGCGAAGCGCCGCTGCGCGGCGACTCTCCCCGTTTGCTTGCTGGACTTTGCCATGACCGATATTCCGAACAGCCTTCCCGACCACCATGGCTCGACGCTGCTTGCGGCGCCCGACACCGAGGTCGATGCGCGCGAGATGTTCGGGGTCGATATCGACATGAAGGTGCCGGCGTTCAGCGAGGCCGACGAACGCGTTCCCGACCTCGACCCGGCTTATGTTTTCGACGGCGATACGACGCTCGCGATCCTCGCGGGCTTCAAATACAACCGCCGCGTGATGGTGCAGGGCTATCACGGCACCGGCAAGTCGACGCATATCGAACAGGTCGCGGCGCGGCTCAAATGGCCGTGCATCCGGGTGAACCTCGACGCGCATATCAGCCGCATCGACCTCGTCGGCCGCGACGCGATCGTGCTGCGCGACGGCCAGCAGGTCACCGAATTTCGCGAAGGCCTGCTCCCCTGGGCGCTGCAGACCCCGACCGCGCTCGTCTTCGACGAATATGACGCGGGCCGCCCCGACGTGATGTTCGTGATCCAGCGTGTGCTCGAGACCGAGGGCAAGCTGACGCTGCTCGACCAGAATCGCGTGATCCGCCCGAACCCGCATTTCCGCCTCTTCTCGACCGCGAACACCGTCGGGCTCGGCGACACGAGCGGGCTTTATCACGGGACGCAGCAGATCAACCAGGGCCAGATGGACCGCTGGAACATCGTCGTCACGCTGAACTATCTGCCCGCTGCGACCGAAAGCGCGATCATCCTCGCCAAGGTGCCCGACACCGACGACACGACCGTGGCGAACATGGTCAAGGTCGCCGACCTGACGCGTCAGGGTTTCATCAACGGCGACATCTCGACCGTGATGAGCCCGCGTACCGTGATCAGCTGGGCGCAGAACACCGCGATCTTCAATAATATCGGCTTCGCCTTCCGCCTCTCGTTCCTCAACAAGTGCGACGAGGCCGAGCGGATGATCGTCGCCGAATATTATCAGCGCGTGTTCGGCGAGGATCTGCCCGAAAGCGTGGTCGCCCGCTAGGCGGTCATTTCAGCACGGTTTCGGCGTCCACCACCCGGACATCGTGCATCATGTCCATATAGGCTTCGAAATAGCCCTTGTGCGACGCGCCGACGATCGCGAGCGCTCGAGCGCCGGGCCGCACAGCCATCGCGGCACGGATATTCGCGACCATCCGCAGGTTCCGTACTTCCCACCAGCCGGTGTAGCGGCGCCCATATTGCTGCGGACTCGTGTCGGCGAGCGCGGCGCCGAAATCGGTGTCGAAGGCCAGGCGCATCGTCTCCGGCCGGTTATAGAAGCGATAGAGCGCCATGACGCCGTCGCCATCGAGCCGCGCCTCCAGCGCCTTTTCCGTCGCGATCCGGTCCTTCAACAGGGGCGTTTCCCAGATCCGCTGGAGAGCGGCGCCATAGCCGGGATCCTTGTCGAGCGACGCGGTCACGCCATCGGCGCTATGATCGTCGGTCGCATAGACCCGCTCAAGCCCGAGCCGCGCCGCCAGCGCCGACCCGATCAGGAAATTCTCGTTGCGCGCCGTCATCGCCTTGTCGAGCACCGCGACCAGCGCCGCGTCGAGCCCGTCGCCCGCGCGGCGCTCGTTCGCGGGGAGTCGCAGCCACTGGACCAGCGCCGACGGGCGTTCGCCCCCCGCGAGGAACAGCGCGGCGAGGCGGCGGCGATCGGCGGGCGCCGGATCGGTGGGCCAAGCGGCGAGCAGCTTGTCGGCCTCGACCGTCGCGGCGACCATGTCGAGCCCGACGATCTTTTGCGCCGCCCCCGGGTCCCAGCAATAGTCGGCCGCCCCCGGATAGAGCGGCTTGTAGCGCACCAGCAGTTCGCAATCGGGCCCCGACAGCCCCTCGATCGTGATGATCGCCGGCTTCCATGCGGCAAGGCGCGCTAGCAGCGGCTCGAGGCTTTCGGGCTCGAAGTCCTTCGGCAGTCCCGACAGGTGCGGCGACCCCAGAACCAGCAATTCGCCCGGCGTGCCCGCGACATTGCCCTTGCGCTCACGCGGATCAAAGGGCGGAACATAGCCCCCGGGGGCCGCCATCGTCAGCAGCAAGGCGGTGAAAGCCGTCACGAAAACCCTCCCCTGTGAACGTACCCGACAAAGGGTGCTGGACAGGAATAGGCGAAGTGTATTATTCGATCAACACTCTTCGCCGGGTCGATTTTCCGGCTTCCCATGATCGCCTCGCTCTGTCAGCGTCGGGGATGTGTCATTTTTTTCAAAGACGAAGCATCGCATGCGAACGAAATCCCTGCTCGCCACGCTCGCGCTTGTCCCGCTATCGGGGTGCAGCATCGCGGCGGTCGATTATGGCAAGATTCGCCATGCCGACTATGTCGCCGACCCGCGCTGCGCCCCGCAGCCGGGGGCAACGGTCGACGGCGAGGCTTTGCCCTATTTCTTCGCGACGAGCCGCCTGCCCGACTGCCGCACCCCCGAAATCGAACTGCTCCGCCACCGCGGCGACCGGATGCGCTACGGCCGCTTCAACGCGCCGCGCGAGGTCGCCGTCGGCAAGAAAAAGAAACTGCTCGCCCCGCTCGCCTTCCAGACGTCGGCCGACTGGTGGCGCGCGCTGCAGGCCGAGACCAACCGCAAACAGGGGCGCGTGCTGCTCTATATCCATGGCTATCGCGAGAATTTCTCGACCACATCGAAAGACGCCGCGCAAATCGCGCGCATGACGGGCTTCGACGGCCCGATCATCGAATATAGCTGGCCGTCGCAGGGCAAGATATTGAGCTATGTCGTCGACGAGACGAACATGTATCATGACGTCCGCAACTTTCGCGACTTCCTGAAAACGCTCGCCGAACAAGGCTGGGTCAAGGAAATCGTGATCGTCTCGCACTCGCTCGGCGCGCGGCTGGTGATCCCGGCGATCGCCTATGTCGACCGCACGTCGAGCAGCGCGGACAGCAGCAATATCTCGAACATCATCCTCGCGTCGCCCGACATCGACCGCGAGACGTTCGAGCGCGATATCGAGGAGGAAGTGCTGTCGGCGCGGCGCGTCGCGAACAATCGCAGGATCACCGTCTATGTCTCGCGCGCCGACAAGGCGCTCGCCGCCTCGCGCGCGCTCCACGGCTACCCGCGCCTCGGCTCGCCCTATTGCTTCGATCCGTTCGAGGCGGCCGACCTCAAGGCCAGGGGGTTGCCCGAGCGCTGCTATCCGGCGCCGCGCACCGGATTTACGGTGATCGACTCCACCGACGTGTCGCGCGGGTCGACGGGACACAGCAATTTCCTGCGCAGCGCGGTCGTGTGCCGCGATTTCGTCGACGTCGTCGCGAACAGGCGCACCCGCCCCGAGCGCACCCCGACGCAATGGGAGCATGTCTTCCGGCTGCTTCCCGATCCGGCGGTGCCGAAGGACGGCGACGACGCCATTTGCCATCGCACGCCCGAAGCCGAAGAGCCGCAGTGAGGCTCTAGAAGCCGCACATGATCGCGAAGTTGGTGAGCCAGACGACGGGGCCCTCGCCCGTCCACAGCCACAGGCCACCGAGCGCGATCAGGGCAAACAACGCAAGCGCGATCCAGTCCTGCCGCGCAATCTTCATGCGCTTTGCAGCCGTTTGACCGGAGCGTCGGCGATCGGCAGGTGGACGAGCCCCGCGAACAGGCCGAGCGCGATCGAGAAGCCCCACGCAATATTGTAGCTGCCGGCCCAATCGAAGATCAGCCCCGCCATCCACGCACCGAAGAAGCTGCCGACCTGATGGCTCAGAAACACGATGCCATAGAGCATCGAGAGATAGCGGATGCCGAAAATGCGTCCGACGATCCCGCTGGTGAGCGGGACAGTACCGAGCCACAGGAAACCCATCGCGCCCGCGAAGACGAGCGCGCTCGCGTGACTGAGCGGCAGGAACAGGAACAGGGCAATCACCGCCGAGCGCGCGGTGTAGAGCGCCGAGAGTACATATTTCTGGCGCAGCAGGTCGCCCGCGCGGCCGAACACATAGGAACCGAGAATGTTGAACAGTCCGACGAGCGCGAGCACCTGTGCGCCGATCTCGATCCCCAATCCCTTGTCGTCGAGATAGGCGGGGAGATGCGTCGCGATGAAGGCGATGTGAAAGCCGCAGACGAAGAAGCCCGCGTTGAGCAGCCAGTAGCCACGATGCGTTGCGGCTTCGCGTAGCGCGTCGCGCGCCGTCTGCTCTTCGGCCTGCAGCGTGCCGGGCGTGTCGGTGCGGCCCGCAACGCCGATCGCGAGCAGCCCACAGAGCGCCACGAGCCCCGCCATGATCCACAAGGTCTGGTGATAACCGACGTCGCCGAGCAGCATCGAGGCAAGCGGCACGACGAGGAACTGGCCGAGCGAGCCACCCGCCGTCACGATCCCGAACGCGCCGCTGCGTTTCTCGGGGCTGACGACACGGCCGACCGCGCCCAATACGACAACGAAGGTCGTCGCCGATTGCGCCATGCCGATGAAGATGCCGAAGCTGATATGCAACCCGATCGCATCGGTCGCGAACGCCGCGCCGATCAGCCCGAGCGCATAGAGCAGCGCCCCGCCAAGCACGACGCGTCCCGCGCCATGCTTGTCGGCAAGCGCCCCGACGAAGGGCTGGACGAGGCCGAACAGCAGGTTCTGCAGCGCCATCGCGAGCCCGAAGTCCGAGCGGCTGATCCCGATATCGATGCTCATCTGCGGCAGGAAGAGGCCGAACGACTGGCGGACGCCCATCGCGAGCGTGACGATGAAGGCGGCGCAGAGGATGACGATCCAGGGGCGTTTCATGGGGGAGAGTCTGGGGGAGGACATAAGGCGCGGATGCCCCTGCCCCGGCGCGAGGTCAAGCGAGCTTAGCTACAGCCCCGTCTACTCCCTCTTTCGTCACCCCGGACTTGATCCGGGGTCCATGGCTTCGCGGGCGAAGTGGACCCGGATCAAACGATGAAAGGGATTTCCTTCGACACCCAAAGCTGGTTAGAGCCGACTCGAAATGTCTGCCCAATCTCCCCTCGACGATTTCAAGGCCGCGCTGTCGAGCGTCGCGCGCGCAGTGACGCGCGATGCCGAGGTCGAGGTCGGTTTCACCGCCGACGCGCCCGCGCAGATCGGCAAGGCGATCAAGGTACCGACGCCGTCGCGCACGCTGCCCGCCGAGCAGGTCGCCGAGGCGCGCGGTTTCGCCGACAGCTATGCGCTGCGTATCAAGCATCACAGCGAAAAGCTGCACGCCGCAGCGCGCCCTTCCGAGCCGCTCGCCGCCGCGGCGTTCGACGCGATGGAGCGCGCGCGGATCGAGGCGCTGGGTGCGCGGCATATGAACGGCATGCGCAGCAACCTGTCGGCGAGCCTCGCGATGCGGATGCGCAGCGATCCGATCAGCCGCGCACAGAACCGCGAGGATGTGCCGGTGTCGAGCGCGCTGGAACTGATGCTGCGCGAGGCATTGACCGGCGAGCAGGCGCCGCAGGGGACCGAAACCGGCCTGTCGCTGGTGCGCGAATGGATCACCAACGACGCGGGCGGCGACCTCACGGCGCTGTCGATGCTGCTCGACGATCAAGCCGCCTTCGCCGAAACCGCGAAGCTTGCGCTCCGCCACCTCGACCTCATTCACAGCGACGAGCCGCTGGAAGAAGGCAGCGAGGACGGCGGCGAGCAGGACGAGACCGAAGCCGAGGAAAGCCAGGAAGAACAGGAAAGCGAAGACGGCGGCGGCGGCGAATCGCAGGTCGACGCGCGCGCCGAAATGGCGGGCGACCAAGCCGACGACGGCGACAGCGACCCCGACGCGCAGGAAATGGAAGCCGACGGCGAACCCGAAATGGGCGGCGAAGGCGACGAGGGCATGCTGCCCGTGCGCCCGAACCGCCTGCCGAGCGACATTCCCGACTTCAACTATGTCCGCTTCACCGAAAAGCACGACGAAATCATCGCCGCGACCGAGCTCTGCGATGCCGACGAACTGACCCGCCTGCGCGCCTATCTCGACCAGCAGATGACGCATCTCCAGGGCGCGGTGACCAAGCTCGCGAACCGGCTCCAGCGCCGCCTGATGGCGCAGCAGAACCGCGCGTGGGATTTCGACCAGGAGGAAGGCCAGCTCGACGCGGCGCGGCTCGCGCGCGTGATCGTCTCGCCCGGCCAGTCGCTGAGTTACAAGATCGAGCGCGACACCGACTTCCGCGACACCGTGGTCACGCTGCTCATCGACAATTCGGGCTCGATGCGCGGGCGCCCGATCAGCATCGCCGCGATCAGCGCCGACATCCTCGCGCGCACGCTCGAGCGCTGCGGCGTGAAGACCGAGATCCTCGGCTTCACGACCCGCACGTGGAAGGGCGGCCAGAGCCGCGAGGACTGGCTCGCCGCGGGGCGCCCCGCACACCCCGGCCGCCTCAACGACCTTCGCCACATCATCTACAAGCCCGCCGACGAGCCCTATCGCCGCGCGCGCAAGTCGCTCGGGCTGATGATGCGCGAGGGGCTGCTGAAAGAGAATATCGACGGCGAGGCGCTGATGTGGGCGCACCAGCGCATCATCAACCGCCCCGAGGAGCGTCGCATCCTGATGGTGATCAGCGACGGCGCGCCGGTCGACGACAGCACGCTGTCGGTGAACCACGGCGCCTATCTCGACCAGCATCTGCGGCAGGTGATCGAATGGATCGAGAACCGCTCGCCCGTCGAACTCTGCGCGATCGGCATCGGGCACGATGTAACGCGCTATTACAGCCGCGCCGTCACGATCATGGACGCCGAGCAGCTGGGCGGCACGATGGTCGAGCAGCTCGCGGGGCTTTTCGACATCGATTGATCCTTGATGGGTCGGGGTGACAACCCCTTTCCCCCTCGTTACAAACCCTTCCCGATGCAGCAGGGACTCGCGGCCTATGACGAGAGCCGCTGCAACGACATGATGCTGAGGGGTCGCCGGCATGACTTGGGGCCGCACCGATGGGGTGCGTGGCTGAGGGGGGCGACTGTAGCATGAAAAAAGCATCCGACCTGTTCATCGAGTGCCTGGAGGAAGAGGGCGTCGAATATATTTTCGGCGTCCCGGGCGAGGAGAATCTCGATTTCCTCGACAGCCTGTCGCGCTCGACCAAGATCAAGCTGATCCTGACTCGCCACGAGCAGGGCGCGGGCTTCATGGCGGCGACCTATGGCCGCCACACCGGCAAGACCGGCGTGTGTCTTGCAACACTCGGCCCCGGCGCGACCAACTTCGTCACCGCGGCCGCCTATGCGCAATTGGGCGGCATGCCGATGATGATGATCACGGGCCAGAAACCGATCAAGAAATCGAAGCAGGGCCGCTTCCAGATCCTCGACGTCGTCGCGATGATGGGACCGATCACCAAATATACGCACCAGATGGCGTCGTCGGACAATATCCCCAGCCGCGTGCGCGAAGCCTTCCGCCTCGCCGAAGAGGAAAAGCCCGGCGCGGTGCATATCGAGCTGCCCGAGGATATCGCCGACGAGCATACCGAGAGCCTGCCGCTGAAGCGCAGCCACTCGCGCCGGCCGACCGCCGACGTCAAGTCGATCCGCGAGGCCGTGAAGGCGCTCGAAAATGCAACCTCGCCGGTGCTGGTCATCGGCGCGGGCGCGAATCGCACGATGACCAGCCGGATGCTGCTGCAATTCATCGAGAAGACGGGCATTCCCTTCCTCACGACGCAGCTCGGCAAGGGCGTGATCGACGAGCGGCACCCGAAATTCCTTGGCTGCGCGGCGCTGTCGGCAGGCGATTTCGTCCATCGCGCGGTCGAGGCGTCGGACTGTATCGTCAACCTCGGCCATGACGTGATAGAAAAGCCGCCCTTCTTCATGCAGCGCGGCGGCCCGACCGTGATCCATGTGTCGACCAAGACCGCCGAGGTCGACCCGGTCTATTTCCCCGACATCGAGGTGATCGGCGATATCGCCAACGCGGTGTGGCAGATGAAGGAGGATATCGTTCCGAACGGCGGCTGGAAGTTCGACCACCTGCTCGCCTATCGCAAGGCCGAGGTCGAGCACACCGCGCCGCTCGCGAAGGACGAGCGCTTCCCGATTTTCCCGCCGCATCTTGTCCAGTCGATCCGCGACGCGATGCCCGACGACGGGATCATCTGTCTCGACAATGGCGTCTACAAGATCTGGTTCGCGCGCGGCTATACCGCGTGCAAGCCGAACACGGTGCTGCTCGACAATGCGCTCGCGACGATGGGCGCGGGACTGCCCAGCGCGATGATGTCGTCGATGCTCTATCCGAACCGCAAGGTCATGGCGATCTGCGGCGACGGCGGCTTCATGATGAACAGCCAGGAGATGGAGACCGCGGTGCGCCTCGGCCTCAACATCACCGTGCTGATCCTCAACGACAACAGCTATGGCATGATCCGCTGGAAACAGGCGAACATGGGCTTCAAGGATTGGGGGCTGACCTATGGCAACCCCGATTTCGTCAAATATGCCGAAAGTTACGGCGCGCACGGCCACCGCGTCGAAAGCGCGGCGCATCTCAAGGAACTTCTCGCCCACACGCGCGATACGCCCGGCGTTCATCTGATCGACTGCCCGGTCGATTATTCGGAGAATGACCAGATCCTCAACATCGACATCAAGAAGCTGTCGAAGGAGTTGTAACAATGAACTCCCCTCCCGCCCGCGGGAGGGGCAGCGAGACTTGCGAGCTGGCTCGCTAGTCCCAGCGGGGCGGGCAACTGCACCGCCCGTGGCCCACCCCCAACCCCTCCCGCAAGCGGGAGGGGGGAGAAGCTGAATGAAACTCAAGGACGTCTACCCGCTCTACCTCAACAACAAGGCGGTGCAGCCGAACAGCGACCTTGTCGTGACCGACAAGTTCACCGGCGAGGTCGCGTTCCGGACCGCGCTTGCGACGCCCGACGTCATCGACGCGGCGATCGCGGGCGCGGTGCGTGCGGCAGAACCGATGGCGCGGCTCGCGAGTTTCGAGAAGCGCGACGTTCTGACGCATTGCGTCACGCGGTTCCAGGAGCGGTTCGACGAACTCGCCTATGCGCTATGCGTCGAGGCGGGCAAGCCGATCGCCGACAGCGAGGGCGAGGTCGGCCGCCTGATCGACACTTTCCGCATCGCCGCCGAGGAAGCGGTGCGCAACTATGGCGAGGTCCAGCCGCTCGACATTTCGGCGCGCGCCAAGGGCTATATGGGAATGTGGAAGCGCGTGCCGATCGGACCGTGCAGTTTCATCTCGCCGTTCAACTTCCCGCTCAACCTCGCCGCGCACAAGATCGCGCCGGCGATCGCAATGGGCTGCTCCTTCGTGATGAAGCCCGCGTCGCTGACGCCGCTCGGCGCGATCATCATGGGCGAAGTGCTCGCCGAATGCGACATATTGCCCGAGGGCGCGTTCAGCATCCTGCCCGCGAGCCGCGACGGCGCCGACCTCTTCACCACCGACGAGCGGCTGAAACTGCTGAGCTTCACCGGTTCGCCCGGCGTCGGCTGGGACCTCAAGGCGAAGGCGGGCAAGAAGAAGGTCGTGCTCGAACTCGGCGGTAACGCCGCGGTGATCGTCGACAAGGACGCCGACCTCGACCATGCGCTCGCGCGGATCATCTTCGGCGGCTATTACCAGTCGGGGCAAAGCTGCATCCATGTCCAGCGCACGATCATCCACGAGGATATCTACGACAAATTCCGCGACATGCTCGCCGCGAAGGTCAAAACGCTGAAATCGGGCGATCCGAAGCTGCGCGACACCTTCATCGGCCCGATGATCTCGGAGAAGGAAGCGCAGCGGCTCAAGGGCTGGATCGACGATGCGGTCGCGGCCGGCGCGACACTGCTCGCGGGCGGCGGCTGCGCGGGCAACATGCTCGAGGCGACGCTGCTGGAAAATGTGCCGGCCGATACCGACGTCGTGCGCGAGGAAGCCTTCGGCCCCGTCGTCATCCTGTCGAAATTCAGCAAGTGGGAAGAGGCGCTCGCCGAGGTCAACGACAGCAAGTTCGGGCTGCAGGCGGGCATCTTCACGCGCGACATCCACAAGATCCTCGATGCGTGGGATCATCTCGACGTCGGCGGCATCGTCGTGAACGACGTTTCCTCCTACCGCGTCGACAACATGCCCTATGGCGGGGTCAAGGATAGCGGCCTCGGCCGCGAGGGCGTGCGTTTCGCGATGGAAGACATGAGCGAAATCAGGAATCTGGTGATCCGGCGAACCTGATTGGATCATGGTTAACCCGATATGTGTCAAATAGGCAACGTCATCAAAGCGCCTTCGAACTTTCTTCAAACTGTCGCGAGTTTGAGTCGCACGCTGTAACAAAACTCCTGTCTAGGCCGTGGGCAGCCAAAAGCTGTTTACGGAGCACGATATGGCCTCGATTTCGACCCTGCCGATCCCCGCCCGGTTTCCCGATCCGTTCACCACCGACCCGCATATTCCCGAACGCGTGATCGGCGAACGCCGCAGCTATCGCAGCGTGTGGGTCAGCGACATCCACCTCGGAACGCGCGGCTGCAACGCGCCGCTGCTGATCGATTTCTTCGACCATGTCGACTGCGAGACGCTCTATCTCGTCGGCGACATCATCGACGGCTGGCGCCTCAAGAAACGCCACTTCTGGCCGCCCGAACATAATGACGTCGTGTGGCGTGTGCTCAAGCGCGCGAAGCGCGGCACGCGCGTCGTCTATGTTCCCGGCAATCATGACGAGATGGTCCGCCCTTTCGACGGTTTCGATTTCGGCGGCGTCGAGATCCGCCGCGAGGCGATCCACGAAACCGCCGACGGCCGCAAGCTGCTGATCGTCCATGGCGACGAGTTTGACGCGGTGATGCTCGCGCACCGCTGGCTCGCCTTTGTCGGCGACGCGGCCTATACCGCGCTGATGAAGTGCAATGTCGTGGTCAACTGGGTCCGCGGCAAACTGGGCCTCCCCTATTGGTCGCTGTCGATGGTGGCGAAGCACAAGGTCAAGAACGCGGTCCAGTTCATCGGGCGCTATGAGGAGGTGGTCGCTCACGCCGCCCGCTCGCGGGGGGTCGACGGGGTGGTGTGCGGCCATATCCACAGCGCCGAGATGCGCGAGATCGAAGGCACCGAATATTATAACGACGGCGACTGGGTCGAGGGTTGCACCGCGCTGGTCGAACATCACGACGGACGCATGGAAATCCTCCACTGGGCGAAGGAAGTCGCCGCGCGGAATGCCCCCACCCCGCTCGCGCTGCCGGCGGCCGCATGAGAATCCTGATCGTCACCGACGCGTGGGAGCCGCAGGTCAACGGCGTCGTCCGCACGCTGCAGGCGACGATCGGCGAGCTGCGCGCCGCGGGGCACGAGGTCGGGGTGATCTCGCCCGACCTGTTCCGTTCGATCCCCTGCCCCTCCTATCCCGAAATCCGCCTCGCCTTCGCCGGCCGGGGCACGGTCGGGCGCCGCATCCGCGCCTTGGGCCCGCAAGCGATCCACATCTCGACCGAAGGGCCGCTCGGGCTAGCGGCGCGGCGCTGGTGCCTGCAGAATGGTTTTCCCTTCACCACTGCCTATCACACGCGCTTTCCCGAATATGTCGCGGCGCGGCTTCCGGTGTCGCCGGCGTTCGTCTGGCGCTTCATCCGCTGGTTCCACCGCCCCGCGCGACACATCATGGTCGCGACGCGCAGCCTCGCACGCGAGCTCGCCGAACAGGGCCTGACGCAGACGATGATGTGGGAACGCGGCGTCGATCACACGCTGTTCCGCCCCGGTCGCGCTCCGCACCCCGCCTATGAAGGGCTCACGCGCCCGATCCAGCTCTATGTCGGCCGCGTCGCGGTCGAGAAGAATATCGGCGCCTTCCTCGACTGCGACCGGCCGGGCACAAAGGTCGTCGTCGGCGACGGTCCCGCGCTTGCCGAACTGAAGACGCGCCATCCCGATGTGCACTTCCTCGGCAAACTCGGCGGCGAAGATCTTGCTGCGGCCTATTCGGGCGCCGACGTGTTCGTCTTTCCGAGCCGGACCGACACCTTCGGCCTCGTCGTGATCGAGGCGATGAGCTGCGGCACCCCCGTCGCAGCCTTTCCGGTACCGGGGCCCGGCGATATCGTCACCGAAAAGGCGGGCGCGCTCGACGAGGATCTCGGCCGCGCGATCGATATCGCGCTGACGCGCGACCGCGTCGACGCCGAGGCGCTCGGCGCGCGCTACAGCTGGAAGAGCTGCACCGCGCAATTCGTGAAAGCGCTGACCTTCGTGCCGTCGGAGCCGGCGCCCGGCGGCGCCTTCGGCACCACCGGGCTCGCCGCCTAGAAAGTCTTGCGCCACTCGAGCTCGATGTAACGGCCGAGCGGATCGATATAGCCCGGCTGATAATTGAGCGGCACGATGCCATTGGCGTCGGTGATCTTGCGCTGCGCGTCGAAGACATTGTCGATCGAGAGGCGCAGGCGCGAACCCTTGAGAAAGGGCAGATCCTCGGTCAGTTTCGGCTTCTGGTTGAAATCGACGAAGAAGCGCAGGTTGAAGGTCGCGAGGTCGCCGAACTTCAGGTCGCCCGCGGTACCGCCAGTGACCGTGCTGCCGCTGTCATATTTCGCGCTGAGCCGGACGCCCATCCCCTTGTTGAACAGGCCGCCGTCCAGTTCGAACAGATGGCGGTTGCTGCCGCCGTTGCTTCCCGTCGCCGAGCCATCGAGCAGGTCAAGTTCGGGTACGCCCGGACGGATCAGCACCGTGTCGGTCAACTTGATCGTGTGGTAGAGCGAGACCTGCCAGCGTCCGCCCTGCGGGCCGCCGAACATGCCGCCGGGACCGCCGCGGCCGCGGCCGCCCATGCGCGGGCCGCCGCCACCACGCGGACGGTCGGCACTGCCCTGACCGCCGCCACCCTGACGCGCTCCTTCGCCGCCCTCGCCGCGCGGGGCGGCGGCGGGGCCGCCGGGCCCGCGGCCACGCGGTTCCTGCTGGCCGAAACTCTTGCCGAAATTGAGCCCCCAACGGATCTGCGAATTTTCGGCGCGGTCGAAATTGACCGGGCGCTGATCGAGCGCGACCAGCACGCCATCGGCATCGCGCGTCACGCGATCGGGGAACGCCGCCTCGATCTCGGGCGTCAGCAGCGGGAAGCTGTTCGCCGTGTCATAGCTCTTGTTGCGGTTGTAATTGACCGAGACATTGAGCCCCTCGACCATCGGCGGCGACCAGTTGAGCCCGAGCTTGAGGTCGCGGCGCTGCTCGGCGAGCAGAAAGGGGTTGCCCCCGGTGGTCGTCGTGATCTGCACCGTCTGCCCGGTCGAGAAGTCGTAATATGTCACCGCGGGCGTCACCAGCGGCGCGGCACCAAGCTGCTGGATTCCCGGCGCCGCCTCATCCTGGTTGAAGCTCGCGATCAGCGACAGATTGTCGGTCACGCCCCAGTTGAGGTTCGCACCCCAGCTCTTGAGCGCATCGAAATCGCTGGGATTCTGCACCTGCCCGCTCAGCGTCAGCGAGACGCGGCCGATATTGCCGACCTCATATTCGGGATCGAGCAGCGGCACCGTCAGCGAGCCGAAAACGCTCGGCAGGTCGCGGCCTAGGTCGGTCACCACGATATCGCCCGAGCGGTCCGACCGGCTATCGAAGCGCAGCCCCGAATAGCTGCCCGTCATCGACAGACGGATCGGTCCCGCCCAGCCGTCGGTCACGGTGCCCGACAGATTGGCATTGGCGCCGAAGGTCTGCTGGCTGCTGTCGAAGCGGTCGCGCGCACCGTTCACCCGGTCGGTGAAGGTGAGCTGGTCCGCATCGGCATAATTGCCCGAAACCGACCAGCGCCAGTCGCCGAGCATCCCGTTGACGCTCGCGGTCGTCGTCAGGTTGCGGCTGCGGCTGTCGCGTTCGAGCGGATCCGAGACGCCGCCGGCGCCCGGACCGAGCAGCGACAGCGTGTCGGTCTGGTCGAACCGCACATTGACCGACGCGTCGGTGACCTTGTTCAGGCTGCGCTGGATCGTCGCGTCGATGCGATATTCGTCCGATGCGCCGAGCAGGCTGCGCGCGGCGGCTCCGGCAGCCAGCGCCTGACCAGCCTCGTCGGAGGCATAGTCGAGGTTTCGCTCGCTCTCGAGCAACATCGACTTGTGCTCCCAGCCCGTATTGATGTTGAGCCGGCCATTCTCGCCGATCGCAAGGAAGCTCGGCTCGATCTCGCTCTGGAAGCGCCCCCCCTGCGTCGGGATGCCGCCTTCGCCTTCGACCGCGATCTGACGGAAATTGGGCTTGAGCACCATGTTGACGACGCGCTCGTCGGCCGAATAGCCATATTGCAGCGCGACTTCCTCGGGGAAGACCTCGACCTTGGCGATGGCTTCGGGGGGCAGGTTTCGCACCTCGCCGAAACCCCCGATACGGCGGCCGTTGACGAGGATGATCGGCCGCCCGCTGCCGCGCCCGCGGCCGGAGCGCGTCTGCGGCGCGAGCGCATCCAGAAGTTCGGAGACGTTCGACACGCCATAGCTCGCGATCGCCGCCTCATCGAGTTCGGCCTCGGCCTTGATGTCGGTATCGAGCTGCCCGGCGAGACGCGGCGCGGTGACGACGATCTCGTCCTCGCTGTAATCGTCATAGGCATCCTCGACCGTTTCGGGCGCGGCGGGGGCGGATTCGGCCGGCTGTTCGGCCACCGCCGCGGTCGCCGGCGGGCCGATCGGCGCCTCGGCCATCGCCGGAAGCGCGAACGAGGCGCCTGCGGCAAGCAGGGCGGCGCGCGCGGAAATGGACAGGCACATACTATTCATCGGGGAGAACCTTTATTTCTTTTCTGTCGTCGTTTTTTCTTTGCATGGCGGGGCTTAACGCCTCCTGACGCCACGCTTTGTCCGGCGTTCACTTATGTCGCAATTGTCGCAACAATGTGTCGGGGCCATGCCCGTTCGACGGGCGGCCCATATCGACCGCTGGACAGCATGAGCCTTCGCCCTTATCGGCCACCCATGCCGACTCCAGACTCTTCCGCAGCAGCCCCGGAATCGATCCTGATCATCGATTTCGGCAGTCAGGTCACCCAGCTCATCGCCCGCCGCGTCCGCGAAGCCGGCGTCTATAGCGAGATCGTCCCGTTCAGCGCTGCCGAAGCCGCGCTCGAACGGATGCAGCCGAAGGGCGTGATCCTCTCGGGCTCGCCCGCCTCCGTTCCCGCCGACGGCAGCCCGCGCGCGCCGCAGTCGGTGTTCGACAGCGGGCTTCCCGTCCTCGGCATCTGCTACGGCCAGCAGGTGATGAGCCAGCAGCTCGGCGGACAGGTCGAGCCGGGCGGTATAGATGGGGAACGCGATGGCGAGTTCGGCCGCGCCTTCCTGACCGTCACCGAACCCTGCGTGCTGTTCGACGGCCTCTGGGAGGTCGGCGAGCGCCATCAGGTGTGGATGAGCCACGGCGACCGCGTCACGCAATTCGCGCCGGGCTTCCGCATCGTCGCGATCAGTGACGGCGCGCCCTTCGCGCTGATCGCCGACGACGAGCGCCGCTATTATGGCACCCAGTTCCACCCCGAGGTCGTGCATACGCCCGATGGCGCGAAGCTGATCGCGAACTTCGTCCGCCACGTCTGCGGCTGTTCGGGCGACTGGACGATGGCCGAATTCCGCGCCACCAAGATCGCCGAAATCCGCGCGCAGGTCGGCGACCAGCGCGTGCTTTGCGGCCTGTCGGGCGGCGTCGACAGCGCGGTCGCGGCGGTGCTGATCCACGAAGCGATCGGCGAGCAGCTCACCTGCGTCTTCGTCGACCACGGCCTGCTGCGGATGAACGAGCGCGAACAGGTCGAGCGCCTGTTCCGCGACCACTATAACATCCCGCTCGTCGTCGTGGACGCCGAGGAACGCTTCATGGCGGGGCTCGCGGGCGTCACCGACCCCGAAAAGAAACGCAAGTTCATCGGCGCCGAATTCATCAACGTCTTCGAGGAAGAGGCGAAGAAGATCGGCGGCGCCGATTTCCTCGCGCAGGGCACGCTCTATCCCGACGTGATCGAATCGGTGTCCTTCACCGGCGGGCCGAGCGTCACGATCAAGAGCCACCACAATGTCGGCGGCCTGCCCGAACGCATGAACATGAAGCTCGTCGAGCCGCTGCGCGAGCTGTTCAAGGACGAGGTCCGCCTGCTCGGCAAGGAACTCGGCCTCCCCGACATCTTCGTCGGCCGCCATCCCTTCCCCGGCCCCGGCCTCGCAATCCGCATTCCGGGCGAAGTATCGAAGGAGCGCTGCGACATCCTCCGCAAGGCCGACGCAGTCTATCTCGAGGAAATCCGCAACGCCGGCCTCTATGATGCGATCTGGCAGGCGTTCGCGGTGCTGCTGCCTGTCAAGACCGTCGGCGTAATGGGCGACGGACGCACCTACGACCATGTCTGCGCGCTCCGCGCCGTTACCTCGACCGACGGCATGACCGCCGACATCTATCCCTTCGACGCGAGCTTCCTCAGCCGCTGCGCGACGCGCATCATCAACGAGGTGCAGGGCATCAACCGCGTGGTCTACGACTATACGTCGAAGCCGCCGGGCACGATCGAGTGGGAGTGAGAAGATCGCGGATTTTCAGTAAATTACCTTTTATTTATAGATGGTTATGTCTCTTACCGGGCACCTGAATTCTGCATCATCAACGAGCCGTAACTCGCTGAATCCTATATCCTTCACATCAAATGCCGAATTCACAGCGATACAATTTGACGGAATTTTTGACGGTATTTTGGGCCAATTTTCCGTCAAAGTGCCGTATCGGGCGGCGAGAGCTCCCTGACGGTATTTTTACTATAAACAACTGATAAAATCACATATTTTCAATCGCCGCCCGAAAAATCCACCCTCACATTGCACTCGATACTGACGGCTATTGGCCGAATTTCGGTCAGGCAGCTTATGGGAAAACCGTCGCGAAAGCAGTCGTTCGCCGTCGTCGGCTCACACCGTCTACACAGAAGAGTTGCTTCCCGATCGCCAATCGCCGTTCTCGCTGCCCGATCCTAGCGGCTGGCTTCCGACACCTTGCGGTAATCGAGTGGCGGGCTGCGGTCCCCCACTAGCGCCCGGTACCGGAAGCCATCACCGCGTTTTCGGTCGAACTCGGCGCGGGCGGCCGCCAGCGTCTCGGGGCTGCGGAACAGGTCGGCGGCGGCGAGAGCGAGGGTCTTGGCTGCGACCATGGCACCCCGTTCGCCTATCGGTGCCCCGCTCGCGGCGACCGCCTGCCAGCTATGGGCCGGTGTCCCCGGGACCCACGTCGCCACCCGCAGACCGACGGTGGGGCTCGCCCAGCTGACGTCGGCGACGTCAGTCGACCCCCCACCCGTTTCGGCGGTTACGGCACCCGTTTCGGCAATGCTGTCGAGTGCGCCCTGTGTCGGCAGCGTCGGCTGTATCCGTTCCGCCCAGGCGCGATCCTCGGCGGTCCAGCGCGGACCGCCCACCGTCACGAGGCTGCGATGCATGACCGCGGCCAGCGCCTCGTTTCCGAGCATGGCATAGACACCGCCGGTGATTTCAACATCGACCTTCGTATCGGTTGCCATGGCGGCGCCCTCGGCCGCCTTCGTCACGCGCGCCCAGACGGACCGCACCACATCGACATCCGAACTGCGAACGTAATAATAGGATTCGGCGAAATCGGGGACGACGTTGGGCGCCTGCCCGCCATTGGTCACGACATAGTGGATGCGCGTTCCGATCGGCACATGTTCGCGCAGATAGTTGGTCGCAACATTCATGACCTCGACCCCATCCAGCGCCGAACGGCCCTTGTCGGGCGCGGCGGAGGCGTGCGAGGCGACCCCGCGAAACCGGAACTTGCCGCTGATATTCGCCTGGCTCGCCCCCACGCTGACGCCATTCTCATCGCCCGGATGCCAGTGCAGCGTCGCCGCGACATCGTCGAACAGGCCGGCGCGCACCAGATAGACCTTGCCCGATCCCCCTTCCTCCGCCGGCGATCCGAGAACACGAACCTCGCCCGCGATGTTGTTGGCCGCCATCCATTCCTTGACCGCGATCGCAGCCGTCACCGATGCGGCGCCGAACAGATTATGACCGCAGGCATGGCCCGCGATCCTGCCCGGGAGGGGCGATCGTTCGGGCGTCGCGTCCTGCGCAAGCCCGGGAAGCGCGTCATATTCGGCCAGAATGGCGATCACCGGCCCCTCGCCTCGCTTGAACGACGCCGTAAAGGCCGTCGGCATGCCCGCAACGCCGCGCTGCACGGTAAAACCCGCCTTTTGCAGCTCGTCGGCAAGCAGCGCCGAACTCTTCGTTTCCTGATAGCCGACCTCGGAATAATCCCATATCGACCGGGCGAGGCGGGCAAGCGAGGCTTCGCGCTTGTCCACCGATTGCGACAAGGCCGTCTGATCATTGTCGGCAGGAGCCGCGAGAGCGGCAACCGGAAAGACGGCCGCCGCAGCGGCCAGAAGCAAGCAGTGTTTCAATGTCCTTCTCCTGGATCAGCGCACGCCGGCGGCGAGCGCGTCGGGGCGCCGCGTGTCCGCCGCACCCAGAAACCGGTCGCCTTCGACCATGATCGACTGGGTGCTTCCCATCGTGTTCGACGGTTTGACCTTGTGCCCCTTTGCGCCGAGCAGGTCGGTCAGATCGGGCGAAAAACCGCTCTCGAGTTCGAGCGGCGCGTCGCCGCCGCCCTGATTGACGCGGGGCCGCTGCGCCGCTTCGGCGATGTTGAGCTTGTGGTCGATCACGTTCGAAAGCATCTGCACCATCGTCGCGACGATATAGCCGCCGCCCGGCGTTCCGGTGACGATCCATGGGCGGCCGTCGCGAAACACGATCAGCGGCGTAATCGTCGACCCGACACGCTTGCCGGGCACCGGCAAGGTCGCGCTCCCCTCTTTCGCGCGGTCGCCCCACGCAAGATTGCCGAGCGAATTGTTGAGCAGCACGCCGGTTCCGTCGGCGACGACATGCGCGCCATAGGACGCCGAGAGCGTATAGGTGTTACTGACGGCATTGCCCTCCGTATCGGCGACCGAATAATGCGTCGTGTCCGCGCTCTCGAAGGGATAGGGATTCCCGTCGGGCAGTGTTTTCGCGGTGAGGACAGCGTCGGGGCGGATCAGCTTCGCCCGCTCGGCGGCATAGGCCTTGCTGACGAGCCCTGCGACCGGCGTCCGCCAATCGGGACCGCCGCCGACGAGCCGCCGGTCAGACGCCGATATCTTCAGCGTCTCAGCCAGCAGATGCAGGCCCGCCGCGCTGCCCCATTTGAGATCGCCGACGGGGAAATTCTCGAGAATGTTCATGGCCTCGGCAACGCTGACCCCCGACGAGGTCGGCGGCATGAAGGCGATCCGGTAGCCGCGATAGTCCGACCACACCGGTTCGGACACGATCGCGCGATAGTCCGCCAGATCCTGAAGGCCGATGATCCCCCCGCCCGCCTTCATGCTCGCGGCGATCCGTTCGGCAACCGGCCCGCGGTAAAAACCGTCGGTCCCGTGCCGCGCGATCTGGCGCAGCGTCCACGCGAGGTCGGGCTGGCGGAAGAGCGCGCCCGCTTCATAGGGCGTGCCGTCCGGCTTGAAATAGGCCGCCATCGCGGCGGCATTCCGGCCCATCACTTCCTTGCGCGCCGCGGTCGCCTGCGCCTCGTCGTCGCTCAGCACCACACCCTTGGCCGCAAGCGCGATCGCGGGTTCGACAAGCGAGGCCCATTTGAGCTTCCCGAAGCGCCGGTGCGCTTCCCAGAGGCCGGCAACCGTCCCCGGGATCGCGACGCCCTTCATCGACATGCCCTTGCGGCTGTCGAACTTGCCCTTGTCGTCAAGAAGCAGATCGGGCGTCGTCTCCCGGGCCGCCTGACCATAATAGTCGATCGCGATGGTCTGCGCGGGGCGATTCCCCTGCGCCGCCATATGCACGACCATGTAACCGCCGCCGCCGACGTTGCCCGCGCGCGGCAGGGTGACCGCGAGCGCGAAGCCGACCGCCACCGCCGCGTCGACCGCATTGCCGCCCTTGCGCAATATTTCGGTCCCGACCCGCGTCGCGATTTCATTCTGGCTCACGACCATCCCGCCGCGGCCGATCTCGGGGTGATGGATCTGTTCGTAGCCGACGATATCGCCGCCGCTGGGACCGCGGGCGGCGCCGGGCTGCGCGGCCGCCGCCGTTTCGGGCGCTGCTTCCTGCGCCGACGAAGCGACGAGGGGCAAAATCAGAAGCGCGCTTCCGACCAGCCCCCCGATGGCTCGCGCCAACCGACCTGACCGCATCAGAAGGACACCTTCACATTGGCATACCAGTAACGGGCATAGGGATTGTAGAGGCTGCCGAGATAACCCGACGAAGACAGCGGCGGCGCCTTGTTCGTCAGATTGCGCGCGCCGATCCGGATACGATATTTGCCCGAAGCCTCATCGCCGACCTCGATCTGGCCATAGAGGTTGAAGGTCAACTGGTCGTCGATCAGCCAGCGCACGCCGTTCGCATCGACGAGCCCCGTATCCTCGACGTCGCCCGTATATTGCGTGTAGGCGCCGATCTGGAACCGGTCATAGTTCCAGGTCAGCGATCCCGATGCCTTCCACCGCGGCTTGCCGTTGCGGCGGACAAGGTCGCCCTGCTCGGCGATATTGGTGCCGGGGTTGATCGTCCCTGCCGCGCGCGCGTCGAGCAGCGCCTGGACTTGCGGCGAGGGTTGCAGGAAGAATTTGTCGAGATAGGCGGCGTTGAGATTGAGCGTGAAGCGCCCGATCGACGTTTCGGGCAAGCGCCAGTTGAGCCCGAGGTCGAGGCCCGCAACCTCCTGCGGCAGGAGATTGCGATACTGGTCGGTCACGAACAGGACGCGCCCCGCGGGATCGAGCCCCGATCCGGTAAAGAGCGCGATGTCGTCGGCCGTCGGGGCGGCCCGGATCACGTTCGCGTCGGTGCTGCCCTGGACGCGCAGCAGATAGTCGTTGATGAGCGCATTGCCCTCGCCGAACAGACCGACGATCCCCTTCTGGCGAATGTTCCAGTAATCGGCGGTGAGGACAATCCGGCCGAGCGCCGGCTCAAGGAATCGCGGCTCGACGACGATACCCGCCGACCATGCCCGCGAGGTTTCGGGCTTCAGGTCCGGATTCCCCGAGCGCTGGGCGCTCGTCGCGAAGGCGTCGGTGCATTGGGTGAAATTGGCGATTTCGCCCTTCCGGAGCCGCGCCTCGCAACGCACAAAGTCGGTGCGCGTGTTCGACCGGGTCACCACCGTCGCATTGACCTGCTCAAGGTTCGGTGCCTTGAAGCCCTCGGCATAGGAGCCACGCAGACGCAGGCCGTCGACGATGTCCCATGCCGCCGCGACCTTGGGCTTCGCGACCGAGCCCGCGTCGCTGTAGTTTTCGAACCGTCCGGCGACCTGAAGGTCGAAACGATGGACCAGCGGGATATCCATCTCGGGCGAAATCAGCGGGATCGCAAGCTCGCCATAAGCTGCAAAGACCGTTCGCCGGCCGCTGGTGTCGGGTGACGGGCTGGATCCGACAAGGTCGCTGGGATTGACGAAGCCCGAAACGGCGTCGGTGAAGGTGATCGTGCCGTCGACGCGGTCATCGCGATCGTCGCGCTGCGTTTCCTTGCGGACTTCCGCACCGAAAGCGATTCCGACGTCGCCTGCCGGCAAAGCGAGAAGATCGCGCTTGCTGACCTTGATATCCGCGAGAGCCAGCGTCGATTTGCTGCGCCGGTCCGTCGTGATCCGGATGGCGTCGAGCGCCGCGGCATTGCTAGGCGTCAGATCGAAACCCGACGGACTGCCGAGGCCGCCGCCGTTGAAGGGATTGTACGCATCGGGGGTCGACAGCGCGAGCTGGCGCTGGAGCAGCGTCTGACTGATCCCGTCGGACCGGTCGAGCACCGTGGCTTCCGAATAGAGCGCCGCCGTCTCGACATCGAAGCCGGCCAGTTCGAAGCGGAAGCCGCCCAGCAGCCGGAATTGTTCGTTCTTCACCTTGACGAGGTTGGCGCCGAGATCCGCAAAATTATAGCTGCTCAGCGTGACCGCAAGCCCCTGCGCGGGCGCATTGATCCCCGGTAGGCGATTGGGATTGGGCTGCCCATTCGGGAGCGTGACGGCGCCGAAAGGATTATAATAGTTGCTCGCGGGAATGACGAGCGGGCCCGACGCAAGCGTCCCGGTCGAACTCTGCCAGCTCTCCGAATTCGCACGATAATATCCGGCCTCGCCGAAGAATTCGAGCCCCTCGGTCAGCTCGTAATTGCCGTTCAGGAAGACATTCGTCCGGGTGATCTTCGGCATGACGCTCGTGTTGAACGCAAGCGGGGCGTCGAAACGCAGGTTCCGGTCGCCCGCAGCCGCATTGGTCCCGTCGTCGATGCAAATGCCGTTGCCGATGGCGGTCTGGCACCCCGCATTCGTGACGGGCTGGATATGGAACTGACCCGATGCGTTGGTGAGCGCGGTCGCCCCTTGGCGGACGACGACATTGCCGCGCGTCTGGAACGAACCCCACGGGGTAATCGTGCTGCGCCCGTCGACCGACGTGTTGCCCGCATAGGCGGTTCCCTCGAACAGCGGCCGCAAATCGGCCGAAGCCGTATAATCCTGATCCTTGGCCTGCAGCGCGCTGCGCCGGTCATGGCTGACGAACAGCGCAATATTGCCCCGGCTGCCGAGCCGGGTCCCGGCCAGCAGGCTGAGGTTGACCTCCTGCAGGCTGGTGTCTTCGGCCCAGCCCACCTGCGCTTCGCCGGTGACGCCCTGATAATCCCTGCGCAGGACCGTGTTAACGACGCCCGCGACCGCGTCGGAGCCGTAAATGGCCGCCGCGCCGTCGCGCAACACTTCAAGCCGTTCGAGTCCGAAGATCGGGATCGCGTTGGTGTTATAGGTCAGGACCGGCACGAGATTGTCGTCGGCGCGGCTCGTCGGGTGCGCGACGACGCGGCGACCGTTGAGCAGCACAAGCGTGTTGCCCACGCCGAGGCCTCGCAGGTTGACCGAGCCGACATCGCCGCGCGCCGAATTCGAGCTGTTCGGGAGATAGGCGCTGTTGAAACTCACATCGCCCATCTGCGGGATCGAGCGGAAGAGTTCGTCACCCGAAACCGCACCCGTCGCGGCGATCGCCTGCGCGTCGACGACCGTGACCGGCAATGCCGCCGTGATCGAGCTGCCGCGAATCTGGGTGCCGGTGACGACGATTTCTTCCTGCGGCGCGGCTTCCACCGGCTCGGCGGCGGCGCCGGGATCCGCCGCGTCCTGGGCGGGCGCGGTCTGGACGAACGATGCCGGTTCCGGCCTTTCGCGCAGCGACCGCTTGCCGATAATGCGAACGACGTTGCCGGCGGAGAAACGGTAGGTGTAGTCCGAATTGGCCAGCAGCGCGGTCAGTGTCTGGGGCACCGTAAGGTTGCCGGCGACGGCGGGCGCCTTACTTTTGGCGATCGCGGGATCGGTAAAGATCAGCTGGACGCCGGTTTGCTGCGCCACCGCGAACAGGGATTTATCGAGCCGCTGTGCCGGCAGGTCCATCCGGTAGCGCACATCCTGTGCCGAAGCCGGCGCCGCGATGGCGCACGTCGCCAGACCAGCAAGCAATAGTCCCCTCATAATTCGAGCCCCCATATTCCGGTTCGGCAAATCCCCCTGGACATGCCCGTCAGCGAGGCCGCCCTTCCCCCTCACCGGGAAAGGCCGCCACAGGGAATAAGACGCCTCGCGTTGCGAAATGCGAACCGAAGATGACATTTTTGTTCAATTTTTTCTTCGGGGGCGATTTCAAGTTCGTTTTTTCGTTCATCGAACGTCATGACAGGATAATGGCTTCCCGGACGGGAGATGGGGCGTGGGCATATTGGCAAGTGGCGAGAGCGCTCGGCAGACCGGGCTGCCGGAGGAAATGGAGCGGCTCGCGTCCTACCGCGCGGCGTTGCACGCCTTTGTCTCCCGGCGGGTCGCCGATCCCGAAGAAGTGCAGGATCTGGTCCAGGAGGCCTGCGCGCGTCTGCTGCAATCGTGCCGCGAGCGCCGGGTCGACGAACCGCAGGCCTATCTTTTCCGGATCGCGTCAAACCTCATCGTCGATCGCCATCGCCGGACAAGGCTTGCGCAAATCGATCTCGACGCCGACGAGCTTCCGGCTCGCGCAGAACAGGAAGACGGACCGCGGCTCGTCGATCTTCAGGAGGCCCTTTCGGCCGCGCTGGACGAATTGCCGCCGCGATGTCGCCAGATATTCGTGATGCGACGGTTCGACGAAATGTCGACGACGATGATCGCGATCAAACTGCGGATTACGCCGCGCATGGTCCAGAAGCATCTGGGGCGGGCCCTTGCCCATCTGTACGAGCGGCTGGGGCCGCTGCGGAGCGGTCAATGAGCCGGCTTCCTTCCTTCAAGCCGCTCGGTTCGCGCGCCGCGAGCGTGTTCGAAGCCATGCTTGGCGGGCGCCGTCACCTTGTGCATCCCGATGACCTCAGGGAAGCCGACGCTTTCTGGGGGTGGTTGGGCGATCTCGAGCGTCCCGCCGAAGCACCCGAAAAGCCGCGTCGTTCGTGGCTCCGCTTCGCCCCCTTGGCAGCCGCGCTGCTGCTTTCCGTATCGGCCTTATCCTACTGGCAGCTTCAGGGCCGACCGGCCAGCGACTTCGTCGAATCCTACCAGTCCGTCCGTGCCGAACGCCGCGTTATCGAACTGGCCGACGGATCGGTCATCAATCTGGCGCCGGAAAGCCGGATCGACGTGCGCTACGGTCCTGCCGAACGCCGGATCAGACTGCTGCGCGGACAAGGATTGTTCGACGTTGCGTCCAATCCGGCGCGTCCTTTCATCGTCGAGGTCGCTCATGGCGAAGTCCGCGCGGTCGGCACGTCGTTCGATGTGATCGCGGGGAAGGACGAGGCATCGGTTACCGTCGTCGAAGGCGTCGTCCGCATCCTCCTTGCGGGCAAGGATAAAATGGTTGCTGGCGGGGCGAAGGAAGCCCGGCAAGGCGAGATGGTCCGCTTCGGCACGAACCGTAGCGGCGGCAACCAGGTAAGCTTCATCGCGCAATCGAACGGCGCCGACGTGAGCAATGCGACCGCGTGGACGAGGGGCGTACTCATTTTCAAAGGCGAGCCGCTCGCGCACGTGATCGAGACGGTCAATCTCTATTCGCAGGAGACGGTCCATCTGGGAGATCCCTCGCTCGCGAACTTGCCGGTCTTTGGCGTTATCCGACAAGGCGACGCGTCCGCGCTCAAGGAGCTGATTGCCGACCCCGACCTGATCGAGATCGCCGACGAATGAGCGGACGACAGGACGCAATTGGCCGCTTGCAGACAGTCCGCTTCTGGCTCGAAACTGGCGAAAGCGGACGCGCGGCGGGGAACTACTCCTTGCCAAGAGACAAGTGACGCCAACAAACCGTTCAGACCGCTAGCACGGACTATATTTTATTTTCTCATGGCCGGAGCCCGTTCGGTTCCGGATGGCTCGGTGTGGTTGGCAGCAGAAATGCGTCGTCGAGGGCGGCATAGTCGAGACCACCTCCCGCCAACGGAAATTTCCTGTGAAAGCCCTCGCTTCTCTCGGCCGCCGCGAGAACGCGAGCCTTGAATCGATGAGCGAGCGAATGCCGCACCGGCAATCCGCTGGCAATTTTGGTCCAGCTGTTCCAGCTGATGCCGATCCGCGTCATGATCTCGCATTGTCCGCCGACGAGATGCCCGATTTCATCCACCAGGTCCGGGTTGACGATGCACATGCGCTGCTTTTTCTGATCCACCGCGAATACTCCTTCAATCCATTTTTCAGCCATTTGCACCATCCCCCTTCGCTGCTGGCCTTCCGGCCGAAGAAGCCTGCGCTTCGCTGGCGGCCTCCGCTCGGAGAAAGCGGCACGCGTTCGCACTGGCGATTTTTACGCGCAGATTTCGCCATTAAGCCGAATTATCTTTGAATTCCTCCGCAGGATATTACAGTATACTTATATCAAATCAGAATTTTCCGGGAGAATCTTCGATGCTCAGTGAAGCCGATCTTCGCATTCTCAAGATAATTCAGACGGAAGGCCGGATTACCAATCAGGAGCTGGCAAATCGCTGCGGCCTCTCGCCCTCGGCCTGCTTCGACCGGCTGAAACGATTGCGCGAGCAGGAATATATCCTCGGCTTTCATGCCCTGCTCGATCCGAACAAGCTCGACCGCTCGCTGCTGATCTTCATCGAGGTGCTCATGGACCGGACGACGGGCGACGTGTTCAAGGAATTCGCGGCGTCGGTATCGGTCATGCCCGAAATCCTCGAGTGCCACATGGTGGCGGGCGGGTTCGACTATCTGATCAAGGTCCGTGTCCGCGACATGGCCGCCTATCGGACCTTCCTCGCCGACACGCTCGTCCATATGCCCGGTATCCGCGAAACGCGGACCTATGCCGTTCTCGAGGAAGTGAAGAATGTGACAAGCCTGCCGTTGTGACATCGGGCTGCCATCCTAGTCCGCTTGCCTGGCCAGCCGGCTCTTGCGGGCGCCATAGGCCAGATAGACGACCACGCCGATCAGGTTCCAGATGAGGAACCGGTTCTGCGTGATCGCCGGGAGGCTGAAAAACAGGTAGATACAGCCGCCGATCGCGATCAGACCGACCACCCAGGGCATCGGCGCGCGGAACACCCGCGGCAGGTCCGGCTGGCGGACGCGGAGGATGATCAGGCAAAGGCCGACCGCGACGAACGCCGCCAGCGTACCCGCATTCGCGAGCTCCGCAATTTCCGAGAGCGGGAAGAAGCCCGCGATCGCCGAGACGACGATCGCGGTGCCGATCGTAACCGCGACGGGCGTACCGCGCCGGTTCAGCCGCCCGAGGCGCTCGGGCAGCATCCGGTCGCGTGCCATCACGAAAAAGATGCGGCTTTGCCCGAACATGAAGGCGAGAATCACCGTCGGCAGCGCAACGACGGCCACCGCGCCGATCAGCGTCGCTACGCCCGGATGGCCCAACGTCCGCAAGACATGCGCGAGCGGTTCGCCCGAATTCGAGAATTCGAGAAACGGCATCGCACCGATCGCGGCGGCGGCGACGAGGACATAGACGATCGTACAGACGACCATCGACCCGATAATCCCGATTTTGAGATCGCGTCCGGGATTCTTCGCCTCCTCGGCAGCCGTCGACACCGCATCGAAACCGTAAAAGGCGAAGAAGATGATCGCCGCGGCGGCCATGACGCCGCGTACCTGTCCGTCGACGTCGTGCGCGGCGAAGCCGTACGGCATGAAGGGTTTGAAATTTCCGGCATCGAACGCCGGCAAGGCGAGCAGGATGAAAGCCGCGAGCGCGCCAAGCTTCAGCACGACCAGAATGGCGTTGACCGAGGCGCTTTCGCGCGTTCCGACCAGCAACATCCCGGCGACCCCTGCGACGATGAGGATCGCGGGAAGATTGATGATGCCCCCGGCGTGCGGCCCCGCCGCGAGCGCGAGCGGAACGTCCAACCCGGCCGCCTGCAGAAAGCCGACGGCATAGCCCGACCAGCCGACAGCCACCGCCGCGCACACGACCGAATATTCGAGCACGAGGCTCCAGCCGATCACCCATGCGACACCTTCGCCGATCACGGCATAGCTGTAGGTATAGGCGCTGCCCGAAACGGGCATCAACGTCGCGAGTTCGGCATATGCCAGCGCCGCACACACGCAGACCAGCCCTGCGACGATGAAGGCAATCAGGACGGCGGGTCCGGCGCGTTCGGCACCGACGCCGATCAGCGTATATATTCCGGTGCCGACGATCGCCCCTACGCCGAGAGCCACGAGATGCCCCCACCCCAGCGTCCGGTGCAGGCGCTGCGCTTCGTTCACGGCGGCGACCGTTTCGATCGATTTTCGTCGGGTAAAAAATGACATGGGAATCCCCTGCCCGACCATGGCGACGGTCGGGATCAACATCCGGAAACCGGCGCCATGCCTGCCATGGAAGTAGGCAGGCGCCGGTATTTTTCGGAAGACCGCTCGTTACTGGCCCAGTCTGGCCTTTTCGCTTTCGACCATCGTGGCGACGTCGGCGAGCAGTTGCTTCGCATCGTAAACGATGCCGTCCTTGATGGTGAATTTCACCCCGCCGACGACTTCCTGCCTGTTCGTCTCGGAATTGAGGCGTTGAAAACCCGTGCCGTAGAGCGTCTTCAGATTTTGCAGCGGATTTTCCGGAACGACCACGAGATCGGCGAGCATGCCGGCGCGCACCGCGCCGATCGGCGGCGTTTCGCCGCGCGGTTCGTACAGCGTCTGGGCGCCCATCATCGTCGCGGCGCGGATCACCTCGAGCGGGGAGAAACCGGCTTCGCGCAGCAATTCCAGCTCTTCGACATAGGCAAAGCCATAGACTTTCCAGATGAAACCCGAATCGGTGCCGACCGTAACGCGGCCGCCCATATTCTTGTAATCGTTCATCAATCTCATGAAGAGGCCATAGAATTTCTTCCAGGCAAATTCATTCTCGGTCGTCCAGTCGTAGAAATAGGAGCCGTGGTTGTCGCGGGTCGACTGGAAGTAATTCCAGAGCTGGGGCGTCGTGTAGCGCGCATGCCAGTCGGCGTTGCGCGCGCGCATCAGATCGCGCGAGGCGGCATAGATGTTGAAGGTCGGATCGAAGGTAACGTGGTTCGCCTTCTGCGCTTCCAGATATTCCTGCCACTGCTTCGTGTCGGGGCCATAGACCTGATCCCAGATCTCGGCGACCTCGCCGAAACGGTGCTGTTCGTTGTTATAGTCATATTGCGACGGGAAATCCTGAATCGCCCGGCCCTTGAGCAGCGATTCCATGTGCCCGTAATAATGGGTGACCGTGTTCAGCCCGGCATCGCCGGCCTGGCGCGCGTTGAAATTGGCAACGCCGATCTGGCTGAGGTGCGCGGTCGTGCCGAGGCCGAGCTTCTTCGCCTCGTCGAGCGCGGCCGAAAAGACGTCGGGGGTCTCGTTTTCGCGGTTGAAGAACTTGATCCCGTCGATGTTGTTCTTCGCGGCCCAGCGCACCCATTCGCGCGCCTTGAGCGGGGTGTCGACCACACCGCCCGTCCAGCCGGCGCCGAGCGTCTGGTAATTGAAGATGCGCGGCGCCACGATCTCGTTGCGCGCCGAACGGTCCTTCTCGCGGCTGGCGACCGCAGGCGCGCCCAGCGGAACCCCGCGCACCGTCGTCACGCCGTGCGCCAGCCACAGCTTGTACGCATAGCTGGCGTCGGGCGCCTTGTCGGCACCGGGCAGGTGGACGTGCATGTCGGTGAAGCCGGGGAGGACGTACATGCCCGTCGCATCGATTTCATAATCGGCATCGCTCGGTGCGCGATTGGGTGCCGAGGGAAGCCCCGGCCAGCCCGCCTGCTTGATCGAGGAAATCTTGTTGCCCTCGACGACGATGTCGAAGCGGCCACGCGGCGGTGCGCCGGTGCCGTCGATGATCGTCGCGTTGCGGATCACCATCTTGCGGAACGGCCCGGCGCCCTCACCCGGCTTGCGCGCCGGTGCGCCGGCGCTGACCGGAAAGACTTCCGCTGCCGCTGCCGGTTTCTTGTTGTCGGCCTGGTGCGCGGTCGCCGGCACGGCGAGCAACGCCGCCGCAAGCGCAATTTTGGTTATCTTCAACTTCATTGGACCCGTTTCCCCGTTTCGATCGATATTGTCTGTTCGCGCGAAGCGATGGTCGGACGGTGCCATCCGCGCCGCCCGACCATCGGTTCAGGGCAGCGGAACCCCCTCTTCGGGAAACCCCATCCGCCGCTTTTCGGCCTTCACCATTTCGGCGACGTCGGCGAGCAGCTTTTTCGCGTCATAGACGATGCCGTCCTTGATCGTGTAGCTGACCCCGCCGACGCGCTCGAGTTTCTGCGTCTGTTCGTTGAGGCGCAGCGCCCCCGTGCCGTAAAGCGTCTTGAAGTTCTGGAGCGGGTTTTCCTTCACCAACACCATGTCGGCGAGCTTGCCGACGCGCACCGTTCCGATCGGCGGTGCGACATTGCCTTTCGGTTCATAGAGCGTCAGCGCCCCGTTCAGCGTCGCCGCCTGTACGACCTGCGTCGGGTTGAAGCCGGCCTCCTGCAGCAGTTCGAGTTCCTCGACATAGCCGAAGCCATAGGTCTTGAAGATGAAGCCAGAGTCCGATCCGGTCGTCACGCGGCCGCCGATATTCTTGTAGTCATTCACCAGATGCATGAATTTCTTGTAGAAATTCCGCCAGCGGACCTCCTTCTCGGTCGTCCAGTCGAAGAAATAAGAACCGTGGTTCTCGCGCGACGACTGGAAGAAATTCCAGAGCTGCGGCATCGTATATTTGCCGTGCCAGTCGGCATTGCGCGCGTGCATCAGGTCGCGCGACGCGGCGTAGATCGTCATCGTCGGGTCGAAGGTGACGCCGTTCTTCTTCTGGCTTTCGAGATAGTCCTTCCACTCGTCGGTGCCGGGCTCGAAGCTCTCGCGATACAGGTTGGCCACATTGCTGAAGCGGTCCTGCTCGTCCATATAGTTATAGCTCGGGTCCCAGTTCTGCACCGGGCCTTCCTTCAGCAACGATTCCATATGGCCATAAAAATGGGTGACGGTGCCGAGGCCCGTTTCGCCCGCATGCCTGGCGTCCATCCGCGCGACACCGACCTGCGACAGGTGCGCGACGGTGCCGATATGTTGCTTCTTCGCCTCGTCATAGATCGCTTCGAGCACCTCGGGGGGCTGGTTCGGATCCGCCGTCAGCTTGATGCCGTCGATCCCCGCCTTTGCAGCCCAGCGCACCCATTCGCGCGCCTTTTCGGGCGTGTTGGTCACGCCACCGGTCCAGCCACGCCCCGTGCCCGGGCGATGGTACGAGAAGATGCGCGGCGCCGCGATTTCGTTTCGGGCCGAGCGCGCGCGTTCGCTGAGCGAGATTTCGAACGGCGCGAGATCGACGCCGCGGACCGAGGTGACGCCGTGCGCCAGCCACAGCTTGTAGGAGTAGCTGAGGTCGGGCGCCTTGTCGTCGCTCGATCCATGAACGTGCATGTCGATGAAGCCCGGCAACATGTACATGCCCGTCGCGTCGAGTTCATAATCGGCATCGCGCGGCGCACGGCCGGATACCAGCGGCAACCCCGGCGTGCCGGCCGCTTCGATCGACGTGATGATATTGTTTTCGACCACGACGTCGACGGGGCCGCGCGGCGGCGCGCCGCTGCCGTCGATCAGCGTCACGCCGCGGATCACCATCTTGCGGAACGGCCCGGCGCCTTCGCCCGCCTGCCGGGCAGGCGCCGCAACGGCACCCGCGCGCGGCTTCACCGCCTCGGCAGCGGGCGCGGCATTTTGCGCCTGCCCCGATGCGGCCGGAATGGAACACAAGAGTCCGGCCGTTCCGGCCATCAGTGTCCGCCATGCGGCCACGCGCAATCTCACCATCGCAAGCTCTCCCCTGAAAACCCATCAAGATACGAAAATGTCGCGGAAATTATGGGCGCGGCGGGTATCCCCACCGCGCCCGCGCTTCGTCAACGGAAGCGCTTTGTGAAGTTGAGGCCGATCGTCCGCGGCGGCGCGCCGTGGGTGACGGTCAATCCGCCCGTGTTCGCGCTCGTCGACTTGGTGGTGATGGCGAGCGCGTCGAACAGGTTGTTCACATAGAGCTGCGCGCTCCAGTTGCCGTCGGGCGCTTGCACGCCGATCCGCGCGTTGATCAGACCATAATCGTCGACCTTGCGACGGAAGACGTCGGTCGCGGCAAGCGTCGAGTAGGACGACCCCACATAGCTGCCATCGATCCGCACCGATCCTTCGAGACTGTCGCTCAGCGTCCAGACATACTCGGCCGAGGCGCTGACGTTCCACTTGGGCACGAACGGCAGCCGGTCGCCCTTGCGGCCAGCGGCCACGACGATCGTGCTGACCTGATCCTCGGACAGCTTGGCATCGGTGTAACCGACGTTGGCGATCAGCGAGAGGCCCTGGATCGGCGTCGCGTTGAGTTCGACCTCGACGCCCTTGATCCGCGCGGCGCCCACGTTCGAAATCAGACCGAATACCGACCCCGTGCCTGCGGTACGCGCCGAGACCTGCATGTTCGACCAGTCGATCTGATAGCCCGTCAGATTGAGGTAGACGCCCTGGATCGGCTGGCTCTTGATCCCCAGTTCATAGTTCCACAGGCTGTCGGCGCTGTAACCGGTCAAGGCAACCGGCAGGCCGATCGCCTGATTCACCCCGCCCGGACGGAAGCCTTCGGCCGCCTGGGCATAGATCATCAGGTCGCGGCTGAACTCGTACGACAGGTTGAACTTGTGGACGAACCCGTTTTCGGTGGTCTGGGCTTCGGTGTAGGCCGAGGGCACCGACGCATAATGAATCTGGCCCTGCTCGACGACGCCACCGACGGTCTTGTCATATTCGTACCAGCGGCTGCCGACCGTCGCGGTCAGCTTGTCGAAGAATTTGTACGAAAGCTCGGCGAACAGCGCCTTCTGCTTCAGATGGTCGTTGATCGTGCGATCATAATAGATGTTCGCCGGAACGAACGGATTGAGTTGGCCGGTGCGCGGGTCGGCGCTCAGCAGCGTCGAACGCACCCATGATTTGCGGTCTTCGAGGAACCCGCCGAAGGTCCAGTTGAACGGACCGTCGCCGGTCGACGAGAGCCGGACCTCGTTCGACCAGTTCTTGACGCTTTGCGGCTGGTAGAGGCTCGAGAAGAGGATCGCGTTCGTGAGGTCCAGATAGGGGCCGAGCTGGGCGGGCGTGCAGACCGCCGTCGTGTCGCGCAGGAGATAGCGGGCGCAGCCTGCGGCATTGTTGCGGCCGTTGAAATTGTCGCTGACGTCGCCGACGGCGATACGATCGCGATCGAAATAGGTCGAGACTGCGGTGAGCGCGACGGGACCGAAATCGTAACGCAGCGTCCCGCTGTAGATCCGGTTCTCGTCATAGTTGCCCGATTCCGAGCGCGCGTTGGTCGTGTGCCGCTCGCCCGTTTCGAAAAACCAGCGCGACGCGTCGGTCGAAACCTTGGTGTAATATGCGCCGAGATCGATCGTCAGATCGTCGGTCGGCGTGAAGCGCAGCAGCGCGCGCCCGCTGTAGCTGTAGCCGTCGTTGATATTCTTCGTACCGTAATAGCTGTTGTCGATGTAGCCCGCGAATTGCTGGTAGCTGCCGACGACGCGCAGCGCGAGCTTGTCGGAAACGATCGGCAGGTTGATCATGGCATCGACGGTCGCGCCCGGGCTGCCGCCTTTCACCGCCGAAAGATTGACGCTCGTCGCGCCTTCGAGCAGGTCCGTCTTCGGCTTTTCATAGATGATGCGGACGGTGCCGCCCATCGAACCCGAACCATAAAGCGTACCTTGCGGACCGCGCAGAACCTCTGCCCGCTCGACGTCGAAAACGCGGAAGTCGGGCGTGCTGCCCGCCGCATCGCTGGTCGTGCCCACCGAGCCCGCCACCGGCGATTCATCATAATAGACGCCGACGGTCGGCTCGCCGGCGCCCACGACGCCGCGCAGGATGACGCGCCGGTTGCCCGGACCATTATCGACGATCCGCAGGCTGGGAGTGTTCTGGGTCAGCTCGGTAAAGCTCGTCGTGCCCGCCCGCTCGAGAGAATCGCCGGTTACCGCCGAAATCGCCAGCGGCGTATCCTGCAGTCGCGTGTCGCGTTTCAGCGCGGTGACCACGATTTCGCCCCCCGTCGACTGCGTGGCATCCTGAACGTCCTGACCTTCCTGCTCCTCCTGTGCCATCGCAGGCGAGACACTCGCCACGCACACTCCGGACAGGAGCAGGGCGACACGCGCCGCCCACATGTTTCGGCGAACATTTGTTCCTTGCTTCCGCATTCGATTTTCCCCTTTTTTCAACTTTTGGCCCATTTTTGAATTTTTATAATGCTAACAGCTCCCTCCCCGAATGTACGCGGTATTTCCGTCACAATGCCGAAACTTATTCGGCTTTTTCCAGAAAAATCGTCATATCTTCGATTTTGCGGGATGGCTGACAAAGCTGTAAGCGACTCTGCATAGGGATGATCCTGCGCAATAATCCGGACGACATGCCATTTCGACATGGAAAACAATGACAAGCCACCGAGAATAGACGGCTTCATCTCTCTCAGGAAACAAAATTGAGAAAATATTTCAAATACGCCAAAAAAATCTGATAGGAAAATTATGACTTACGAGCGGTTTTACGGAACAATCTTCGGATCGAAATGGTTGCATCAGCGCCTGTCGCCGCCATCCTGCTCAGCGTCGCCCGCATTCATTCCGAATCTTGGTTGAACCGACCCGCGAGGCCTCGGGGCGATGCCCCGCTCTCTCCAGCCCGCACTCGCCACGACTTTCCTCGCGGCGGCCCTTCGGCCTGCAGCGCCGGCGTCTCGGCTACAAGGGCAGTACGCGCTCCCCGACATATACTTGATACGCCCGGCAGTTCACCGCCCGCAGAAACGGGCTTTCCGTAAACCCGACGACTGATCGCTTGCGCCAGGCACAATGCCGGTTGCGAATTGAGAACTCGCGCGGGGTATCGGCAGTCGATAGCGCCAGGTTTGCGGGCATGAACAACAACGCGCGCGCGTGGCCGTTTGCAGACTGGCGGCTTTGGAGGACGAGACTGCAGAAGCGGACATTCGCGTTGCAACCTGGAGCCATGGACGGCTCCGACCGATCCAGGTCGTTCGACATTGAGCGAGTGCAGGTCCGCTACTGGCAGACGCGGACGTCGAAGCGCCGCAGTTCTGATAATGCGGTGTTATATGAACGTTCGGCCGTCATCGGGCGATCGGGCGCTTCGCGGCAATGCCAATCGCATCCGGCTCCTCGATGATCGAACATTCCCATGCGGCCCGGAGGTCCGGTCTCCACCTCCGGTGACGATCGCTAACGCGGGCTTGAGGCCTTGCGCAGAATGCTTTGAAGGTTTCGGCCCGACTCTGTACGGGCACCGGATTGGTTGCTTCCATCGCCTCGCGTTCGGCTTCCGCACCCAGCCGTTCGTATAAAGGCAGATCGCCAGGATTTTGAATTACAATGAATTATCGCCATAGCTTTCATGCTGGCAATAGCGCCGATGTCGTAAAGCACAGTCTGCTGATCGCCCTCGTGCGGGCCTTGCAGCAAAAACCGGGCGCGCTGACCCTGATCGACACCCATGCCGGTTGCGGGCTGTACGACCTTGGCGGCGAGGAGGCGAGGCGCACCGGCGAGGCCACACAGGGCGTGCTGCGGGCCTTTGCCGACCCGAACCCCTTGCTGGACGACTACCGCGCCGCCGTACAGGCGGTGAATGTCGGGGCCGAGCCTCGCTTGTACCCCGGCTCGCCGCGATTTCTGGCGCAGCTTCTGCGTCCGCAGGATTTTCTGATCCTGAACGAGAAACATCCCGAAGACGCCTATGCCCTGCGCGGCGCGATGCGTGGCACATCCGCCGCCGTGCACCAGCGCGACGCCTACGAGCTGTGGCTGGCGATGCTGCCGCCCCGCACCGCGCGCGGCGTGGTGGTGGTCGACCCGCCGTACGAGCAGACCGATGAACGCGAACGTATCACCGCCACCCTCGCGGCCGCCCGCCGCAAATGGGCGCATGGCGTGACGGTGATCTGGTATCCGCTGAAGGACCGTGCAACGCATGTGCGGTGGAAGGCGCAGCTACGCAAGCTCGGCATCCCGAAGTTTCTGGTGGTGGAGCATTGGCTATACGATAGCGATCAGCCCGACATCTATAACGGCGCGGGCCTTTTTATCGTCAACCCGCCCTACGCCTTCATGCAAGCGCTGCCGCCTCTGCTGGAAGCCCTGCGCGCCGCGCTGGCGCCGGAGGGGCATAGGGGAGAGATCATAACCGATTGGTTGGGCGATTAAAATAAACCCTCACCTTCCCCTTCTCCCAAAGGAGGAAATCCCGCGCTTCAGCTTGTAAACAAATTTGCTCACGCCGAATTTGAAACAGGGTTTGCGCGCCGGATGCCCTTAACATGTCAGGCGCGGCGCCCCAGTCGGTTCACATCAAAGATCGGCTACCGGAACGTCCAGCGGCCAAGACAGCCGCTCCGCGGCGACGATTGGCAGGTTTCGGACTGTCGACTCCTGGACGCAAGAAAGGGAAAACAGACACAGCATCGGTGCGATGCGCCAATCGAATCCATCTCGACGATCATCGCACGGCCATTCCAGATGGCTCTTCGATGCCGCCGTGATACTCCAGCGCGTGACGCGCATGCAGCATCCGCTCGTTCGGGAAGGTAGAGGGGCTGCTAGCGGAAATATTCGCCATCGACAGGCATTTTCATCCGGTCAAGGAAGCTTCCGACCGGAGAATCGCCGCGATATAGCCCAGAAACCTGCCGGCAAGGCTTTGACCTTCGGCATCGATCCGTATCTTGCCGGCAACCGGCCGCATCGGCCCTGCGCCGCGCGCCGCGATCAGACGGATACGGTACAGCGCCTCGTGCGGCCTGAGCGCCTTCGACGGGTCCTGATCGACCGCGATCGGGCCGCCCTGCGTCGAAGCGAGGATCGGCTGGTCCATCCACTGCACCGCGCTCGCCGACCGTTCGACCAGCCTCGAAGCGCGCGAGGGCATCAGCGGGTCGTCGGGCACGAAACGCGCGCGGGCGCCATCGGCGACACGGCCGATATCGTCCTCGGCGACGAAGGCCTGCACGTCGTAGCTGTCAGGGGTGACGATGCGCGCGATCGTTTCCGCGCCCCCGAGCCAGCGCCCCGGATGGATGTCATTTTCGAGATCGGCGACGACGCCCGCAAAGGGCGCGCGGAGTTGCAGTCGTTCCTGCCGGCGTTCCAACCCCAGCAGCGCGTTGCTTTCGGTCGCGAGCTGGCGTTCGATCACGGCGCGATCGGACAGGTCCTTTTCGTCGGCACCACCACGATCGAGCTGGGCCTGGAGCTGGGCGATACGCACGCGACTTTCGGCGGCGGCGCTGGCGAGGTCGGGCGCGCTGAGTTCGACAAGAAGCGCGCCCTTCCTCACCCGATCGCCGTTGCGGACGAACAGGCGCTCCACCCGGGCGGGGTCGCCGGCAACGACGGGCGCGGCACCGATCGGCGAAAGCACGGCCGGCGCGGTGACATGGCGGTCGAGCGGCAGGACCGCGAGCAGCGCCGCGAGGCCCGCGCCGCCGATCAGGATCCGGCCGCGGCGCGACCCGAGAATCGCCGCGCGGCGGAGGTTCCATTGTTGCAGTTCGGCAAGCACCGGGCGCATGACGAACACTCCCATCTCGACGGCGAAGAGGATGATCCCGAGCAGCTTGAAAAACATGTGATAGACGAGCAGCGCGATGCCGACGAACAGCACCAGACGGTAGAGCCAGGTCGCCCATGCATAGAGGATCAGCAGACGGCGAAGCCGGACGGGCATCTGCTCGGGCACCGGCTCGCCAAGGGAGAACAGCAACTCGCGCAGCCGCCAGCGGCCGAGCGCGAAAGCGCGCGGCTGGAGATTGGGCACGCCGAGCAGATCGGACAGGACATAATAGCCGTCGAAGCGCATGAAGGGGTTGAGGTTGATGCCGAGGCTGAGCACCCAACTGCTCGTCGCGGTAACGAACATCACGCTCCGCAAGCTGCCGTCGGGAAGCATCACCCAGAGCATCGTCGCGATGCTGGCGACCATCAGCTCGGCGCCGACCCCCGCACAATCGATCAGAAGGCGTTTCCGCCGCGATGTCAGCCGCCACGCCGCCGTGGTGTCGGTATAAAGGACGGGCATCATCACGAGAAAGCTGACGCCCATCGTCGGCACGCGGCACCCGAAGCGAGTCGCGGTATAGGCGTGCCCCAACTCGTGGATGACCTTCACCGCGGACAGGCCGATGCCATAGGCGATCAGCCCCTGCCAGCTGAAGAAATAGAGGAACGACGCCATGAACGCGTCCCATTGCCGCGACACGAGAATGAGACCCGCGACCGCGAGCAGCGCGAAACCCCAGAGCACCGGCAGCGACCACAACGGAGCGACGCGCGGCAGCGTACGCTCCAGAAAGGCGGCGGGGCGGACGAGCGGGATGCGGAAGAAGAGGTAATTGTCGACCATCCACTTCCACCACGCCTTGCGCTGCGCGGCGCGCGCGCTGGCGAAGCTCGCGACGGTGTCGCGCATCGGCGTGACGGTCAGATTGTTCGCGAGCGAAAATTCGACGACGCGGCCGACCGCCGCGCCCGCGTCATCCGGCGTCATTCCCTCGCCGGCCAGCCGTTCGCGAATATCGTCGAGCGTGCCGTTGGCCCAGGCGGAAAATATCGCGAACTCCACCCTCCCCAACTGGAAAAAGGCGTGCTTGACCGGATCGAAGAGCGTCCAGCTCGGCGCACCGGTGACCAGCGGCGCCCCCGGCTCGATACGCAATTCCTGACGCAGCGCCGGGATCGCCACCGAAGAAGATGCCGGGGCGGCGGCCGCCGTCATATGCCGAGATACTGGCGCAGACTGGCGATCGGGCGCCGGAGCAGCGCATAGCCGAGCGGCGCCCAGCGACCATAGACCTTGGCCGTTCCGCGCGAACCGATGCGCGGCGGGGCGCCGAGGGGCTTTGCCGTCACGGCGAAGGCGAGAACCCCGTTCGCGGTCTGCCGCGACTGATAGCTCACATTTTCCAGCCGCGCGTCGATCGACCACAGCGGCTGCGCGTCGAGCCAGACCTTGACGCGATTGCCCGGCGCAAGTTCGAGCTGTTCCTTCGTCGGCAGATCGACGCGCAACTCGACGTCGCGCGGATCGACGATCTGCAGAACCGGATCGCCGACGTTGACCGCCCGCCCCTCCCAGTCGCGGCGGTCGCTGTAGAGCGCGATGCCCGCCCGCGGCGCCACGATGTGCGACCGCGACAGCATGTCGCGCGCATAGGCATAATCGGCCTGCGCGACCTCGAATTCGGCCCGCACGATCGTGATATCGCGAGTTTCGTCGCCCGGTTCGAACGCCGCACTGGTCGACCGTTCGACGCGCGCGCGCGCGACCTCGAGTTTCTCGGTCGCCTGCTCCAGCTCATTGCGGACCTTGGTATCGTCGAGGGTCAGAACCGGCTGGCCGGCCTTGACCGCGGCATTGGGCGCGACCTCGATCCGTTCGATGACGCCCGAAAATGGCGCAGCGACGACGAACGGCCGCGCCGAAACCACCTCGACCGGCGCCAGCGCGGTCATCTGTACCGGGAAAAGCGCGACGCCCGCCAGCAGCACGACCAGCCCCTTGCGTTCGCGCGGGGTCATTTTCCGGATGCGCCGCACCGGAACGCCCCCGGCCAGCGCGCGCCATGCGTGGCTCGTCGTCTCGCCGATCCGCTCGATCCGGATTGCCTCGCCTTCGCGCATCGGCTCGGCGCGCGCGATCAGCAGCCCCGCGAAGGCCTTGCCATCGGTGTCGAGCAGCGGGTACCAGTGCCACGCCCCGAACGGATAGTCGGCAAGCGCTGGATCATCGTGGAGGGCATTGGCGTCGAACGCGCGCGGCTGGTCGATCGTCGTGTCCGCAGCCAGCGCCGCGACCGTCCGTTCGACGGCCTGGATCAGCGGCGCATTGCGATCGATCGTCGCGACGCTCGACGCGGCGATGACCTGAAAGCCGTCGCCGATGCGGGCGTGGCGGAGCACGAACATCTGGTCGTAGGCGATAATCCGCCGCGTTTCGTTCGCGATATGATAGACGAGTTCGGCGACCGTCGGCCAGCGGCGCAGCTCGGCCTCGAACTGCAGCAAGGCCGCGAGGCTGCCCTGATCGGGCGGGATCGCACGATGAATCTGGGGCGCGGCCCGGGGCTCAGGCCGGCTTGTCATTCGGCGCCTTGGGCGGGGCGGCCGGGGTCGCGGCCGCCGCCTCGGGGAAAGAGGCCGATCCGCTCATGCCGGGCAGCACCATTCCCGCCTGCTCCGTAATGTCCGCTGTGACGCGGATCGTCTTGCTGACCGCATCGACCGCCGCGCCGAACCGGGTGACGACGCCGCTCGCCTCCTGACCGGTCTCGTCGATCCGGAAGCGGAAGGGCGTTCCCGGCTTGAGCCAGGTCAGCCAGCGGCTGGGGACGATCAGTTCGATCTCGAGGTTTCCGCCGCTCTGGATTTTCAGCAGCGGCTGGCCGCTCGCGGCGACTTCGCGCACATGCGCGATCTCTTCGACCACCGTTCCCGAAAAGGGCGCGTAGACCGCACAGTCGGCAAGCTGCGCCGAAACCGCCGCCGCTTCGGCAGCCGCCTTGTTGAGATTGGCCTGCGAGACCGCGACCTCATTCTTGCCGACCGCTTCATACAGATCGAGTTCGGCGTTGGTTTCATAGGTCTTGCGATAGGCGGCGGCTGCCGCGTTCGCGGCGTTGAGTTGCGCGCGGGTTTGCGAACAGTCGAAGCTCGCGAGCAGCGCGCCCTTGCCGAAGGATTTGCCCTCGCCGTACGGCATCGCGGTGATCCGCGCGGTGATCCGCGAGGCGATCGTCGCTTCCTGCTTCGCCTTGACGATCCCGCGCACCTCGCCAACCGGATCGGGCTGCTTCGCAGCGGGAACCGGCGAAGCCGCCGCGCGGGCGGGCGGCGCCTCGGTCGCGCGATGATCGTCCGACCATTGCACCTGCCCGTCGAGCGCGCCGGTCTGCGCCACGGCGAGGGCCGCGACCAGAAGCGCGGCGCCGCCTGCAACATAGGGCCAGCGCTTTCCGGTTTCGCGCGGCTCCGGCTGTTCGCTGTCTTGGTTCATGTCGCCCCTCCTCAATCGAGCTTGAGGGCGGTTTGCCGGTCCTGCCACAGCCGCTTGAGCGACGCGGCAAGCGTGGCGACATCTTCGCGGCCGCTGACGTCGGGACCGAAATCGTCGATCCCCATCGAGCCGTAGAGATTGGCATAGGCGTTTTGCGCCGCCGCATAGGCGATATCGTATTTCACCTCGCTGACGAGCGTGTTCATCTCTTCGCGCAGCAGCGTCTGCTGGCTGATCGCGCCCGCCTTGTAGCCCGAACGTATCTGATACATGATCTTGTCCTGCACCTGATGCTGGCGATCGGCGGACTCGAGCTCGGCCGACAGGTGCCCGAAGCGCGCACGCGACACATTGACCTGTGTGAGTACCGCCATCGTCAGCGCGAGTTCGCGCTGCTCGAGCAGCTCCTGCTGCGCCTTCACGGCCTTTTTCTGCGCCGGCATCCTGAACAGGTTCAGTACGTTCCAGCTCGCTCGCGCGCCGACGTTCAGCCAGTCGTTGTTGTAGAGAAAGTCGTTCGAGTCATAATTGACCCCGAGCACCGCCTTGAAGTTCGGCAGGTTGCGCAGCAGCACCGCGTCGAGCTCCCTGGCGGTGATGCGCTGGCGATAGCTGACCTCACGCAGTTCGGACCGGTTGCGGAGCGCGGTCATCATCATCTCTTCGCCGCCGAGCCGGATCTCGGGCAATTTCTCCGACCGGTCGGGCAGGACCAGCGTGAATTCGGTCCCGGGCTTCAGGTTCATGAGCGCGGCAAGCTGCGCCTTGGCGATCACCAGCTCGCGCTGGAGCTGGCGGATCTGTATCTGGATATCGACCAGTTCGCGCTGATAGGTCAGCGCGGTCAGCGGCGCCGACAGCCGCCGTTCGGCGAGCCGTTCCGAATTGCCCAATGTGGTCGTCACCGACGTCTCGAGCTGCGCGAGCTTCGTCAGCAGGCGTTCGGCGCTCACGGCGCGCCAATAGGAGGTCCGCACATCCTCGATGATGCGATTGGCGACCTTGCGCCGGGCTTCCATCGAAATCAGGACCTCGTCGGCCTTCTGCTGCGCGCGGACATAGGACAGGCCGAAATCGAGCACGTCCCAGCTGAGACCGAGATCGGCGGTAAAGACATTCTTCTCCGACGAGGTCGAGGGTTCGAGCGACTGGCGCCCCGAGAGGAGCGATAGCGAACTCGCGCCCGAATAATTGCTGCGCCCGGCGTAGCCCGAGCTGGCCACGAGTTGCGGCAGCATGTCGAAGCGCGCGGAATCGAGTTCGCGCCCTTTCAGCGCTTCCTGCGCCATCTCCACCTTGTAATCGAGGTTGTATTTGAGCGCCCGTGCCATCGCTTCATAGAGATCTATCGGGCCCGACACGGGTTCCTGGTTGGCATCGACGGCCTGAATGTTCCGGTCGGCCGTGTTGGCGATCTCGTTCGCCGTCAGCGGTTTCGGCGTCACCGTGCATCCTGCCAGCAGGATCGCCATCGAGCTCCCCCCAAGGAGAAATCTGATCTTCATCGTTGCTCCCACCTCAAATTCCAACGAAGTTACAAACTCGAACCGCGGCATCGCGTTCCGTCTAATTCCCGAAAGCTCCCAAAAGCTGTGCCGTTTCCGAAGAGCCGGATGCGCCGGCACTCGCCATGATCGCTCCCAGCGGCGCGGCGGAGCTGGTCTCCCGCCTCGCAACCGGCGCGTCGATCTGTATCTCTCCCGTCGAACCCTGCACGATCACCGGTATTTCCACACGGCTTCCATCGGCGCGAATGCCGATCGCGATCAGCCGCAGTTGCTCGGCATCGACGGGCCGCTCGATGATCGCGAGCCCGCGCGCATCGAACCGGATCCAGTCGGGGAGCGGTTTGCCGTCGCGGGTACGCAGCTGATATTCGACGATCGGCAGTGTATCGCCCGCCCCCTCGTCGCGCAGCTCGAGATAGATCACATTGCCGCGGACGATCGATTCGACGACAAGCTGCCGATCCGCGCCGCCGACAGTGCGCGCCGAGAAGCCCTCGATCGCCTGCACCGCTGACGGATCGAAACGGTTCTCGAACAGGCGATCAACGTCGGACCGCAGCACGGTGAAGCGGTCGAGCGCGCGGACCACGGCATTGACGGGATGCGTGACCGACAGCGTGTCGGTGCCGTCCAGCCGGTCGATTCCGTTGACCGCGGTCAGCACGGGAATGTTCGTATCGAGCCCCGGCGTTCCGTTCAGCGGTCGCACCCCGTTGACCGCATCGAGAATGACGAGCCGCGTACCGAAATCCGGCCGGTCGGCGGGCTGTGCCGCGTCGATGCGAGCGACATCGGGACCGAAGGGATCGCGGTAGGCGAGCAGCGCGTTCATGTCGACGTCGGTTACCGGCAGGATCGTCACAGGGATCGTCACCGACACCGTGCCGCCGTTGCCGTCGCTGACCAGTACCGTGAAGCTGTCCGAACCCACGAACCCGAGCGCGGGCGTATAGGTATAGCTGCCGTCCGCATTCAATGTGACCGTGCCGTTGGCCGGCGGCGTCGTCACCGTGAAGGTCAGTGGATCGCCGTCGACGTCCGATGCCACGACCTGTCCGCTGACCGGCGTGTCCTTGTCGGTGGTCGAGGGCTCTGCCGATGCCATCGGCGCGTCGTTCACCGGCCTGACAACCACCGGAATGATGACCGGCACCGTACCGCCATTGCCGTCGCTGACCAGCACGGTAAAGCTGTCGTTGCCGTTGAAATCGGGGTTCGGCGTATAGGTGTAGCTGCCGTCGGCGTTGACCGTAACGGCGCCGTTCGCGGGCGGCACGGCGATGGCGTAGGTCAGCGGGTCGGCCTCGACGTCCGACGCCGTGACCTGGCCGGCAACCGGCGTATCTTCATCGGTCGAGGCTGGCGGCGCCGATGCCACGGGCGCGTCGTTCACCGGCAGAACCCGAACCGGGATCGTCACCAGCACCGAGCGGCCGTTGCCGTCGCTGACCAGCACGACGAAGCTGTCGTCTCCGTTGAAGTCCGGGTCGGGAACATAATTGTAGCTGCCGTCGGGGTTGATCGTCAGCGTGCCGTGCGCGGGCGCTTCGGTAAGCGCATAAGTCAGCGTGTCGCCATCGACATCGGTCGATGCGACCTGCCCGACTGCCGGGACATCCTCGTTCGTCACGATGGGCGGCGCACTTGCCTGGGGTGCGTCGTTGACCGGCGTTACGGTGCCCGACACGGTCGCGGTATCCGAGAAGTTTCCGTCCGACACGGTATAGGTGAACTGCGGCGAACCATTATAGTCGGCGTTGGGCGCGAAAGTCAGAGTACCGTCGGGGTTGAGCGTAACCCGGCCGCCGATCACCGCGACGCTCTGGTTCACCGCGATCGCCGTTCCGTCGATCGCGGTGACGGTCAGCGCCGGACCGTCGACATCGACATCGTTGGCGCGCACGTCGAAGGTGACGGGCGTATCCTCGTCGGTCACGAAATTGTCGTTCGCCGCGACGGGCGCGTCATTGACCGGCGTCACCGTCAGCGTCACCACGGCGTCGGCGGTACCGCCATTGCCATCGTCGACCCGGTAGACGAAGCTGTCGGTTCCGTTGAAATCGGCGTCGGGGACATAAGTGTAGCGGCCATCGGGGAAGAGCGTCAGCGTGCCGTGCGCTGGTGCGCTCACCACGCTGTAGCTCAGCGGATCGCCGTCGGGGGCCGTGTCATGATCGTTCGCCGCGACCGAACCCGCGAGCGTCGTGTCCTCGGCGGTCGAAGCGCTGTCGTCGACAGCGACCGGCGGGAGGTTGACGACCGAAAGAGTGAAGCTGGCCGACGCCGTCAGCCCACCGGAATCGGTGGCCGTCACCACGATGGAATAGGGACCCGTCCGGCTGGCGTCGCTGGTCAGCGTCCCCAGTATCTCGCCGGTTGCCGGATCGATCGACAGACCCGGCGGAAGGCCGGTCGCGCTGAAGCGCAGCGTGTCGCCACTGTCGACATCGCTGAATGCAGTCGCGGTATCGATCCGGATCGCTTCGCCGTCACCGGCCGTCCGCGCCGGCAGCGTGCCGGCGACGGGCGCGTCATTCGCGCCGGTAACGGTAATGGTCACCGTCGCGGTGCTGGTGCCGCCTTGTCCGTCGCTGATCGTATAGGTCACCGAGGTCGTGCGCGTCTGCCCCGCGCCCAGATCGTCGAATGCCCCGCCCGGATCGAAACCATAGCTGCCATCCGCCGCGATCGTGAAGTTGCCGCCGGCGGAGCCCGCCACCGCCGCCCCGACATTCGCGGCGAGGCCATTGACCGCGCTGACGGTCAGGGGGTCGCTATCGGGGTCGCTGTCCTGCCCCGGAGTGCCGGGCGTCACATCGCCGCTGCCCTGGTCGTTCTGGCCGATCGTCAGGATATCGTCGACCGCGGTCGGTGCCGGATTGGCCACAGTCCAGACAAAGGCCTGCTGCGTCGATGCGCCGCCGTTGTCGGTCGCAGTGACGATGACGTTATAGGGCCCGCCGACACTCGCGGACCGGTCGAGCGTGCCCGAGATCACGCCGGTTGCCGGATCGATCGACAGCCCCGGCGGCAGGCCGGTCGCGGCAAAGCCCAGCGTGCCGTCGACATCGGCGAAATTGCCCGAGACATCGAGCGTGACCGGGTCGGCATCGCTCCCCGCACGATCGGCGATCGGGGTCGAAGTCGGCGCGTCGTTGACCGGCGTCACGGCGACGGTCGCGACCGCGGCGGCCGATGTTGCGCCCTGCGCATCGGTGACGGTGAAGGTCAGGCTCCGGTCGCCGGCGGTCGGATCGTCGCTGCGATTTTCATATTGCAGCGCGCGGATCAGCGCGGTGAGGGCGTCGCGCGCCATCGGGGCGCCGGGCCCGGCCGCATTTTCGATATGCAGCGCACCCGCGCCGTCATAGCTGTAGCGGAAACTTGTCGTGCCGAAATCGATCGTGCCCGACGACGGTGTGCCCGCCACGAAATCGATCCGGCCGTTAAGGTGAATGACCTCCTGCCCCGCATCGACGAAGCCCGCGAGCGCGATGTCGAGGCCGACGATCCCGTCCTCGACATCGAATGCGGCGCCATCGGCAGCGACAATCAGCACCGGTGCGTCGCCTTCGGCAAAACCTGTGGCATTGTCGACGCCCGCGTCCGCGCCATTCAGATCGATCGTGGGCGGGTCGTTGACCGGCGTCACATCGATCGTGATGACCGCCTGCGCCGTCCCGCCATTGCCGTCGGAAATCGTATAGGTGATCGTGACCGGCCCGTTGAAATCGGCGACGGGCGTGAAGGTCAGACTGCCATCGGCGTTCATCGACAGCAGACCGTCCGGCAGGCTGACGGGCGAACCGGGCGCGATCGGCTGGCCGCCGGCAACGGTGATCACGCTCAGCGAATCGCCGTCGGGATCGACATCGGCGCCCGCGCCGCCGCCGACCGTTCCGGCCCCGGTGATCGGGTTGAAAGTCACGCTCCCGTCCTCGGCCACCGTAACCAGATCGTTCGCGGCGACCGGCGGCGGATTGGTGACGGTGAAATCGAAATTCTGTACGACTTCGGCACCGAACGGATCGCGTGCGACGACGGTGACGGAATAGACCCCGCCGACGCCGCCCTGGCTCGCGTTCGAGGAGATCGTGCCGCTGATCACGCCAGCCTCTGCGTCGTAGACCAGCCCCGGCGGCAATCCGGTGACGACATAATCGAGATCGTCGCCGTCGATGTCGCCGAAATAGGCGGAGATGTCGAAGCTGACGCTCGCGCTGTCGGGGCGCGACTGGTCGGGTATCGGGTCCGTCGCGACCGGCGTGTCGTTGACCGGGGCGACGTTGATGCTGACAACCGCATCGTCGAACCCGCCATTGCCGTCGCCGATGCTGTAAGTGAACGTCGTCGCGCCGTTGAAATCGGTCCGGGGCGTGAAGCGGAGCATCGCCACTCCGCCGACATCGACAAGCGTGACCGTACCGTCGGTGACGGTCACCGGAACGCCGGGCACGAGCGTGACATTGTTGACGCGGATCACCGCGACCGGATCGCCGTCGGCATCAGTGTCGTTGGCGAGGACCGCGATATCGACGGGCGTATCTTCGTTCGCCACCGCAGTATCGGCATTCGCCACCGGCGCGATGTTGATCGCGGTCAGGGTGAAGGTGACGCTGGTTGTACCGCCGTTGCCGTCGCTCGCGATCACCTCGACGCTATAGTCGGCGCGGCCGGTCGGTCCCGACGCACCCGATGCGATCGTCCCCGAAATCACGCCGGTTACGGGATCGTAAGTCAATCCGGCGGGCAATCCGGTGATATTGTAGCTCAGCGTGTCGCCGTCGACGTCGGAGAAATAGCCCGAGACATTGATCGAGACCGACGCGCCGTCGTTGCGTTCGGTATCGGGGATCGCCGTGCCCACCGGCGCGTCGTTGATGCTCCCGACGCTGACGTTGACCACGCCAGTGCTGAAGCCGCCCTGCCCGTCGGTGACGCGATAGATGATCGTGTCGACGCCGTTATAGTCGGGATTGGGCACATAATGCAGCGTGCCGTCAGGATTGATCGTGACCGTGCCATTGGCTGCCTGCGGGACAAAGCCGGGATCGATCGTCAGCAAGTCGCCATCGGGATCGGTATCGTTCGCCAGCACGTCGATATCGACCATGCCGTCTTCGTCGGTCGACGCATTGTCGTCCACCGCTGTGGGCGCGGGGTTGGAAACATCGAACCGGAAGCTCTGCTGCGTCGTCGTGCGGCCGTCACTGACCTCGACCACGACGGTATAGGGGCCACCGACCGAGGCATTGGCGGCAATCGTGCCGGTGATGATGCCAGAGGCATTCATGCTCAACCCGGGCGGCAAGCTGTTCCCTACCACGGAGAATGTCAGCGGATCGCCTTCGGCATCGCTGAAAAAGCCCGAGACATCGATCGGGTTGGCGCTGATCGACTGGCCGTCGGCGCCCGAATAGTCGGGGATGGTCGCAGCGACGGGCGCGTCGTTCGTGCCGTCCACCGTGACGGTGATGAAACCCGTGTCGAAACCGCCGTCGGTGTCGTCGAGCAGATAGGTGATCACCGTCGTGCGCGATTCACCGACCTGCAAATCGTCGAATGCGGTTCCGGGATCAAACGTATAGCTCCCGTCGGCGTTGACGACGAAGGTGCCGCCCGCCGACCCGGTTACCGGCTGGCCGACGCCCGCCGGGTCGCCGTTGATCGCCGACACGATTTTCCCGTCGTTGTCGGGATCGACATCGTTCGCGAGCACATTGATGCCGCTCGTCAGCCCCGCATCCTCGAATAGTCGCAGCGTATCGGCAAAGGCATGCGGCGGCAGGTTCTGGATGTTCCACGTCAGCGTCGTCGAAACCGTGCCGCCATTGCCGTCGTCGGCGGTGATCGTCATGACATAGGGCGTGTTCATCGACGCATCGTTGGTCAGCGTGCCGGTAATCCTGCCGGTTGCCGGATCGAAGCTCAGTCCCGGCGGCAGGGGGCCGGTGAACGAGAAGCTCAGGTCGGTGCCAGCATCGACATCGTCAAAATAGCTGCCGACGTCGAAATCGATGGCCGCATCGTCGGTGGTCAGGATCGCCGGAATCGGGGTCGCGGTGGGTGCGTCGTTCACCGCGGTGACGGTGACCGTCACGGTCGCACTCGACATCCCGCCATTGCCGTCGTCGATCGTATAATGGATCGTGTCGGTGCCGTTGAAATCGGCGTTGGGCGTGTAGGACAATGTTCCGTCGGCGTTGATGACGACCACCCCGTTGCCCGCCGAGGCGGTAGCAATCACGAGCGGATCGCCGTCGGGATCGACATCGGCTCCCGCCGCACCGCTCGTCGTGCCCGCGCCGGTGACCGGGTTGAAGGTGAGGCTGCCATCCTCCGCGACGGTTGCCGTGTCATTGTTCGCCGTCGGCGCGGGGTTGGTCGTGGTCAGCGCGAAGCTGCGCGTTTGCGAAAGCCCGGTCGCCCCCGCGCGATCATAGGCGGTAACGGTGATGGCATAGACTCCGTCACCCGCCGGCCCACCCTGGCTTGCGTTCGGGTCGATCGTTCCGGAAATGATACCCGTCGCCGGATTGTAACTCAGCCCGAGCGGCAGGCCCGTGATGACATAATTCAGCGCATCGCCATCGGGGTCGCTGAAAAAATCGCCCATGTCGTAAGTGAAGGTCTGACCGTCGGCACGGACACGATCGGGAATTGCGGGCACGGCGTCCGGCGTATCGTTTATCGGATTGACGGTAACCGTAACCACCGCCGTGTTGATGCCGCTGTTGCCATCGTCGATCGTGTAGGTGAAGGATTCGGTGCCATTATAGTCGGCGTCGGGGGTGAAACGCAGAACCCGCACGCCGCCGACGTCGACGAGTTGCACGCTGCCGTTCGCCGTATCGACCGCGGGCCCGCCGACGGTCAGCACCTGATTGTTCACGCGCACGATGAAATTCGCGTCGCCGTCGGGATCGCTGTCGTTCGCCAGAACCGCGATGTCTACCGGCGTATCCTCGTCGGTGGTCGCGCTGTCGTCGTTGGCGGTGGGCGCGATGTTCACGACCGTGTTACGATAGGTGATCGACGACTGGCCGCCCTTGCCGTCGTCGGCGGTGACGGTGATCGTATAAACGGTCGTCCCCGTGGGCCCCGAAGCACCCGGTGCGATCGTCCCCGATATCACTCCGGTCGCAGGGTCGATCGTCAGCCCCGGCGGCAATCCCGTCGCCGTATAGGTCAGCGTATCGCCGTCGACGTCGTTGAAGAAGGTCGCCGTGTTGAACGAGACGCTGTCGCCGTCGTTGCGTAGCCGATCGGGGATCGGCGTCGTTGCCGGAGCATCGTTGACCGGTATCACGGTCACGCTGACCGTCGCCTGCGCGGTCCCCCCGTTGCCGTCGGAAATCGTGTAGACGATCGTATCGGTACCGTTGAAGTCGGCGTTGGGCGTGTAGGTGATCGCCCCGCCGGCACCGATCGTGACGCTGCCGTTCCCCGCGCTTGCCGCGATGATCGTCAGCGGATCGCCGTCGGGATCGCTATCGGGCGTCCCACCGCTCGCGCTGCCGTCGAGCAGGTTGAGCGTAACGGCAGTATCTTCGTCCGTTGTGACCGCATCGTTCACCGCGACGGGTGCCGGATTGGTGACCGTGAAGGTGAAGCTGTCGCTGACCGTCCCGCCCTTGCCGTCGCTCGCGGTCACCGTGACGGTGTAGACGCCGCCCGTTCCGCCCTGACTGGCCGCACGGTCGATCATGCCGCTGATCAGGCCGTTCGCGTCCATCGTCAGCCCCGCGGGGAGCCCCGACGCACTGAAGGTCAACAAATCGCCGTCGGCCGTATCGGCGAAATAGGTGGAGGTATCGAAACTGGCGCTGGCGCCATCGGGTTGCGTGCGGTCGGGGATCGGGCTCGTCACGACCGGCGCGTCGTTGACGGGAGTCACGGTGACGGTGACATATTGCTCGACCGTCCCGCCGTTGCCGTCGTCGACGATGAACGAGAAGATGTCGGTGCCGTTGAAGTCGGGCGCCGGTGTATAGCTGTAGCTGCCATCCGAATTGATCGTGACCGTGCCATGCGCCGCGGGGGTCGTGCCGGCACGATAGGTTGCGATATCGCCGTCGGCGTCGGTGTAGCCCGGCAGCATCCCGGTCAGCACATCGTCCTCGGCAATCGTTTCGGCCAGATCGGTGGAAACGGGAGGGTCGTTGACGTTGGCGACGGTGAAACTGATGCTGTTCGGACTCTGGTCGGTATCGACCCCGCCGTTCGCGGTGCCGCCGTCGTCGCGGACCTGGAAGGTGAAGCTGCCGAGCCCGCTGCCGTTCGCATTGGCGGCGGGCGTCCAGACCAGTTGGCCCGCTGCGATCTGCCCCGCGGTGACGAAATCGTTCGCGGCCACGGCCGCGCCATTGAGCGTCAGCGTGCCGTTGGCGGGGAGGGTCGCGATCACGACCCCGGCAAAACCATTCCCCTCCGCCACATCGCTGAAGCCGAAATTGCCCGCAGTGAAGACATAGGGCGTATCTTCGGTCGCGCTCAGCACCGCATCGGTGCCCGCGGGCGCATCGTTGACCGGGACGATCGTGACCGTCGCGCGCGCTGGCGCCGAAGCGAGCACGCCGTCGCTGACGATGACGTCGATCGTGCGCGGTGCCGCCGCCGGATTGTCCGACGTCGAGGCGTAGCGCACGGCATCGAGCGCCGCCTTGTACGCCGCGGGAGATGCGGCGCCTGAAAGCGTCAGGATGAAGCTCGCCGCGTCATAGCTGGCGGTGATCCCGGGCGGCAGGCTGCCCGCGATCGACAGGATATCGCCGACCGATCCGTTGGCGATGACCACCGTCGCCCCGGTCAGCGTGGCGCTGTCGATATCGGCGACCGCTCCGTCGGCGGCGATGATCGCAACGCCCGGGCCGTTTTCGGTATAGGACGTCGCAAAGCCCGTCCCGCCCGCGCTGCCGTCGAGATCGAGCGTCGGCGCATCGTTCACGGCGGTCACGTTGACCGTCACCGTCGCGGTCTCGGTCACCCCGCCCGCAGTGACGGTGTAGGTGAAGCTGGTGGTGCCGTTGAAATCGGGCGCAGGCGTAAAGACGATCGCGCCGTTCGCGGCAAAGGTCACGCTGCCCTGCCCCGCCGGCGGCTGGGTCACGCCGGTGACCGTGCGTCCCGCATCCTCGAAACTGTCGGCCGACGCGCCGTTCGATCCGGTCAGCACGTTGAAACCGATCGGCGTATCTTCGGACGTCGTCACCGTATCGGCGACGATGTCGGCAATCGGGTTGATCGTCAGCGCGATGACGTCGGTGTCGCTTGCCCCGTCGGGCGCGCGGCTGGTCGTCATGCTGATCTCGGCCGGACCATTATAGTCGGCATCGGGTTGGAAACGCAGCCCGTCGAGCGCGGCGTTGATCGCGGCGGTCGATCCGCTGAAGGTCATCGTCGCATCGGACGTGCCGTCGCCGCCCGTGAAGGTCAGCCCCGCGACGGTCGACAGCGACAACAGACCCTGCGTCCCGGTCAGCGTGACCGTCAGGATGCCATCGTCGGGATCGGTCACGGCGACGATCTGTCCGTTGGCCGCGCTGAACAGGATCGCCGTATCTTCGGCGCCGGTTGCCGATGCCGGCACGATGTTGACCACCGGATCGGCTACGGGCGTGACGGTGCCGCTGACATCGGCCGTCGCCGTCGCACCATTTTCGTCGCGCACGGTATAGCTGAACGTAGTCGGACCGTTGAAATTCGCCGCCGGCGTAAAGACGAGACGCCCGGCGCCGTCGAGCGTGACCGTGCCGCCGGTGACCGCAACCCCGGGGCCGCCCGCGGTGATCGCCGACCCGTTGACCGCAGTGACGGTCAACACCGCGCCGGCGTCGACGTCGCTGTCGTTGGCGCGCACGTCGATCGTCGCGGGCGTGTCTTCCGCAACGCTGAAGCTATCGTCGACCGCCTCCGGCGCGTCGTTCACCGCGGCGACGTTGAAGCCGATCATGTTCGGGCTCTGGTCGGTATCGACCCCGCCGTTCGCGGTGCCGCCGTCGTCGCGGACCTGGAAGGTAAAGCTGCCAAGCCCGCTGCCGTTCGCGTTGGCGGCGGGCGTCCAGACCAGCTGGCCCGCCGCAATCTGCGCCGCAGTGACAAAGCTGTTCGCGGCGACCGCGGCGCCGTTCAGCGTCAGCGTGCCGTTCGCGGGCAGCGTCGTGATCACCACGCCGGCGAAGCCGTTCCCGTCGGCCGCGTCGCTGAACCCGAAATTGCCCGCCGTGAAGACGTAGGGCGTGTCCTCGGTCGCGCCCAGCACCGCATCGGCGCCCGCGGGTGCATCGTTCACCGGCGTGACGGTGAAGCTGATCGTGTTGGGGCTCTGGTCGGTATCGACCCCGCCATTCGCCGTCCCGCCATTGTCGCGGACCTGGAAGGTCAAGCTGCCGAGACCGCTGCCGTTCGCATTGGCGGCGGGGGTGAAGCTCAGCTGCCCCGCCGCGAGCTGCGCCGCGGTGACGAAGGTGCCCGGCGCGACCGCCGCGCCGTTCAGCAACATCGTACCGTTCGCGGGCAGCGTCGTGATCACCACGCCGGTAAAGGCGTTGCCGTCGAGCGCGTCGGAGAAGCCGAAATTGCCCGCCGTGAAGATATGGGTCGAATCCTCGGTCAGCGTCAGCACCGCGTCGGTTCCGCTCGGCGCATGGTTGATCGCGCCGACGACGCCGAAGACGGTCGCGGTCGACGTCAGCGCGCCGTCGGATATCGTGTAGGCAAAGGACGGCGCACCGCTGAAGCCGGTCGTCGGCGTGAAGGTGAGCGTACCATCGGCGTTGAGCCGGACGCTCCCGCCCGTGACCGCGACGCTGCCTCCCGCCGCTATCGCGGTGCCGTTGACCTGCGTGACGGTCAGCGCCGGCGAATCGATATCGCTGTCGTTGCCGAGCACGTTGAAGGTCACCGCGGCGTTTTCGGTGGTCGCGAAACTGTCGTCGGCCGCGACCGGTGCATCGTTGACCGCCGTGATCGAGATCAGCGTCGTCGCCGACGCCTCTTCGCTGCCCGCATCGCCCGACGTCCCGGGATCGATGCCGCTGTTGCCCTGGTCGTTGACCGTCGTCGTCAGCGTCACCGTGCCATTGGCATTCGCGGCGGGCGTATAGGACAGCGCAGATCCGGCAATCGCCGCGTTGATCGCCGAAATCGAGCCCGTGAGCGTTACCGTTCCCGTGCCGCTTCCGCTGACCCCGATACCCGCAACCGACGTCCAGACGAGGACGCCTGCAGGCACGCTGAGCGTCACCTGCACCGCGCCGCTGCCCGCATCGATGTCGCCGAATGTGATCCCGGTCAGGGTCACCGACGTGTCTTCGCTCGTCGCGACATTCGCCGGGACGGTCAGCGTCGGCGCATCGTTGACGGCGTTGACCGTGACGGTGACGCTCGCAGTCTCGGTAACGCCGCCCGAGGTGACGGTGTAACTGAAGGTCGAGGTGCCGTTGAAATTGGCAGCAGGCGTGAAGATCAGCTGGTTCGACGCGTTCAGCGTGACCGTGCCGTTCGGAACATTGACCGTTCCGCCCGATGCGATGGCGACCCCTGCGATCGCAGTGATCTGCGCGCCGGCATTTTCGAAACTGTCGTTCGCGAGCGGCGAAATCGTCACCGCCGTGTCTTCGTTCGTGCCGACACTGTCGGCGGCGATGTCGGCGACCGCGGTGATGGTAATCGTCGTCGTGTCGCTGTCGCTGCTCGCCCCGCCCACGCCGGTGTTGCCGTTGTCGTTCGACACCATGGTCAACTGGACCGTACCGTTGAAGTCGCCGACCGCCTGCCGGAAGACCGGCTGCGTCGCGGCGTTGGCGAGATAGGCGTTGATATCGGCGAGCGTGCCGCTGAGCACGACGGCGTTCGTTCCCGAACCCGCGACCGAAACCCCGCCGCCCGAGCCCGCACTGATCGTTCCCGTACCGACGGGAACCGACAGGGTGACCGAAATCGCGCCGCTTCCCGCATCGGGGTCGCTCACCGACAGCCCCGCCAGCGTCAACGCGCCGTCTTCGGCAACGACATAGTTGCGGCTGGTGTTGACGATCGGATCGTTGGCCACGGCGACGCTGACCGTCGTCGTGGCGATCGCCGAGGCGAGGCCCGAGGCATCGGTGACAATGCCGTTGATCGTGCGCGGGGTCGTCGCGGGCGTGTCGGACGTGGTCGCGTACCGGATCTGGCCGATCGCGGTCGCATAGTCGGCGGACGACGCGACCCCGGTCAGCGTCAGCGTATAGGTCGCCGGATTGTAGCTCGCGGTGATGCCCGCCGGCAGCGCGCCCGCGACCGACAGGATATCGCCCGCCGACCCGTTCGCGATCACGAAAGTCGCCGACTGCATGGTCGCGCTGTCGATATCGGTCACGCTGGCGGTTGACGCCGCGATCGCGACCGGCGCGCCATCCTCGACATAGCTGGTCGAATAATTGTTGCCTGCGGTCGCGCCGTCGAGGTCGAGCACCGGCGGATCGTTGACCGGCGCGACAGTGAAGCTGATCGTGTTCGGCGACTGGTCGGTGTCCTGCCCGCCGTTCGCGGTCCCGCCATTGTCGCGGACCTGAAAGGTGAAGCTGCCGAGCCCGGCACCGTTCGCGTTCGCCGCCGCCTGCCAGGTCAATTGGCCCGCGGCGAGTTGCGCGGCAGTCACAAAGGTCCCCGCCGTCACGGCCGTGCCATTGAGCAGCATCGTCCCGTTCGCGGGCAAGGCGGTGATCACCACCCCCGCGAATACATTATTGTCGATCGCGTCGCTGAACCCGAAATTGGCGGCGGTGAAGACGTAGGACGTATCCTCGGTCGCCGTCAGAACGGCATCGGTGCCCGACGGCGCGTCGTTGACCGCCGTGACGGTAAAGCTGATCGTGTTCGGGCTCTGGTCGGTGTCCTGCCCGCCGTTCGCCGCTCCGCCATTGTCGCGGACCTGAAAGGTGAAGCTGCCGAGACCGGCACCGTTCGCGTTCGCCGCCGCTTGCCAGGTGAGCTGGCCAGCGGCGAGCTGTGCGGCAGTTACAAAGGTTCCGGCAGCAACGGGCGCACCGTTCAAAAGCATGGTCCCGTTCGCCGGCAGCGTCGTGATCACCACCCCCGCAAAGGCGTTGCCGTCGATCGCGTCGCTGAACCCGAAATTGGCAGCGGTGAAGGTGTAGGGCGCATCCTCGATCGCCGTCAGCACCGCGTCGGTGCCCGACGGCGCGTCGTTGACCGGAGTGACGCTGAAACTGATCGTGTTCGGGCTCTGGTCGGTATTCTGCCCGCCGTTCGCGGTCCCGCCATTGTCGCGGACCTGAAAGGTGAAGCTGCCGAGCCCGGCACCGCTCGCATTCGCCGCGCCCTGCCAGGTCAGTTGCCCCGCCGCGATCTGCGCCGCGGTGACGAAGGTCCCCGCCGTCACCGCGGTACCATTCAGCAGCATCGTCCCGTTCGCGGGCAAGGTCGTGATCACCACCCCCGCAAAGGCGTTGCCATCGATCGCGTCGCTGAAACCGAAGTTGGCGGCGGTGAAGGCGAAAGGCGTATCTTCGGTCGCGGTCAGGACCGCATCGGTGCCCGACGGCGCGTCGTTGACCTGGGTGACGTTGAAGCTGATCGTATTCGGACTCTGGTCGGTATCGATACCGCCGTTCGCCGTTCCGCCGTTGTCGCGGACCTGAAAGGTAAAGCTGCCGAGACCACTGCCGTTGGCGTTCGCCGCCGCCTGCCAGGTCAATTGCCCCGCCGCGATCTGCGCCGCCGTGACGAAGGTCCCGGCGGTCACCGGAGCGCCGTTCAGCAGCATCGTGCCGTTCGCAGGCAAGGTCGTGATCACCACCCCCGCGAAGCCATTGCCCTCGACCGGATCGCCGAAGCCGAAATTGGCGGTGGCCAGCGTATAGGGCGTATCCTCGACCGCCGTCAGAACGGCATCGGTGCCCGACGGCGCATCGTTGACCGGAGTGACGGTAAAGCTGATCGTATTGGGGCTCTGGTCGGTATCCTGCCCGCCGTTCGCCGTTCCGCCATTGTCGCGGACCTGAAAGGTGAAACTGCCGAGCCCGGGACCGTTGGCATTCGCCGCGCCCTGCCACGTCAGTTGCCCTGCGGCGATCTGCGCGGCGGTGACGAAGGTCCCCGCGGTCACCGCGGCGCCGTTCAGCAGCATCGTTCCGTTCGCCGGAACGGTAGTGATGACCACGCCGGCAAAGGCGTTGCCGTCGATCGCGTCCGAAAAGCCGAAATTGGCGGCGGTGAAGGCGTAGGGAGTGTCCTCGGTCGCCGCGAGGGTCGCGTCGGCACCGGCCGGCGCGTCGTTCACCGCGTTGACCGTGACGGTGATATTGGCGGTTTCGGTGACGCCGCCCGAGGTGACGGTGTAACTGAAGGTCGAGGTGCCGTTGAAATTGGCGGCAGGGGTAAAGACAAGCTGGTTCGACGCGTTGAGCGCGACCGATCCGTTGGGCACCGCGACCGACCCGCCCGGCGCGATGGCAAGCCCCGCGACCGCGGTGATCTGCGCGCCGGAATTTTCGAAACTGTCGTTCGCAAGCGGCGAGATCAGCAGGACCGTGTCTTCGTTGACGCTCGGCGTGTCCGCCGCGATGTCGGCGACGGCAGTGATCGTGATCGTGCGCGTATCGGTGTCGGTCAGCGTGCCGCCGCTGCCGCTGTTGCCGCCGTCGCTGGTCACCATCGTCAGCGTGACGCTGCCGTTGAAATCGGCGACCTGCGTATAGGTCGGGCGCGATGCGCCGGCCAGATAGGCGTTGATATTGGCCAGCGTCCCGGTCAGCACGATGCTGTTCGTACCCGACCCCGTGACTCCGACCCCGCTCGCCCCGGTCGCATTGAGTGTGCCGGCGCCCGCCGGGATCGACAGGGTGACGGTCATGCTGCCGCTATTGGCATCGGCGTCGGCGATCGACAGGCCGGTCAGCGCCAGCGCGCCGCTGTCCTCGGCCACCGTATAACCCGCCGCCGGCATGCCATTGACCGGGGCATCGTTGACCGGCGCAACACTGATCGTCGTGACCGCGGTGTTGGAGTTCGTCGTCCCGTCGTTGACCGTGACGTTGATCACACGCGACGTGGTGCCGGGATTGTCCGATGTCGATTCGAAGAAGACCGATTCGATCGTGTCGGCATAGACCGCCTTCGTCGCCGGACCCGTCAGCTGGATGGTGATCGCGCTGCCGGTGTCGGTGACCGTATAGCTCAGCCCGTTGATCGTCCCCGTCGATCCATTGGCCAGAATCGTCCCTGCGACGCCGCCGATCCGGAAACGGTCGCCCGCCTGTTCGTTGGTCAGCACGATCGTCGCCGACTGCATGTTCGTGCTGTCGCCGTCGGTAATCGACGCATCGGTATCGGCGATCGAAACCGGCGTGCCGTTTTCGGTATAGCTCGCCGTCCAGTCGCGTCCGCTGGTGGTGTCGGTCAGCGTATTGACGCGCACATTGTCGATCGCGAAATCCGCGCCGCCGCCGTTGCTGTTGAAGCGATAGGTCAGCGCGGCGGTGTTGGGGATACCGGTCGGCAGGTTGATCGTGATGTCGCTGAAACCCGTTGTCGAACTGCTCTGATTGCCGGCCAGCGTGGTGTGGGGGCCCGTGGCCCCGTTGAGATAGGTAACGGTTCCGGTCAAGCCTCCGGTAGTGCCGCCTGTCGTGATCCGGGCATAGGTAACGCCGCCCACCATGACGTCGAGCGTCGCGCCCGGTCCGGCGCCGTTGACGAGGTTGCTGGAATTGTTCCAGGCCATCGACGTAATGATCTGCGTGCCGCCGCCCGGCGCCGCGCCGGGCCCGGCGAAACCCGTCACCGTCTGCGACGCGTCGCGGTTGCCGGTCGCATCGACGAACCAGCGGACAGACTGGTTGGCGTAGGTCGAGTTGGTGTCGCTGCGCGTCCAGCCACCGCCGGTCGCGAAGGGATCGGTCGCAAAGTCGGGATTGGTCACGACATTCGTCAGCGCCGGCGTCGAATTGAGATCGAGAACCGGTATGTCGTTGACGGTGATCGTCGCGGTCGCAGTGTCGTTCCCGCCGCTGGCGTCGGCGATGGTGTAGGTGAAGGCCTGCGTCCCGAACGAGCCCGCATTCGGGACGAAGGTGAAGGCTCCGGTGGTTGCGTTGGTAATCGTGAGCACGCCGTTCGACAGCGTGACCGGCGTTCCCGCCGTGACGGCCACGCCATTGACCTGCGTGATCGTGATCGCGTCGCCGCTCGGGTCGGCATCGACCCCGGCACCGTTGTTGGCAAGCAGATTGCCGGTCAGCGTCGAACCGCGATTGATCGTGAAATTGTCGTTTTGCGCAACGGGCGAGCGGTTGACCGTCGTGCTGATTTCGAAACCGTCGCCCGAGCTCCCCGAGACGGTGAAGGTAAGCGAGGTGAAGGTGCCGTTCACCTGAACGCTGCCGGCGGCCGAACCGGTGCTGTTGGTCAGGCTAGATTCGGCGCCCGCGGTCGAAACGCCCGTCTGGCGCGCGATCGTCGTCGATCCCACCACGAGATGGCTCGGCCCCGTCAATTTGGTCAGCGTGGCGCCCGCGGTTGCCAGCGTCAGCGTGGCTGTATTGCTGAGGCCCGTACCCGCCACACCGCCCAGACGGTCGATGTTGATGATCGGGTTGGTGACCGCTTCGCTGAAGGTGATCGTGATCGTGCCGGTAATTCCGGCGGCCGCCGCATTGTTGAATACGGTAGAAACGTCCGGCGTCGTCTGCGCGCCGTTGGCGAAGGCGGCGATATTGTTCAGCGTATCGTTGGTGAGCGCGGAAAAGGCGTTCGTGCCGGTGAAGGTGATCGTCACGGTGACGCCGTCGATCGTGTTGCTCGCGCTGTTGCCGGCTATCGTCCAGGCGCCCGGCGGGTTGGTCAGCTGAAGCAGGCCCGCGTAACGTTCGGACACGAGAGCCTGCGCCTCGACCTGCCCGCTGCGCGATTCCAGATCCCAGTCGCCGCCCAGTGCAGTCGCACCGGTCAGGTCGCTCGACGCCGCGACATCGGCGCCCGACCTGGCGGCTATCGCGTCGATGAAGCTCTGCCCCATATCGTCGGTGCCGACGTCGCAGCCATAGATCAATATGTCGCCGTCTGCGGCCAATTTCGCACCGATCGCGGCCCACGCTTCGCCAAGCTCGCCGGCGACCGCGCCGGCATCGATATTGGTCGTGCCGAGCATGAAGCGATTGGCGGTGCCGTGGCTGACGATATGGATCGATTCCAGCCCCGACCGCCCGGCCAGCGCCGCCATCATCTGGTCGATGCCGTCGCGGCTCGCGTCGATCAATATGATCTCGCCCCTGCCCGACCATTCGCTCGCGAGCGCCGCATGATTTTCGACGGCGGTATCGATGAAGATGATGCTCGCCGGAGGCACGTCGGCGTCGCGCTCGCCCCCGTAGCTTTCGAGCACCGGCGCCTGCTCGAGATGCTCGCTCATCCTCGCCCAGCCGTGGGAATTGTCGGGCAAGGACCACCTTGCTTCCCCGGTGGCGGACGGTTCGTACCCATCACCGCCCCGCGGCACCCCGTGAGCCGCGCGCGCCGCGAAATCCGCCGGCGCAGCCGCCATGCTTCCGGTCCCGAGGCCGGACATGACATCATGGGGTACGGGGTTCGCGATGTCGGGTGCGGTGACGGTCGCCGCCGCCGTGGCGACCGCGGCGCCATCGAACATCATTCGCGGTTCGAGCGCGAGCAGATGGCCTTGCGGTGCAGCCCTCTTTCCCGATTTGGCCTCCCGGCCAGGTGGCTGATCGTCAAAATCCGACATAGGCCATCCCCACTTTCGGGCGAGCCTATTGTGCCATCGTTAGCAAGTCACTAAACTTCCTCAACGTTTCGTCTCAAAATCGCCCCGATCAAGAGGTTCCGACGGCTGGGCCGGGGCTGCTTCTTCTTGTGCCCGGGATGCCCTTCTGGAACCAGCGTCGATCTCGATCGGTGGAGCGCATCACCGGGATGCATCGGCAGGACGCAGGTTCAGGTCGCCCCGTCCATTACGAAAACGCTCACATTCGAAGCGGGTCGGTTATCGGGTTTTGCACCACGCCCGCTCGTGCGGCGGAGATGACGTTTCACCTGCCAATCGCACGTCAAATCCAACGTCCGCTTCCGCGTTTGACTGGCAACGACCAGAACGGTCGACATCAGGCGCAATACGGACCGCACAATGCGCAGAGAGCCCATGTTCAAACCGTCTGACAGTATTTTCCAGGTGAACTGACGGTGTTAATTGATGACCGAATCGACATTGTCCGTGATCAAGAGCTCATCATTCCTAGCGAGTTGGAATTCCGATTGCGCCCGAAGGACGCCTAATTCAAATGCCCAATAAATGTCACTACTTTTCATATTGTTAAGGATTTTACGGCGCCGGTGAAAACAAAATTGGATGAAATTGTTTATCATTATTATCATTATTATTATTTTTAATAAATTACTTACTTTGAACCGAGCAATTGAGTAGGAATAGGATCGTGCCCGCGGTACAGGTAGACCCCGACAAGGTTCACGAATTTGTGGACATGGATGGTTTCTACGACTGGCTGGCCGCGCATCATGCAACCGAGCGCGAGGTGTGGATCAAGATCCACAAGGTCAGATCGGGCCTCGCCTCGATCACCCCCGAACAGGCGATCCATGCGGCGCTGTGCTGGGGGTGGATCGACGCCATTCGCAAGTCCTTCGACGAAAAAAGCTTCCTGCAACGCTATACGCCGCGTGGACCGAAAAGCGTCTGGAGTCAGATCAACATCGACAATGTCGCGCGCCTGACCGCCGAAGGCAGGATGACCGAGCATGGCCTGAAACAGGTCGACGCGGCGAAGGCCGACGGGCGCTGGGATCGCGCGTACCGTATCAAGGGATCGGAAATCCCGGGCGACCTGCAGGCGGCGATCGACGCCGAACCGCAGGCCAGGGCGATGCTGGGCAAGCTGACGGCGCAGAACCGCTTCGCATTGATCTTCCGTCTAGGAAGCATCAGGACCGACGCCGGACGCAAAAAGAAGATTGCCGAGATCGTCGCGATGCTGAAGCGCGGCGAGACGTTTCACCCGCAAAAGGCGAAGTGACGCCGCCGCAAAACGGTTTCAGAAATTGGCCGCGGTGACGATGGCCTCTTCGACATCGCCGCCGACAGCAACCGAATCCCACCAGTTGCCAAACGCGTCGATCAGCGGGACGAGCCGCTCGCCGAAGTGATCGAGCGTTACGGCGCCTGACGGAGCGGATGCGCGGCGCATCGCCGCCGCGCATCGCTTCCCTGCGCGGGCCATTGTGGGCGCGCATCAGCTTTGATAGCCTGCATCCATGGACAGGATCGAAACCGAAGCGTCGGGCGGCTGCCAGTGCGGCGCGGTGCGGTGGCATGTCACTGCCGTGCTGAACACGTCGCACATCTGTCATTGCCGCATGTGCCAGAAGGCGGCGGGCAATTTCTTCATCGCGCTGATCGGCGCGCCCCGCGACGCGATCACATGGACGCGCGGCGAACCGGCGTGGTTCGACAGTTCGGACAAGGCGGCGCGCGGCTTCTGCCGGGGCTGCGGGACGCCGCTCGCCTATGATTATCACGAGAGCAAGCATATCAACCTGACGACCGGATCGTTCGACGATCCGTCACAGTTCCCGCCGCAGGTCCAGTTCGGCGTCGAAGGCCGGTTGCCGCTGTTCGAACATTTGCCGATCACGGCCGAAGGCACGACCGAGGAAACGATGAGCGATCTCGTCGGCGCGATCAGGGCGAGCAACCATCAGCACCCCGACCATGACACAAAGGCCTGGCCGGACTGAGGCACCTCCCGGGGCAACGGGTCCCGGTTGACTACCTACCTATTGATAGGTAGGTACGACATATGCCTTCGATCGCCACCGCCGACCAGATTCTCGATTGTGCCCAGACGCTGCTCGTGGACGGCGGCTATAACGGCTTCAGCTACGCCGACATCGCCGCCGTCGTCGGCATACGAAAGGCGAGCATCCATCATCATTTCCCGGCCAAGGCGGACCTCGTCCGGACATTGGTCGGCCGATATCGTGGCGAGGCCGTGGTCGGGCTCGCGGCGATATCGGCCACGGTCGCCGATCCTTACGACCAGCTTCGCGCCTATGTCGAATATTGGCGCGGCTGTATCGCAAAGGCGCAGCCGTCCTATTGCATCTGCGTGATGCTGGCGGGCGAGCTGCCCTCGCTGCCCGAGCCGGTCGCCGCCGAGGTCCGCGCCCATTTCCGCTCGCTCGCCGCTTGGCTGGGCGCCGCGATGGCGCGGGGCAGCGCGGAAGGCTGCGTCCGCTTGCACGACACGGTCGAAACCGAAGCGGAAGCTTTTGTCGCGACCGTTCATGGCGCGATGCTGTCCGCGCGCGCCAACGGCGATCCTGCGCTCTTTGGCACGATCACCGCGCCGCTGCTCAAACGACTGACTCCCTGAAAAGCGGCATGGCCCGTCCAGTCGCGCCCTCTTTTTTGCCATCAAGCCTACCTACTAGTAGAGAGATAAATCGATGACCGACCCGACGACCCGAATATCCTCGCCCGAAACCGATTGGCTCAAGCATTACTATTCGCTGCGATTTGCCGTCGCCGCGCTATGGGCCGCGGCGGCATTCGCCGTCGGCCGCGAACCGGCTGCAGCGGCGGCGATGCTGTTGATCGCCTATCCCGCGTGGGATGCGTTCGCCAACTATCTCGACGCGCGTCGAAGCGGCGGCCTCGCCGCCAACGCGATGCAGGCGACCAACGCCGCAATCAGCCTCGCGACGGCCGCAGCCGTCGCGCTGGCGCTCGGCCAGGATATGGCCGCGGTGCTGGCGGTCTTCGGGATTTGGGCGATCGTCGCCGGACTCTTGCAGCTCGGCGCGGCCGTCCGGCGGTGGAGACGAAGCGGTGCGCAATGGGTCATGGTCCCGAGCGGCGCGCAGTCGGCGCTCGCAGGCGGTTTCTTCCTCGCGCGGGCGTACCGCGATGGCGCCAGCGCCGTCGAAATGATCGCCGGCTATGCCGCCATCGGAGCGCTCTATTTCCTCATTTCGGCGCTCTGGCTGTTCGGAAGCGCGTGGTGGCGCGGGCGCACGCCCGCGTAACGACGCCGCGCCGCGCGGTTACTGGACGCCCGCGCGGATCAGATGATCGAACGCCGAGAGCGACGCCTTCGACCCTTCGCCCATCGCGATGACGATCTGCTTGTAGGGCACCGTCGTCACGTCACCCGCAGCGAAGATGCCCGGCTGGCTCGTCGCACCGCGTGCATCGACCTCGATCTCGCCGCGATCGCTGAGCGCCACCGCATTGCCGAGCCACTCGGTGTTCGGGATCAGGCCGATCTGGACGAAAATGCCCTCCAGCTCGACCAGATGTTCCTCGTCCTTGTTGCGGTCGCGATAGCGCAGGCCGACGACCTTTTCGCCATTGCCGAGCACTTCGGTGGTGAGCGCCGAGGTGATGATCGTGACATTGGGCAGGCTGCGCAGCTTCGTCTGCAGCACCGCGTCGGCGCGCAGCTGGCTGTCGAACTCGATCAGCGTCACATGCGACACGAGCCCGGCAAGGTCGATCGCCGCCTCGACGCCCGAATTGCCACCGCCGATCACCGCGACGCGTTTGCCCTTGAACAGCGGACCGTCGCAGTGCGGGCAGTAAGCGACGCCCTTGTTGCGATATTCGGCCTCGCCGGGGACGCCCATCTGGCGCCAGCGCGCGCCGGTCGACAGGATCACCGTCTTGCCCTTGACGCTCGCACCGCTCTTCAGCTTCACTTCGTGCAGGCCATTGGCGCCGCCCGGAATCAGCTCGGCAGCCTCCTGCACATTCATGACGTCGACGTCATAATCCTTCACATGCGCCTCGAGCTGCGCCGCGAGCTTCGGTCCCTCGGTGTGCTGGACCGAGACGAAATTCTCGATCCCCAACGTGTCGAGCACCTGCCCGCCGAAGCGTTCGGCGACGATGCCGGTGCGGATGCCCTTGCGCGCGGCGTAGATCGCCGCCGCCGCGCCGCCGGGCCCCCCGCCGACGACGAGCACGTCGAACGGCTCCTTCGCCGCGATTTTCTCGGCCGCGCGCGCGACGGCGCCGGTGTCGAGCTTCGCGACGATCTGCGCGAGGTCCATGCGGCCCTGCCCGAAGGGTTCGCCGTTCAGGAACACCGCCGGAACAGCCATCACCTGACGCCGCTCGACCTCATCCTGAAACAGCGCGCCGTCGATCGCCGTGTGGCGGATGTTCGGATTGAGCGCGGCCATGATGTTCAGCGCCTGCACGACATCGGGGCAATTCTGGCACGAGAGCGAGAAGAAAGTTTCGAAAGTAAAATCGCCTTCGAGCGCCCGTACCGCGTCGAGCAGTTCGGCCTCTTCCTTCGGCGGATGGCCGCCGACGTGCAGCAGCGCGAGGATCAGCGAGGTGAATTCATGCCCCATCGGCAGGCCCGCGAACACCGCTTCGGCGCGGCCCTCATCGCCGCGGATCGCGAAGGAGGGCCTCCGCGCATCGCCGCCGTCGAAACGCGCGGTGACGAGGTCCGACTGCGCCGCGACCTCTTCGACAAGGCTGCGCATCTCGGCCGACTTGGGCGAGGCGTCGAGGCTCGCGACCAGCTCGATCGGGCGGCGGAGATTGCCGAGATAGGTCTTGAGCTGGGCGGTCGTGTTGGCGTCGAGCATCGGCATGGGGAGAGCCTTTCGGACAGGAGCAAGGGTTCACCGCAAGGAACGGCGTCAAAATATCTTGTCTTTATAAGAGCCAAGACCGGGCGGGCGGCCGCCCGCCCGGTCCTCGCAAATCGGCTTAGATCTTGCCGACGAGTTCGATCGAGGGAGCGAGCGTTTCGGCGCCCTCTTCCCACTTCGCCGGGCAGACCTGGCCGGGGTTGGCACGGACATAGACCGCGGCCTTGATCTTGCGGACGAGTTCCTCGGCGTTGCGGCCGACGCCTTCGCTGGTGATTTCCATCACCTGGATCACGCCGTCGGGATCGACGACGAAGGTCGCGCGGTCGGCGAGGCCCGAATCTTCAC
>Ga0209676_1000134_pt1 | contig 183222 bp, 162 predicted proteins | sample AraplaCvi_mLB_r2_FD_184282 | JGI IMG/M metagenome (GOLD analysis project Ga0209676, IMG submission 184282) | Arabidopsis root microbial communities from North Carolina, USA - plate scrape MF_Cvi_mLB_r2 (SPAdes) (version 2) | ecosystem: Host-associated > Plants > Roots > Endosphere | place... | reverse complement strand
AAGGGCGGCGTCGGCATCGAGCTGAACATGGACATGGTCCCGCAGCGCGAGACCGGCATGTCGGCCTACGAGATGATGCTGTCGGAAAGCCAGGAGCGCATGCTGGCGGTCCTGAAGCCGGGCCGCGAGCAGGACGGCCACGCCATCTTCGAGAAGTGGGGCCTGGACGCCGCCGTCATCGGCTACACCACCGACACGGGCCGCCTGGTGCTGAAACACCACGGCGAGACGGTCTGCGACGTGCCTCTGGCCCCGCTGTTCGACGACGCGCCGCTGTATGACCGTCCGTGGGTCCAGCCCAAGCTCGACGAACGCCTCGACCCGGGCAAGATCCCCGGGCCGACGAACTGGAACGAAGCGGTCCTGAAGATCGTCGGCAGCCCCGACATGGCCTCCAAGCGCTGGCTGTGGGAGCAGTACGACCGCCACGTCATGGCCGACACCCTGGAAGACAGCGCCACCGGCTGCGACGCCGGCATCGTCCGCATCCATGGCACGGGCAAGGCCATCGCCGTCACCAGCGACTGCACCCCGCGCTACGTGCAGGCCGATCCTTACGAGGGCGGCAAGCAGGCCGTCGCGGAAGCCTGGCGCAACCTGACGGCCGCCGGCGCCCTGCCGATCGCCATCACCGACAACCTGAACTTCGGCAGTCCCGAAAAGCCCGAGACCATGGGCCAGATCGTGCGCGCCACCGACGGCATGGCCGAGGCCTGCCGCGCCCTGGACTTCCCGGTCGTGAGCGGCAATGTCAGCCTCTACAACGAGACCAACGGCGTCGCCATTCCGCCGACCCCGACCGTCGGGGCCGTGGGCCTCCTGGAAGACTTCGACCTGCGCACCGGCTTCGGCAACGTGACCGAGGGCGATGCGCTGGTGCTGATCGGCGAGACGCACGGCGAGCTGGGCGCCTCGATCTATCTGCGCGAGATCCTGGGCCGCGAGGACGGCGCCCCGCCGCCGGTCGACTTGGGCCTAGAGCGCAAGAACGGCGACTTCGTGCGCGGGCTGATCAGCTCGGGCTTGGTCGCCGGCGTCCACGACCTGTCGGACGGCGGCCTGCTGATCGCCGCGGCCGACATCGCCCTGGCCAGCAAGGTCGGCGTCACCCTGAACGCCACCAGCCACGCCCACGCTCACCCGTACCTGTTGGGCGAGGACCAGGCCCGCTACCTGATCGCCACCCCGGATCCGGACGCGATCCTGGAAGCGGCCAAGGAAGCCGGCGTCCATGCCATCGTGGCCGGCGTGGCGGGCGGCGACGCCTTCGCCTCGCGCGACCTGTTCAGCATCCCGCTGGACACCCTGCGCACCGCTCACGAAGCCTGGCTGCCGGGCTACATGAACGCCCCCAAGGCCTGATCGGAAGGTTCGACAGTATGCGTATCCTGGCTATCGCGGCGACCGCCGCCCTGCTCCTGACCGCCTGCGCCGCGCCGTCGGCCCAGCCCGCCGCCCCGTCGGCCCAGACCCTGGCCGCGCAATGCTCGGCCAAGGGCGGGACGATCCAGCCGGTCGGCAAGGCCCAGATCCCGACCTGCGTCGTGCCCTATGCCGACGCCGGCAAGGCCTGCACAGACAAGAGCCAGTGCGAGGGCGCCTGCGTTCTGGAAGGCAATCTGGAACCGCAGGACAACGTCACCGGCGCCTGCCAGAAGACCAACCGCCAGTTCGGCTGCTACGCCCGCGTGGTGAACGGCAAGTCGACCGGCGCGATCTGCGTCGACTAGGCCCGGCGATCAGGATCGGCGGCCATGGTTCAGAAACACACTCGCCGCCGATCCTCCCACCCCTGGATTGACGCCGTCTGGCAAACCGTCTGCCTCGGCGACGGCGTCTATTCGGCGACGCCGGACGGCTCGTGGGACCTGATCCGCAGTATCGCGCCCGACGGCGGCTCGTTCGTGTTTCTCAGCGGCCAGGCCACCGAGCCGGTTGCGGTGCCCTACGTCGCCGGGGAGAGCTCGGTCGTCATCTCGTTCGCCGCCCACGTCCATCTGGCTCGGGACACTGAGGCGCGCGTCGGTCCCGAGATCCGGGTGCTGACGGTGCGGGACGAGATCTTCGTGCTGGATGGGGCGGAATTTCCGCTGCCGACCTTCGAGAATGTCGAACCGCTGGTCGACGCCATGATCGCGGCGGGCCTGCTGCTCTCCAACGATCTGGTGGCCAGAGCCTTCAGCGAGACCCCCAAGGCCGCCTCCCCGCGCTCGGTGCAGCAGCACTTCAAGCGGACCACGGGCATCACCCAGAAGAGCTTTCAGATGATCCGCCGCGCCCAGGAAGCGGTGCGGCGGCTGAAGGCCGGCGAGGCCCCGGCGGCGGTGGCGGTCGACCTCGGCTATACGGACCAGCCGCACATGATCAAATCCATCAAGAAGATCATGGGCGCCCTGCCCTCGAACCTCGACGCGATCCACAAGATCTGATCGCCGGGCGGCCCCGCCCGACGATCGCGATCTCAGGCTCGATCACTCGGCCAGCAGGGCGGCGAAGGCCTTGATGTCCTGGACGTAGAAGCGGGGATCCTCCCAGGCCGCGAAGTGGCCGGCCTTCGCCATGTCATGGAACTGCACGACATTGCCCGAGGTCTGGCGGTCGGCCCATTCGCGCGGCAGGCGCGCCCCGCCGGGGATCGGCGCCTCGGTCGCCACCGCGACCGGGACCTTGGTGTCCTTGCCCTTGACCGTCGGCGGCTGCGTGGCGTTCTCGCTGTAGAGGCGGAACGAGGATGGGGCCGTCTCGGTCAGCCAATAGATCATGATGTTGGTCAGCAGATCGTCGCGCCCGAACCGCGCATCCGCCTCGTCGCCGACGCCCATGCCGGCCATGAAGCTCATGATCCAGGCGGCCAGGCCGACCGGGGAGTCGTTCATGGCGAAGGCCAGGCTTTGCGGCTTCGTCGCCTGCACCAGATTGAAGGCGCCGTGCTGGAAGAACCATTGCTGGATCGCGCCGGCATAGGCCTGCTCGGGCCCGCTGAGGGCAGCGAAGTCGGTCGTGTGATCCGGATAGCCGACGTCGGTGACATGGATCCCGGCCAGCTGTTGCGGATGGCGCTGCGCCAGCGACAGGGCGATCACCGAGCCCAGGTCGCCGCCGGCCGCGATGAAGCGCTCATAGCCCAGGATCTTGCCCATCAGCTCGGCGAAGATGTCGGCGATCTTGTCGAACGGCAGCGCCGTCCGCCCCGAAAAGCCCGTGCCGGGGATCGATGGGACGACGACGTGGAAGTCCTCGGCCAGGACGTCGATGACCTTCTCGTAGCGATAGAAACTGTCGGGCCAGCCATGCAGCAACAGCAGAGCGGGCGCGTCCTTCCTCTTCGACGGCCGATGGACGAAGTGCAGGTCGATCCCTTCGATCCGGACCTTGTAGTTCGGCAGGGCGTTCAGGCGGGCCTCGGCCGCGCGCCAGTCGTACTGGTTCAGCCAGTAGTCGGTCAGCGACTTCATGTAGCCGAGGCTGGTCCCGAACATCCACGCCGTGTCGGCGGGCTCGTCGGGCCAGCGGGTGTACTGCAGGCGCGACTTCAGGTCGGCCAGTTGCGCGTCCGGGAAGGCGATCTTGAAGGGCGTCGGCTGGGTCGTCATGGCGGGGGTTTCCTTCGCGCGTGCGGGTTGGCTGACGAGGCCGCCGGACACGACTGCCGCGAGGAAGGTCTTTCCGAAATCGCGCCGGTTCATGTCCATGGCTCCTGTCTGGGTTGACGAGGATCAGGCTACCGACGCGCGCTCGGCGCGAATTGTAGAAATACGAAAGATGCGTCGGCGGCCCCTAGGCCGCGTGGGTCCGTCCCGACCACCGCGCCACCGTCTCCAGCAGCTTGGTCGGGTTGATCGGCTTGCCCAGGTGGTCGTCCATGCCGGCGGCCAGGCAGTTGGCGATCTGTTCGGGCAGCACGTTCGCCGTCATCGCCACGATCGGGGTCGCCGCGCCGCGCGCGCCTTCCATGGCGCGGATTTCGCGGGTGGCGGTCAGGCCGTCCATCACCGGCATCTGCACGTCCATAAGCACCAGGTCGAACTGGCCCCGGCGCATGGCCTCGACGCCCGCGACGCCGTCATTGGCGGTCTCCACACCCACGCCGAACGGTTCGAGCATGGTGCGGATCAGCTCGCGATTGACCGCATTGTCCTCGACCAGCAGCAGGCGCACGCCGGCGTCGGGATCCAGGGGCGAGGCCTCGTCGGCCTCGGCGGTCTGCAGCTGGGCCAGCGGGCCGCGCACCTCGAACCAGAAGGTCGAGCCCTGCCCTTCGGCGCTGTCGACGCCGATCCGCCCCTCCATGCGCTCGATGATCCGACGCGAGATGGCCAGGCCCAGGCCCGTGCCGCCGAAGCGGCGCGAGACCGCCGCATCGGCCTGCGAGAAGCGGTCGAAGATCGCCTCGCGGTTCTGCGGGGCGATGCCGATGCCGGTGTCGATCACCTCGCCGCGCAGCAGGGCCTGATCCCCCTCGACGACCTGGCTCAAGGCGACGGTGATCGAGCCTTGGGCCGTGAACTTCACGGCGTTGGACAGGAAGTTCAGCAACACCTGCGACAGGCGCGGCCCGTCCAGGCTCATCGGCTCCAGGTCCTTGGCGACGCGGACGATGAGCTCCAGCCCCTTGGCGGTGGCGCGTTCCTCGACCAGGGCCGCGCAGGATGAGGCCATGGCGGCGGGGTCGAACGGGCCAGGATCCAGCTCCAGCCCGCCAGCCTCCAGCCGCGAGAAGTCCAGTACGTCGTTGACGACGCTGAGCAGGGTGTTGCTGGCGTCCAGGATGTGGCCGACCTGGCGGGCGGCTGTCCTGGAAAGTCCGCGCGAACGGCGCAGCACCTCGGAAAAGCCGATGATCGCCGTCAGCGGCGTGCGCAGCTCGTGGGTCATGTTGGCCAGGAAGTCGGACTTGGCCGCCGAAGCCGCCTCGGCCAGTTCCAGGGCCTTGGCGATGTCCAGCTCCAGGCGCTTGCGCTCGGTGATGTCGCGCGACGTGACCAGCAGGATGCCCGAGCCGTCGCCCAGCCGCGAATAGGAGCTCTCCAGCCAGATCGCCGCGCCGTCCTTGCGGAAGCACTCGTAGTCGGCGCTGACCGGCGCGCCGCCGGGCTCCAGACCGCGGATGATCGCCTGGACACGGTCGAAGTCTTCCTTGCTGACCATGGCGGTCGGCGGCAGGGCCAGGAATTCGTCGTGCGTGTAGCCGGTGATCCGCTCGATGCTGGGCGAGCTGTAGATGCGCTCGCCCTTCGGCGACCAGAGGGCGACGTGGTCGGTCAGGTTGTCGCCCAGCAGACGATACAGCCGGTCGGCCTCGCGATACTTGGCCAGGGCGGCTTCGGCCTCCTCGATCGCCTTCTGCTTGGCCTGGACGCTGCTGAACAGCGCGTCGCGCATCTGCTCGACCCGCATCCGCTGGCTGGTCAGCCAGTAGGACAGCGGCGTCGCGACGACGATGGCGATGATCAGGGTGGTGATCGGCGTGAAGCCGTCGGGCCGCCCCATGACCAGGACGTTCAGCCCGTAGTCGGCCGCCAGGGCCGCGCCCACGATGAGGCCGACCGTCGGCGCGGTCTTGAAGATCCGGTCTCTAACGATCGCCAGGTTGATCGCACGGCTCCTTCAGGCTGTCAGACTCACGATGACGTCCTGTAGTTTAAGGAGAGGTGATGTATCTCCACCAGCCGGGCGACAATTCGTCGCGCCATGAATTCGCAATAAAACCGAGGGTTTAGACCCTGCGAAATTAACGCCTGGCCGCCTTGGCCACGGCGTCCAGATCGCGCTCCAGGGCCAGGCTGGCCTGGACCACGGTCGCGACCGAGCGCTTGAAGAAATCCTGCGGCACGGTGGCGAAGTCGTCCATCGGCTTGTGATATTCGGGATGATCCTCGACCCCGAAATAGACCCACGGCACGCCCTTCTCGCCGAAGGCGTAGTGGTCGGACTGGTTTGTCCAGTTGTTCTCCTTGCCGTCGGCGTCGGTGTCGTGGCCCAGCTTCAGGCTGACCGGCGCGGTCATGGCGACCTTGACCAGGACCGGCTTCAGGTACGGGAAGGGCGCGGCCCCCGCGGCGTAGAGCTCGTTCTTCGTGTTCTTGCTGAGCATGTCGAAATTGACGTTCAGCGCGATGCTGGCCAGCGGGACCGGCGGGTTGGCGACGAAAGCCTTGGCGCCGCGCAGGCCGCCCTCTTCGGCGTCGACCACCGCCAGGATCACGTCATGCTTCGGGGGCTTTTCCTTGAAGGCCTCGGCCACCGCCAGCAGGCCCGCCACGCCCGAGGCGTTGTCGTCGGCGCCGTTGTAGATCTGGCCGTCACGGACGCCCAGGTGGTCGTAGTGGGCCGAGACGACCATGACCTTCCCGCCGTCCTCGGTCCCCTTGATCCGGGCGACCAGATTGGTCCCCTGCACCATCGTCCCGTCGCGCTTGGCGTAGCTGAACGGCTGCTCGAACCTGTCGCCGATCGGCAGGAGGCCGATCGAGGCGAAGCGCGACAGGATGTAGGCCCGCGCCTTCTCCGACCCCGGCGTGCCCGGCGCGCGTCCCTGCATGTCGTCGGCCGACAGGATGCGGACGTCGTCTATGGCCTTTTCCCCCGGCGCCGCGAAGGCTGGCGCGGCGAGCGCGGAGAGGGCGGCGGCGGCGATCAGCGCCAGCGGGCGGCGGGAAATGAGGATCATGCGGACTACATGCCGTGCGCCGCGCCGCGATTTCAATTAAATCTCCGACACATCGCCGTGGTCCCGAATGACAAACGCTGTCAGCGTACGTCCGTCCTTAAGGATTCGGCCGCCAAACAGACCCTCCAAGTAGCGGAGCCCTTCCCGTGCCCATGTCCCACGCCGAGCTCGAGGCCCGCCTCACCGCGGCCTTCCCGGATTCCGAGATCGTGCTGACCGACCTGGCCGGCGACAACGACCACTGGAAGGCCCGCATCGTTTCGCCCGCTTTCAAGGGCCTGCCGCGCGTGCGCCAGCACCAGCTGGTCAATAAGGCCCTGGCCGACGTGCTGGGCGGAACGCTGCACGCCCTGGCTCTCGAAACCGCCGCCCCGGCGGAATAGGAGCAGCCGTTGCGCTATCGCCCGTTCGGCGCATCCGGCATGGCGGTCTCGGCGCTGACCCTGCGCCTGGCCGACAGCTCGCGCCTGCGGGCCAACGACTGGCGCGCCCTGGTCTTCACCGCCCTGGAGAACGGCATCAACAGCTTCCAGGTCGAGGGCGACAGCCCCGAGCTCCTGAAGGGCGCGGGCGAGGCCTTCGCGTCGGTCGAGCGCCACCTGCTGTTCCTGACCTGGCGCGTGCGCGGCGACGCCGCGACCCTGGGCCAGCAGGCGGTCGACAGCCTGCTGGGCTCGGCCTTCGAGACGCTGGGCCTGGACTATCTGGATCTGGTTCTGATCAACGACCCGCTGGGCCCGGCCCTGCCGTTCGCCTTCGATGCGGGCCTGCGTTCGCTGGTCCACAGCCGCGCGGTGCGAGGCGTAGGCATCGCCAGCCGCGGCGACATCGACCCCGGCCTGCTGAAGAGCGGCCTGGTCACGGCGATCTCGTCGCCCTTCAACCTGTCTTCGGGCTGGGCCGAGCGCAACCGCATCCGCAGCGCCGCCCAGGCCGACTTCGCGGTGATCGGCGAGGACTTCTGGCCTCAGGCCCTGCGCGAGGGCGGCGACATGGCTCCGCCCAAACCGTCGCTGTGGCGTCGCCGCTCGGACCCGCTGGCCGACATCGGCGGCTACGAGTTCCTGCACAACACCCAAGGCTGGGGCGGCGAGGAGATCTGCCTGGGCTACGCCCTCACCGAGCCCTCGCTTTCGACCGTGCGCATCACCGCCGACAGCCGCCAGGACGTCGAGCGCCTGGCCGCCGTAGTCGAGCGCGACCTGCCCAACGGCGTCTGCGCCCAGATCGAGATGGCCCGCTTCTCGGCCCAGGAACGCGAGAAGGCAGCGGGTCGCACTTGACCGCGGCCCCCATGGCGCCTAGCTGAAAGCCTTACGCCTAGGACGAATTCCCATGACCGACGTCGCCTCCTCCCCCGCCATCGACTTCATCGCCAAGACTGTGGCCGAGCATCCGGTCGTGGTGTTCATGAAGGGCGTTCCGGACCAGCCGCGCTGCGGCTTCTCGTCGGTCGTCGTCCAGATCCTCGACCACCTGGGCGTCGAGTTCGTCGGCGTCGACGTCCTGCAGGACGACGACCTGCGCCAGGGCATCAAGACCTTCACCGACTGGCCGACCATCCCCCAGCTGTACGTCAAGGGCGAGTTCCTGGGCGGCAGCGACATCGTCCGCGAGATGTTCCAGTCGGGCGAGCTGAAGACCCTCTTCGTCGAGCAGGGCCTCATCTCGGCGTGACCCCCAAGGCGAAGTGCATAGCGGTTCGCCGCCTGGGGGGCTCACTCTCTAAAAAGAACGCGCGGCGACGCGCGTGAGGCTTTTTACGCCTCCGACGGACGCTTACTCTCAGACCTTCGAGCCCAAGGCGTCGGACATCGACGCCAACGGCCACGTCAACAACGTGGTCTACCTGGCCTGGGCCCAGGACCTGGCCATCGCCCACTGGGAAGCCTGGGCCAGCGAAGAGCAGCGCGCGCCCTGGAGCTGGGTCGCGCGACGCCACGAGATCGATTATCGCCGCGAACTGCTGCCGGGCGAGATCGCCACGGGCTACACCTGGGTTGGCGAACTCAAAGGCCCTCGCTTCGAGCGCTTTGTCCGCATCGACGGTCCGGACGGCGAGATGTGCGCCCAGAGCCGCACCGACTGGGTGCTGATCGACATCGCCGCCAAGCGCCCCGCCCGCGTGCTGCCGTGGATGATCGAGCGCTTCACGCCGAAGGGCTGATCGGATTGGCGATGACGACCCGCTCGCCGTGCGTCAGGCCCAGCTCCTCATAGCTGAACCGCAGCTCGGCCCAGGCCGGCGGCCCCTTGCATGTCTCCAGTCGCCGCCGTGCGAAGGCCACCACCGCGTGGCCGGTCTTGCGGTCGACGCGAAACACGAAGTCGGCCTTGGCCGTGCAGCCCTTCGATCTCACGCGGATGGTCAGGGCGTCGGCGGCCGTTGCCACGATCGCCACCGGCTCCAGCTCGGCCAGGACCTCGTCTGGCGCGGCGGGCGACAGACGTGGCCGCGTCGTCGCGCAACCGGACAGCGCTAGGGCCGCTCCGGCGATCACAAAACCTCTGCGCGAATGAACGAAATTCATCGACCTCTGTACGAACCGCCCGACATGCGGTGAAGATCGCCCAGCGCTGGCGACCTGACCAGCCTTCGGAGAGAGTCTCGTGCGTCTTCGTTCCGTTTTGCTGACCGTTTCCATGGCTGGCGCCCTGGCCACTCCCGCCTTGGCCACCCCCGCCCAGGCCACCCCCGCCCAGGCCGCCGTCGACGGCAGGAAGCTCGACGCCGAGATCGACCGGCTGATGAGCGTCGGCAAGGTTCCCGGCCTGGCCATGGCCGTGATCGAGAACGGCAAGGTCACCCACGTCGTCGCCAAGGGCGTGCGCAACGAGAAGGGCGATCCGCTGCGGACCGACACGATCATGTACGCGGCATCGATCACCAAGGCGACCTTCGCCTACTACGTCCTGATGCTGGTCGACGAGGGCAAGGTCGACCTGGACAAGTCGATCGCCGACTATCTGCCCAAGCCCCTGCCGGCTTATCCGAAATACGCCGACCTCGGCGTCGACGAGCGCTGGAAGACGATCACCCTGCGCCGCCTGCTGACCCACAGCTCCGGCCTGGCCGACCAACGGTTCTACGACCCGGAAAACAAGTTCCGCTTCAATTTGGAGCCCGGCAGCCGCTACGCCTATTCGAACGAGGGCGTGAATCTGGCCCAGTTCGTCATCGAGGAGAGCCTGGGCCTCAAGGTCGGCGACGAGATGAGCCGCCGCCTGTTCCAGCCCTTGGGCATGACCCGCTCCAGCATGATCTGGCGCGACGACTTCAAGGACAATCTGGCCGACGGCCAGCACGAAGACGGCAAATGGGAGGAGCACGACGACCGCTCCAGCGTGAAGGCGGCCGGGTCGCTGGACACCACGATTGGCGACATGAGCAAGCTGGCGGCGGCCGTGGCCTCGGGCTGGGGCCTGTCGGCCAAGGCCCGCGCCGAGCTGGCCAAGCCCAGCTTCCCGATCGTCAGCCAGAACCAGTTCCCGCCGTTCCTGATCAAGGACAATCCCGACAACGCCAAGATCGGCCTGGCCGCCGGAATCGGGGTGGTGGTGTTCGACGGCCCGCAAGGCCACGCCTTCTACAAGGGCGGCCACAACGACATCACCGACAATGTCCTGATCTGCGTCGAGAAGGGCCGGCGCTGCGTGGTCCTGCTCAGCAACAGCGGCGTCGGCCGGCGGATCTTCCCGCCCCTGGTCCAGACCGCCCTGGGCGATATCGGCATGCCTTGGATCTGGGAGTACAATCCCGTCTTGCCGGTGGCGCCGTAGGGTCTAGCCCCACGGCCCCGGATCGCGGCCGGCGCCGGACGGCGGCCGGACCGCCGGTTCCGACACCAGAACCGCCGCCCGTCGCGTCCCTTGCCCGACGCCCAGCCTCATCAGCGCCTCGACGCGGTTCTGGGTCGAGGGGTGGGTCGAGAACAGGTTGTCCGCGCCCTTCCCCGTCAGCGGGTTGATGATGAACATGTGGGCCGTGGCCGGATTGCGCTCGGCGTCGTGGTTGACGTAGCCGCCGCGGGCATAGGCCTCGATCTTCTCCAGCGCCCGGGCCAGAGCGGCCGGGTCGCCGCCGATCTCGGCGCCGATGCGGTCGGCCTCGTACTCGCGGGCGCGGCTGATGGCCATCTGCACCAGCATGGCGGCGATGGGAGCGAGGATGGCGATGGCGATCGCGCCGATCAGGCCGCCCCGATTGTCCTCATCGCGCGAGCCGCCGAAGAAGAACGCGAAATTGGCCAGGGCCGAGATCGCGCCGGCGATGGTCGCCGTCACGGTCATGGTCAGGGTGTCGCGGTTCTTCACATGGGCCAGCTCGTGGGCCATCACGCCCCGGATCTCGTCGCGGGTCAGCAGTTGCAGCAGGCCCGTCGTGGCGGCGACGGCGGCGTGGGCCGGGTCGCGGCCGGTGGCGAAGGCGTTGGGCTGGTCGCTGTGGATCACCGTCACGCGCGGACGCGGCAGGCCGGCCTTGGCCGCCATCTCCACGACATCGGTCACGTAGTTGCGGATCAGCGGCTCGGGGTGGCTCTCGTCGACCTCCTGCGCGCCGTAGGTCCGCAGGACGATCTTGTCGGCGTTCCAGTACGAGAAGGCATTCAGGGCCAGTGCGAACGCCAGGGCGATCAGCATGCCGGTCGGCCCGCCGATCAGATAGCCCGCGCCCATGAACAGGGCCGTCAGGCCCGCCAGCAGCATGTAGGTCTTGAAGTGGTTCATCGGTCTAGGTGGGGTTGGGATCAGTCGAAGATATCGAAGAGGTCGAAGCGCTTTTTCTTCTGATGGCCGTACTGGCCATGGCGGCGATAACGGTCGTCGTCGTCATCGTCGTAGCGCTTGTGATGATCGGCGTGGTGGTCGGGCCGAACGTACGGACGCGGCGCGTTGTAGGTCGCCTGCGTCTCCTCGCGTTCGAACGCCATCAGCTTTTCCAACTCGCCCCGGTCCAGCCAGACGCCGCGGCAGCGCGGGCACATGTCGAATTCGACGCCGGCGCGCTGCACGGCCTGCATGGAGCCGTCGCAGTTGGGGCACATCAGAAGGGGCATACGGAACCTCCGGTCCAAAGAGATGGATCGGGTGTCCTCGATGCTTTGGCGGCGCCTTCAGGGAGGGGGGCTTTAGGCGGCCGGACCCAGTGACATCGAGAACACCCGATGCGGTCCGACATCACGAGTGCTTGCATCACTCGCCAGAGGGGCCCGGTCCCGCCCGACTAACCTGGGATGGCGTCGAGAGGCTTTCAAGAGGCGCTCGGCCCTTAAGGGCGCAACAAAAAGGCCCCGGATCGCTCCGGGGCCTTTTCCGTTGGTTCGGATCCGACGCTTACGAAGCGTAGAATTCGACGACCAGGTTCGGTTCCATCTTCACCGGATACGGAACTTCCGACAGTTCCGGAGCGCGGACGAAGGTGGCCGACAGGCTCTTGGCGTCGACCGAGACGTACTCGGCGAAGTCACGCTCGTTCGAGGCGACGGCTTCGAGGACCAGAGCCATGTTGCGCGACTTTTCGCGGACCTGGATCACGTCGCCGGCCTTGCAGCGGTACGACGGGATGTTCACGCGCTTGCCGTTCACGGTCACGTGGCCGTGGTTCACGAACTGGCGGGCGGCGAACACGGTCGGCACGAACTTGGCGCGATAGACGATGGCGTCCAGGCGCGACTCGAGCAGAGCGATCAGGTTCTCCGAGGTGTTGCCCTTGCGGCGAGCAGCTTCCTCGTAGGTGCGCGAGAATTGCTTCTCGGTCAGGTTACCGTAGTAGCCCTTCAGCTTTTGCTTGGCGCGCAGCTGCAGACCGAAGTCCGAAACCTTGCTCTTGCGGCGCTGGCCGTGCTGGCCGGGACCGTACGAGCGCGAGTTGACCGGGGACTTCGGACGGCCCCACAGGTTTTCACCCATGCGGCGGTCGATCTTGTACTTGGCGCTATGGCGCTTCGACATAAGTCAGTCTTTCAAACGATCCGGGCCGGCGCCTCGAGAGAGGTGCGATCGCAACGGCGGCTTCGGGTCAATCCGTCATAAGGTCATCGCGCCGCGCGGCGAGCCGGCGGCGTGAAGGGGTGGCTTATGAGGGAACGGGCCTGAGGAGTCAATGTCGGCGGGCCGCCCGCCTCTATCCCAGATCCAGCAACGTCACGGACTTCTGGCGCAGACGCGCCTCGCGCCGTCGGCGTTCCATGACGCGCCACAGACTGAACGCGGCGCCCACGAAGAGCGAGAAGCCGGTGGGGGCCACCCACCAGAAACCGGACAGGTCGCCATCCTTCCAGTCCATGACCAGGCCATAGACGAACGACGCCAGGACCAACGCGCCGAACCGCAGCCACAGCTGCCTCGGACCGCCATCCACGATCCAGTTCGCGATCGCCTGCAGATAGCCGACATGCATGGCGCGAGGGTGCAACCTCAGCGCGCCAACGTCCAGCGCTACAGACGAGCGGCATGCCGGATACGGACAATGCTTACGACGCCATCGCCAGCGTAATAGCGGATCACGTAGGGCGGAACGACGACGAGTTCTCGTAGCGTGGCGGTCGCCAGCCTGCCCCGCTGAGGATGCTCCGCCAGACTCTCCGCCGCCGATCGCAACCGCGCGCCATTCGCTGAGCGGCCAGCGGACTGAACTGTCCAATATACCCACGAATGGCCGACAAATCGGCCAGCGCTCGCCAAGTTCAGACTACTTGCGCCACTTGGTCGGAGCGGGCTTCTCATCCGGCGTCCCCCAGGTGTTCAACCAAGCCGCCACCTCGTTGTGTGAAACTACGCGGCCGGCGGCGATGTCGGCCATGCCTTCAGCGTCGGCTGCGGCTTCGGCTTCCTCGTCGGCTTCGAAGATGGAGGGCTCGGGGACCATGAGGGGAGCATAGCAGATCGCCATGCTCCCTCAACGGTCAGATGTCCAAAATTACAACCTTTGGGCGTGAAGCTCCACGTGCTCGCCGATGAAGGTCGAGATGAAGAAGTAGCTGTGGTCGTAGCCGTCCTGGCGGCGGACGGTGACCTTGCGGCCGGCCTTGGCCGCGGCGGCTTCGATCAGCTCGGGCTTCAGCTGATTTTCCAGGAAGCTGTCGGCCAGGCCCTGGTCGATCAGGATCTCGTCGAAGGTCTCACCCGCCCCGTTCTCGATCAGGGCGCAGGCGTCGTGGGCCCGCCACAGGGCGCGGTCAGGGCCCAGATAGGCTGTCATCGCCTTGTCGCCCCAGGGACAGTTCAGCGGCGAGACGATCGGCGAGAAGGCGCTGACCGACTTGAAGAGCTCGGGATGGCGCAGCGCCAGGGTCAGCGCCCCATGGCCGCCCATCGAGTGACCGAAGATCCCGCGCCGCGCCGGGTCCAGCGGGAAGGCGCCGTCGACGGCCATCAGCAGGTCGCCGGTGACGTACGATTCCATCATGAAGTGCGGCGCCCACGGGGCCTGGGTGGCGTCGACATAGAAGCCGGCGCCCTGACCCAGGTCGTAGGCCGGATCGTCGGCCACGCCTTCACCGCGCGGCGAGGTGTCCGGCGCGACGATCGCCACGCCGTGCTTGGCGGCGTGCTCGTAGACCCCCGACTTCACCGTGAAATTGTCCTCGGTGCAGGTCAGGCCCGACAGCCAGACGAGATAGGGAAACGGCCCCTCCCCATCTGGCGTCCACACCGTGAACTTCATCGGCGTGCCGGTGCTGGTCGAGGCGTGCCGGCAGTAGCGCAGCGTGCCGTTGTGGACGCGGTGGGTGGCGAGGGTCTCGACGGTCATGGGACTAGAACGTCACCACCGTGCGGATGCTCTCGCCCGCATGCATCAGGTCGAAGGCCTTGTTGATCTCTTCCAGCGGCAGGACGTGGGTGATCATCGGGTCGATCTGGATCTTCCCGTCCATGTACCAGTCGACGATCTTGGGCGTGTCGGTGCGGCCGCGCGCGCCGCCGAAGGCCGTGCCGCGCCAGACGCGGCCGGTGACCAGCTGGAACGGACGGGTGGCGATCTCCTTGCCCGCCTCGGCCACGCCGATGATGATGCTCTCGCCCCAGCCGCGGTGGCAGGCTTCCAGCGCCGTGCGCATGACGCCGGTGTTGCCGGTGGCGTCGAAGGTGTAGTCCGCGCCGCCGTCGGTCAGGGCCACCAGGTGCTGGACGAGGTCGCCCTGGACCTCGGTCGGATTGACGAAGTGGGTCATGCCGAACTTGCGACCCCACTCTTCCCGGGCCGGATTAATGTCGACGCCCACGATCATGTTGGCCCCGACCAGCTTCAGGCCCTGGATGACGTTCAGGCCGATGCCGCCCAGGCCGAAGACGATCGCGTTGGCGCCCGGCTCGACCTTGGCGGTGTTGGTCACGGCGCCCACACCCGTGGTCACGCCGCATCCGCAGTAGCAGGCCGTCTTGAACGGCGCGTCGCGGCGGATCTTGGCGACGGCGATCTCGGGCAGGACCGTGTAGTTCGAGAAGGTCGAGCAGCCCATGTAGTGGTGGATGGTCTGGCCCTTGTACGAGAAACGGCTGGTGCCGTCGGGCATCAGCCCCTTGCCCTGGGTGGCACGGATCGCCGTGCAGAGGTTGGTCTTGCCCGAGAGGCAGCTTTTGCACTGGCGGCATTCGGGCGTGTAGAGCGGGATCACGTGGTCGCCCACGGCCACCGAGGTGACGCCCGGGCCGACCTCGACCACCACGCCCGCGCCCTCGTGACCCAGGATCGACGGGAACAGGCCTTCGCTGTCCAGGCCGTCGAGCGTATAGGCGTCGGTGTGGCAGACGCCGGTGGCCTTGATCTCGACCAGGACCTCGCCGGCCTTCGGCCCCTCCAGGTCGACCTCGACGATCTCCAGCGGCTTCTTGGCTTCGAAAGCGACGGCGGCGCGGGTCTTCATCGTCAGGTCTCCGGAAATTTGCGCGATCTTGGTACGCCGCGCCGGCCGCGTCGATAATCCCTGTGTGCGCAAAACATTGTTGCTCAGATTGAACAATCGGCGCATCGCTGGCGCATGAGCCGGTGGGACGGGATCGACGAATTCGTGGCCACGGCCGAGGCCGAGAGCTTCTCCCAGGCCGCCCGGCGACTGGGGCTGTCCACCTCGGGCGTCAGCCGGGCGGTGGCGGCGCTGGAGGAGCGGCTGCAGACCCGCCTGCTGTACCGCACCACCCGCCGGGTCAGCCTGACCGACGCCGGCCGCGCCTTCCTGGCCCGCTGCCGCCAGCTGATCCTGGACCGCGACGAGGCCCTGGCCGGGGTCGGCGAGGACGACGGCGAGCTGAAGGGTCAGCTGCGGATGACCTGCTCGACGGCCTATGGCGAGCGGTTCGTGGCGCCGGCCGTGAACGCCTTCGCCCTGGCCCATCCGAAACTGTCGATCGAGATCGACCTGCACGACGCCGTCCGCGATATCGTCAGCGAGGGCTTCGACCTGGCCATCCGCTTCGGCCGGCTGACCGACAGCCGCCTGATCGCCAAGCGCCTGGCCTCGCGCACCCGTCGCCTGACCGCGGCCCCGGCCTATCTGGCCCGCGCCGGCGCGCCCCGCACGATCGCGGACCTGGCCAGCCACGCCTGCGTGCTGGGCGCGGCCGACGCCTGGCCATTCCGTGAAGCCGGTCCCGACGGCGAGCGCGAGATCGCCTTCAAGCCGCAGGGCCGCTGGCGCTGCAACAGCGGCCAGGCGGTGCTGGACGCGGCGCTGCAGGGGCTGGGGATCTGCCAGCTGCCGAACTTCTATGTCGACGCCGCCATCGCCGACGGCCGCCTGGTCCCGCTGTTGGAAGCCCACCGTCCGGCCGACGAGGGCGTCTGGGCCGTCTATCCGCACCTGCGCCTGCTGCCGGCCAAGGTGCGGCTGCTGGTCGAGCACCTGGAACACCGGCTGGCGGTCGCCGGCTAGCTTGCCTAGGGTGCAAGCGCAGGTCGCGTTTCAGACCAAAGGACCCCGCCCATGTCGTCTTTCGATCGTCGCGTCCTGCTGTCGGGCGGCCTGGCGGCCGGTCTCGGCGCCGCCACGGCCGCGACCGCCGAGACCCCAGGAGCCCCGACCTTGATCCACCACGTCTTCTTCTGGCTGAAGAACGCCGGCTCCAAGACCGACCGCGACCAGCTGATCGCGGGCCTCAACACCCTGCGCGGCGTCCCGGTCGTCCAGCAGCTGCACGTCGGCGTGCCGGCCTCGACCGAGAAGCGCGACGTCATCGACAACAGCTACGATGTCTCGGAGCTGATGGTCTTCAACAGCGTCGAGGACCAGAAGACCTACCAGGACCACCCGCTACATCTGAAGTTCATCAAGGACTGCGGGCATCTGTGGGCGAAAGTCGTGGTCTACGACTCCATCAGCGCCTAGACCTTGGTCACGGGCGGGAAGCGGAACGCCCCGCCCAACAACTCGGCCCTGGGCAGATAGGCTCGCAGGTACAGGGCGAACGGTCCGGCCTTGGGGGCCGGCAGCCAGTTGGCGGACTTGTCGCCGCCGGGGTCGCTGCGGCCGATCCAGATGTCCAGCGAACCGTCGGCCCTGCGCGCTAGGCCCTGCGTACGGTCGCCGATGGTGTAGCGCTTGAGCGGATTGTCGGTGAAGAAGAACTGGCCGTCGGCCGTGGCCTCGTACATCGACAGCGACCAGAACCCGTCCAGCGGCAGCTGGGCTGGCAGGGTCAGGCGGTAGAGCCCATCGCCCGTGAAGAGCCCCGCCCCATCGTCGCCGGCCGCCTTCATGTACATGGCCTCGGCCACCGGCAGCGCGCCCAGGCCCTGCAGGGCGACGATGGCGCGATAGAGATAGTCCTGGCCGTAGTCGCCCAGATTGGCGCGCGGATAGGACCAGCCATCGACGAAGGTCTGGCGCCCCTTGGCGAAGACGGTGATCATCCGCGCCTGCTCGACGCCCGCCGAGGCGGCGGCCTCGTCGAACGGTCCCGCACCGAGGAAGGCGGCGGTGCGGGCGCGGATTCGCAGGTCGGTCGCCGGGGCCGGGTCGCTGGCCAGGAGGCTGCGGGCGGTGGCGAAATAGTCGGCCGGCTTGGCGTCGCGGTTGGCATAGGCCGCGACGGGCGCTCCGGGCGGGCCTTTGAGCGCGAAGCCGTCCTGGGCCTTGTGCGCAGCATCCAAGTCGGCGCCGCCGTCGGTCAGGGTGCGGATCAGCAGCCAGGCATGCGGCGTGGCGATGCGGACGGGGTTGGGCCCGGTGGAGACCTGCCCCGGCCCGACCAGGGTGAAGGTCCCGCCCTCGCCGCCGATCGTCCGCGTGCCCAGCACGACGTTGTTGTTGGTGAACATGTCCATGACCGCCACCGAGAAGTAGCGCTTGCCCATGGGCGGGATGGTCAGGGTCACAGCGCCCTTCGTCAGGTCCAGGAAGGCCGACGAATAGAGCGTGTCGTTGTTGGGCGTCGTCACCCAGCGCGCCATGTGGTCCGACAGCTTGCGGGTGTGATTGAGCGTGTTGATCGCCGCGCCCGGGGCCTTCAGCAGCCGCGCCCGCGTGGTGGCGGTCTCGATCAGCGGCAGGGCGTAGAGCCAGGCATCCCGCGCGGCGGCAGGATCGCCCTCGGCGGCCCGGGCCAGGGTGGGCGCGAGACCCAAAGCGCCGGCCATCGCCAGCCATTCCCGACGGTTCATCTCAGCCTCCCCGATGTTCGCGCGCCGAACATTTGTTTGGAAGAGAGTGAACGCACGATCGGTGCGAGGCGCAAGCCGGCGAGATCGAGGAGAGGCCTGGCCCCTCCCCGGCCCCACAAGGTTCACGCGGCGCTGGCGTAGCGCGCGGCCTGGACCACGCTCTGCAGGGTGATGATGGTGGCGTCGACGCGCTCGTGGGCGTCCGAGCCGATGACCTTGCGAGCCACCGTCGTCGACAGGCCCCGGCGGAGGTGACCGAGGGCCCGGGGCGGCGCCACCAGGATCACCTGGTCGAAGGCGTGGCGGGCGTTCAGGTCGTCCAGCCGCTTGGCCAGGTCGCGCAGAAACGCCTTCTCGGCCCGATCACGCGCATCGCCGGCGTGGGTGATGTGGCTGGGCCCGTCATGCTCGTGATGTTCCTTCAGGCCCGAGAGCCAGTCGGGACGGTCGTGCAGCGAGCCGCCGATGCGCGGCTGCTCCAGCAGGCGGGCGCGATGTCCGTCGGCGACGACGATCAGGGTTTTGGCATCGGGGGTCATCCGCAACTCCTTGGCTTGACCACGCCAAGGGTTCTGCGCCCGCCGCGTCCGCCGGCGGATGATCGACATCAATTCCGCCGGGCCCGCGCGCCCTTAGAGGGACCGTCCTTAAGGAGCGCCGTCCTTGTCCTTGGACGCCTTCTCGGCCAGCTTGGCCAGCACCCGGCCGCGGCCCTTGCTGAGCGCGGTGATCACGCCCCGGAAGGTGCGGACCTCCTGGTCGCTGAGCCGGGCGCGGGCGAGCGGGACGCGCAGATTGCGCACCATCGACGGCTTCTTCTCGGGCGGATGATAGAAGCCGGCCTTGTCCAGTTCGGTCTCCAGGTGCTCGTACAGGCCCAGCATGGCGGCCTGGTCGGCGGGCTCCTCGACATTGTGCTCGAACTTCTTCCAGGGCCGGTCGTCCTGGGTCATCTTCCATTCGTAGGCGTTGATCGACACGGCCTGGGCCAGGTTCAGCGAACGGAAGCGTTCGTCGATCGGGATCGAGACGATGGCCTGGCACAGGGCGATGTCGTGGGTCTCGAGCCCCGCGCGCTCGCCGCCGAACAGCAGACCGACCTTGCGGCCGTGGGCGACGTCCTCGGCCAGGTGGCCGGCGCTCTCACGCGGGGTATAGACCGGCAAGCGCGTCTCGCGCGGGCGGGCCGTGGTGGCGTAGACCAGCTTCAGGTCGGCGATCGCCTCCTCCAGGCTGTCGAACACCTTGGCGTCGTCCAGCGGCCAGCTGGCGCCCGAGGCGCTGGCCCAGGCCCGCTCTTGCGGCCAGCCGTCGCGCGGCCGCACCAGGCGCAGATCGTAGAGCCCGAAATTGGCCATCACCCGGGCCACCGAGCCGATGTTCTCGGCCAGCTGGGGCTCGTTGAGGATCACGCAGGGGGGAATGGGCTTGAAGTCTTCGGTCATCCGCACCCTTTGCCGCCGACCGCACGCCGGATGCAAGGGGTGCGCAGCCGAAACCGCCACGGCCGCGTTCAACCGGCATGTCCCGTCGCGCCGTCCTGACCGCCCTCCTCACCCTGCCCCTGCTGTACGCCTGCGGTGAAAAGCCGATGCTGGGCCAGGAAGAGCCGGCGATGAAGCCCAAGCGCCTGCAGAAGAAGATCGAGGCGATCGCCGTCCGCGCCCAACCGGCCGTGCTGGGCGTGGCGGTCGAGGACCTGGGCACACGGCAGCTGTGGGCGTTCAACGGCGACCGGCCGTTTCCGTTGGGCGCGGCCGCACGCCTACCGGTGCTGGCGGCGGTGATGGCCGAGGCCGCGGCCGGGCGCCTGCCGGCGACCGAGGTCATCCCCGTCCGCGATGTCGACCTGTCCCCGCCGCCCAGCGCCGCCGCCGACGCCTGGCCCGGCCGCCAGACCTGGACCCCGGCCGACCTCGAGACCCTGGCCCTGCATGGCGACACCACCGCCCTGGATGTTCTGACCCAGCGCATCGGCGGCCCGGGCGCGGTCAACGGCTGGCTGAACGTGAAGCGGATCGAGGGGATCAGCGTCGACCGCTACCAGCGCCAGGTCCGCACGGAAGCCTTGGGCCTGGCCTCGTTCCGCGCCGACTGGAAGGGCGAAGCGGCCTGGGACAAGGCGGTTGCCGCCGTCCCGTCCGACCAGCGCCGCCGGGCCGCTGAGACGCGCCAGGGCGATCCGCGCGACACCGCCACGCCAGTGGCCATGGCCCGGCTGCTGGAAGCCTTCCTCGATCGCGAACTGGGGCTGACGCCCGACGCCGATCGGCTGCTGGGCCATGACCCCGGCTATCTGGCTCTGGCCTTGCCGACAGGCGCGCGACTGGCCCAGGCGGCCGGCTCGGAGCGTTCGGACCAGGGCGTCACGCCGTCAACCCACGCTATCGCCGTTGTCGAACTGAAGGACGGCCGTCGCGTCGCCTTCGTAGTCTTCCTGACCGGTTCCAACGCCGACGCGGCGGCGCGGGAGAAGATCATCGCCGAGGTCGGCCGCGCGGTGCTGGACGAGTTCTAGCGCCGGGCCCTGGCCAGCGCTTCCAGCAGCTGGCCCGGATGCAGCGGCTTGGCCAGATGCAGGTCGGCGCCAGCCGCGTGGGCGCCCGCCACATGCTCCTCCATGGCGTTGGCGGTCAGCATGACCACCAGCACCGGCGGCGCGCCCGAGGCTTTCTCGCGAGCCCGGATGGCGCGGGTGGCCGACAGGCCGTCCATCACCGGCATCTGCATGTCCATCAGCACCGCGTCGAAGCTGGCGGCGTCCAAGGCGTCGAGCGCCGCCTGACCATCCTCGACCATGGTCAGGTCCACACCGAAGGGCTCCAGCACGATCTCGACGACCTTGCGGTTGGTCGGATGGTCCTCGGCGACCAGCACCCGCATGCCCTCCAGCGAGATCTCGCGCTCCTCCTCGGGGGCGGCTTCAGTCAGGTCGGCGACGCGACGCAGCGGCAGGACGACCTCGAACCGCGCCCCCTCGCCGGGCGTGGCGTCGGCGGTGATCTGGCCGCCCATCATGTCGGCCAGGGCCGCGCAGATCGACAGACCCAGGCCCGTGCCGCCGAACTGGCGGGTGATCGACTGGTCGGCCTGGACGAAGCGCTTGAACAGGCGCTGGCGCACGTTCTCGTCGAAGCCGACGCCGGTGTCTCGCACGGTGAAGCGCACCACCTCGCCCTGATGACCGACCTCGGGGCGATCGACCTCGAGCCGCACCTCGCCCTTCGTCGTGAACTTCACGGCGTTGGCCAGGAGGTTCGAGAGGATCTGGCTGATGCGACCGGCGTCGCCGTCATAGGTCCCGGCCACGTCCGGCGCGACGCTCCAGCGGAAGTCCAGCTGCTTGGCCTCGGCCGCGGCGGCGTGCAGTTCGGCCATGCCACGCACCAGCTGGGTCAGGTCGAACGGCGCGGTCGTCAACTGAAACTCGCCGGCCTCGATCTTGGAGACATCGAGAATATCACCCAGAACCTGCTCCAGCAGGCGCCCCGACGACGAGACCAGGGCGGCCAGTTCGCGGCGGGCCTCGGGATCCTCCTCGTCGGCCAGGCGGTCGCCGATGGCGATGACCCCGTTGAGCGGGGTGCGCAGCTCGTGGGACATGTTGGCCAGGAAGACCGACTTGGCCTGATTGGCGCGCTCCAGTTCGGCGGTTCGCGCGGCCACGCGGTCCTCCAGCGAGCGGCGCAACTCCTCGTTCCGATCGCGCTGGCGGCGCAGGGCGCGGGCCAGGGAGCCAATCTCGTCCGCCCGCGCCTCGATCGGCTCGGCGGCGCGCGGATCGCCCTGCGCCTGCGCCTCGGCCAGGGCCTCCAGCGGCGCGGCCACCATCTGGTTGGTCAGGCGGTACATCAGGAGCACCTGCAGCAGCACGCCGACGAAGCCGAACAGCAGCACCCACGAAGCCGTCTTCAGCGACGACCAGACGATGTCGCTGGACGGGAAGGTCATCAGGAACCACCAGCCGGGCTCGACCAGGCGGCCATAGGCCACCAGCCGATCGCCCCTTGGCGACAGCACCGTGCCGACGTCGTGGTTCTGGGCGCGGATGTGGCCGACCAGGCGCTTCAGGTCGTTGTCGGCCTCGAACCTGCGCAACACCCCGACATCCACCACGCCGTTGCGCGCCAGGCCCTGGGCGGCCACCAGCTCGCCGTCGTCGGCCACGATCAGGTTGCGCCCGCCCGGCAGGGCGTCGGCCACGGCGCGCAGCAGGTAGCTGTCCAGCGACAGGCTGGTGCCGAACGCCCCCATGAACTGGCCCTTGTAGTAGAAGGGGGTCATGCAGGCGGCGTTCAGGCCCCGGCCGCTGGGATCCGAGATCAGCCGCCGCAGCTTGGTGCACTTCATGACCCGATCCGGATTGTTCTCCGGCAGGGTCAGCTGGGTCATCTCTTCCTTGGCGATGCTCAGCGTCGGCGGGGCGTTCCGCCGATAGTACATCAGCTTGTCCGGCCGGTTGGGCCCGAACATCACCAGCCGCGTGCGGGGCGTGAAGTAGTAGAAGTTGTCATAGTGCCGGATCTCGGCCTCGCCGGTCGCCGCCACCACGTCGGTCGCGGCCACGAACAGTTCCTGCTCGGGCAGGCTGAGGGTGTCGGCATAGGGCAGATAGCCGCCGATGCCGTAGACATAGCGGTTGCCGATCCGCGCGCCATCGAACAGGCCGGGGATCGAGCGCCGGGTGCCGTCGCCCTTCTCGGGAAACAGCCTGTCGAACTGGGCGTGAAGCTCGGGGTCGGCGCCCATGGCCAGGCGCCGGGTCAGGGCCTCGGCGGCGGCGTCATGAACCTTCACCAGGTCGGAGAACAGGCGGTCCTCGGTCTTGACCCGCTCGCCGACATATTCGGCCAGATGCCGGGTCTGGGCGCCCTCGGCGCTCCTGCGCACGAAGACGAAGGCCGCCGCGGTCGCGACGCCGGTCACCGCGATCGACAGGATCGCCACCATGGTCAGCAGCCGCCGCGCCAACGGCGCGGTCACCCCCGCGATCGCTCCGGGACCATTGTCCAAGACGTCTCCTTGGCCCACGCCCCCGGGGCCGATATCCGCAAAACCCACGCTCGAACGCTGAAGTTACTGACGACGTCCAACCGATCGGCTTTTCCGTCGCGACGCAACAGTCTATAGCCTCCCCGTCCGCGCCGCGTGCTGGCCCTGTGCGCCAGAACGCCGCAGGCGCGCCACCGCCAGAGGAACACCCCCGCAATGGCCAAGATTAAAGTCGCCAATCCCGTCGTCGACATGGACGGCGATGAAATGACCCGGATCATCTGGAAGCTCATCAAGGACAAGCTGATCTTCCCGTACCTGGACCTGGAACTGGACTACTACGACCTGTCGGTCGAGAACCGCGACGCCACCGACGACCAGGTGACCATCGACGCGGCCAACGCCACCAAGAAGCACGGCGTCGCTGTCAAGTGCGCCACCATCACGCCGGACGAAGCCCGGGTCGAGGAATTCAAGCTCAAGAAGATGTGGAAGTCGCCGAACGGCACGATCCGCAACATCCTGGGCGGCGTGATCTTCCGCGAGCCGATCATCTGCCAGAACGTGCCGCGCCTGGTGCCGGGCTGGACCCAGCCGATCATCGTCGGCCGTCACGCCTTCGGCGACCAATACCGCGCGACCGACTTCAAGTTCCCGGGCAAGGGCACCCTGTCGATCAAGTTCGTCGGCGAAGACGGCCAGACCATCGAGCACGAAGTGTTCAAGGCCCCGGACGCCGGCGTCGCCATGGCGATGTACAACCTCGACGACTCGATCCGCGACTTCGCCCGCGCCTCGTTCGCCTACGGCCTGAACCGCGGCTATCCGGTCTATCTCTCCACGAAGAACACGATCCTCAAGGCCTATGACGGCCGCTTCAAGGACATCTTCCAGGAGATCTTCGACGCCGAATACGCCGACCAGTTCAAGGCCAAGGGCATCCACTACGAGCACCGCCTGATCGACGACATGGTCGCCTCGGCGCTGAAGTGGTCGGGCGGCTATGTCTGGGCCTGCAAGAACTACGACGGCGACGTGCAGTCGGACATCGTCGCCCAGGGCTTCGGCTCGCTGGGCCTGATGACCTCGGTGCTGATGACGCCGGACGGCAAGACGGTGGAAGCCGAAGCCGCCCACGGCACCGTCACCCGCCACTACCGCCAGCACCAGAAGGGCGAGAGCACCTCGACCAACTCGATCGCCTCGATCTTCGCCTGGACCCGTGGCCTGGCCCACCGCGCCAAGCTGGACGACAATCAGGAACTGGCCAACTTCGCGGCCACCCTGGAAAAGGTCTGCATCGACACCGTCGAGAGCGGCTACATGACCAAGGACCTGGCCCTGCTGGTCGGCGACAAGCAAGGCTGGCTGACCACCGAAGGCTTCCTCGACAAGATCGACGAGAACCTGAAGAAGGCCATGGCCTAAGACTTCAGGCTTTTCGCCTAGAGTTGGAGACGCCCCGGAGGATCACCTCCGGGGCGTTTTCTTTGCCGTCTACTCGGCCCGGCCGCGCTCCATCAGCGCCCCGGCGAAGTCGATCACGCACATAGAACCCCATTGGCGGTGACCCCCGCAGGCGACGCCGGCGGCGCTGTAGCTGGCCGTGAAGATGTTACGCCGGTGACCGCGCCCGGCCACGCGGCTGTCGATGACCAGTTGGCGCACGATCGCCCGGGCGTCGTCAGAGCCGTACGAGATGTTCTCGGCCGACAGTCCGGCGAAGATCCCGGCGGCGCGCAGGCGGACGCCCAGGCTGCCCGCCGGACCGTGGCCGACCTCGCCCCGCGCAGCCTGGCGCTCAGCGTGTTGACGAGCGGCCGCGTCGAGGCGGGCGTCCCCCTTCAGCGGGGCCAGGGGGTTCTGACGCTCCAGGAAGTCGATCGCCTCCTCCACCGCGCCCGCCTCCTCCTGCTCGAACGCCCAGTCGGGCGCGCGGCGCAGCTCGTCGGCGTATTCCCCCGGATGGGCGCGGACATAGTTGAGCTCGTCCAGCACCGCCTCTTCCAGATCGGCGGCGTGAGCGATGGCGGGAAGCAGGAAGACGGCCGCGACGGCGGCGGCGCGCAAGAACGCGGGACGGCACAGGAACACGTGTCGTGACTCTCGATACTGGCGTCCCCCGAGGATCGCCAATACCAGTCAAAAGGCGCGCAGGCGAGGCGCGGGTTGTCGCGCCCCGAAAACAATCTTCAGGCGACAATTGACATATGCAACCCTGAAGCGTTCAATCGCACGTAAGTCGTCCCTGTCGGACGCCTTCCCCTGATCCGTCGTCGAGCCCTCCTCCCCGGCTGGATCCTCCTCCCCGCCGCTTCCGCCCCTCGGAAGCGGCGTTCTTTTTGGGTGAAGCCCAACAAGAGCCCCTGACGCGCGAGCGCCCTTGCGGCGAACAGCGATAGCTGGTCTATCCGCGTTAACCTTTGGGGAGGCGGCATGACCCTGCAGAAGCGGATCTGGGACCTGATCGTGCTGGCGATCTTCGTCTTCGCCGCCGCCTTCGCGACCGCGCCGTGGTTCGCCTTCCGGGCGCTGAAGGCAGCCGCCCAGTACGAGGACGTGCAGGCGATCGGCGAGCTGGTCGACTTTCCCGCCGTGCGTCGCAGTCTGACCGGCCAGCTGATCGCCGACGCCCCGGCCGCCCAGCCCGAGAGCCCGTCGATCTGGCGCGATCCGCTCAGCGTCTTCAAGAAGGCCATCGAGCCGATCGCCCCGCCCGAGCCCAAGGTCGATCGCTACCTGACCGTGGCCGGTGTCTCGGCCTTGACCCGCGGCTACGCTCCGGGCAAGGCCCCGGTCGCCGCGTCGCGCGACGGCTCGATGACCGGCCAGATCAGGGACACGATCAAGGGCCCCTATCCCGGCATCGCCTACTGGGATCCCAACCGCGTGCGCATCGCGGTCAAGCGCCCGGACGGCAGCGGCAAGATCACCATCTTCACCTTCGAGCGCCGGGCGCTGTTCACCTGGAAGCTGGTGCACATCCGCTTGCCAGGCGACGAGCGTCAGGGCTGACACCGGGCCCGTGCTTCCCCTCGTTCTCGACGTCGTCTCCCGGGTCTGGCCGTTCTTCCTTCTGGTGGGCGCAGGCCTGGCGCTCAGCCGCCTGCGCCTGCTGGACGCGCGGATGACGCAAGGCCTGTCGGCCTATGTCTATTGGGTCGGCTTTCCCGCCCTGCTGGTCCACTCGCTGTCACGCTTGGGACGGCCCGGGCCTGAACTGATCTCGGGCCTGGGCGCCTATGCGGCGGCGGGCCTGGTCGTCACCTTCGCCGTGGTCGCGCTGGGCCGGCTGCTGGGCTGGAGCAAGGCCGAACGCGCCGGCGCGGGCATGGCTTCGGGTGTCGGCAACAGCGCCTTCCTGGCCTTCCCGATCGCCGGCGCCGTGCTGGGGGCCGAGACCGCCCGTCTGGTCGCCGGCGTGGTGGCCATCGACTTCGTGGTCATGGCCGCGACCGGCGTCGGCCTGCTGGGATGGGCGGCGGGCCGCTCGGTCTGGCGCTCGACGATCCAGGCGTTCCGCAATCCGGTGGTGGCCGCCGCCCTGGCTGGAGTCGCCCTGGCCCTGCTGGACCTGGCCTTGCCCGAGCCTCTGGACCGCGCCGTCGGCATGGCCGCCGCCTCGGGCAGCCCGGTCGGCCTGGTCGCTCTCGGCGCGGCTCTGGGCCTTGGCGAAACCGAGGGCGACGCTGCGCCGTCCTGGGGTCCGGTGTCCCTGGCCGCCGTCGCCAAGCTGATCGCCTTCCCGCTGCTGGCCTGGCTGGCCATCGGCCTGACGCCGGCCCCGCCGGCCTTCCGCGCCGGGGCGACCCTGCTGGCCGCGGCCCCGACGGCGGTCAACGTCTTCATCCAGACCCGCGCCTACGGCGTCTTCGCCCGAGGCGCGGCCCGCATCGTGGCCCTGACAACCGCGCTGTCGCTGATGACCCTGGCCCTGGTCGCCCTGCTGATGAAGGCCAACACGCCCTAAAATTGAACTTCGCAGTTTGCGCGTGTTTGACACCGCTACCCCCGGCCGATAATGCACTTGCGAGTCATTATCGTTCGCATAGAGGTAGAACATGTCCCCGTCTTTCCGCGCCCTTCTGCTGGCTGGCGTCGCGTTGACCGGCGCCAACGCAGCGGGCTTGGCCCGGGCGGCCGACACGGGCGTGGATGCGGCCGACGCCAACCAGGTGGAAGGCGTGGTGATCACCGGCGCGCGCACCCGCACCTCGGCGGTGACCGGCCTGGACATGAGCCTGCGCGAGACCCCGCAGTCGGTGTCGATCATCAACCAGGACCGCATCAAGGACTTCGCCCTCACCGACGTGAACCAGCTTCTGGCGCAGGTCACGGGCATCAATGTCGAGAAGGTCGAGACCGACCGCACCTATTACAACTCGCGCGGTTTCGACATCACCAACTTCCAGGTCGACGGCGTGGGCCTGCCGCTCATCTGGGGCATCCAGTTCGGGTCGCTGGACACCGTGCTGTTCGAGCGCGTGGAGGCCGTGCGCGGCGCCAACAGCATGATGACCGGAACCGGCAATCCATCGGCCACCATCAACTATGTCCGCAAGCGCCCGACCCACGAATTCCAGGCCTCCGGCGCCCTGCAATACGGCTCATGGAACAACTATCGCCTCGAGGCCGACGTCTCGGGTCCGCTGAACGCCTCGGGCACGCTGGCCGGTCGGCTGATCTACGCCAACGAGGACACCGACAGCTATCTGGACCACTACAAGGTCAACCGGAACGTCTATGGCGCGCTGCTGTCTTGGGACGCCACGTCGAAGCTGACCGCCACGATCGGCTGGTCGATGCAGGACAACCGCGCCCGCGGCAACAACTGGGGCGCCCTGCCCCTGGTCTACAGCGACGGCACGCGGGTCGACTATCCGCGCTCGGCCTCGACCTCGGCCGACTGGACCCACTGGAACGTCCGTGACCAGAGCACCTTCGCCGAGCTGGCCTGGCGCTTCGACAACGGCTGGCAGGTCAAGACCATCGGCACCTACAAGCGCTTCGAGGAGAACGCCAAGCTGCTGTACGCCTATGGCGCGCCAGACAAGGCCACCGGCCTGGGCGTGCTGGGCATGGCCGGCGTCTACCCCTCGATCTACGAGAGCTACATCCTGGACGCCTACGCCTCGGGTCCGTTCAAGCTGCTCGGTCGCGAGCATCAGCTGGTCATCGGCGGCCAGACCTCGCGCGCGCATGGCCACGAGTACGAGGACTTCTCGACCGACACCGTCGTCTACGGCCCGGTCGCCGACTGGGATCACATCCAGCCGGCCGAGCCGACCTTCCCCGGCGCCTATCTGTCGGCCGACCAGACCGACCGCCTGACGCGCTTCTACGCCGCCGCCCACCTGAACCTGACCGACAAGCTCAAGGCGGTGGCCGGCTTCAACGCCCTGGGGCTGAAGTCCAAGGGCTTCTCGTACGGGGCCGACACGACCCGCGACAACAGCAAGGTCAGCCCCTATGCGGGCGTCGTCTACGACCTGACCCAGAATGTGTCGCTGTATGCGAACTACACCGACATCTTCAATCCGCAGTCGGAAGTCGACATCACCCACGCCCGGCTGGATCCGGCCCACGGCAAGAGCTACGAGGCCGGCTTCAAGAGCGAGTGGTTCGACAAGCGCCTCTACCTGACCGGCGCGATCTTCACCTCCCGCCAGGACGGCCTGGCCGAGTACGCGGGCGCCTTCGCCGACGGCAAGAGCTACTATGTCGGCGTCGACACCAAGGCCAAGGGCTACGAACTGGAGGCCGTCGGCGCGATCAACGACCAGTGGCGCGTCAGCCTGGGTTGGACCGACCTGACGATCAAGGACGCGGACGGGAACAAGACCCGCCTCTACACCCCGCGCAGGACGCTGAAGGCCTCGACCAGCTACACCATCCCGTCGGCGCGCAACCTGACCCTGGGCGCCCAGCTGCGCTGGCAGGACGACATCCAGGGCGCGGACGTCGTCACCATCACCCAGAAGGCCTACGGCATCGTCGACCTGATGGCCGGGATCGACCTGACGGACAAAGTCCGCGCCACCGTCAACGTCAAGAACGCCGCCGACAAGACCTACCTGACCAGCCTGATGTGGGCCCAGTCGTACTACGCCGCGCCGCGCAGCGTGTCGTTGCGCCTGGACTACGCCTTCTAGGCCCCCGCGATGGACGCCCTTACCCCATCCGCCGTGGCCAAGGCCGCCAGCCCGAGCGCGCCTCGGCTGGCGATCCGCCCTCTGATCGGCTTTCTCCACCGCTGGGTGGGGCTGTTCATCGCCGGCTTCCTGTTCATCTCGGGCGTCACCGGGGCGATCATCTCGTGGGATCACGAGCTGGACGATCTTCTCAACCCGCATCTGGTCCACGCCCGGGCCCAGGGCCCAGCCAAGCCGCCGCTGGAGCTGGCCAAGCTGATCGAGGCCCGCGACCCGCGCGTCCAGGTCACCTTCATCCCCCTCGCGCCGGAGCCTGGTGAGGCCTATGCGTTCGGCGTCCTGCCCAGGCAGAACCCCGCCACCGGCAAGCTGTACGCCCCCGGCTACAACCAGATCTTCATCGACCCGGCGACAGGGGCCGAACTGGGCCGCCGTGAATGGGGCGCGGCCTGGCCGGTGACCCGCGAGAACCTGGTCTCGTTCCTCTATGTGCTGCACTACAGCCTGCACATCCCGGCCCTATGGGGCATCGACCGCTGGGGCGTCTGGCTGATGGGCGTGATCGCCGTGCTCTGGACGATCGACTGCTTCGGCGGCTTCTACCTGACCCTGCCCTCCCGGGCCTCGGCCAGAAACGGCAAGAGCTTCGTCAGCCGCTGGAAGCCGGCTTGGCAGATCAAGACCAAGGCCAGCGCCTACCGGATCAATTTCGACATCCATCGGGCCTTCAGCCTGTGGCTGTGGGGCGTGCTGTTCACCGTGGCCTTCACGGCCTTCTCGCTCAACCTCTACACCGAGGTCTTCTACCCGGTGCTGTCCAAGGTCTCGAAGACTACGCCCGGTCCGTTCGAGCTGCGCACGCCTGCGCCGCTGGACCAGCCGATCGTCGCCAGGAAGACCTATGCCGAGGTCATCGCCACGGCTCAGGCGGAAGCCAAGAAGCGCGGCTGGACCGACCCGGTCGGCGGCGCCTTCTACGCGCCCGGCTATGGCGTCTATGGCGTGACCTTCCACCAGCCGGGCGGCGACCACGGCGCGGCCGGCGTCGGCACGCCCTATCTCTACTACGACAGCACGACCGGCCTGCCGGCCGGCGAGCGCCTGCCCTGGAAGGGCACCGCCGCCGACATCTTCGTTCAGGCCCAGTTCCCGTTGCACTCGGGCCGCATACTGGGTCTGCCGGGCCGGATCCTGATCTCCTTCACCGGGATCGTGGTCGCCGCGCTCAGCGTCACCGGCGTGGTGATCTGGGCCAAGAAGCGCAAGGCGCGCGTGGCGCGGCGGGCCAAGACCTGACGGCTCAGCCCGGCGCGCGGCCGACCAGCAGGTTGGAGGCTGGCGCGCCCGCGGGCTTGCCCTGGTCGCCGGCCTTCCAGCCGGCCGGGCAGGCGCCGATGCGCTGGTAGCGGCGGGCCTGGACCACCTTGCCGCCGGCAGCCTGCAGCGGCTGCAGGGCGAAACGGACCGTGAAGTCGTCGGCCGACTTGCGCATCGTCGTGACGTAGAGCCCGTAGCGCAGGCCACCCGCCTGGCAGCGCTCGATATGCTCGTCGGCGCTGTCCTTGGCGACCTTGCCGTAGGTCTCGCACGGCTGTCCGTTCACGTTCGGCTCGGCGCGGGTGAACGCGCTGATCAGCTCGGGGTTGGCGCAGACCTCGACCACGCCGGTCTGGCCGCCGGAATCCTCGACCACCTCGACCCGCCACAGCGACGGCGGCGTGAAGGGCTTGGTCGCGTCGGCCTGCTTGACCTGGTCGCAGCCGGCCAGGGCGAGCAGGCCAGCGATCATCCCGATCCCGCGAAACATGCAACCTCCGCCCACAAACTACATTCGTAATTCAATTGAACTGGAAGCCGTGCCGCCGTCAAGCCGACTTAGACGATCGGAGGGCTAGCTTTGGATCGGCGGCGGTGGCTCCCTCACTCGCGTTTGTCGATTCACGCCCCTGGGGAGAGCAGCAATGAAGACGATGGCCAAGGCCTTCACCATCTGCGCGGCGTCGTGGCTGCTGGCCGCCGCGTCGGGCGCCGCCACCGCTTCGGCGCAGACGGCCCCCGCCCCGTCCGGCTTCGCGAGCGGCGCGGAAGTCCAGGCTCAGCTCCGCGACATGCTCGCCGCTATGAGGCCCGACCAAGGGTTCATGTGGCGCCCCCTGGTTCGCGACGGCGCGACCGTGGCGGCGATCGAGATCTGGAAGAAGCCGGGACGCCCCGCCGTTCATCCCGCCGAGGCGGAATACGCCATCGTGCTGGAAGGGGCCGGCACGCTGGTCTCCGGCGGGACCCTGGCCGATCCGAAGTCCAAGAACCCCAGCCTGATCGAGGGCAGCCGGATCGAAGGCGGCACGACACGGCCCCTCGGCCCGGGCGACGTCATCCTGATCCCCGCCGGCGCGCCGCATTGGTTCGGGATCACCGGCGAGCGACTGGTCCTGCTGGGGATCAAGCTGCCCGGCGCGAAGTGATCGAGCCGATACCAGTATGGGGGCATCGCCGTTGACGCGGAGCCCTGAGACTTGACACTAGCGGACCATGAAGCCCGCCGCCGAGCCCTCCACGCTGCCGCGCGCCCTCGCGGCCCAGGCCTGGGCAGAGGTTCAGGAGCTCTTGGATCGGCAGCTTTCCCCGCTTGGGATGCGCGCGATCGACACCCTGCGCCCGAGACAGGGTGAGGTGATCGTGGACCTCGGATGCGGAACGGGACAAACCCTGCTCCAACTCGCCGACAAGGTCGGAGCAACGGGGCGCGTCATCGGCGTTGATATCTCACCTCTCCTCCTGGACGTCGCACGGGAAAGGACGAGGGAGATCAAACACGTCAGCTTCATCGGAGGCGATGCGGCCGCGCTTGATTTGCCTTCCCAGAGCGTTGACGCATTCTTCTCCCGCTTTGGCGTGATGGCGTTTTCGGACCACGCGGCTGCATTCTCGAACTTCCAGCGGATGCTCAAGCCTGGAGGAAGGATCGCTTTCGTCTGCTGGCGGTCTCTCATCGAGAACGAACTGGACTTGCTGCCGCTTCGGGCGGCGGGCCTCGAACATCTCGCCGACCCCACGCCATTCAGTTTCGAGGACGCCGGCTATGTCCGCTCCATCCTGGAGCAGGCGGGGTTTATCGACGTGAGTGTCGTCGCCTACGACGAAGCCGTCACTAGCGGCGACGTGGAGGCGATGACGACCGTGCTGATGAAGGTAGGCCCTCTGGGCAGGATCATCCGCGAGACCCCCTCTCTGCGCGCCGCGGCAGAGCCCCGCGTCCGAGCCGCACTGACCAGTCTAGGCTCCCCCGCACGCGTCGCTCTCAACGCCGCGACTTGGATTGTCAGCGCGCGAACCTAAGCGCGTGAAGCGGACCTCTTCCGGCGTCCGCGAAGGGTGGAAGGCGGACGTCGCTAAGGTCAAGCGGCCAAGGCCGCAGGGCCCCCACCTGACCGCTTCGCGGTCGTCCGCCCCCAAAAGGAGGGCGGAAGGTGCGCCTACCGTCTTCCCCCTCCGGAGGAGGAGCGCCGCAGGCGCGGAGTGGGCAAGTAAGGGTCGAAAGCCCGCACCGTCGCCCTGCCCTTCACACATGAAAAAGGGGACACCTTTCGGCGTCCCCTCATCGTCTTGGACGCTGAAGGCTTGATCAGCCGGCCAGCGCGGCCTTGACGGCCGCCAGGCCGTCCTGGGCCTTGCTGTCGTCCGGCGCGCCGCCCTGGGCGAAGTCGGCCTTGCCGCCGGCGCCTTGCCCGCCCATGGCGATCACGGCGGCCTTGGCCAGGTCCGCGGCGCTGAACCTAGCCGTCAGGTCGGCGGTCACGGCCACGGTGACAGCGGCCTTGCCGTCCGAGGTGCCCACCAGGGCCACGACACCCGAGGTCAGCTGCTTCTTGAACTCCTCGGCGACGCCGCGCAGCTCCTTGCCGCCGACGCCGTCCAGGACACGGGCGATCAGCGCCGTGCCGTTGACGTCTTCCGGACCCGCCGCCGCGCCGCCGCCGCCGCCCAGGGCCAGCTGCTTCTTGGCGTCGGCCAGTTCCTTTTCGAGGCGCTTGCGGTCGGCGATCAGGGCGTCGACGCGGGCTCCGACTTCGGCGACCGGGGTCTTGAACTGGTCGGCCAGCGACTTGGCCACGCCCGCCTGGTCCAGCAGGAAGCGGCGCGCCGCTTCGCCGGTCAGGGCCTCGATACGGCGCACGCCGGCGGCGACGCCCTGCTCCGAAACGATCTTGAACAGGGCGATATCGCCGGTGCGGGCCACGTGGGTGCCGCCGCACAGTTCGACCGAATAGGCCTTGGCCTCATCGGCCAGCGACCTGCCGAGCGTCAGCACGCGGACGCTGTCTCCGTACTTCTCGCCGAACAGGGCCACCGCCCCGGCCTCGATGGCCTCTTGCGGGGCCATTTCCTTGGTCTCGGCCGGGACGTTCTGGCGGATGACCGCGTTGACCTCGGCCTCGATCTTGTCGAGTTCCTCTGCGGTCAGCGGGCCGCCGTGGCTGAAGTCGAAGCGCATGCGCTCGCCATCGACCATCTGGCCCTTCTGGGCGACGTGCGGGCCCAGCACATGGTGCAGGGCGGCGTGCACCAGGTGGGCGGCCGAGTGGTTGGAGCGGGTGGTGTGGCGGCGTTCGGCGTCGACCGAGGCCACGACCTGGTCGCCGACCTTCAGCTCGCCCGACAGCTCGACGCGATGCACGAACAGCTCGCCGGCCTGCTTCTGGGTGTCGATGACGCGGTTCTCGCGGCCGTTGGCTTCCAGCACGCCGGTGTCGCCGGCTTGGCCGCCGCTCTCGGCATAGAAGCTGGTGCGGTCCAGCAGGACCTCGACGGTCGTGCCGCCGGTCGCGGATTCAACCTCGGCGCCGTCGACGACGATCGCCTTCACGACCCCGGTGGTCTCGGTGGTCTCGTAGCCGACGAAGTCCGTCGCGCCGGCCTTTTCCTTGATCGCGAACCAGGCGGCCGCGCCGGCCTGCTGGCCCGAACCGGCCCAGTTGGCGCGCGCCATCTGGCGCTGCTTTTCCATGGCCGCGTCGAAGCCGTCGGTGTCGACGGTCAGGCCCTTGGCGCGCACGGCGTCCTGGGTCAGGTCCAGCGGGAAGCCATAGGTGTCGTAGAGCTTGAAGGCGGTCTCGCCGTCCAGTACGCCGCCGGCCGACAGATTGGCGGTGGCCTCGTCCAGCAGGCCCATGCCGCGGCCCAGGGTGACGCGGAAGCGCTCCTCCTCCTGTCGCAGGGTCTCGACGATCGAGGCCTCGGCGCGGCGCAGTTCCGGATAGGCCTGGCCCATCTCGGCCACCAGGGTCGGCGCCAAGCGGTGCATCAGCGGCTCGCTGGCGCCCAGCAGATAGGCGTGGCGCATGGCGCGGCGCATGATCCGGCGCAGGACGTAGCCGCGGCCTTCGTTCGACGGCGTCACGCCATCGGCCAGCAGGAACGAGCTCGAGCGCAGGTGGTCGGCGATGACCCGGTGCGACGGGGCCTGGTCGCCCTCGGCCTTGACGCCGGTCAGCTCGACCGAGGCGGCGATCAGGCTCTTGAACAGGTCGACATCGTAATTGTTGTGCACGCCCTGCAGCACGGCCGCGACGCGTTCCAGGCCCATGCCGGTGTCGATCGAGGGCTTGGGCAACGAGACACGCTCGCCGCCGGCCAGCTGCTCGAACTGCATGAAGACGAGGTTCCAGATCTCGATGAAGCGGTCGCCGTCCTCATCGGGGCTGCCCGGAGGGCCGCCGGGGATGCCTTCGCCGTGATCGTAGAAGATTTCCGAGCACGGACCGCAGGGACCGGTGTCGCCCATGGACCAGAAGTTGTCGCTGGTCGGGATGCGGATGATGCGCTCGTCCGACAGGCCGGCGATCTTCTTCCACAGCGAAGCGGCCTCGTCGTCGGTGTGGTACACCGTGACCAGCAGCTTTTCCTTGGGCAGCTTGAACTCGCCGGTCAGCAGGCTCCAGGCGTGGTGGATCGCCTGTTCCTTGAAGTAGTCGCCGAACGAGAAGTTGCCCAGCATCTCGAAGAAGGTGTGGTGGCGGGCGGTGTAGCCGACATTGTCCAGGTCGTTGTGCTTGCCGCCGGCGCGGACGCACTTCTGCGAACTGGCCGCGCGCGGATGGGCCGGGGTCTCGGCGCCGGTGAAGACGTTCTTGAAAGGCACCATGCCGGCGTTGACGAACAGCAGGGTCGGATCGTTCTGCGGCACCAGCGGCGCGGACGGCGTCACGGCGTGATCGGCCTTGCCGAAGTAGTCGAGGAAGGTGCTGCGGATCTCGTTCAAGCTGGGCATGAGCGTCTCAAAGTGTAGGCGCCGGCGAGCGGCCGGAGTCGGGCGCTGCATAGCGCGGTTTTTCGCCAAGGGGAAACCGACTCGGGAGATGGGGGCCCGATGTGAGGCGGAAAAGGGCGGGTTCGGAAGCGGACGGCGGCGTCGGGCGTTCGGAAAGGCCTCAGCGCGCCCCTTCCCGCAGCACCGGTCCGAGGTCGGGACGCGGCAGGTCGGGCGGGGTGCTGTCCATATAGGTCAGCCAGTCGCGCCAGATCGAGAAGATCCGCAGACGCGTCAGGCTGATGCGGCAGGTCAGGGCCATGCTGGTCCGGATGGTGCCGCCCTCCCAATAGGTCTCCACCGCCCCGCACTCGGCGTCGCGATAGGCCAGCCAGGCCTTTTCCGCCTTGATCAGCTGGGGCAGGACCTTGGTTTCCGAGTCCCCTTTCTCCGCCCGCAGCCGCCGGACCGCCACGCTGTAATAGCGGTTGAGGTCGGCCTCGACGCTCTGGGCCTGGCCGGCGAGGCAGGCGTTGATGTCCAGGGTGGTGGCGGCGTTGGCGCAGGGGTCGGCCGGCGCGGCGGGTGAAGCGGCCAGAGCCAGGGCGACGAGAACGGGCGACATGAAGCGAACTCCAGGGACGGGACGGCGCACTTTCCGATGCGTCGGGCGAGGCGTCCATGACGCTGTGTTGGCGAGGCCCCAGGCGTCCAAACGGCGAAGGGCTTTGGGTCCGCGTAGACCCCTCCACCGCCATTCGGCGGTCCCCCTCCCCCAGAGAGGGAGGATGCAGCTTCCAGCCGCCCCTCCCGGCGCGGCCCCTCCGGGCCACCTCCCCCTGATGGGAGGATCCTCGCCCCCAAACGTCAGCGCCCCAAAAAGAAATAGGCCGCCTGGCATGGGGTCCAGGCGGCCTGCAATCGCGGCCCTCGCGGCGGTCCGGCCGCGGGCGTGTTGAAGGCGGGGACGCCCGGAGCCGGGCGAAGGCCGCGAAACCTATAAGCGCTGAGGACTAGTCCTCGTCGCCCTCTTCCGGGCCGCCGACCAGGAGCTCTTCCTCGATCTTCTGCGACGACTTGCGGACGGCCTTTTCGATGTCGGCGGCGACGTCGGGGTTCGACTTCAGGAACTCGCGGACATTGTCGCGGCCCTGGCCGATGCGCTGACTGCCGTAGGAGAACCACGAGCCGGCCTTGTCGATGATCCCGGCCTTGACGCCCAGATCGATGACTTCGCCCAGCTTGGAGATACCCTCGCCGTACATGATGTCGAACTCGACCTCGCGGAACGGCGGGGCCACCTTGTTCTTGACCACCTTCACGCGGACGTTGTTGCCGATGATCTCGTCACGGGCCTTCACCGAGCCGGTGCGGCGGATGTCCAGACGCACCGAGGCGTAGAACTTCAGCGCGTTGCCGCCCGTCGTCGTTTCCGGGCTGCCGTACATCACCCCGATCTTGTGGCGGATCTGGTTGATGAAGATGACGATGGTGTTGGCCTTGTTGATCGAGGCGGTCAGCTTGCGCAGGGCCTGGCTCATAAGACGGGCTTGCAAGCCCGGCAGGCTATCGCCCATCTCGCCTTCGATCTCGGCTTTCGGCGTCAGGGCCGCGACCGAGTCGATCACGACGATGTCGACAGCGCCCGAGCGCACCAGGGTGTCGGTGATCTCCAGGGCCTGTTCGCCGTTGTCGGGCTGGGCCACCAGCAGGCTGTCCAGATTGACGCCCAGCTTGTGGGCGTAGGACGGATCCAGCGCGTGCTCGGCGTCGACGAAGGCGGCGGTGCCGCCGGCCTTCTGGACCTCGGCCACCACGTGCAGGGCCAGGGTGGTCTTACCCGAGCTTTCCGGGCCGTAGACCTCGATGATCCGCCCCTTGGGCAGACCGCCGATGCCCAGCGCGATGTCCAGGCCGAGCGAACCGGTGGAGACCGACTCGATCTCGACCTTGCCCTTCTCGCCCAGCTTCATCACTGACCCCTTGCCGAAGGCCCGGTCGATCTGGGTGAGCGCGGCCTCTAGCGCGCGTTGCTTGTCGCCTTCTTCCTTGCCCACGAGTTTCAATGCCGCCTGACTGCTCATGATTGATCCGCCCTCTATCCCATGATTCCGGCCGCCCGATCGGCGCTTCCCGCGCCTCACCACAACGACCTGTGGAACATGTTTAAGGCGTACACACTTTGTTCCATGTTCGCAAGGTGTTCTCAGAACGAGAAACGACCGTTTCTGTCGTAGGCCAGAATGCCGCAGGCCTCGAACCGAATTCGGGGTCGTCCGGCCGCCCGCCGCAACCGCTCCTTAAGTCCGGTCATGCCAGCGTCCGCGCTCCTTGGGGGACTGCCGTCTTGTCGATCGATCCGCGCCGCCTTCTGGGCCTGGCCTTCGCCAGCGCCGACCTTCTCGTGGAGCTGCAGAGCGGCCGCGTGCGCCTGGCGCTGGGCGCTGCGCAGAAGGTCATGGGCAGGACCGAGGCCGGCCTTATGGGTCAGGCCTGGTCGGAGCTGTTCCACCCCGACGACCAGCCGCTGATGGACGCCATGATCAGCTGCGCCGATGACGGCGTGCGACGCGGTCCCGTGGTGCTGCGCCTGGCCGGCAAGGAAGAGCGCCACGTCCGCATCATCCTGCGCGCCCTGCCGGAGAACGAAGGCCGCGTCTCGTGCGCCGCCACCGCAGCCCAGCCAGCTGGCCCCGCCCTGCCCGCCGGCGCCCTGCAGCCGCGCGAGTCGTTCGACGACATTGCCCAGGGCCTGTTCGAGGCCGCCCGCGTCACCGGGCTGGAGCTGGAATTGGCCATGGTCGAGTTCGCCGGTCTGGGCGCCATGCGCGAGGGCCTGACGCCCAGCGAGGCCCAGGCCCTGGACGTTCGCGTCGCCAGCGCCGTCCGCGCCGAGTCGCACGGCGGTTCGGCCGCCACCCGCCTGTCCTCCGAGCGCTTCGCCCTGCTGCGCCAGCGCGACGACCGGCCCGAGAACATGGTCAAGCGCCTGACCCGCATGGTCAGCGCCGAGGCCAGCGCCCACGTGGTGCCGCTGGAGGCCGGCGGCTCGTCCCGCGCCCTGCGCGCCCTGCGCTACGCCCTCGACGACTTCCTGCGCGAAGGCCTGAAGGACATGCCGCCGATGACGCTGTCGGAGGCGATGAACAGGTCCGTGAAGCGCACCCTGGCCCGCGCCGGCGCCCTGGGCGTGGCCGTCAGCCAGCGCCGCTTCACCCTGGCCTACCAACCCGTCGTGTCGCTGGCCACGGGCCTGGCCCACCATCACGAGGCCCTGGTCCGCTTCGAGGACGGCGGCAGCCCGTTCGCCCTGATCCGCATGGCCGAAGAATTCGACCTGATCGAGGAGCTGGACCACGCGATCGTCGAACAGGCGGTCAAGAAGCTGGCCAACGACCAGGAACGCAAGCTGCGCGTGGCGGTAAACGTCTCGGGCCGCACGATCGGCAACGACGCCTTCGTCGACCATGTCGGCCGCCTGCTGGCCAAGTACGACGAGGCCAAGGGCCGGGTGATCTTCGAGATCACCGAGACCTGCGCGATCGACAATCTGGCCGTCGCCAACCAGCATATCCAGAGCCTGCGAGCCATGGGCTCGCTGGTGTGCCTGGACGACTTCGGCGCGGGCTCGTCCTCATTCGCCTACCTGCAGCAGCTGCAGCTGGACATCGTGAAGATCGACGGCCGCTATGTGCGCGAACTGGCCGACAACGGCCGCGACGGGGCGCTGGTGCGCCGCCTGGTCGAGCTGTGCCGCGACCTGAAGATCCGCACCGTGGCCGAGATGGTCGAGACGGTCGAGGTCGAGGAGATCGTCCGCGCGGCGGGCGTCGACTTCGCCCAGGGCTGGCTTTACGGCAAGCCGGCCGACAAGCCGGCCCCGGCCCTGCGTCCCAGCGCGCCGGTCAAAGCCGCGGCGCGCCGGGCGGGGGCGGCGGAGAGCTGGGGCTAAGCCTCAGGCGTCTGCGTAAGATCCACCGTCATCCCGCGACTTGTTCGCGGGACCGATCTGTCCGCCGCCTGTGAAGAGAGAAGTCACGCTCTCACACGGAAGCTAAACCATGGGTCCCGCGCATGAAGCGCGGGATGACGATGATCTTATGATGTCGTCCTAAGCCTTGCCGCCCTTGCTGACGATGTAGTCGTCGATCACGCGTTCCAGGGTGGTCAGCGGCGTGGCGCCCGACAGCAGGCCCGCGTCGTGGAACTCGCGGATGTCGAACTTCTTGCCCAGGGCCTTCTGGGCCTTGGCGCGGGCGCGCAGCCAGACGATCTTGCCGATCATGTAGCTGCAGGCTTGGCCCGGCCACACGACGTAGCGTTCGATCTCGGTGATCGTGCCGCTCTCCTCGTCGCCCATGGTCTCGGCCATGTATTTCACGGCCTGCTCGCGGCTCCACTTCTTGGCGTGCATGCCGGTGTCGACCACCAGGCGCACCGCGCGGAACAAGGCGTCGTGCAGCATGCCGATATGGCCGCGCGGATCGGTCTTGTAGATGCCCATCTCGACGGCCAGCTGCTCGGAATAGAGCGCCCAGCCCTCGATGTAGCCCGAGAAGCCGACGACCTTGCGGATCAGCGGCAGGCCCTTGGCCTCGTTCGAGATGGAGAGCTGCAGGTGGTGGCCCGGGACGCCCTCGTGCACCGTCAGGGTGGTCAGGGTGTATTTGGCCTGCTCGGCCGTGTCGCGCAGGTTGATCCAGTAGATGCCGGGGCGCTTGCCATCCAGCGAGGGCGAGTTGTAGTAGCCGCCCGGGGCGCCGGCCTCGATGGCCTTGGGCACGCGGCGGATCTCCAGCGGGGCCTTGGGCAGGGCGCCGAAATAGGCCGGTAGCTGCTTCTGGATCCAGGCCGCCTTGACGTTCAGGTCCTTGATCAGCTGTTCCTTGGCCGCGTCGGTGTTCTCGTAGATGTCCTTGCCCAGCTCGGCCATGCGCTGACCGACCGTGCCCTTGGTCATGCCGATGCTCTTGAACAGCTTGTCGGCCTCGGCCGAGATCGACTTCACCAGATCCAGGCCCAGTTGGTGGATCTCTTCCGGCTTCAGGTCCGAGGTCGTGTAGTTCTTCAGGGAGGTGGCGTAGTAGTCGCCGCCATCCTTCAGGCGCCACACGCCGGCGTCGTGCACGGCCTTGCCGCGGACGCTTTCCAGCAGCGCGATCTGGCGCTTCAGGGCCGGGAGCACCGAGCCTTCGTAGATCTTCGAGGCCTCACCGGCCCAGTCGCCGGCGATGTTCTTTTCCTTGGTCCGGCGGGCCACCGACTTGACCAGCGGCGCGTCGGCCGTGGGCGTGCCGGCGAAGGCCTTCATCTGGATCAGGGCCTTGTCGATGATGAAGTCCGGCGGGATCACGCCGTCGGCCATGTCCTGCTTGGCGAGAGCCGTCTCCTGGTCCATCAGGCGGGCGAAGCCCTCCATCCGCGTCAGGTAGGCGTCGGCGTCGGCCTTGGTCTCGATGCTGTGCTGGGTGTCCAGAAAATCGGGCATGTACTGATAGCTGCCGGTCAGCTGGCTGAGCACGTAGGGCGCGCCCGAACCGCCGCCGCCGTAGCTGAATTTCCGATTGCCCTCGTCCTGCACCGACAGGACGAATTCGACGGTGTCGTAGTTGACCGCGTCCATGCCCTTGAGCGCGCGGCGGTCGATGCCGCGCAGGGCGGCCAACTGCTCGGCGGTCTGGACCGCGCCGGCCTTGATCGCGGCGGAGGAGCGGTCGCTGAGCAGGCCCTTCGTCCAGGACAGGTCGCCGGTGTCCAGGCCCAGGCCGGTCGCCGTCTCGGGCGACTGGCGCAGCTGCTTGGCCATCATGTCGTCGAACAGGGCGTTCAGCTTGGCGACTTCGCCCTCGCGGGCCTGGGCGAGCGACGGCAGCCCCCCCGTGGCCGCGAAGCCGGCTGCGGCGGTGGCGAACATCATGTGGCGACGATTGAGCAAGGCTTTCCCTCCCAGGAGCCGGATTTGAGGGCAAAGGCGTACGCCGCCCGCCCAGCTTTGGCGAAATTAATTCCGAGTCATCTGGGCGCGTCCAGCCCCGCCGCTCAAGCCAGGGTCACGAACAGCTCGTTCTCGATCACCCACTGGCCAGTGACCTTCTTCCAGGTCGCCAGATAGGTCCCCGACTGCTCGGCGGCGTCCTTCCAGGATCCGACCCAGCGGCCGCGTTCGGCGGCGCGATGGCCCTGGGCGTCGAGATCGATCTGCTCGGTCGTGCGCACATAGGCGATGAAGCCCTTGTCGGCGAACTGGCCGGCGAAGGCGGCCAGCACGTCCTCGGCGCCGAGCAGCAGCGAGCCGTCCCCGGCGATCAGCGTGACGCGCGGGTCGAAGAACGGCCGCAGGCGCGCGGCGTCCTTGGCGGCGATCAGCTTGTTGGTCAGCTTGCGGCGGGCGGCGATGGCGCCCTCTGGCTTAATAACTGTGGGGGCGGTCATGTCTTCCCTCGTGGGCGAGCCGGTGTAGCTTGCGCGGCGTCCCTGTCGCAAATGCCAAGGCCGATGTCCGTCCCGATCCTGACCACCGCCCGCCTCACGCTCAGCGCGCCACACCCCTCGGATTTCGAGGACAGCCAAGCCATGTGGGCCGATCCCGTGGTGGTCCGCCACGTCGGCGGCCGGGCCTTCACCGAGGAAGAGACCTGGACCCGCCTGCTGCGCGACCGCGGCCTGTGGGAGCTGCTCGGTTACGGCTACTGGTCGGTGCGCGAGACCTCGACCGGCCGCTATGTGGGGGTGGTGGGCTTCGCCGACCTGCGCCGGGCGCTGAAGCCCAGCCTGATCGGCTTGCCCGAGATGGGCTGGGTGCTGGCAGCCTGGTCCCACGGCCAGGGCTTCGGGACCGAAGCCGTTCGCGCCGGCCTTTCCTGGATCGACCAGACCCTGGCGCCCGATGTGGTGCCCTGCATCATCGACGCCGACAACGCCGCCTCCCTGGCCCTGGCGGCGAAGGTCGGGTTCGTGATCGCGGCCCACACCACCTACAAGGGCTCGCCGATCGTAGTGATGGAGCGGCGGCGGTGATCTTCGAGATCAGGCCACCGGCGCGCCCTGAGTCGTGGGCTTGCTGAAGCAGTCCTCGTCGACTCCGTTGAACGGGCCATAGGGAATGAACACCAGTTGCCCGCTCGTCATTCGCCCGCTCGTTCCATCCGGAACCTCGACGATTTCGAACCGGTGGCAGAACTCGGTCCTTCGGCGCTTGGCGGTGAAGACGTCGTCGTACTCGATCCAACCGTAGATGAAGCCGAACATGACGTCGTGGCCGATCGTGTCTTCGGTCCTGCCGACATAGAGCTCGGCTTCCTTCGCGGTCATCTGAGGACCGATGAAGATGATGTTCCTGCGGCGCTCCAGCCTGGGCGTTTCGGGATCCGGGCCGTCAGGGAAGGCAAAATCGTCCGGAAGCTCGGCGCCGCGATGCATCGTGACGTAGCTGCGGACCTTCTTCGCCGGCGTCGATCCGCTGTTCTTCCAGCGCGCATACACCCGATAGCCCACGAGGTCCCGGTCATCGTCCCAGACGGCTTCATGCTCGTAGCCCTCCATGAACACGAAGGCGGCCTCGACGTGCGTGAGCGCCTTCTCGGCCGCGGCGGTCGCGCGCGCGGAATTCTCCAGGGCTTTCTCGGCGCCCTTGTTGGCCTTGGCCGACTCCTTGACGGCGTCCCGGGTGGCTAGGAGCGACAAGACGACAGCGAACGTTCCCACGATCCCGATCACCAGTTGCCCTGCGCCGAACCAGAATGTGGACTTGGAGGCGTCACGCGCCGCATCCGCCGCCTTCCACTGCGCGCAAAGGTCTGACTTGCGCTTGTCGTCGCCCCGGTCGCAGTGATCGTAGTACCCGGCCGGCGTGGGAGGATCTTCGGCTTGAACGGGCTTAGGCGGTGGCTTGCGGGGCGCCGCGTCGACCTGTTTCTGCACGGCGACCGGCTTGGTATCGGCCTTCTGCGGCTGCGGTCCCGCGCCGCCCAGCAGGACGCCCGCCGCCAGAAGCAGCAGACAACGCCCCGCGACACGCTGAATGGAAAACACGGCTACGCCCCCTCGAATACCTAGCTTCAAGGGCTCAACTCTCGGCTAGGCCGACTTAACAAAATCATCCTTTGGTTGATTAATTTGGCGGAACCACGGTCGGAGTTGCGCCATCACTGTGGCGTCTACCCGCCCGTTTCTGAGGGGGCGGTCATGTCTCGAACATTGGGAATTGCGGTCGGTCGGTGCTAGGACGCGGCCATGGTTCGCAAAGTCACCGCCAAGCTCGTCCCCGCCAAAGACCCGACCGCCGAGGCCGACCGCGCCTGGTTCGAGGCCAATCCCGAGCGCCAGTTCCGCCTGCGCGATCCGGCCCCGGTGGAGTTCAAGGACCCGCTGGGCGATCCCGGCGAGGGATTCTCCTGGCGCGTGCTGATCGCCCGTCTGCCCGACGGCGGCCGCCTGCGCCTGCCGGTCTCGCTGTCGTGGGAGCTGCACAACGACCACGCCAAGGACCAGCACCTGCGGATCCTGTTCGACCAGGTCGCCCCGCCGGAAGCCAAGGCCCGGCTGCCCTAGGGTTTTTGCGCTAGTCCTCGCGCACCCACAGCAGGGCCAGCATCCGCCAGCCCTGGGCCGTGCGCAGCAGCACCGCCCGGTCGGCATAGGTCGCGCCGGATGCGCTGCGGAACGTCCAGGTCGCCGCGCCCAGCTCTCCCCGCCCCGCCTCGGCGCGCGAGGTGACCGTGTGTTTCGACGGATAGTTCGTCCGCGCCCGCGCCGCGTAACGCGCCTGCCAGTCGGCCACCGAGGCGGCGACCAGCTGCTCGTCGTCGAGGGTGATCACCAGGGCGCGCGGGTCGATCGCCTGGGCCAGGTCGGCGGCGTTCCAGCTGGCGTCCGACCGCAGCTTCAGGTCCACCGCCGCCCGCACGCCCCACGCGGCGGCGGCCTCCATCGGACCGTCAGGACCGACCACCCGGCCGACGATGCGCCAGCGACACTCCAGGCGAGCCCACAGGGCGTAGTCGCGTCGGGCCTCGCCGCCTTGCGTCCACCGCGCCGAGACGATCGCCGTGCGCGGGCCTTCACTGACCACGTCCGTCGTCAGGTCCGGTGCGGGCCGAGCGGGCGCGGCCTTCCAGGCGGCGCGCGTCTGGCCGGTGATCTCGCCGCCCTCCATCGCATAGACGACGGTCGAGGGCTGGACCCGGGCCACGACCTTCGCGGCGTCGCCGGTCCGGAAGGCCTGGGCGTAGTCGGCGATCGCGGCCGGCAAGGTCTCGCAGGCGGTGGAGCTGTCGAACATGACCCCAGCCTAGCGCTCCTGTCCCATTCGGGAATTTCGAAGATCACACCCGATCGTTTCGCCAGACGAACGCTAGACCCAGCCCCCCGCACCGCCATCCACGGCCGGCCCGACAGCGCCACGGTCGGCCCGCGCCGGCGTACGCCCCACCCGAGGGACGATCGGACCGGCGGCCAAGGTCGGCGCGGCGACGAAGGCCAGGCCGAAGCTCGTGGCGGCGCGCCGAGTCAGCAATCCCTAAGCCGCCTGCAGCTGCTGCTTCACCCGCTCGGCCAGGGTCTTGATGTCGATCGGCTTGGGCAGGAAGGTCACGCCGGTCTCGCCTTCCAGGAGGTCGCTGAACTCGGCCTCGGCATAGCCCGAGATGAACATCACCGGCGCAGTCCCGAGGTAGCCACGAGCTTTCTTGAGCAGGGTCGGGCCATCGATGCCGGGCATGATCACGTCGGAGATCAGGAGATCGATCGTGCCGGCGTTCTCCTCGGCGATGACCAGGGCCTCCTCGCCGTCGGCGGCCTCCAGCACCTCGTAGCCTCGGGCGCGCAGCAGGCGAGCGGCGACGCTGCGGACGGCGTCCTCGTCCTCGACGAACAGGATGCGGCCGGCGCCCGACAGATCGCGGGCGGCGCGCGGCTTGACCGGCTCGGCGGCCGCGGCTTGCTGGGCGGCGATGACGCCGGCCGGGGCCTCGTAGATCGGCAGGAAGATGCGGAACGCCGCGCCCTCGCCCGGACGGCTGTGGACGTGGATCCAGCCATCGCTCTGCTTGACGATGCCATAGACCGTGGCCAGGCCCAGGCCCGTGCCTTCACCCACCGGCTTGGTAGTGAAGAACGGGTCGAAGATCTTGCCCATGACGTCGGGCGGGATGCCGGGACCGTCGTCCGACACCTCGATGAAGGCGCAATCGCTCTCGGCGGCCGGGAAGCCCAGGCCGATGGCCTCGTCGCGGGTCAGGCGGGCGGTGCGGATGCGGACGATGCCGCCGCCCTTGGCCGCGCGCACGGCGTCGCGGGCGTTGACGGCCAGGTTCATGACCGCCGTCTCGAGCTGGCTCTTGTCGGCCCGCACCTGCGGCAGGTCGCGGCCGTAGTCGGTGATCAGCTTGACGTCTTCGCGCAGCAGGCGGCGCAACAGCACCTCGAATTCCGAAATCAGCTCGCCCAGGTCCAGCACTTCGCGCTGGACGGTCTGCTTGCGCGAGAAGGCCAGCAGCTTGCGAACCAGGTCCGCGGCGCGCACGCCCGTCTGGCGGATCTCGTTCAGGCCCTCGTACGACGGGTCGCCGACCGGGTGACGGTGCAGCAGCTCGTCCAGGCGCAGCTGGATGGCGGTCAGCAGGTTGTTGAAGTCGTGGGCGACGCCGCCGGCCAGCTGACCGATGGCCTGCATCTTCTGGGCCTGAGCCAGCTGCAGCTCCATCTGCTTCTGCTCGGAGACGTCGATCATGTAGGCCACGACGCGGCCGTCGGCGCGGTAGAGATAGAGATGGACGATACGGGTCTGGTCGCGGGCCAGGCGCACCTCGAACGGACCGGCCCGCCCTTCGTTCAGGCGCGTCTCGGCCTCGGCGCGCGAGGCGGGGTCGATCAGGTCGCCGAACACGCCGCCGGCCTGGGCCCCGGTCATGGCGGCCAGGGCCGGGTTGGTCTCCAGGATCCGCGACTTGAAGGGCTCCAGCCCTTCCAGCAAGGCCGCGCCGAACGGCGAGGCGCCGGCGAAGGCGTCCAGGGCATTCTGCGGCGCGACCACGCGCTCGGCGGCGGGCGCCGGGGCGGCGAGGGCCGCGACGGGCTCGGCCACGACGATCGGGGTCAGGCGGATCAGCAGACGGCCGCCGGCCAGGCGCGAGACCTTGGCCGTGTGGTCGACGCCGTCGGCGCTCAGCATGCCTTCGGCCATCTCGCCCTTGCGGGCCTGGACCAGGGCGGCGAACAGACTGGAACCGGCCACGCCCTTGGGCAGGCGGCGCTGCTCGCCCAGGATGTCGCGCCACGCGGGATTGGCGGCCAGCACCCGGCCGTCGGCGGCGGCCAGGGCGGCCGGCTCGCTCAACGCCTCGATGAAACCCTCGGCCTGGTCGGCGTCACTGACGGCCGCGCCCGAGCCCTTGATGGCCACCAGGCCCAGCACCGACACGCCCGCCACGCCCAGCAGCAGCAGCAGGCCCGCCAGCGTGGTCGGGCCGGCCTTCAGCGCCGGGGCGGCCGAGAAGGCCGCCGCGGCCACGAAGAATACCGCCGCGCCCCACAGCCACGGATCGAAGCGCCGACGCGGCGCGTCGGTCGAAGCTTTGTCCTGGAGCTGGAAATCGGCCATGGGCGGGATTGTCACCTTTGTTACGGCAAGGCTGCGACTCACCGTCGATCGCGGAAAGGATAGCCTTTCCCGCGCGCTAGGTCAGGTTATTGCCGATTTGTATCAGAGCGGGCGGGCGCGGGTCGCCTGACGAGCCTCTCCCCGAGCCTGAGGCTTCTTCCCGTTCATGATGAAGCTGATGACCTTGGCGACGGCCTCGAAGTGCTCGACGGGGATCTCCTCGTCGACCTCCACGCTGGCGTGCAGGGCGCGCGCCAGGGGCGGATCTTCCAGCACCGGCACGCCGTGCTCCTCGGCGATGGCGCGGATCTTCAGGGCCAGCTCGTCGACGCCCTTGGCCACGCACAGGGGCGCGGGTGTCTCGCCGGGCTCGTACTTCAGCGCGACGGCGTAGTGGGTCGGGTTCATGACGACCACGGTCGCCTTCGGCACCGCCTGCATCATCCGCTGGCGCGAGCGCTGCATCTGGATCTGGCGGCGCTTGCCCTTGATGTGGGGGTCGCCGTCCGACTGCTTGAACTCGTCCTTGACCTCCTGAAGGGTCATCCGCATGCGGTTCATGAACCGCTGGCGCTGGATGAACCAGTCGAAGGCGGCGGTGGCGACCAGGAAGATGATCACCATGATCAGAAGCTTCTTGGACAGCTTCAGCGCCTCGGGGATCAGGGCGGCCACGTCCATGCCGACCAGGTTGCGCACCTCGCCGACATTGGGCTTCAGCACCATCCAGGCGATGATGCCGGTGACGGCGATCTTCGTCACCGACTTGGCAAACTGGATGAAGCCGTCCATGCCGAAGATGCGGGTGAGGCCCTTCAGCAGGTCCAGCTTGTTGAAGTCGGGCTTCAGCTTCTCGGGCGTCAGCATGAAGCCGGTCTGGGCGACGTTGGCGACCACGCCCAGCACGGCGGTGACGACCATCACCAGCACCAGGGGCGGCAGGGCGGCCATGGTCGCCTGCTTCATCACCACCATCGCGCCGCCGCTCGACAGCTCGATCGTGCCGGCGTGGGCGATGAACGGATAGAGCGCGGTCATCAGGTCGCGGGTCAGCCAGCTGCCGGCGATCAGGATCACCGACACCGCGCCGGCCAGCGAAGCCAGCTGCGGGATGTCCGCCGACTTGACGACGTCGCCCTTGGCGCGCGCGTCCGACAGCTTCTTGGCTGAGGGTTCTTCTGTTTTCGACTCGGGATCTGAATCGTCCGCCATGCTTCGCCCCTAGCTGAAGATCTGCAGGAGTTCGGCGTAGCGGTCGGTCCAGACCATGGCGATGCCGCCCAGCGACAGCGCCAGCAGAGACAGACCCAGGATCACGCTGAGCGGAGACGCCACCATGAAGATCTGGAAGGCGGGCATGACCCGGCCGACCAGGCCGGTGGCCAGGTTGAAGACCAGAGAGAACACGATCACCGGCGCGGCCAGCTGGACGCCCAGGGTGAACGACTGCGCCACCGTCCGCACCGCCAGGGTGACGGCGTCGTTGACCGGCACGGGACGGGTGAACGGGAACAGGGTGTAGGACTTGACGATGGCGCCGATGAACAGGTGGTGCAGGCCCGTGGCCATCACCAGGGTCAGGCCCAGCATCGACAGGAAGGTGGCCACCGCCGTGCTCGAGCCCTGCATCGAGGGGTTCACCGACTGGGCGAACGACAGGGTGGTCTGCATCGAGATGATTTCGCCGGCGGTGGTCAGCGACGACATGAACAGGCGCAGCACCGAGCCGACCATCAGGCCGATCAGGATCTCGTGGATCACCGCGCCGACCAGGCCGCCCAGGGTGGCGGGGATCGGCGGGACGGTGTCGGCGACCAGCGGCCCCAGGATCAGCGCCATCAGCAGGGCGAACGACAGACGGATGCGCGGCGGCACCGACGTCTCGCCGATGCCCGGCATGGTCATGACCATGGACGCCACCCGCGAGAACACGAGAGCGGCCACGTAGACCTGGAATGCCGTGGCGAAGGAATTCACCCCTGCCCTTCCCCTACATGCCCGCGATGCGGGCGGCGATCTGGCGCATGAACCCGCTCATCAGCGCGCCCATCATCGGCAGGAAAATCAGCAGCGACACGAAGATGGCGACGATCTTGGGGGCGTAGACCAGGGTCTGTTCCTGGATCTGGGTCAGGGCCTGGAACAGGCCGATGGCGACGCCGATCACCAGGCCGACGATCAGGCAGGGCGCGCAGAGCTTAAGGGTCAGCCAGATCGCGTCCCGGCCGACATCAAGAACCTCGGCGCCCGTCATGCAAAGCCTCGTCGGAATCGGCCGTACTGGCCGCGTTGTTTCGAGGCGGAAGATGCGGCGAATATGGTTAACGAGGCGTTAGGAGTTGTTACCCGGACGGCCGGAAACGGGGGGCGCGACGGTGGGTCGCGGGCTCGCCCTCAGAACCCCGCCGCCTCCTGCCCCAGCCAGGCCAGGGCGGCCGGGTCGTCATAGGCGCAGCCGACCAGCACCTTGTCCGCCAGAGGGCTCTGATGCAGCTGGTAGGCGACGAGGGCGCGCCCGCCCTCCAGTCGACGCTCATCGGGTCCGTAGGTCTCGGGCGTCAGTCGCAGCTTGGCGGAGATGGCGGCCCGCGTCTGTCCCGAAACGGCCATCAGGATCCGACCCGGCGAGACGTAGATGTCCGCCGTCGAATAACCGAGGGCGCTGACGGGCGCAGCCAGGCGATAGAGGTTGCCCGATGGCGCCGCCAGGGACTGGACCGGCGCCTTCATTCCGGGATGGGCGATCGCGGCGGCGGCCATCAAGGTCGCGATCTCACCCTCGCCGAGCTGGCACGACAGCGCGCGAACCAGAAGCGTTTCCGGCTCTCGCGCGGCCGCAGGGACGACCGCGGCCAGCGATGCGAGCGCAGCCAGCAGACCCGCGGATTTCGCCACGGTCGTCATGACTTAACGGATGCGGATGCGCACCGGGACCTGGATGTAGGAGCCGGCGCGGCTCTTGCCGTCCGGACCCAGCAGGTCGACCTGGAATTGCGAGGCCATCGACAGGGCCGCTTGGCCGACGCCAAGGTCGTTGGGGCTCTCTTCCTGGACCGAGCAGGCGGTCAGGTGACCGTCTTGCTTGACGAGGCAGTTCAGCAGGGCGACGGCGACGCGCGGCTCGGAGACGGGGGTCAGCAGGTCCGACGGGGCCTTGGCCGGAGCGGCGTTGGCGACGACGGCGGCGAGAGCGAGCGAAGCGATCACGAGTTCATCCCTTACTTTGTCTTTTTTCGGCGACCCTAGCGCCGCCGTTGGCCCGTCCCGGAAGGTGTGTTCCGTTTCGGATCAGGCGGCCTGGGCCTGCTTCAGTCGTTGCAGGCCTTGTGCCGCCAGCTCGGTCAGCGAGCGCAGGCCCAGCTCCGAGAAGACGTCGAAGGCGCAGGACAGCGCCGCGCCAGCGCGGGCCAGGCGGCCGTCGTCGCGGCCGGTGATCTCGACCCGGGCCTCGTACAGGCGGGCCAGGTTCATCTGGGCCACCGCCCAGCTGGCCGGATCGCGGGCACCCGGCGCGCCGGACAGCTCGGCCTTGAAGGCCAGCTCGGCGGCGTCCAGCACCGCCAGATCGGCGGTCAGCTCGGCGCAGCGCGCAAGGCACAGCGCGCGATTGTTGGCGACCACGGCGCGCAGGGCCAGGGCCGGCTGCAGCTTCAGCACCTGGGTGGCGCGGTCGTAGGCCGAAACGGCCTGCTCGAAGGCGCGCTCACTGGTCGAGGCCTCGCCCAGGGCCTGCAGCCCCGCGCCCAGGGCCGCGCCCGCGCGAGCCCAGTCCATCGGGCTGTGCTCGGCCGAAAGCACCTCGACCGCGGCGAAGTGGGCCTCGACGCCGTCGCTGATCCGCGACAGCTCGCCGTCCAGGTCGCCCAGCAACACCAGGGCCTGGCCGCGCAGGCCTTCCAGCCGCGCCCAGGCCAGGGGTTCGAAATCGGGATCCAGCATGCCGGCGGCGGTCTTGGCCTCGGACGCCGCCAGTTCGGCCAGCGCCCGGTCCTTCAGACGCTCGCCGCAGGCCAGGATCAGTTCAATACGCGCGGCGCGCTGATCGGCCAGCTGCAGGCGGGCCGGGCCGCCCTTCACGCGCTTGGCGGCGGCCAGGGCGCGCAGCGGCGCCTCATAGGCCTGGACCGCGGCCAGGGCCCGGTCGACATCGTTGTCGGACAGCGCCGTGCGGCCTTCCAGGCCGGCGGCCAGGGCGCCGCACAGGGCGGTGCGCTGGTTGACGGGGGTGCGGGCCAGGGTCGCCGAAGCAGCGGCCACCAGGCCCTCGTCGCCGAAAAGGTCCGCGCCCAGCACGGCCAGGACCGCCTGCTCGCACCGGGCGGCGGCCAGGGCGTCGGAGCGGCGCTCGGTCTCGAAGATCTTCACGGCCGCCTCGGCCTGGGCCGCGCCCATTCTAAGAGCCGTCGCGTCGCCGCTGCGACGGGCCAGCTCGCGCCAGATCACGGCGGCTTCCAGAAGGCGAGCACCGCGGTCCTTGGAGCCGATGCGGCCGGCGACCACGTCGGCCGAGCGGGCCTCGTTGGTCAGAAGTCGTACGTCCAGCAGCTCCAGAAGCGAGGTGTCCCCGCCCGTCAGCCCTTCGCGCCACGCCCCCTTGAAACCGCCTTCGGCGTCGACACCGAACAACCGCTTCAGATCCCGTCCGAACTCGAACATCGCTTCGCGCACTCCGCTTGCGGATCGTCCCACGTCGGGACAGCCCGCCGCAGGTTCAACGCGTAATCAGCAAAACCGGAGCCAACGCACTTAACAAGTGGTTAACAGGTGTTTAGTCCGCGTTAACCATAAATATTTTCCATATTTTTACACCTTGCTTCGAATTTCCACCAAAATGGTTGAAGATGTAGTGAATTGGCACACTTCTTGCTTTGCCGAATACAAGCGAGGCCGCTCAAGGCCTGGAAATCTTAGAACTTTGTTCATTGAACTGAAAATGACGTTAACCCTAAGTTTTAGGACACGGTTTACCTTTCGTTCACGGACGCCCTCCCCTCGTTCCGGAAAAGCGGTCTAGAAGGACGGGACCTTTCGCCGATTCCGGAGCTTCCCATGGCCGCCGTCACCGTCTGGATCGCCAGCCTCTGCCGTCCCGATCCCGGCTATGGGGGCTGGGCCTGGGTGCGACGCCTGAATGGCGAGACCGGCGCGGCGGCGATCAAGGGCGCGGCCGGCGGCGAGCGCCGGGCCAGCGGCGCCAAGATGAGCCTGTCGGCCCTGGCCGAGGCGCTGGAAGGCTTGGCCGACCTGCCGGCCGACACCGCGGTGACGCTGAGGTTCCTGGATCTCGACCTGGCCGGACAGCTGGTCGCCTCGGACGGCGACTACGCGACCGCCGAGCCCGAGGCCTGGGCCGCCGCCCGCGCCGCCGTCGCGGCCCGTCCCGTTCTGGAACTGGTCCCCGCCTCGGCCGCCGACGGCGCGACGGGTTTCCTGAACGCCTGGGCCGAGTTCGGGCTGGACACCAGCAAGTCCCGCGGCAGCTTCAAGGCCGCGATCCCCAAGCCCAACCTGATGAAGTTCCCAGGCTAGTCCCGGCAGGCCACGATCAGGTCGGCCGTCGCCGGATTGCAGGCGAACGGGATGTCGGCCAGCGTGGCCAGACGGATCAGCGCTTTCACATCGACGTCGTGCGGCTGCGGCGACAGCGGGTCGACGAAGAAGATCAGCACATCCAGCCGATCCTCGGCGATCATCGCGCCCAGCTGCTGATCGCCGCCCAGCGGGCCGCTCTTCAGCCGCACCAGATTCAGCGTCGGCAACGCCTCCAGAATCCGCCCGCCGGTGGTCCCTGTGGCGAACAACGCCTTGTCCTTCAGGAAGTCCTGGTGCGCGACCGCCCACTCGACCAGGGCGGCCTTCTTGTCGTCGTGGGCCACGAGACCAATGGCGAAAGGGCGAGCGGTCATGCGGGCGTTCCCGAACAGCGTTTCGCCGGCTGGTATAGCGACTCGACGCCTGCCCGCCAGCCAGGGCCCTTTCCTTTGGCCCAAGAGCGCGCTTAAAATCATAAATTGAGATGACGTTTCATTTTATGAGAATAGCGCTCGATCAACGGGCGCCCGGGAGGACGCCCATGCTGCAACTCGATCGCCGTATGCTGCTCGCGGGCCTGCCCCTGCTGGCTGCCACCCCGACCTTGGCGGCGCCCAGGGGCGCGCGGCCCGGCCCCTTTATGCTGGGCGCCGACGTCTCGTGGATCCCGCAGGACGAGGCCGATGGCGCGGCCTACTACCTGAACGGCCAGAAACGGGACATCCTGGCGATCCTGGGCGACGCGGGCTTCAACGCCGTCAAGCTGCGGGTTTTCGTCGACCCGGCCAACGGCTACTCCCGCGCCCGTCCCGTCGATCCCTGGTGCGGCAAGGACCAGACCGTGGCCATGGCCAGGCGCGTCAAGGCCGCCGGCATGCACCTGACGATCAGCTTCCACTACAGCGACACCTGGGCCGACCCGCAGAAGCAGGGCAAGCCCGCGGCCTGGAAGGACCTGCCGTTCGAAGGCCTGGTCAAGGCGGTCGGCGACCACACCCGCGATGTGCTCACGGCCCTGACCGGGGCTGGCGCGGCGCCGGACATGGTGGTGATCGGCAACGAGATCACCTTCGGCCTGCTGTGGCCCGATGGCCGGGCGCCGCTGCCGATGAAAACCGGCAATCCCAATACCGACACGGTGCACCTGAACGTTCCGGACGCCGGCGGCTTCGACAAGCTGGCGCCGCTGCTGAGCGCGGGCCTGGACGCCGCGCGGCAGGTCTCGCCCAAGACCCGGACCAGCCTTCATAACCACCTGGGACGCCATTGGCCGATCGTCCGACACTGGACCGACAGCCTGCTGGCGCGCGGCGTGCGCTTCGACGCTTTGGGCTTCTCCTGCTACCAGCAGGCGGCCGAGGGCGACTGGGCGCAGACCTTCACGGGCTTCGTCGAGCGGTATCCCGACCACGGCTTCTACGCCGCGGAATATTCCAGCCGGAAGCGCTACCTGAACGACCTGGTCCATGACGCGCCGGGCCAGCGCGGCTGGGGAACCTTCATCTGGGAGCCGACCCGCCACCAGGAGGCGGTGTTCGACCAGGACGGCCACAATGCCGGCGAGGGCCCGCGCCCCAACCTGCTGTCGCAGGGCATCAACGGCGCCGAGGCCCCAGGCGCGGGCAACGCGGTCCCCGCCCCTCGCCCCGAACGCAGGACTCACGGCGGCCGATACGACGCCAACGCCCTACTCGACCTCTATCGTGGCATGGCGCGGGACTACGGGTTGCGGAAGGCCTAGGCGGCCCGCTATCCGAACCTCATGAGCGAAACGGAAATCGACGGCCGACTGCTGCAACGCTGGCTGCGCACCGATGGGGCCGACCCGGCCCTGCTGGCCGGCTGCGCCATCGACGACGGCGAGTGCGACGAGCCGCTGGCGATCACGCAGACGGACCTGGCGCGACAAGTGCTGGTCTGCGGCCGCGTCCGCATCCCGTTCGCGCGAGTAGCCGACTGCCTGCTGGTCGCGCCCGTGGATCACCCCGCGATCGCGGCCGTCCGGACCTGCGTCTCGCCGCAGGAACAGGCCCACCAGCGGATGAAGGCCGAACTGGGCGACGAATATCCCCGCCCCTTCGCCTCGGTCGAGGACCTGGAGGCCGTCCACGCCGCCGAGATGGCGCGGCGCGAGGGCAAGCTGCCCGAACGCGCCCTGCGCGGGCCGTGGGTGGGGGCGCTGAAGCGGAACGAGCTCTATCGCCAGGGCGCCCAGCTGGCTCAGGCCTGGCGCGCTTTGGCCAACGGCATGGGCGCGCCATGGTCGGACATCGCCCTGCACCTGGCCTGGTTCCAGCGTCATGCCGGCCATCCGAACCGCGCCATCGAGACGGCCCGTGACTTCTGGGCGTCCAAGGCCGTCGCGTCCCAAACCGAGATCGCCATGCTGGCCACGGTCGAGGCCGCGTCGTGGATCGACCGCTTCGAGCGCAAGGGCGGCGCGCCGCCAGACCTGCTCGAAGCCCGCCGCGCGGCCGCCAAGGCCTACGCCATCAACACGACCGATCCGGAGATCAAGGCCGTCTACCAGCGCCTGCAGGCGATCGCGGACGGCCCGGACGACAGTCCCAGAAGGCGCTAGAGGAGGACGGCGCTAGGCGCGTTCCTTGGTCCGCTCGAAGCGCACCTTCGGATAGCGTTCGGCGACGTAGCCGATTTCCCAGGACGACTTGCCCAGGAACACCGGCTGCTCGTCGATGTCCTGGCCCATGGCCGACTTGTGCTTGCCCACGAAGTCCTCGATGTCGGCCCGTTCGCCGGCCAGCCAGCGAGCCTCGGCATAGGGGCTGGCCTCGAAGATACATTCCAGCTGGTACTCGTTGGCCAGGCGGTCGGCCATGACCTCGAACTGCAGCTGGCCGACGGCGCCGACGATGAAGTCGCTGCCGATCATCGGGCGGAACAGCTGGGTGACGCCTTCCTCGGCCAGGCCCTCCAGCGCCTTCTTCAGGTGCTTGGCCTTCAGCGGATCCTTCACGCGCACCCGGCGCAGGATTTCCGGGGCGAAATTGGGCAGGCCGGCGAAACGCAGGGCGCCGCTCTCGGACAGGCTGTCGCCCACCCGCAGGACGCCGTGGTTCGGGATCCCGATCACGTCGCCGGCGAAGGCGTCCTCGGCCAGTTCGCGGTCGCTGGCGAAGAACATGATCGGCGCGTTGACGCTCATGGCCTTGCCAGTGTTCTGGGCCTTCAGCTTCATGCCGCGCGTGAAGCGGCCGCTGGTCAGGCGCAGGAAGGCGATCCGGTCGCGGTGGTTGGGGTCCATGTTCGCCTGGACCTTGAAGACGAAGCCCGAAACCTCGCTGTCGCCCGGGGCGACGTGGGTCTCCGCGCCGCTCTTGCTGGCCGGCATGGGCTTGGGCGGCGGGGCGTAGGCGCCGATGCCGCCCAGCAGCTCCGACACGCCGAAGTGGCGCAGGGCCGAGCCGAAGAACACCGGCGTCATGTGGCCTTCCAGGAAGCTCTGGACGTCGAACGGCTTGCCGGCCTCGGTGACCAGCATGGCGTTGTCTTCCAGCTCGGCCTTCTCCTCGGGGTCCAGGTACTGCACCACCGCATTGCCCTTGAAGGCGATCGGGTCCGGATGGCCCTCCTCGTCCGTCGAGCTCTTCTTGGCGTAGGGGATGAACTTGTCGTTGCGCAGGTCCAGCATGCCCTTGAACCGCCCGCCCGAACCGGCCGGCCAGTACAGCGGCGCCGGATCCAGGGCCAGTTTGGACGAGACCTCGTCCAGGAGCTCGAACGGGTCCTGGGCCTCGCGGTCCATCTTGTTGATGAAGGTGATGATCGGGATGTCGCGCAGGCGGCAGACCTCGAACAGCTTCAGGGTCTGGGGCTCGATGCCCTTGGCGGCGTCCAGCACCATGATCGCCGCATCGGCGGCCGTCAGGGTGCGGTAGGTGTCTTCCGAGAAGTCCTCGTGGCCCGGAGTGTCCAGCAGGTTGAACATCAGGCCGTCGTGGTCGAACGTCATGACCGAGGCCGAGACCGAGATGCCGCGCTCGCGCTCGATCTTCATCCAGTCCGACTGGGTCCGACGCGTCTGGCCACGGGCGCGCACGGCGCCGGCGGCCCGGATCGCCCCGCCGGCCAGCAGCAGGTTTTCCGTCAGCGTGGTCTTGCCGGCGTCGGGGTGGCTGATGATGGCGAAGGTGCGCCGACGGGCGGCTTCAGCGGCGGGGGAGGTGCTCATGGCGCGGGACTAGCCCCATCAGCTCTTTTTGTCACCTTCCAGCTTCTTGCCCTCCGGGCTTGCGGGAGCTTTGCCGGCCGCCGGAAGCGCCTTGATCATGGCCTGGGCCGCCTCGGATTCGCCGCCGCCGTGGGGGCTGCCGGCCAAGGGTGTCAGCACGGTGCGGGCGGTGTCGTATTCCTTGAACTCGATCAACGCGCGACCCGCGTCCAGCCGCAGGTGCCCGACCTGGGGCGCCAGTAGCATGGCGCGCACGCGAATATTGATCATGTTGTCGTTCAGCGGCTCCATCTGCTTGGCCTCGGCATAGCCGTGCAGCACGCGCGGATCGTCGGCGTCGACCTTGAACGCGCGGGCGAACAGCTTGCCGGCCTCGCCCAGGATCTCCTTGCGATGATCCTTGTCCGCGTCGGCGGCCATCAGGCGGCTCTCACCCAGCACGACTAGGACGTCCTTGTCCTTGGGATCGGCGGTCAGCAGGTCGTTCAGCGCCGCCTCCCCCGCCGCGCGGTCGCCGAACTGGGTCTCGGCCTGGGCGCGGACCAGCTTGGCGAAGCGGTCGTCGGGATAGCGGGCGGCGGCGGCGCGGATCGTCTCCAGCAGCTTGGGCCGCTCTTCCTTGGCCACGCCCAGCTTCAGCCGCTGATAGTCCAGCAGCAGCGCGTCGGCCGAGGCCGGCAGGCTGGTGACGGTCATCTGGGCCTCGGCTGGCGTGACGCGCGGCAGCGCCCCGGCCGGCAGCGGCTTGTCCATATAGGTCAGCAGCGCCCGGCGCAGGGTCTCCATGTCCTGGCCGTAGATCGCCTGCCAGGCCTCGACCGGCCCCTGCCCAGCGCGGACGGCCTCCAGATACGGGCTCAGCTTCTTGCGGCGCTCGGGGTCGGACAGGATGTAGTGGGTCAGCAGCCAGGCCTGGGCGTAGTAGCTGGCGGTCTCCCACTTGCCGAATTCGCCGGGACGCTTGGTCAGCAGGTCGCCCATCGTCACCCAGCGCGAGCCCGGCGCGACGAGCGTATAGGCCCTTCCCTTGTTGTACCCGCCGACGACGAAGCGGTTCCAGCCCAGGTCGGTGGTCATGTAGTACTCGGCATAGCCCTCGACGAGCCAGGCCGGATAGGCGCTCGGAAAGTACCGCAGCATGAAGTGGTGCACGTACTCGTGCATCACCGTGTCGTCGCCGCGATTCTGGTCGTTGTCGCTGGACGCCCCGTCGCGGATGGCGATGGCGAACACCTCGGTCGTCGCCGGGATGTAGATCCCCGCCGTCCCCTCGCGGGCGCCGGGCACGATGCGGCGCAGCTGGGTGAGATCCGAGACCAGGTAGATCGGCAGCTTGATCGGCTTGGTCTCTTCCTCCGGTCGCTTGTGCAGGCGACGCAGGACGGAGTCGAAGTCCTCCAGCATCGAGGCGTACTCGCGCACGGCCTTGTCGCTGCGGCCGTAGACCACGAAGTGCTCGCTCTCGGCCCGACGCCATTCGGCGCTGGCGCTGATGGGCGCGGCCAGCAGGGCCAGGCCCAGCAGCGCGATGGAAAGCCGCCGCATCACTGAGCGCCCTCGCTAGCGGAGGCCTCGCCGCCGATCTTCTGCAGCAGGGTCTTGGCACGCTTGGCGGACTTGCCGCCGTGCGGGCTGTTGGCCACGGGCTTGAGCAGCACCGCGGCCTTGTCGTTCTGACCGCGCGCGATCAGGGCCTCGGCCTCGGTCAGGGTGATCTCGGGCACCTGCGGGGCCAGCATGTGGGCCTCGTCCAGCACGTTCAGAACGTTGTCGCTGGGATATTTGGGATCCAGCTTCCGGCTCTGGGCGTAGCCGTACAGGGTCTGGAAGCGCTCGGGATCCAGCTTGAAGGCCTGGCCCAGCTTCTGGCCGGCCTCCTTGTACAGCGCCTCGCGGCGGGCCGGGTCACGATCGCCGATGGCCATGCGGCCGAGGCCGGCCAGCTCGAAGCCTTCAGGGTCGTCGGGATGCTCGGCGGCATAGGCGTCGGCCAGCCTCAGCCCGGCCTCGCGGTCGCCATAGGTCAGCTCGGCCCGGGCCAGGGTCAGGCGGGCGATCGGCGCGTCGGGATAGCGCTCGGCCCCGCGCCGGGCCTGGGTCAGCTGATCCTGCCCCCAGGCCTTCAACTTGGCCTTGTAGTCGGCGACCCGCTTGTCCGTCGCGCCCGGGGCGTCCTCGTCGATGTCCTCGTCGGCCCCGAACAGGCCCGCGCGGCGCAGGCCCTGGCCGACCAGCAGCAGGTCGTCGGCGGCCGGCGGCATCGGCGACAGCTTGATCTCGGGCGCGGGCAGGTTGCTGACCGTGTAGTCGGTGAACTTCAGCGCGCCCATCATGTAGCCGCGCAGCTCGACCTGCAGCTTGGCCGGCGTCATGCCGGTGACGTCGGTCATCGCCTTGATCGGATCGGCTCCGCCGCCGACGGCCTTCATGTAGGCCTGCAGCTGCTCGTAGCGCTTGGGATCGCTCATGAAATAGTGGGTCAGCAGCCAGGCCTGGGCGTAGAACATGAACGGGTCGGTCCCCGTCAACTCGAACGGCCGCTTGCTCAGCAGCTTCTCCATGGAGACCCAGGCGCCGCTCCGCAGGTCGCCGCCGCGCATGGTGTTGCGGCCGACCTGGATCTTGTCGTCGTCGACGACCGCGCTGCCGAAGTACTCGGCGTAACCCTCGCTCAGCCACGCCGGATAGCCGTAGGGGAAGTAGCGCAGCATGAAGTGGTGCACGTATTCGTGCTGGATGACGATCTCGCTTTCCTTCTGGCGCCAGGCCACGGCGAAGACGTCGCTGGGCTTGGCCACGTAGAAGCCCGCGACACCCTCCGCCATCCCCGGGACCACCGCGTCGAACGAATTGCGCGAGATCACCAGATAGATCGGCAGCTTGCGCACCGCCTCGCCATCCAGCGGCATGCCGTGCAGGTAGCGCAGCAGGCCGTCATAGCGCTCAAGCTTGACGACATACGCCTTCAGCGCGGACGGGGGGACGTCGCCATAGACGGTGAAGTGCGGACTTTCGGCGCGGGTCCAACGGCCCTTGGCCTCGTCGGCCAGCGCCGATCCCGCCAACAGGCCCGCCGTCAGCAGGGCGGCGATCGCCGCCTTCGTCCTACGCCCGGCCAAGTTCAGCCCCCGCTACCCACAATCTGCGATTGAGGCTAGACGGGTCCGAGGTCGGGACGCAAGGGGCCGTTTCGAGGCGCGGCCGAAACCGCGCCTCGCCGGGCCTTAGAACTTCGCCGACACCCGGGCGTACCAGAGGCCGCCATCGGTGTCGTAAGGGGCGTTGCGCGAGTAGATCAGGCCGCGCGAGGCCTGGAATGTCGCTTCGTCCGGATAGGTGTCGAACAGGTTCTCAGCCCCGACCGTCAGCTTGATCGTGTCGGTGACCTGGGCGCTGACCGACAGGTCGACCAGGGTCTTGCCCGCGAAGTTCTGGATCAGGTCGGCCGCACCATTGGCCTGGGCGTCGGTCCACTCGCCCGACCAGCGGGCGCGGACCATGCCGCTGAAGATGCCGCGCGCATAGTCGAACGACACGTTGGCGGCGTTCTGCGGCAGGCCGTCCTCCAGGTTGATGCGGGCCAGCTTCGAGACCTCGGTCAGCTTCGAACGGGTGACCTTGGTGTCGTTCCAGTTCCAGGCCGCCGTCACGCCGGCCTTGCCGCCCAGAAGCTGGCCGCGCAACGAAGCGACGGCGTCGACGCCCTGGGTGCGGGTGTCGAACGAATTGGTGAAGTAGCTGACCGTCGTCAGGCTGTCGGCGCCGGGGATACCGGCCGCCACCAGCTGCGCGCGCAGGGCCGGGGTCACCGTGAAATTCGGCGACACGGCGAAGCGATTGTTGACCTCGATGCGGTAGTAGTCGACCGAGGCGGTGAAGCCGCCCTGGCGGAAGACGAGACCCAGCGACAGGTTCTTGGACTCCTCCGGCTCCAGCGGCTTGCCGCCCAGGGCGATCGAGATCGGGTTGATCGGCGACAGGCGGCCCGAGGTGAACAGCAGCAGGGTGGTGGTGTTCAGGCCCTGGGAGGTGCGGGTGTTGTTGATCTGGCCGGCGGTCGGGGCGCGGAAGCCGGTCGAGACCGCGCCACGGATGGCGAAGTTCGGCGTGAATTCATAGCGCGCGGCGATCTTGCCGTCGGTGGTCTGGCCGAATTCCGAGAAGTCCTCGTGGCGCACGGCGACGTCGACGCCCAGCTTGTCGGTGATCGGCAGGTCCAGGTCGACATAGCCGGCGTAGCTGGTCTGGTCCCAGGACCCGGCCTGGCTGGGCGCGTAGCCGGGGAAGCCGTTCGAGCCGCTGGGCAGGCCCGCCGCCGCGCCGGGGCCGACGTCCCACGAATAGCGGTCGCCCGCCTGGATCTCGTAGGTCTCCTTGCGGGCTTCCAGGCCCAGGGCCAGGTTCGCCGGCTTGGCCAGGAACGACCAGGCCAGCGGCCGCGAGGCGTCCAGGTTCAAGGTCGCTTCCTTCTGGATCAGCGCCCCGGCGTCGAAGCTGGTCGGCGACTGCGGGCCGAACGAGGCGTTGATGCTGTTGTTCAGGAAGTAGTCGACCTTGTCCTTCCCCCAACCGGCCGAGGCGTCCCACGACCAGCCCATGGCGTCGCCGCGCAGGCCGCCGTTGATCGAGGCGTTGGTCTCGTTCTGACCGAACCTGGGCGAAAAGCCGGCCGGATAGAGCTGGCTCAGCGACCAGCCCGGGAACACCGGGCTGGTGCGATACGAGGTGTCGGTCGAGGGGTTGCGCCAGTTGAAATCGGTGACGCCATGCATGTCGCTGTAGGTGGCGAAGGCGTAGGCTTCGACCGCGTCGCTGATCGGCAGGGTCGCGTTCAGCGAGCCGCGCCAGACTTCGCGATCCGGCTGGCCCCAGCGCTGCACGGGGTTGGGGACCTTGATCGTCGGGTTGGCGGCCTGGAAGGCGATGGCGTCAGGGCGCTGGCGGGTGCGCGAGGTGGCCTCGGCATTGGTGTAGTCGATGGCGCCGACCAGGCTGCCGCCGTTGCCGATCGCCAGGCCGTAGCGCGCGCCGACCTCGGTCTTGTCGCCGTCGCCGGCAAAATAACGGCCGAACTGGCCGTAGCCCTCGAAGCCGGTCTTGTCGCTGAGAATGATGTTGATCACCCCGGCGATGGCGTCCGAGCCGTACTGGGCCGAGGCGCCGTCGCGCAGCACCTCGATACGCTCGATGCCGCTTGTCCCGAGGGCGGCCAGGTCGACGCCCTGCTGGCCGCGACCGCCCAGCACCGCCGAGCGGTGGCGACGCTTGCCGTTGACCAGCACCAGGGTCTGGTCGGGCGACAGGCCGCGCAGGGTGGCCGGCCGCACGAACGCTTGCCCGTCCGCAGCCGGCAGGCGCTGGACGTTGAACGAGGGCGTGGTGGCCGCCAGCTTGTCCATGATCTCGTCCGAGACGGTGTTCTTCAGCGCCTCGGCGCTGACCACGTCGACCGGCGCGGCCGACTCGAACGCCGTGCGGTCGACTCGGCGAGTGCCGGTGACGACGACGGTGTCGACCTGCGTCGTATCGGCGGCGGCCGGCTGCTGGGCGTGAGCTTGGCTGGAAAGGGCCAGGGCGAGCGCGCCCCAGGCGACCGTGGACATGAACTTCATAAGCGACCTGCACCGTTGGATTTCGGCGCGGGGTAGCGGCGGGTCTTGTCGGGTCGGCGACGACTTGACGTCGGTTCGATGAAGTCTCGAACACCGACGTTCTTCCGAACGCCCGTCAGCGCCCGAAAATGCGACAAAAAGCCCCTATTCGAAGAATGGGTTTGGAGTCATGCTTCCCTCGTCCCGCACCGACGACGTCAGATCGCCGGGTGGATGGAGGAAATCGAACGATGGCCCTGCTTGACCATCATCGCGATCATGGCCGGCAACACCCCGCCGGCAGCGCGCTGTGCTTCGGTGTCACCCTGGCCGGACTGGTTGTCCTGGCCGTGACGATCAGCTGGCTGTTTACGCTGGTTCGGTTCTAGGCGGCTCAAGCCGCCCAGGCCTTAGGCGGCCAGACGACGCCAGACCTGACGGTCGGCTTCGAGGTTCGTCAGAGAGCCGGCATTCTGCCGCTGAAGCAGCGCGGCCATGACCTCGATGCTCAGCTGGGCATAGCGCACCTGGACGTCGTCCTTGCGGCACCCCCGCCCCGGCGCGACGAACAGCGCCGCATTGACGTCCGGCGCCTTGGCCACGATCAGGGCCGCCAGGCGCTCGGCCCGTTCGCGGTCCTTGTGATGCAGCAGCGGCTCTTCCGCGAACAGTTCCTTGCCCAGCTCCCCGACATAGTTCAGCGACAGCGCCGCGAAGCGCTCGCGCGTCATCGGCGGCGCCAGTTCGGCCGCGTCGAAGCTCAGGACGGTGTCGTTCATCAGGAAAAGCATGGTGTGTACTGGGCGTTGAACTCTGAGGAGGGGTTCGAAAGCCCGGTTACAATGGCCGAAACACGCTTTAGGTCCGGTTTAGGAGCACGGTTAACGCCGCTCTAGAGTCGAGTTGTCCACACCTCCTCGCCTTGGCCGCTCACGCTTCCACCGGCTCGGTCAGGAAGTGGCGGCCTTCGCGGTCCTCGATCTCGATCACCCAGACGTCCGGATCGATGCGCGCCGCGCGCTCGGCATAGGCGTCCAGGTCGGGCTCGAACTCGGACCGTACCGGCTGCATCCAGAAGCGCTCGCCGTCGCCGCGCGTGGCCTCGCTGTAGAGCCGCGCCGTTCCGGCCCGGCGGTCGACGATCTTGACCAGCACCGCCCCGGCGCGCGCATCGCCCTTGCGGGCCACCATGGCGAAGGCGCCGCCCAACTCGGCGCGGCGGATCAGCGCGCCCACCCAGATATCCGTCGAAAGAAGCATCCGCTAACCGAACCGCAACCACACGGGACCTACAGCTGGCCCCTCAAGTCTCGAAGCATACGAGAAAATGACGCCAAATACCGACCAGAAAGGTCGCGTGGCGCGATGGATCGGGGTGTCGATTGGGCTCGCGGCGATGGCCGCGCCTAGCGCGCTGCTTGCCGCCAACGCCGCCGACCAGCTGTACGAACGCACGCTGATGACGGCGGCCGATGGCCGCTGCCGGCTGTTCACCCCCACCATCTCGGCCGCCCTCGACGCCTCCCGGGCCCAGGCGCGCGGCGCGACCCTGCGCTCGGGCGCCAGCGAGCTGCAGGTCACGGCCCTGGAGCAGCGCGCCCGCGCCAAGGCCGCCGGCGCGGCCTGCAACTCCAACGACCTGACCCTGGCCGCCAGCCGCGTGAAGAAGGCCTTCGAAGGCTATTCGCAGATGCTGAGCCAGGTCTATCCGGGCGACGTCGCGTCCTGGAAGGCCGAGCGCTCGGTCTCGGCGACCATTCCCGTCTGGCGGCTGTCGCAGCCCGCCAGCTTCGGCGGCGATCGCCTGGTGTTCGGCCTGGCCGGCCGCGCCAAGGCGGTCACGGCCGTCGCCACCTTCGACAACGGCCCGCGCCCCTACGCCGCGCGGATCATCGTGCGCGACACCAGCCGGACCCTGGGCCCCTACATCGCCCCTGGCGCCGGCCGGAGCCTGTCGGGCAAGGTCGCGCCGCGCAACGCCAGCGTCATCTTCACCGCCGAGACCCGCGAGGAAGCGCCCCTCACCTTGCTGCCGACCGGCGCCAAGACCGGCCTGGCCTTCCGCTTCCCGACCACGGCGGCCGACGCCATGTCCCAGTTGGATCCGCGCGAGGCGGTGACGGTGGAGTTCGCCTTCTCGGGCCGCGACGGCGAGACCACCCGCAAGGCCTATGTCGAGGTCGGCGACTTCGCGGCCGGCCGGGCGTTCCTGCGGTAGTCAGCGCGGCGCGAAGGCATGCCCCACTATACCAAATCGCTAGTCGATAGAAATTTGTAATCTATGGCTGCAACATGGAAGCACAGCCATGGAAGGAAGTGACGATGCCTGAACAGATGCGTGCCTGGAAAGTCCTGATGGCCGCATACGATCCCAACGCACGCTATTATCAAGTGAGCTATAGGATCGCGGACTACCCGAGCAAGGCGGCGGGAGCAGACCGCCGCAAGGCTCTTACTGACTACCTCGCATCCACGTTCACGGGTGCGAATTACGAAAAGTTCGAAGATCCCGCCCACATTTCCACGAGCTCTTGGATAGTAGAGTGGAAGCATAATGCGACCGATCTCTACACAGAACTCCTTAAGGAAGCCAAACTGGATCCTAATCAGGATATCCTCGACGTCATATACGTCGACCCGGACAATTCCGCGACAAGCCGCGCCGCCTACAAATCTTAGATTGCGATCAACTTGTCCTGCGGGAACGTCATTCGTCGCGGCGCTCAGCGCGGCGCGAAGGCGATGACGTTGTCGCCCAGGCTGGCCGGCGGCGACGACTCTTCACCACCCACGGGCGGCGTGGCCGCGACTTCCGGCGCCGGCTCGGGCGCCAGCAGGGTCGCCGAGCGCAGCGGCGCCAGCAGCACCGGCAGGCGCACGACGACGCTGGTGCCGGCGCCGAGACGGCTTTCGATCGTCATCTCGCCGCCGTGCAGCTTGGCGAAGGCGCGGACCAGCGACAGGCCCAGGCCCGTGCCGCGCGCGCGCTGCTCGGCGCCGCCGGCCTGCTCGTAGGGACGGCCCAGGCGTTCCAGATCCTCGGGACTGATGCCGACGCCGGTATCGGCGACGATGATCTCCAGCACGCCGTCATAGCCATGAGCCGTGACCGTCACCTGGCCGCCGCGCGGGGTGAACTTCAGGGCGTTGGAGACCAGGTTCAGCACGATCTGCTTCAGGGCGCGGCGGTCGGCGTCGACCTCCAACTCGCCCGGCGGCAGCACGCCGCGCAGCTGGACGTTGGCGGTGTCGGCCTGGACCCGCAGCAGCCGCATGGCCGCCTGCACCGCCTCGCGCGCGTCGAACACCCCGCGCTGCAGCTCGAAGCGTTCGGCCTCGATCTTGGACATATCCAGCACGTCGTTGATCAGGTCCAGCAGGTGGCCGCCGCTCTCGTGGATCAGCTCGGCATATTCGGCGTAGCGGTCGCTGAGCGGACCGAACATGCGGCCGCGCATGATGTCCGAGAAGCCCATGATGGCGTTCAGCGGCGTGCGCAGTTCGTGGCTCATATTGGCCAGGAACCGGGCGCGGCCAGCGGCCAGCGCCTCGGCGTCGGCGCGGGCCTGATCTAGAGCGGTCTCGCGGTTGCGCTCGCTGGTGACGTCGCGCAGCACGCCGACCAGCTGGTTGGGGGCCACCCGGACCAGGTCGATGGCGACGATACGCTCGACGCCCAGGGCCGGGTTGAAGGTCAGGCTCGCCACGCCCTCGCGATGGGCGGCGGCGATGGCGGCGGTCAGGCGCTGTCGGTCGCCGGGCGTGGCCGCGCCGGTCAGGCCGCGATTGACCAGGTCGACGGTGGTGACCCCCGGCGGCGGCGCGCCGCGCACGGCGGTCACCTGGCCCTGGCCCTTGATGGCGATCGCCAGGTGCGGCAGGCCGTCCAGAAGCGTCTCCAGGCCGATGATCTCGGAAGCGTAGCGGTCGTCCCGCGCGCCCTGGCGGCGGCGGCCGATCAGAAGGCCTGCGGCCAGGCCCAGGCCCGTGGTGACGAGCGCCAGAAAGCCCAGCACGAAGGCCAGCGGGCCGGTCGGCTCGGGCGGGGCCAGGCCGGAAAGCTGCGTGAGCGCCGCGACGCAGCCGCCGATCAGCGACAGGGCCGCGCCCTCGGCCAGGCGACGGGGCTGGTCGGTGATCGAGGCCGCCGCCACCGGAGCCAGGCACCAGGCGGCCATGGCGCCCGAGACGCCGCCGGTCAGCACCGCGGCCAGGGCGCCGCCCACGGCCCACAGCACCAGCATCAGCGACTGGGTGCGCTCGTCGTCGCGCATGAAGATCAGGGCCGCCAGGGCCGGGACCGCGCCCGCGCCCAACGCCGCCCAGACGGGCCAGCCGCCGGCGTCTGTGAACAGGGTCGCGGCCGCCGCCAAACAGACAGCCGCCAGCCAGCCCAGGCGCCACGCGTGCGCGGGATCGAACCCCGCCGCGCGGGCGGCCGGGCGTCTGATCGGGTCTGGCGACGTCTCGAATTCCAAGGGCGGTCGACTTCTACGCGGCGGGAAGGATCACCGTCGTCAAACCTTAACGCCTAGGGGCCGTTCCTTCCAAGCGCGCACAATCGTTAAGCGACCTTTCGTCGTGGACGCGTTGTGGACGGAAACGGATTCGTAAGCGCCGTCGGTCATAGTCTCGGGCTCAAGTCGTCACGGACAGAAGGTCCGGGAGCCTACCATGCCAGAACCGGCGTCCCTGGACGCATCGACCGTCTCCGCCTTCACGGACCCTGCCCTGGCCGAACGCCGGGCGGCCGCGATCGAGCGCCGACGCCTGGCCCTTGACGACCGCAAGCGCTCGTTCCTGCGCATGGTCAGCCACGAACTGCGCACCCCGCTGAACGCCGTGATCGGCTTCTCCGAGATTCTGTCCCAGGAGCTGTACGGCCCGCTGGGAAGCCCGCAGTACAAGGAATATGCGACGATCGTCCACGACAGCGGCCTCAAGCTGCTGAAGCTGGTCAACCAGATCGTCGAGATCGCCCGCCTCGAGGGTCACGTCACCGACATCGAGATGACCCCCGAGAACCTGGACGAGGCGATCGAGGACGTCATCGACAGCCTGCGCGGGCCAATCGAGCGCCGCGACGTGATCGTCCATGTGGTCGGCCAGGGCGCCCTGCCGGTGGTCCGGGCCGACAGCCGCGGTTTGCGGACCATGCTGACCAACCTGTTGCAGAACGCCGTTTCGCACTCGCCCGCCGGGGGAGTCGTGCACGTCGCCGCGGCCAAGATCGCCCGCGAGGTCGAGATCACCATCCGAGACCAGGGGCCAGGCGTGGAGAGCGCGGAGCTGCCGCGCCTGCTGCAGCCGTTCGAACAGGGCGGCTCGACCCTGACACGTAGCACCGAGGGCGTGGGCCTGGGTCTGCCGATCGTCGACCTGCTGTCGCGCGCCATGGGCGGCCAGCTGAAGCTGTCTTCCAGCCTGGGCGCTGGCTTCCTGGCCAGGCTGATACTTCCCGCCGCATAGGCTGGCGCTTGCCATGCGGGGGCGCTCCCCCTAATTGGCCCGCCATGAGCAGCCCGATCGACACCGCCCTCACCGACCTCGCCGACGAGTTCGAACTCCTGGGCGACTGGGAAGAGCGCTATCGCTACGTGATCGAGCTGGGCAAGGAACTGGAGCCCCTCACCGACGCCGAGCGCTCGGAAGACAACAAGGTGCGCGGCTGCGCCAGCCAGGTGTGGCTGGTCACCGAACCCCAGGCCGACGGCACGCTGAAGTTCCGCGGCGACAGCGACGCCCACATCGTCAGCGGCCTGGTGGCCATCATGCTGCGCCTCTATTCGGGCCGCGCCCCGGCCGACATCGTGGCCTTCGACGCCAAGGGCGCCATGGACAGGCTGGGCCTCTCGGGCGCCCTGTCCTCGCAACGCTCCAACGGCCTGAAGTCGATGGTCGCCCGCATCCAGCACGACGCGAATGTCCGTCTTGGATAAACGAGGCTCGCCTAGCTACCGCGTCGCCGCGCTCTACCGCTTCACGCGGTTCGAGGACCCGGCGGCGATCCAGGGCCCGCTGGCCGCCCTGTGCTGCGGCCTGGGCGTCAAGGGCACGCTGCTGCTGGCCCGCGAGGGGATCAACGGCACCATCGCCGGCGAGGACGCCGCCATCGAGGCGGTGCTCACCCACATCCGCGCCCTGCCCGGCTGCGCGGACCTTGCGCCCAAGACCGCCTGGGCCGAGCGCATGCCATTCTACCGGATGAAGGTCCGGTTGAAGAAGGAGATCGTCACCCTGGGCGAGCCAAACCTGGATCCCACCGATCCCGGAACCTATGTCGCGCCCGCCGACTGGAACGCCCTGATCCGCGATCCCGACGTCGTGGTGATCGACACTCGCAACGACTACGAGGTCGCCGTCGGCCAGTTCGAAGGCGCGCTCGATCCCAGGACGGCCAGTTTCTCGGACTTCCCCGCCTGGTTTCGCGACTGGCGCCAGGGCCTGGAAACCCCGCCGAAGAAGATCGCCATGTACTGCACCGGCGGCATCCGCTGCGAGAAGTCGACCGCCTTCCTGAAGGCCGAAGGCGTCGAGCAGGTCTTCCACCTGAAGGGCGGCATTCTCGACTATCTGGAGCAGGTGCCCGAGCCCGAGAGCCTGTGGCGCGGCGAGTGCTTCGTGTTCGACGAGCGGGTCGCGGTCGGTCATGGACTGACGCCAGGGACACACGTCCTGTGCCGAGGCTGCCGCATGCCGGTCAGCGCGGAGGCGCAAGGCTCGCCGCTCTATGTCGAGGGCGTTTCCTGCCCCGCCTGCCACGACCAGCGCAGCGACGACCAGAAGGCCCGCGCCGCCGAGCGCCACCGTCAGGCCCTGCACTGCGAGGCCCTTGGCATCGATCACCTCGGCGCCGCTTTCCCTGCAAGGCCAAGCTGAACTCTTTCCTCGCCCGCCGCGTTGACCCGGCTCCCTACCCAGCGAGGAGCCGCCCGATGCATACGAACGAAGACCACATCAAGCTCGTCAACGGCCTGGTCGAGACCACCATCGACAGCGCCGACGGCTACGCCGAGGCCGCCAAGGACGCGGAAGGCGCGCGCTACAAGGATCTGTTCGAACGTCGCGCCCAGGAGCGCCGCTCGATCGCCTCGGAACTGCAGGAAGAAGTTCGTCGCCTGGGCGGTGAGCCCAAGGACGACGGCACCATCCTGGCCGCCGCCCACCGCGCCTTCCTGAACCTGAAGGACGCCGTGACCAAGGGTGACGAGGCCGTCGTCAGCGAGGTCGAGGCCGGCGAGGACCATATCAAGGCCAAGTACGAAAAGGCCCTGCAGGACACCGATGTCGACGCCCAGACCCGCGCGGTGATCGAAAAGGCCTGGACCTCGGTGAAGTCCGGCCACGACCAGATGCGCGACATCAAGCACATGCTGAAGCACTGACGTTCGCGCGCCAGCGCTTCACGAAGGGCGGTGTCGAGCGGCGCCGCCCTTCGCATGTTTGCGTCCAGCCCCGCCGCACCGCATATGAGGGCCATGGAAGACGCGCCCCGCCCCGCCGTTCTCGACACCCCTCTCGTCCTCGATGAGAGGCAGGTGAACCTGATCGCCAAGGCCCTGGCCGACCCGCGCCGCCGCCAGATCCTCAAGGAGATCGGCGCGGAGAGCGAGCCCACGCCCTGTGGCGCGGTCGCCCAACTCCTGCCCGTCACCGCCGCCACCTTCTCGCACCATATGAAGGAACTGGAGACCGCCGGCCTGATCCGCATCTGCCGCCAGGGCAAGTTCGCGTTCCTGGTGCTCCAGCGTGACGTGCTGAACGCCTATCTGGCGCAGCTGGCCGAGATCTGAGCGGACTAGCGGCGTTCGCGTCCCGCCAGCCAGCAAGTCGCCGCCCAGGCCGAACCGGCGGCCCAGCCGCCCAGGACGTCGTTGGTCCAGTGGACGCCGAGAAAGATCCGGCTGAACCCGACGGCCGCGGCCGTCGTCGCCCCGACCGCCAGGCCATAGGCGCGCAGCGCGGTGCTCCTGGCGCCTTGGGCGAACAGGATGCCCAGCGACATGAAGGTCGCCGCCGACAGCAGGGCATGGCCGCTGGGAAAGCTCTCGTTCACGGCCTCGGCGGCCCGGTATTCGGCCGGCGGGCGCGTACGCTTGAACAGGTTCTTCAGCCCCTCGCTCAGCGCGATGGCCCCGGCGAACACGCCGACGGTCAGCAGCGCCTCGCGCCGCTTGCCGCCGATCGCCAGTCCGCCGGCCGTCACCGCCGTCAGTCCCGCCAGAACGGTGATTCCGCCCAGGGCGCTGGTCTCGGTCAGGCTCTCCTTGAGCCACTCAGGACCGATAGGCTCTCGAGGATCGCCGTTCTCTCTCAGCGCCTTGAGCACCTTCCAGTCGGACGCCTGGCCATCGGCGTCGTTCTGGTCGTCGGCGACATCCTGGAAGATCGCCAACGCGACACCCAGAACGAGCAGGCCCGTCAGCGCGAAGCCTTCCGCACGCGGGTTCAGGTAATGCCGAGCCTTGTTCATCCTGCGACAATGTCCAGCTGCGACAGGCGTTCCGTCGCCGAGGAGATGTGCAGGCGACCTGTTGGCGCAGATTGGAACTGTCCCCTCGGCTGCCTTATGCCCTTGTTGAGAAGATGTTGATTGGATTGCCGTCGGGATCGCGAAACAGCATCGAACGATTGCCCCACGGCATGTCCTTAGGCTCCTGAAGCCACTGGCTGACGAACGGACCTGGACGCGCGCGCTCTGCATCCACGTCGTCCACGACGAATTCGAGTATGGCCGATCGGTTGGCGCCGCCTGGCCATGTCCCGCCATGCATCGACTCGGCCGCTCGACCACTGGCGATGGCGAGGATCGCGCCTCCAGGGCGGAACTCGACGTAGTCGCCCTCGCCCACCGGCTCGGCCCGAAGCAATTGCCGATAGAACGATCCCGCTTCGTCCTAAGGTCTAGTTCAGACGTACAATCGAGGCGCTGGCCACGGCACGGACTTTCGGATCGGGAGTGCGGGTAGCACCCATGCCGTGCACGCCGACGCGGTTCAGTCCAATAACGCGTTGGCGCGATCCGCTAGTCGAATGGCGCGCTTGGTGAATGTTCAAATTTTCCGCCGCCCTACCTTCCCCTCATCGGCGCCAGCGATCTCCCTGATCGTCGAGGCGCCCTGATCCTGGAGAAGGCAGCCATGAACAACCTCATCAAGGACGCACGCCACATCCCAGTCGGCGACATCGGGACCACGGTGTCGTTCAGCCCGATCATTCTAGCCGCGCCCGGCCGGGCCCTGCCGCTCGAGCTGCGGATCACCGGGCCGGTTTCGGGCGAGGGGCTGCCCATCGTGCTCCTGTCCCACGGCCACGGCCCGTCGAATTACATCCCCTCGAAGGATGGCTATGGCCCCCTGGTCAACTTCTACGCCGAGCGCGGCTTTGTCGTGATCCAGCCCACGCACCTGAACTCCAAGGTCGCGGGGCTGCCGGCCAGCGCCGCCGGAGGGCCGCTGTTCTGGCGCGCGCGCGTCGAGGACATGAGCCTGATCCTGGACCGCCTTGACGAGATCGAGGCCGCGGCGCCGATCTTCAAGGGGCGGCTTGACCACGGCAAGGTCGCAGTTGTCGGCCATTCGATGGGCGGACAGACCGCCGGCATGTTGCTCGGCGCGCGGCTCACGGATCCGAAAGATCCGGCGGCCCAGGACGTCAACTTGCTGGAGCCCCGCATCAAGGCGGGGGTGATCCTCACCGCGCCAGGCAATGGGGGTGACAGCCTGAGCGATATGGCCGCCGCCAACTACAGCTTCTTCAATCCCGACTTCTCCCACATGACCACGCGGAGCCTGGTCGTGATCGGCAGCGACGACGCCTCGGCCCACCTCACGGTCCGCGGTCCGTCCTGGCACGCCGACCCCTACTACAACAGCCCCGGCGCAGAGGCGCTGATGACCGTCCTGGGCGGCAAGCACGGCCTCGGTGGCATCTCCGGCTACGACGCCAGGGAGACCGACGACGAGGACCCCGAGCGCCTGGAGGTCGTCCTGCGCATGACCTGGGCCTATCTGCGCTCGGCCTTCGATGGCGACGATCGCGCCTGGCTGGACGCGCGCACCGCCCTACAGGCCCATGCCCCGTCGCAGGCGCGGGTGGACCTTCGCTAGCGGAACAGCGCGTTCCTGGCCATGCTTGGGCGCATGGCCAGGACTCGCGCGAATGACAGGCAAGGAGCTACGGACATGACGTCCCCGTTGGCGGATCGAGGCCGGTTTCCCCCGACGCTCTGGCGGGCCATGCACAGCGCCGGCCTGGAGCCGCCCAAAGTGCTACGCGCGGCGGGGCTGCCCGCCAGCCTGCATCTCGACGCCTCGGCGACACTCTCCACCCGGCAGCTCTTCGCGATCTGGAAGGCGCTCGAGACGATCGCGGATGACCCGGCGGTGGCGCTACGGCTGCTCGACGGCGCCGATCGCTGCGGCCACCAGCCCGCCTTCATTTCCGCGCTCTACGCAGCGGATTTTCGGGACGCCATTCAGCGGATCGAACGCTTCAAACGGATGGGCGCCTGCGAGGTTTTCAGGACCGAGGAGTCGAACGGGCGGTGGACGATCATCAAGGCGTGGCCGTTCGCCACAGAGGCGGAGCCGGCGGTCTCCGTCGACCTCAGCTTCATGTTCCTGCTGGAGCTTGGACGCCGAGGAAATGGCAGGCGCATCACCCCGGTGCGGATCGAATACCAGAGAGCCGGCCCGGCGAACCGCGAACTCGAGGACTACTACGGCGCGCCATTGGTGTTCGGGGCCCCGCGAAATGCAATGACCTTCCACGCCGATGATCTGGCCGCGCCCTTCCCCGGGCACAGTCCCGAGTTTCTCGATCTCGTCACGCCAGGGCTGGCGGCCGCCTTCGCCGAGATCCATGAAGGCCACTCGATCGCCGACCGTGTGAAGTCGGTTCTCAAGCGCGCGCTGGCCAGCGGGCGCCCTGAGGTGGCGCACGTGGCGCGGGATCTGGGGATGAGCGAACGTACGCTGCAAAGACGGATAACCGATGAGGCCACGACGTTTCGAACGCTGCTCTCGGATGCGCGCCGCGAGCTCAGTCAACAGCTGCTCGCCGATCCCGCCATTCATATCGACGAGGTGACCTACCTGCTCGGATATCAGGACACCACGTCGTTCTATCGGGCTTTCAAGGACTGGGCGGGCGTATCGCCGGGCGAGTGGCGCTCAGGACTTGGAGCGGAACCCCAGACGTCCGAGGCGCTGCACTGAACGCCCGCTTGCGGGAGGAGCGCCAACGTCTGGTGATCCTCTTTGGCGGGCTTTTCAGCGGCATCACAATCTTCGCAGCGCTGCTCGTCGTCGGGGCCAATGTCATTCGCTAGCGCGCCAACCGCGCTGCACTTGCGACCGCTTCTCAGTATGGACAGCCCGAACCTGTTTCCGGACCACTTCTAGCCTGTACCGACACACCCCTCAGAAAATCTCCCCTTCGCCCTCATTGAATCACTTCGATGATTATCTAAATGTCGAAGCGATCGCCGATGAGGGCGACCGGCCATGAGGCCGAACGGAGAGAGATCATGAGCAAGCTTGCTGGCAAGACCGCCATCGTCACGGGCGCGTCGAAGGGCATCGGGGCCGCCATCGCCAAGGCCCTGGCCGCCGAGGGCGCGGCCGTGGCGGTCAACTACGCCTCCAGCCGCGAGGGCGCCGACCAGGTGGTCGCCGAGATCGTCGCGGCCGGCGGCAAGGCTGTCGCGGTGCAGGCTTCGGTGGGACGGGACGCCGACGTCGTCCGCCTGTTCGACGAGACGCGAGATGCGTTCGGCGGCGTGGATATCCTGGTCAACAACGCCGGCGTCTACGCCTTCGCGCCGATCGAGGAGACGACCGAGGCCGAGTACCGCCGCCAGTTCGACACCAACGTGCTGGGCGTGTTGCTGGCCTCGCGCGAAGCCGCCAAGCGCTTCGGCCCGGACGGCGGCAGCATCATCAACATCAGTTCGGCGGCCACCACCGTCGATATCCCGACCGCCTCGATCTACACGGCCACCAAGGCCGCGGTGGACTCGATCACCCGCGTGCTGGCCAAGGAACTGGGTCCGCGCAAGATCCGCGTGAACAGCCTCTCGCCCGGCGCGGTCGAGACCGAAGGCACGCATACGGCCGGTATCATCGGCTCGGAGCTGGAGGCCCAGATGGTCGCCCAGACCCCGCTGGGCCGCATGGGCCAGCCGACGGACATCGCCCCGGTGGCGACCTTCCTGGCCTCGCCGGAAAGCTACTGGATCACCGGCGAGATCATCGCGGTCGCGGGCGGCAACCGGTAGCGCCTGCTTGGCCGCTCAGGCCATCCGATAGTGTTGCGCCAGGCGCTGCAGGGCGAGTTTCAAGACCGTCTTGCCCGCCCGGCGCGGCAGCTTCAGCGAACGCTCGGCCGCCTCCAGGGCCGAGCCCATCAGGCAGACCCGCTCCAGGATCTCGCGCAGTCCCGGCCCCACCGCCGCCAGCGCCTTGGCGATGCGCTCTCGGGTCGCGTGGTCGCGCTCGGCCGGGGCCAGGCCGGGTCGGCCGCCGGAGACGCGGGGCGTCAGGTCCCAGCGCATGGTGGTTCGCCCCAGACTTCCCAAGCTCTCGAACTCGTCGCGCAGGCGCTCGCCAGCCGCCGCCTCGATCGGTGTCAACCAGGGCCGGCCCGAACCGTCGCAGCGCCGGGCCAGCCAGGCGATCGGCGACTCGCCGAGATTGCGCCGGACGCCGCCCGGCGCCTCGACCTCGATCACGCTAGGGCGTCCCGGCGGCGGAAGCGCGACCGGCTCGGGACGCTCGGCCATCGTCCAGCCGCCCTGCGGACGCGGCCTCAGGGTCGCCCCACGCACCAGGGCCCGGAAGGCCGCCTCGTCCAGGACCAGCATGACGCTGCGCCGGCGGCTCGCGCCCAGCCGCACGCCGTAGCCCACGCCTTGCGCCTCGATCACCGCGCCAGGGCGGGCCAAGAGCCGCATGGCCCGCTCGGCCAGGCGCAGGGTCTCGAGTTCGACGTCGAATGCATCGCCCATCACGGCATCCCCTCGGCATGGGCCGGCGCCTGGCGCAGGCAAGCCTCCAGTTCGGCCAGGCGGCGATCGAAGGCGGCGTCCTCGCGCAGGTCCTCGATCTTGCGACAGGCGTGGCCGCAGGTCGTGCGGTCGCGGCCGAAGGCGAAAGCCACGCGCGCCAGGGACCAGTGATAGGTGATGTGGGTCAGGTAGATGGCAATTTAGATAGACGTTAAGCAGACAGGCGTATCCAGAGTTGGATGGAGCGCCCGCTTTGACGCAAGCTTATGTCTATATTCGCTTTTCCACACCCAAGCAGGAAAAGGGTGCGTCGAAAGAGCGCCAAACCGAAGACTGTCTTGCATACTGCATCCGAAAGGGTTGGCCAGTCGTTGAGATCTTGGAAGACTTAGGTAAGTCGGCCTGGAAGGGCGACCACCTGAAATCCGGTCAACTCGGTAAGTTCGCTGAGCGCGTCCACGCTGGCGAGATTGCGCCGGGGTCGGTGCTGGTCGTGGAGAAGCTAGATCGATTAAGCCGCCAAGACGTGCGGACAACCCAGCGCTGGTTGGAAGACATCTGCGCTGCAGGCCTCGTCGACGGTCGTCGGCACGACGCGTAGCCGGCGGCAGGCCTCAACGGCCGCGTCGACGCCCGTCTCCAGGTTCAGGGCCAGAATGTCCGACGGACAGGCCTCGCGCAGCGCCCGCACCACCGCGGCCGGCGGTTCCGTCCCGCCGCGCAGCCATTGCTCGGACCGTCGAAAGCCGTCGGACCGCAGAAGCTGGGTCATGTACTCGTTCTTGGAGTGCAGTTGGATACGCCAGCTCCGGTCGACCAGGATGATCGGCAGGAGCGGCGCGAACGACGGCAGGGCGGTGTTGGCGTAGACAGCACAGCCCCAATAGCTTTGCGCGATGCCGGCGTAGTGAGCGGCGTCCCGCACCGGCGCCAGGCCGGCCTCCCCCATCGGCAGGATCTCGACCTTCGGCTTGCGGATATCGACCGTGTCGTTCGACACGTCGATATAGAGGGCCCCCGCCGCGAGGGCGTTCTGGAAGAATTGCTCGCGAAGCACGCCCCACCGGCGCTGGACCTGCCCCCCGTTCAGCAGGAACAGCTTCATGGCCCGCTCGCCGGCCGACCTCGGCTCGCGCGCCATTCGCGCCCGCAGCCGTTCCATGACGTCCTGAGTGATCTCCAGACACCAGCCATAGGGATATGGCCGGCGATACCGTGCCTCGCCGCGCCGCCCCAACGCCAAGTCCGTCTCGGCGCGGATCTCAAAGAACATCTCCCGCAGCGCCGCGATCGCGGGTTTGAGGAACCGGGCGGTCAACGCCGCTTGGAGACGATCGGAGGACTGGGAACGCATGGCACTGGAGGGCTGATCAGACGCTGATAGCGCCAAAGGTCAGCCCTCCAGCGCGACGCCGCGCGGCAGGATAGCCCCTCTGTGCGAGACCACCAATGCGGCCAGGGCGTGCGCCCGCGCGACCGCCTCCGGAATGGGTAGCCCCGCCAGTCGCGACGACAGGTACGCGGCGTTGAAGCTGTCGCCCGCGCCTGTGGTGTCGACCGCCGTGACCCGCGAGGGGGCCGGCGTGGCCGTGCGGCCATCGGGGCGGTGGATGTTGACGGCGTGGCTCTCGTCGCGGGCCACCGCCTCGGCGCCGGCCACGGCCCATTCGGCGGCCAGATCCTCGGCTTCGCGCCCATACAGAGGGCGGCTGTCCTCGCTGCTCAGCGAGATGTAGCGGCAGGCGGGCACGACGCCGTCCAGAGCGGCGCGGGCCGCCTCGGGGCTGGGCCACAACGCGGGGCGGTAGTTGAAGTCCAAAGCCACGGCGATGCCCAGCGAGTGGACATAGGCCAGGATGTCCTTCAGGCGCGCCCGGCCGATGTCGCCGATCACCGCCAGGGTGACACCGGATAGATAGACGAGGTCGCTGGCCTTGGCCGCCTCGATCAGCTGGTCGGCGGTGTGCGCCGAGAAGAGGTCGCGGATCGGGGCCCGCTCGCGCCAATAGTGGAACTTCCGCTCGCCGTGCTCGTCCAGGACGATGGCGTAGAGGCCCGGCAGGCGGTTCTCGATCTGGCGCACCAGGCGGGTGTCGATAGCCTCACGGCGCATGGTCGACAGCACGCCATCGCTGAAGGGATCCCCCTGCCCCAGCGCCGTGCAGTAGGCGACCTCGTCGCCCAGACGCGCCATGTAGATCGCCGTGTTGAAGGTGTCGCCGGCGTAGCCCATCCGGTACAGCGGCGCGCCGCCATCCCCCGATCCATTTGGAGCGTCCGGCGACAGCTCGACCATGCATTCGCCGAGGACGGTGATCTTGGCCATGTCAGCCCTTCTTCTTGTTCTGTTGGGCGATCCAGGCGTCGATGCGGGTCTCCAGCACCGACAGCGGCAGCGAGCCGTGCAGCAGCACGGCGTCGTGAAACGCGCGCTCGTCGAACCTGTCGCCCAGCCTGGTTTCGGCGCGATGGCGCAGCTCCAGGAGCTTCAGCTCGCCGACCTTGTAGGCCAGGGCCTGGCCGGGCCAGGAGACGTAGCGCTTCAGCTCGACCTCGATATTGACCGGCGACAGGGCGGTGTTGTCGGTGAAGCAGGCGCGCGCCTGATCGAGGCTCCAGCCCTTCCAGTGCATGCCGGTGTCGGCCACCAGGCGGCAGGCCCGCCACATTTCGTACGACAGCCGGCCGAACAGCTCGTAGGGATCGCGATAGATCCCCATCTCCTCGCCCAGCCACTCCGAATAGAGGCCCCAGCCCTCGCCATAGGCGGTGAAGTAGAGGTTCTTCCGGAATTCGGGGACGCCGACCTGCTCCTGGGCCAGCGAAGTCTGGATGTGGTGGCCCGGCGCGCCCTCGTGCAGCACCAGGGCCGGCAGCTCGTACAGCGGCCGCTGGTCCAGTTCCGAGGTGTTGATCATCAGCCCGCCGGCCCGGCCGACCTTGGGGTCGCCGCCGAAGTAGCGACCGGTGGTGTAGCCCTTCTCGATACTGGCCGGCACGGGCCGCACGCCGTAGGTCAGTCGCGGCAGAACGCCGAAGTGGGCCGGCAGCTGATCGTCGGCCCGCTTGGCGATCTCGCTGGATTTCTCCAGCAATTGCTGGCGGCTGGTCGCATAGAAGCGCGGGTCCTTGCGCAGCAGGGCGATGAAGGCCGGCAGGTCGCCCTGGAAGCCGGCCGCTTTCATGGTCTCTTCCATGCGGGCGCGGATGCGGGCGACCTCGGCCTGGCCGATGTCGTGGATCTGGTCCGGCGTCAGGTTGGTGGTCGTGTGACGGCGGGCCAGGAAGGCGTAGTAGCGCTTGCCGTCCGGCAGGTCCGACGCCGCCAGGCTCTTGGCGGCGTGCGGGACGTACTCCTCGGTCATGAACTTGACGAAGCCGGCGCGGGCCGGTGCGACCTTTTCGGTGATCGCCTTCTCGCCCTCGGCGACCAGGGCCACGCGGGTCGCCGCCGCGAGGCCGTCGGGCAGCGCGCGCAGCGGGGCCAGCAGCGGGTCCTCGGACAGCGGCGTGGCGGCCGCCCGCTGGGCGCGTTCGAGCACCGCCTGCGCCGTCGGCGCGGCCTGGACGAAGCCCGAGGCCAGGCCTCGGCGGGCGTTGTCGATATTGGCCGCGTACCAGGCGGGCATGCCGTTCAGCAGGGCGATCCAGCGCCGCGCCTCGTCCTCGCTCTTCAAGGTCGCGCCGCTGGCCCGATACAGCATCATCACGTCGAAGCCGCCGTCGCTGCTGAACGGAATGCGGGCCTCGTCGAAGCCGGCGGCCTCGATGCGGTCGCGCAGGCTGAACAGCAGCAGGTCGCGGGTCAGGCGCTCGTCTTCGCCCAGGCCCTTGTCGCCCATGGCCTTCAGCTCGGCCTGGATCTGCTTCAGGCGGGCGGTGCGATCGGCGTCGCCGGCAGGCGAGACGTCGGGCAGCTTCCAGCGGGCGTCGGCCGAGCCGCCGGAATCGGGATCCTCGCCCGGATCGCCCAGAGCCTCGTAGCGGATCACCAGCTTGGTCAGGTTCACGGACGCCGGCCCGCTCCAGGCGGCCGAAGCCGTCATCGCGGCCAGGCATACGCCGGCGAGACAGGATGCGATGCGAGTCATGCGGCGCAGCTTAGGCCAAGGCCCGGCGCGGATCGACGCGAATCAGCGACCGGCGAGCAACCGGTTGATGCGTCCAATATTCGGAAAAGATCCGAGAATGGAGCGGGCGAAGAGATTCGAACTCTCGACATCCACCTTGGCAAGGTGGCGCTCTACCACTGAGCTACGCCCGCGCTATTCGCGAGATATGGTACTCGTCCAGCCGTCCCGAAGACCGGGAGAATGGAGCGGGCGAAGAGATTCGAACTCTCGACATCCACCTTGGCAAGGTGGCGCTCTACCACTGAGCTACGCCCGCATCGGCGAGGCTCAGAAGAGCGCCCCGCGACGAGGAGGCGGCTTATGGCAGAGCGCTTCGCGGTTTGCAAGCGCCCTTTGAGGGGTTGCGGAGAGGGTTTTTTCCGAGGCTTGATCTCAGCAGGTTTTCCGGGGGCGGAGTTCTAGGCGTTGCGTCTGTTTGTGTTCGGTCTGGGCTATGTCGGCGCGGCGTTCGCCCGCGCCATGCGCGCACGTGGGTGGGCGATCGCCGCCACGGCGCGGGACGAACAGTCGGCCGATCGGCTGCGCGCCCAGGGAATAACGCCGGCCGATCCGGACGACCGCGAGGCCATGGCCGCGGCCCTGACCGGGGTGAACGCGATTCTCGTCACCGCCCCGCCCGGCCCCGACGGATGTCCGGCGCTGGAATCGATCATCCCCGCCCTGGCTCAGGCCGAGGCCTTCCCCGACTGGATCGGCTATCTGTCGACCACAGGGGTCTATGGCGACTTCGACGGCCGCTGGGTGTTCGAGACCTCGCCGCTGAAGGCCCAGTCGGTCGAGGGCGCCCGTCGCGTGGGGGCCGAGCGCGACTGGCGCCAGGTCGGGCGCGGCATGGGCCTGACGGTGACCACCTTCCGCCTGCCCGGCATCTATGGCCCCGGCCGCAGCGCGCTGGACCGCCTGCGCGCCGGCGAAGGCCGCCGGATCGTCAAGGCCGGCCAGGTGTTCAGCCGCATCCATGTCGACGACATCGTCACGGGCCTCCTGGCCTCGCTGGACCGGCCGAGCGCCGGTGGGATCTACAATCTGGTCGACGACGCGCCCGCTCCGCCGCAAGACGTCATGGAGCACGCCGCCCACCTGCTGGGCGTCCCCGTCCCGCCCGATCTGCCCTTCAACGAACTGGGCATGTCCCCCGCCACCCGCCGCTTCTACGCCGAGAACAAGCGCGTCTCGAACGCCCGGGCCAAGGCGGAACTGGGCTGGCGACCGATGTATCCGACCTATCGCGAAGGCTTGGCGGGCATCTTGAAGGCTGGCGGCTAGCGCCTATTCGTCGTCGATCGCCGGCGCCCGGGGCGTGATGCCCACCGCGTCCAGACCCGCCGCATTGCGCAGGCGGGCGGCGCGGGCCAGGCGGCGGCTGACGAGGTCGCCTTCCTCCGGTTCGGCCTGGCCCTTCATCTCGGAAACGGCCGCCACGAGACGTTCCAGATCCTGCGGGCGCGAGAGGCGGTGATCACCGTCCTTGATCAGGCTGAAGACGACGTTGTCGCCGGCCAGGGCGTTGGCCAGTTCCAGGGCGTGGGTCCACGGCACGTCAGGGTCAGCGCCGCCCTGCAGCACGCGCACCGGGACGTCGATCGGCACGGGGCCAGGCAGGATCGACCACCGCGCGCCGTCCTCCAGCAGCTGGCGAGTGATGGCGTAGCCGCCGTCGTCGTATTCGGAAGGCCGGGTCCAGAAACCGTCGCGGGCGATGGCCGCCTTGGCCGCGGCGGAGAGCTCCGGCTCCATCAACTTCTCGGTGAAGTCCGGGGCCGGGGCGACCAGCACCATGGCCTTCACGCGGTCGGGCCGCGCGATGGTCGCCAGGCACGCCAGCCAGCCGCCCATGGACGAGCCGACCAGCACCAGCGGCCCCTCCGTCAGCTCGTCGATCACCGCCAGGGCGTCGGCGCGCCAGCGGCTGATCGTGCCGTCCTTGAAGGCCCCCTCCGACTCGCCGTGGCCGAAATAGTCGAAGCGGACATAGTTGCCGCCGGTCGCCTTGGCCTGCTCGGCCAGGACCTCGGCCTTGGTCCCTGTCATGTCCGAGTGGAAACCACCCAGCCACACGACCGTTGGTCCTTCACCGTCGATGCGACGAAACGCCAATTTCGCGCCGTCTTCACGCGTCAGAACACCTTTGGAATCGGTCATGGCGCCGGCTCGATCCTTTCGCTAACTAAAAACTCGCAGTTTCGCCGAGAGTCGCGTGCCCGACCTACCCGCCGATTTCACCCTGCTGCAAGTCACCCCGGAGCTCGAGACCGGCGGCGCGGAGCAGACGACGATTGATGTCGCCCATGCCGTGGTGGCGCAAGGCGGCAAGGCCCTGGTCGCGACCAAGGGCGGACGGATGGCCGCGCGCCTGGAGGCCGACGGCGGCCGCCTGGCTCAAATGCCGGCCCAGTCCAAGAATCCGCTGGTCATGCTGGGCAACGCCGCGCGGCTGATCGACCTGATCAAGCGCGAGAAGGTCAGCCTGGTCCACGCCCGCTCGCGCGCCCCGGCTTTCAGCGCCCTGTGGGCCGCGCACGCGACCAAGACCCCGTTCGTGGCCACCTATCACGGCGTCTACAACGCCAGGTCCGAGCTCAAGCGCTGGTACAACGCGGTCATGACCAAGGGCGACCTGGTCATCGCCAACTCCGAATACACTCGCCAGCACGTGATCCGGGAACACGGTGTCGCGCCGGAGAAGGTCGTGGCCATTCCGCGCGGCGTCGACCTGTCGCGCTTCGAACCCGGCGTCGTGCCAGGCTCGCGGATCGAAGCCCTCCGGCAAGCCTGGGGCGTCGCTCCGGACGAGCGCCGCCTGAAAGTGCTGCTGGCCGGCCGCCTGACCCGATGGAAGGGCCAAGGCCTGCTGATCGAGGCCATGAAGATCCTGAAGGACCGCGGCGAGAACCGCATCCTGCTGCTGCTGGCCGGCGACGACCAGGGCCGCAAGGGCTATCGCGCCGAGCTGGAAGCCGCCATCGCCGCCGGCGGGCTGGAGGACGCGGTCAAGCTGGTCGGCCACTGCGACGACATGCCGGCCGCCTATCTGCTGGCCGACCTGGCCATCGCCCCCTCGCTGGAGCCGGAGGCCTTCGGCCGCACCGCCGTCGAGCCGCAGGTGATGGGTCGCCCGGTCCTCGCCTCGGACCACGGGGCGACGCGCGAGACGGTCATCCCCGGCGAGACCGGCTGGCTGGTGACGCCCGGCGACGCCCAGGCCTGGGCCGACGCCCTGCTGGTCGCCTGCGAAGCCGGGGCCGCGGGCCGCCAGACCATGGGCCTGGCGGCGCGAACACGTGCGCGACGGTTGTATTCAGTGGACGCTATGTGCGAAGCGACCCTCAAGGTCTATGCCCGTATCCTGGGGGCGCGCGTATTGGGTTTGGAGCGTTCGGCTTGAGCAAGGAGATCAAGAAGGTCCTGGTGATCAAGCTGGGCGCCCTGGGCGACTTCGTCCTGGCGCTCGCCGCGATGAAGAAGATCCGCGAGGCCCACCCCAAGGCCAAGATCACCCTGCTGACCACGCCGCCCTTCGAGGGACTGGCCAAGCTCAGCCCCTATTTCAACCACGTCGAGACCGACGGCCGCCCCAGCGACATCGGCGAGACGCTGGCCATGATCGGCCGCATCCGCAAGGCGCGCTACGACCGGATCTATGACCTGCAGACGAGCAGCCGAACCAATTGGTACTTCCAGCTGCTGCGCCCCTTCCCGCCGCAATGGAACGGCATCGCCGTCGGCGCCGCCCTGCCGCAGAAGGGCAAGGCCCGCCTGCGCATGCACACCCTGGAACGCCAGGCCGACCAGCTGCGCGCCGCCGGCATCTGGCCCGACGCCCCGACCGAGCCGGGCAGCGCCCCCCCGCCGGACCTGTCGTGGATCCTGCGCAAGCACAAGGAACCGCGCCCCGTCGCCGGCGCCGCCACGCCCAAGCCCTATGTCCTGTTCGTGCCCGGCGGCTCGGCCCACCGGCCCGAGAAGCGCTGGCCGGTCGAGTACTACGCCCAGCTGGGCTCGCTGCTGAAGGCGCGGGGCCTCGACATCGTGATCATCGGCGGTCCGCAGGAGAGCGCCATGGCCCGCCACATCCAGAAGGCCGTGGGCGGCGCCCGCGACCTGACCGGCCGCACCGACTTCGCGCAACTGGCCGTGCTGGGAGCCAAGGCCGCCCTGGCCGTCGGCAACGACACCGGCCCAACCCACCTGCTGGCCGCCGCCGGCGCGCCGACCATCGTGCTATTTTCCGACGCCTCGGACCCCGACCTGTGCGGCCCGCGCGGACATGTGGCGGTGATCCGCTCGCCGGACCTGCAGGCCCTGCCCGTCAGCACCGTGGCCAGCGCGGCCATGGCTCTGCTGCCGCACTAGTCAGCGCAGGAGCACGACCCCCAGGTCGCGCATGATCCGCTGGGTGGCCGACTGCATGCGCCCGGCCAGGTCCTTGATCTCGTTGGCGATCACCGCGAAGCCCGCCCCCGCCTCGCCGGCGCGGGTGGCCTGGATCAGGGCGTTGATCGAGATCATCCGCACCCGCGCGCCGATCTCCTGGATCTCTTCCAGCAATTGGGCGGCGGTCTGGCCGGCCGAGGCGGCCTGCGCCCGCTCGCGCTCGGCGATGGCGGCCAGCTCGCCGTTCAGCACGGCGACCACTTCGTTCAGCACCTTGAGCAAGTCCTCGGCGACGAAGTCGGCCAGGCGCTGCAGCTCGCGCGGCTCCGGCGTTCCGCCCTGCGCGTCGAACCCGCGCATGAACCGACCGACCGCGGGAGCGTAGCCGGGCGCGCGGGCTTCGATCAGCCGGGCCAGCCAGTCGGCGGCGGCGTCCGGCAGGTCGCCCGGCCCGCCACGTCCCAGGAAGCGTTGGGCGATGGCGGCGAAGGCCTGGGCCGCCGCGCGAGCCGCGCCGCGCGCCATCTCGGCCTCGGGACCATGAGCCAGGGCCAGGAACATCACCGCCCGGTGCGACAGCATCCGCTGGCGGCCCGCCTGGTCGATCAGGACGCCCAGGTGATCCTTCAGCCCCGGCGGCGGCGCGGGCGGGCCCGCCACGACAGGCTGGGCGGCGGCGAGGCTGGTCTGGAACGAGACAGTGAAGGCGGACATGGCGCTCTCGACCTGGCGCGGCCCCCGGCCCACGCTGTCGGAGCGCCCTTGCTCCCGCGGATGCGGCGGACGCCTTTGCCCACCGCAAACCCACTAGACCGCAGGTTTCGCCGAACGGCCGCCTCGGATCTCGGTTGCGCGCGCAAAAGCGGTCTGGGCGCCCAAGGCGCGCGCAGGCGGATCGTCAGTAGCCCGCATAACGTCCAGGATTGTGGTTGGCGATGATCACCGCGCTCAGCGCCACGGCGCTGGCGATCGACAGCAGGAGCTTGTCGAAGGGGATGGCGAAGAAGGCCGCGCCGACGATCAGGCAGTCGGCCGCCATCTGCACCTTGCCGGCGCTGATCCCGCGCCGCTCCTGCAGATAGAGGGCCAGCACCCCGACGCCGCCGACGCTGGAGCGGTGCCGCGCCAGGGCCAGGATGCCCATGCCGATGATGGTGCCGCCGAACACCGCCGAGAAGATCGGGTCGACGTGGCCGACCTTCAGCCAGTGCGGCATGGCCCAGGCCAGGCCCGCCAGCAGCAGGTTGGTCGCCAGGGTCTTGAGCGTGAACGTCCAGCCCAGAGTGCGCTGGGCCAGCACGTAGAACGGCAGGTTCAGCAGGAAGAACACCACCCCGACCGGCCAGCCGCCGCTGACGTAGGAGATGATCAGCGCCACTCCGGCCATGCCGCCGGTGACGAGGCCCGCGGCCTTCAGCAGGGTCAGGCCCACGGCGATGAAACTGGAGCCGATCAGGAGGGCGTGGACGTCCTCGAGGGCGGTGTGGCGATGCTGGGTCATGAAGGTGGCGGCAGGCGTCTTGGATCCGGGAAAACTCGTCCCCGTCCCGCCGTTTCCACCCCTCTGTCCGGCCAAGGCCCTATGGCGCGCGCTAGATCAGAAAAAACTGGACCCGCGCGGCGTCTCTTTGGCCGCCGTCGCTTGATACGCGGCGGCGGGCGCGTCATATATCAGTTTCTCGCGGCGCGCCCAGCGCGGCGCGTACACGTTCAACTGTATCCCGATCAACTGCCTCGGAGCCGTCCCTATTCGCCGTCCTATGCAAACGCCGCCCGTTAAGGATGGGCCGCGTATCAACGAAGACATCCGCGTCCCCCGCGTCCTGCTGATCGACCAACACGGCGAGAAGCAAGGCGAGATGCCGACCGCGTCCGCTATGGAAGCGGCCGAGGAAGCCGGCCTGGACCTGGTGGAAATCGTTCCGAACGCCAACCCTCCCGTCTGCAAGATCCTGGACTACGGCAAGTTCAAGTTCCAGGAGCAGAAGAAGAAGAACGAGGCGCGCAAGCGGCAGAAGGTCGTCGAGCTCAAGGAAATCAAGCTCCGGCCGAACATCGACATTCACGACTACGACGTGAAGGCCAAGGCGATGACGCGCTTCTTCGAGGAAGGCGACAAGGTCAAGGTCACCCTGCGCTTCCGCGGTCGCGAAATGGCTCACCCGGAACTCGGCATGAAGCTGCTGCTCAAGGTCAAGGCCGACTTCGACGAGGTCGCCAAGGTCGAATACGAGCCGCGCATGGAAGGCCGGCAGATGATCATGATCCTGGCTCCGCGCTAGGCTTCGGTCACGGGTAGACAAGCAGACGCCCCGGCCCTCGCGGCCGGGGCGTTTTGTTTTGCGCGACGCCTTATCCGCGCGCTCGACAACCTCGCACCCCTTGGTAGATTGACGGCATCGGGGGAGTTGCGCGTGTTCCAGAATCCATCGGCCTTCGGCCCGGCGCATGCCGCGGACGCGTTTCCTCGTCCCTGTTCCAGCGCCAGCACCTGAGGACCAGCATGTTGAAGTTGATGGCGGCCGCGTCGATGGCCGCTCTGCTGCTCGCCGCGCCCGCTCAAGCCGCGCCGCTTGAGGCTTATGGCCGTCTGCCGGCGATCAACATGGTCGACGTCGCGCCGGACGGTTCGGCCCTGGCGCTGATCGTCACGGTCAATGACGAGAGCATGATCGTGATCAAGTCTGTGACCGGTCCGGTCCTGGCGTCGGCCAAGATCGGCTTCCGCAAGGTGCGCAGCGTACAATGGGCCGATGGCGACCACGTGGTGATCGAGGTCTCCAACACCGCGGTGATCGAAGGCGTCAGCTATCTGCGCGAGAACTACCAGGGCATCAGCCTGAACGTCCGGACCGGCCAGCTCGTGCAACTGCCGACGAAGGCCCTGGACACCGTGGTCAATGTCATCGCCGGTCGAATCCAGCCCGCGCACGACGGCAAGAAGCCCGTGCTGCTGACGCCGCTGTGGAGCACCGAGGCCGGCAACATGCAGGCCAAGAGCAGTCACCTGGACCTGTTCAAGATCGATCTGGACAGCGGCCAGGCCACGGTGGTGCAGATGGGCGATTCCGACACCCGCAACTATCTGGCCAACGCCGACGGCAAGGTGCTGGCCAAGTCCAGCTACAAGGAAAATCAAAGCGAGGACAACGCGACCTGGGCGATGCAGCTGCGCAAGGGCGGCGGCTGGCAAACCGTCTTCTCGACCACGGAGGCCGCCGAAACGCCGTCGCTGTGGGGGACCTCGCCGGACGGCCAGTCGGTGATCATCGACACCTGGGACAAGGACACGAGCCTGTGGCGGCCCACCCTCGTCGGACTCGCGGACGGCAAGTCCGGCGGCTTCATCGGTCCGGCGCGTGATCTTGGGCCCGTCATTGGTCCCGACGGCGTGGTGCTGGGCTTCTACTATCAGGACAACTTCGTCGAATACGACTTCATCGAACCCCGCCTGAAAGCTCTTTGGCCGCCGTTCCGCGCAGCATTCAAGGGCCAGTCGGTGTCGCTCACCTCCTGGACGCCCGACTTCAAGAAGCTGATCCTCTATGTCGAGGGCGAGAACAGCGCCGGCGCCTACTACATGGCCGACACGAGCACCAAGCGCGTGGATCCCATCGGCGTGGCCTACCCCAAGATCGGTCCCGCCGACATCGCGGTGGCGCGCAAAATCCGCTATCCGGCCGGCGACGGCCTGGAGATCGACGCGATCCTGACCGCGCCCAAGGGGCGCGAGGAGAAGAACCTGCCGCTGATCGTCCTGCCGCACGGCGGACCCGAGGCCTACGACACAACCGCGTTCGACTGGTGGGCCCAGGCCCTGGCCTCGCGCGGCTACGCCGTACTGCAACCGAACTTCAGAGGGTCGACCAATCGCGGCCACGCCTTCAAGGCGGCGGGCTATGGCGAATGGGGCCGCAAGATGCAGACGGACCTGTCGGACGGCGTGGCGTTCCTGGCCAAGCAGGGCGTCATCGACCCCAAGAGGGTGTGCATCTTCGGCGGCAGCTATGGCGGCTACGCGGCGCTGGCGGGCGTGACCTTGCAGCAAGGCGTCTATCGCTGCGCCATCTCATTGGCCGGCCCGAGCGACTTGCCCGGACGCCTGCACGACGAGATCCTGCGCGCCGGCGAGCAGAGCGCCCTCATCCGATACCGCAAGCGCTTCTACGGCGTGACCGGCGAACGCGATCCGAAGCTGCGCGAAATTTCACCCGCCGCCCATGCCAATACCGTCGAGGCGCCGATCCTGCTGATCCACGGCAAGGACGACACCGTCGTCCCTTACAGCGAGAGCCAGAAGATGGCTTCGGCCTTGAAGGCCGCCGGCAAGCCCTACGAGTTCGTGACCCTGGACGGCGAGGACCACTGGCTTTCGCGCAGTCAGACCCGGCTCCAGATGCTGACCGCCGCCGTCGCTTTCCTGGAAAAGAACAACCCGCCAAACTGAGGTCGCCAGCCGGTGCGTTCGGGCGTAAACCCCGCCTCCTGATGTCCGATCCCGCTCACAGCGCCCGCGCCCTGGCCGTCCTGCTCCTGGTTGTCTTCATCAACCTGGTCGGCTTCGGCGTGGTCATTCCGCTGCTGCCCTTCTACGCCAAGGCGATGAATGCGGCCCCGTGGCAGGTGACGACCATGTTCGCCGCCTACAGCCTGGGCCAGTTCTTCGGTGAGCCGTTCTGGGGCCGGCTGTCGGATCGCATCGGCCGGCGGCCGGTGCTGATGGTCACCATCCTGGCCAACGCCGTCGCCTATGTCGCCCTGGCCTTCGCGCCCAACATCTGGATCGCCATGCTGGTGCGCCTGGCCGGCGGCTTCGGCAGCGGCAATATCTCGACGATCCAGGGCTACATGGCCGATGTCACGCCGCCCGAGAAGCGCGCCGGCCGCATGGGCCTGCTCGGCTCGGCGTTCGGAGCCGGCTTCGTGATTGGCCCGTCGCTGGGCGGCTTGCTGGCGCATCCCAGCGCCGGCCAGCTCGGATTCCAGATCCCGCTGTTCGCGGCCGCCGGCATGGCCGCCCTGGCCGTGCTGGGCGTCATCCTGTTCGTGGCCGAGAGCCGCGCGCCCTCCGCCCCGGGCGTCAAGCAGCCCGGCCGACGCGAGGCCCTGGGCCAGGCCGCCGCCCACCCGATCCTGTCGCGGGTGCTGCTGGTCACCCTGGTCTCGACCGGGGCGTTCGCGGGCATGGAGTCGATTTTCGGCCTGTGGGCCAACGCCCGCTTCGACTGGGGTCCGCGCCAGGTGGGGCTGTGCTTCGCGGTCATAGGCGTCATCGCCTCGGTCGGCCAGGGCCTGATCACCGGACGGCTGGCCCGCCGCTTCGGCGAGGGCCGCGTGCTGACCACGGGTCTGTCGATCATCGCGCTCAGCCTGCTGGCGAGTCCGTTCGTACCGCATCCAAGCCTGGCGATCGTCGCGGTCGGCTGCACTGCCTTCGGCCAGTCGCTGGTCTTCCCGTGCGTGGCCGCCCTGATCTCGCGCGCCAGTCCTGCTGACCGCCAAGGCCAGATGCTGGGCCTGAACATGGCCGCCGGCTCGTTGGCGCGCATCATCGGCCCGCTGCTGGCCGGTCCACTGTTCGGCATCGCCATCGGAGGGCCCTACTGGTTCGGCGCGGCCCTGATGATGCCGGCCATCGTTTTCGCCCTCACGATCGTGCAGAGGACCAAGGCCGCGGCCTAAGCCCTTGCCTTGAGCGAGTCTTTCCTGTAGCAACGCCGCCTTTCCGGAACCGCCTGGCCACTAGGCATGCCATGGCGGTTCGTCTTGCTATCCTAGAGGACGGGGCGAAAGCTCCGACGCGAAATGCCGAAGTTGAAGACCAAGTCGGGCGCTAAAAAGCGCTTCAAACTGACCGCTACGGGCAAGCTGAAGGCCGGCGTCGCCGGCAAGCGCCACCGCCTTATCGGCCACAACGGTAAGTACATCCGCCAAAACCGCGGCACCAAGGTGATGAGCGAGGCTGACGCCAAGATCATCCGTACGTACCTGCCCTACGGCCTGTAAGAGGAGCGCTGACACATGGCTCGCGTTAAACGTGGCGTCGTCGCCCACGCCAAGCACAAGAAGGTTCTCGAGCAAGCCAAGGGCTTCTACGGGCGCCGCAAGAACACCATCCGTACGGCGAAGGCCGCGGTCGACAAGGCCGGCCAGTACGCCTACCGCGACCGCAAGGTGCGCAAGCGCGCCTTCCGTTCGCTGTGGATCCAGCGCATCAACGCTGGCGCCCGTCTGGAAGGCTTCACCTACTCGCAGTTTATCCACGGCCTGGACGTGGCGGGTATCGAGATGGACCGTAAGGTCCTCGCCGACATCGCGGGCAACGACCCGGCTGCGTTCAAGGCTATCGCTGACAAGGTCCGCGCTGCCCTGGCCTAAGGATATCTGAGCTCGTTAGAGTTCTATCGATCCTGAAAAGCCCTCCGGCGCGAGCCGGAGGGCTTTTTGCTGCGCGCTCCCCTACTCCCCCGCGATCAAATCCTCTAGACGGATGCCCGTCATGACCGATCTCAACACTCTCGAATCCGACGTCCTGGCCCAGGTGGCCGGCGCGACGGACCTCCAAGCGCTCGACGCCGTTCGCGTGGCCGCTCTGGGCAAAACCGGCTCGATCTCGGGTCTGCTCAAGACCCTGGGCGCGATGAGCCCCGAGGAGCGCAAGACCCAAGGCGCGGCGATCAACGCCCTGCGCGACAAGGTCGCCGAAGCGATCGCGCAGAAAAAAGCCGGCCTGGAGGCCGCCGAGCTCGATGCGCGCCTGGCCAGCGAGACCCTGGATCTCTCCCTGCCCGCCCCGCACCGCCGCAAGGGCAGCGTCCACCCGACCATGCAGACCATGGACGAGATGGTCGCCATCTTCGCCGAGATGGGCTTCGCCGTGGCCGAAGGTCCGGACATCGAGGACGACTTCCACAACTTCACGGCCCTGAACTTCCCCGAGAAGCACCCGGCCCGCGAGATGCACGACACTTTCTTCTTCAACGCGAAGGAAACGGGTGAGCGGATGCTGCTGCGCACCCACACCAGCCCCGTCCAAGTGCGGACCATGGTGTCGCAGAAGCCGCCGATCCGCATCATCGCGCCCGGCCGCACCTATCGCGTGGACAACGACGCCACCCACACCCCGGTGTTCCACCAGGTCGAGGGCCTGGTGATCGACAAGGGCATCCACATGGGCCACCTGAAATGGACCCTGGAGACCTTCCTGGCGCGGTTCTTCGAGACCGACGCGGTCACCACCCAGTTCCGCCCGCACCACTTTCCGTTCACCGAGCCGTCGGCCGAGATGGACGTGCAGTGCGACCGCTCGGGCGGCGAGATCAAGATCGGCCAGGGCGCGTCGTGGCTCGAGATCCTGGGCTGCGGGATGGTTCACCCGAACGTGCTGCGCGCCTGCGGCATCGACCCGGACGAGTACCAGGGCTTCGCCTTCGGCATGGGCGTCGACCGCCTGGGCATGCTGAAATATGGCATGCCGGACCTGCGCGACATGTGGTCGTCGGACGTCCGCTGGCTGTCGCACTACGGTTTCAGCGCGTTCGCCGCGCCGAACCCGGCGTCGGGGCTCAGCTGATGACCCAGCAGAGCTTCCAGCCCGGCGGTCGCCCCGGTCGCATCCCGACCGACGCGATGGCCAGGACCTTCGAGAACCTGGACATCTCGCTGTTCGACCTCTATCGCGCCAGTCTCCTGAGCGGCGGCGATCAGGCCCTGAACGGCCGCACCTTCATCGGCTGCCGGATCGAGGGTCCGGCGGTGATGACGGTCCTGCCAGGCACCCAGTTCGACCGTACGGACTTCGGCCTGACGGACGGCGATATCCGCAACCTCGTCCTGCGTCCCGCCGGCCCGAAAAAGGTCATCGGAACGATCCCCGTTCAGGACTGCAGGTTCATCGACTGCGTGTTCCACGGCGTGGGCTTTACCGGCCCCGAAGCCTTCCTGCAGCAAATCCTGAGCCTGGAAATCGCGAAATGAAATTCACCCTGTCCTGGCTCAAGGACCACCTTGAGACCACCGCCACCGTCCCCGAGATCGTCGCGGCCATGACCATGGCCGGGCTCGAGGTCGAGCACGTCATCGATCCGGCGACCAAGCTGTCGCCCTTCACGGTGTGCAAGATCGTCGAGGCCGCGCGACACCCCAACGCCGACCGCCTCCAGGTCTGCCAGGTCGACACCGTCGACGGCCGCAAGGAGATCGTCTGCGGCGCGCCGAACGCCCGTCCGGGCCTGACCACGATCTACGCCCCGATCGGCGCCTATGTGCCCGGTCTGGACGTGACCCTGGTCGAGAAACCTGTCCGAGGCGTCGTCTCGAACGGCATGCTCTGCTCGGCCGCCGAGCTGGAATACGCCAGCGAGAGCGACGGCATCATGGAACTGCCCGACGCCCTCCCGGTCGGCACGCCGGCCGTCGACGCCCTGGGCCTGGAAGCCGTGATCGACTTCGAAGTGACCCCCAACCGTCCCGACTGGCTGGGCGTCGTGGGCATCGCCCGCGATTTGGCCGCCGCCGGCGTAGGCAAGCTGAAGGACGTCTCGATCGCGCCGATCGCCGGTTCCTTCCAGTCGCCCATCACCGTCAAGGTCGACGGGGAGGCCTGCCCGGCCTTCGCCGGCCGCTACATCCGCGGCGTCAAGAACGGTCCCTCGCCCAAGTGGCTGCAGGATCGCCTGACCGCCATCGGCCTGCGCCCGATCAACGCCCTGGTCGACGTCACCAACCTGATCTCGTACGACCGCGCCCGCCCGCTGCACGTCTATGACGCCGCCAAGCTGGTCGGGACCGAGATCTCGACGCGCCTGGGTCGCCACGGCCTGAACGGCGACGAACATCTGATCGCCCTGGACGGCAAGACCTACGAGCTGACCCCGGAAATGTCGGTCATCGCCGACGCGTCGGGCGAGCGTCCGATCGGCCTGGGCGGCGTGATGGGCGGCGAGAGCACCGGCTGCTCGGACGAGACCACCGACGTCTTCGTCGAGAGCGCCTGGTTCGACCCGATCCGCACGGCCCAGACCGGCCGCGCCACCGGCATCGCCAGCGACGCCCAGTACCGCTTCGCCCGCACCGTGGACACCGGTTCGCTGGTCCCCGGCATCGAGCTGGCCACCAAGCTGATCCTGGAGCTCTGCGGCGGCGAGCCGTCGGAGGTCCTGCTGGTCGGCGAAACCCCGGCCGCGCCCCAGCCCGTCCTGTTCGACCCGGCCTATGTCGGCCAGCTGTCGGGCCTGGAGATCGAGCCGGGCAAGTCGCTGCAGATTCTTCGCGACCTGGGTTTCACGATCGAGCCGCCCAAGGACGTCTCGGCCGCCGACTTCGTCACCCACGCCGAGAGCGTGGTCTGCGTGACTCCGCCGACCTTCCGCCGCGACGTGGAAGGCAAGGCCGACCTCGTGGAAGAAGTGGCCCGCATCGCCGGCTACGGCGCCCTGCCCTCGACGCCGTTGCCGGAAGTCCCGCGCGCGGTGGGCGGCATCCTGACCGCCAAGCAGGCCCGCGCCCGCACGGCCCGTCGCGCCCTGGCGGCCGCCGGCTATGCGGAAGGGGTCACCTTCAGCTTCACCAGCCGCAAGACGGCCGCGCTGTTCGGCGGCGGTCAGGCCGAGCTGCTGCTGGCCAACCCGATCGCTTCGGAACTGGACTGCATGCGCCCGTCGCTGCTGCCCAACCTAATCGAGGCGGCCGGCCGCAACGCGCGCCAGGGTTTCCCCGACGCGGCCCTGTTCGAGATCGGCCCGACCTTCCACGGCGAGCGCCCGAACGACCAGCGCACCGTCGTGGCGGCCATCCTGGTTCCCAAGGCCCCGCGCGGCTGGGACAAGGCCCCGCAAGGCGACGTCTTCACGGTGAAGGCCGACCTCCTGGCGCTGCTGGAAGAGCTGGGCGCGCCGGTCGCCTCGCTGCAGACGGCGCAAGGCTCGGCTTCGTCCTGGTGGCACCCCGGGCGCTCCGCGCGCCTGCAACTGGGTCCCAAGGCGGTGATGGCCGAGTTCGGCGAGATCCACCCGGCGGTCCTGAAGGCGCTGGACGTGGCCGGCCCGGTCTACGGCTTCGAGATCACCCTGGAGGCGATCCCTGAGCCGAAGAAGAAGTCGATCAAGACCCGTCCGGCGTTTTCGCCCTCGGCCCTGATGCCGCTGACCCGTGACTTCGCGTTCCTGGTCGAGAAGGCCAAGCCCGCCGGGGACCTGGTGAAGGCCGCCGCCGGCGCCGACAAGGCGCTGATCACCGCCGCGCGCGTGTTCGATGTCTACGAAGGCCCCGGCGTGCCGGACGGCTTCAAGTCGGTCGCGATCGAGATCGTGGTCCAGCCGCGCGAGACCACCCTCACCGACGCCGAGATCGAGGCCCTGTCGGCCAAGGTCGTCGCGGCGGCCGAGAAGGCCGGCGGCAAGCTGCGGTCTTAGTGTCTATGAGGGGCCGGCGTCGGCGCTGGCCCCTCCACCGCCATTCGGCGGTCCCCCTCCCCCAAAAGGGGGAGGAAAGAGGGAAGGCGTCGTTCCCTCTCCGCTCCGTTTGGGGGCGGACAGACCTGCGCAGCGGGTCAGGTGGGGGCCAGTGCTGAGTTTCCAGGCACAAGCGGCCAACTCATGCCCTCCTCCGCGACCGATCGCCTCTCGCGCAGGCAAGACCTTGCGCAAGCCCAAGCCTCGCGCTACCTGTATTAGGCGCTAACGGGATTCATCACTTCCACATGCAATCGACCTTCGCCTTTGCCGCCTTTGTGACCACCGGCCTCGCCGCCGTGGCCGCGATGTCGTGCGCGGTGTCGATGTGGAACATGATTAACACCCAGATTAAAACCGTGCCTATCCGGACGGGGCAAAATCGGCGCAAGCGGCGGTAGGAAACCTACCCAAACCAAAGCCGAAGGATCGCAAGATCTCCAAAAGCCCCGCTCCTACGAGCGGGGTTTTTTGTTGCGCGCTCCCTCGGTCCCAAAAGCTCTCATGCACAAGGACCACACCCATGAGCTACCTGCCCTCCCCACCCGCCTTCCATAGTGACGCCGAAGGCGTGACCGTTCATCAGTTGCTGCTGGCCGCCCAAGACGCGCCCAGCGCGCTGGACGCCGTCCGCCAGGGCCTCGCCGACAGCGGCGCCGAACTGTGCGGCCTGTCGATGAAGCCGGTCGGCCAGATCGTCGAAGCCTCCCTGCGCGTCCGTCACCTGGGCGACCAGGCCGCTCGTCTGCTGGCCCGCGACCTGGCCGCCTGGCCCGGCGTCAATTCGGCTTCGGTCGAGCACCAGTGGGTTCGTCCGTGAACGCGCTCGTAGACGCAGCCAAACCCGAGGAGGGCGCCTTTGCCTCTCTTAGGCGCCGTCTCTTCCTCGTAACCGCCGAAGACACGCCTGACGCCCTCATGCGGGTGCTGGGCGTGGCCTCGGTGCAGCAGGCCCGCCTGCGCGCCCTGTCCGCCGCTCCCGAGGGCCAGCACCTGGCCATTAGGCTCGAGATCGACGACCAGGGCGACGCCCGCGCCGAGATCCTGGCCTCGCGCCTGGCGTCTTGTCCGTCGGTGCGCGGCGTCGGTTTCGGCTGGCGCCAATAAGCTTCCAACAGCTGTAACCTTCGCCTGCTTCCGCGCGTATCTGAGTACGAGTTCCTTTGGAGAGTTCTCGATGCGCCGACTGTTCGCCCTACTCGCCACGCTCTTCGCCCTCGGCGGCGTCAGCGCCTCGGCCGCCGCCACGCTGAAGACCGAAACCGCCGTGTTCGCCGGCGGCTGCTTCTGGTGCATGGAGCACGACATGGGCGGCATCCCTGGCGTGTTGAAGGTCGAGAGCGGTTACACCGGCGGCCACGTCAAGAACCCGACCTATCGCGACGTCACCAGCGAGAAAAGCGGCCACTACGAGGCGGTGCGCGTCACCTACGACCCGGCCAAGCTGGACTATGGCTTCCTGCTCTACCGTTACTGGAAGCTGGTCGACCCGACCGACGACGGCGGCCAGTTTTGCGATCGCGGCCCCTCGTACCGCCCCGCCCTGTTCGTCACCCCCGCCCAGCGCCCGATCGCCGAGAAGTCCCGCGCCGAGGCCGCCAAGCGCCTGAAGACCGGGACGATGAAGGAACAGATCCTGCCGCTGCAGACCTTCTATCCGGCCGAGGAATATCACCGCGACTACGCCAAGCGGCACACCCTGGACTACAACCTCTACCGCACCGGCTGCGGGCGGGACGCCCGCTTGAAACAGGTGTGGGGCGGCTAGGTTTCAGCTCAACCTAGCCTAGACTTCGCCATACTCCCGTGTAGCTTACCTTTGTAAATACACGGGAGGACGTCGATGAACCGTCGCGCGCTGCTGGCCACGGCCGGCCTGCTCTTGGCTCCGCTCAGCGCGCATGCGCAAGGCCGCGAGGTCTCGGTCACCATCTACAATTCCGACCTGGCCCTGGTCGAGGACGCCCGGCCGCTGGACCTGAAGGCCGGCCGCCAGAAGCTGGAGTTCAAGGACGTCTCGGCCGCCATCCGCCCCGAGACCGTCAGCCTGTCGGCCCCCGGCGTGACGATCCTGGAGCAGAACTTCGACTACGACCTGCTGACGCCCGACAAGCTGATGGAGAAGGCGGTCGGCCAGCAGGTGAAGATCGTCCGCACCAATCCCGGCGACGGCAAGGAGACCACCGAGGTCGCCACAGTCCTGGCCGCCAACGAGGGCGTCGTCCTCAAGATCGGCGACCGTATCGAGGTGCTGCGCGACGACGGTGTTCCCACACGGGTGATCTTCGACAAGGTGCCCGAGACCCTGCGCGCCCGCCCGACCCTGTCGGTCAGCGTCGACGCCGCGAGCGCCGGCTCGCGCCAGACCAAGCTCAGCTACCTGACATCGGGCCTGTCGTGGAAGGCCGACTATGTCGCGCTGTTCGACGAGGCCAAGAACGCCCTGGACCTGCAAGGCTGGATCACCCTGTCCAACACCTCGGGGACGCCGTTCGAGAACGCCAAGACCCAGCTGGTGGCCGGCGACGTCAACCAGCTGAACCAGAACAACGGCTATCGCCCGCCGCGCCGCTCTCCCGGCATGGTCAGCGCCGGAACCGAGAGCGGGACCGGCGAGCGCGTCGCCGACTACTACGTCTATCCCCTGCCCGAGCGGACCACGATCGCCTCGAACCAGAACAAGCAGGTCGGCTTCCTGTCCGCCCAGGGGGTGGCGGCCAAGAAGGTCTACGAGGTGCGTCAGGACGGGTTCCAGAGCCAGAGCGAGCCCGAGAAGGCCGTCGTCGCCATCCAGTTCAGCAACGCCAGGCTGGCAGGCCTGGGCAGCCAGCTGCCCGCCGGGACCATGCGGGTCTATATGCGCGACGCGGCGGGCGATCCGAAGTTCGTCGGCGAGAACGCCATTGGCCACACGCCCGCCGGTTCGGAGCTGTCGATCAAGACCGGCGAGGCCTTCGACGTCTCCAGCCAGGCGACCCTGGTATCGGACGCCAAGGTCTCCAAGACCCGCTCGCGCTACGAGATGCGCTACCTGCTGCGCAACGCCAAGGACCAGCCGGTGACCGTCGAGCTGCGCCAGGGCGGGCTGTGGCGCGACGGCGAGGTCAAGGCCGAGAGCCTGAAGAGCCGCCGTATCGACGCCCGGACGCTGGGCTGGTCGGTGCCGGTGCCCGCCAACGGCGAGACGGCCCTGACCTTCACGGTCGAGACGGGGTGGTGAGCATGCGCGCCTTGATCGGCGCGCTCGCTCTGGCCGCCGCCCTCCCAGCCTCTGCCGCCACCATCGCCTCGTCGGCGCCCGAGACGGTCGCCATCACCCTCTATCGCGACGGTGACGGCCCCTTCCAGACGCTGAATTCCTGGCAGCGCGTCCAGGCGGCCGAGAAAGGCCTGATCCTGGTCACCGAGACCCGCACGGTCGACCTGCCCGCCGGCCGCCATGTGATCCGCTTTGACGGCGTCGCCGAGGGCCTGATCCCGCAGAGCGCGGCGGTCGAGGGCCTGCCGGGCAAGGCGGTGGAGCGCAATTACGACTACGCCCTGCTCAGCCCGGGAACCCTGGTCGAGCGCTCGCTGGGCCAGCCGATCAGGATCGTGCGCACCAACCGCAAGACCGGCCGCCAGCAGACGGTGGACGCCACGCTGGTGCAGGGTCCCGCCGGCCTGATGGTCCGCACGGCCGAAGGCGTCGAGGCCCTGGGCTGCTCCGGCGGACCCGAGCGCCTGGTGCTGGACCGCACGCCCGACGGCCTGACCGACAAGCCCAGCCTGTCGACCGTGGTCGACGTTCCCGCGCCGACACGGGCCAGGCTGACCGTCTCTTATCTGGCCCTGGGGGTGAACTGGCAGGCCGACTACGTCGCGGCCATCCATCCGGACGGCAAGCATCTGGACCTGACCGGTTGGCTGACCCTGGTCAACAGCGGCGGCAGCCGCTTCGTCGACGCCCCGACCCAGGCCGTCGCCGGCAAGCTGTCGCGCCAATATGTCCGCGTCGACAAGGGCCAGGCCAAGCCGATCAACCGCGCCTGCTGGCCGATGGACACCACCCACGTCGGAAAGCCGCGTCAGGACGAAACGCCGCCCCCGCCCTTGGCCATGCCTGCGCCGGTCCCTGTAATGGCCGCCCGGGGCGCGCTCGACGAAATGGTCGTGGTCACCGGCGGTCGCGCCAAACTCGCCACCCAATCGAACCTGGGCGACTACAAGCTCTACACCCTGCCCGAACCGGTCACCTTGAACGCCCGCCAGACCAAGCAGGTGGCTTTCCTCGACCAGAAGGACGTCGCCTTCCAGCGGCTCTACGCGGTCGAGATGGATACGTACGACGATTACGACGATCCGGACGCGGCGATGATCGTCCCGGACGTGGTCCTGCGGCTGGAGAACAAGGCCGCGAACGGCCTGGGCAAGCCCCTGCCCTCCGGCGCCCTGTCGGCCATCGAGACGGCCGACGGTCGCCCCGCCTTCGCCGGCGAGCAGGCCGTGCGCGACGTCGCCGTCGGCGAGCCGCTGGACCTGGTGATCGGCGGGGCCATGGACGTTCGCGCCCGCCCTCGCCTCGTCGAGGATCGCGATCTCTCCAAGGATCGCGTGCGTCGCATCTACGAGGTCGACCTCAGCAACGCCAAGACGATCCCCGTGACCGTGGAGCTGCGCCAGAACCCCGCCCCCACGGGATTCAAGGTGGTCGCCGAACAGGCCCGCCACGAGCTGCGCAACGGCAAGGTCGCCTGGCGCATCACCCTGGCGCCGGGCGAGAGCCGCACCTTCCGTTACGTGATCGAGCGTGGCGACTGACGGTGGCGCGCGTCATCGACGCCCTCTAGGGTCCGGCGCGAGAAGGAGCCCCCGGATGAAGAAACCCCTGCTGGAGACCTGGCTGGAGCGCGGCCTGTTCGCCTCGCGCTGGCTGATGGCGCCATTCTATGTCGGCCTGGTCATCGCCCTGGCGGCGCTGATCGTCGTCTTCTTCCAGGAGCTTTTCCACGAGCTGCCGCACCTGTGCTGGAGATGAAGCCCGAGAACGCGATCATGCTGTCGCTCTCGCTGATCGACCTGTCGCTGGCGGCCAACCTCCTGGTGATCGTCATCCTGTCGGGCTACGAGAACTTCGTCTCCAAGATCGACACGGCCAGCCACGAGGACCGTCCCGACTGGATGGGCACGGTCGACTTCTCGGGCCTGAAGATGAAGCTGATCGCCTCCATCGTGGCGATCTCGGCGATCGCCCTCCTGAAGGCCTTCCTGAAGCTGACCGAGCCGACCGCGGCGCTGGATCAGCCGCGCCTGCTGTGGCTGGTGGTCGTGCACCTGTCGTTCGTGGTGTCCGGCGTGCTGCTGGCCGTGATGGACTGGCTGAACGGCAAGGTCGAGAAGCACTGAAGGGGACGCGAACGCCCCTTCTCTCGTTATCTAGAACGGCATCCAGCGGCGCTTGCGGCTGTAGCCCAGGTAGCCGACGTTGGCGCCCAGGCGGAGGCCCACGCCGGCGCGGATCGGAGCCAGGGTGATCTCGTCGGCCTTCTGGTAGTTCACGCCCAAGCCGCCCACCAGGTAGGCGCTGCCCTCCACGCCCGGGAAGCGGCGGAAGATGGCGTCCGGATATTGCAGGTTATAGCAGAGGGTGAAGACGCGGCTGGCGTTGCCGCCCCAGTCCCAGCCGATCGTCGGCCCCTGCCAGAAGACCTCCAGGGTCGGGCGCCCCTTCATGTACAGCAGGCCCCGGCCGTAGCGGAGGCCGGCCACGAAGGCGCCCGAGCCCTCCTCACCGGCGATGTAGGCGGTGGGCTGGCCCTTGTCCTTGAAGATCCGCTCGATCGCCGAACCGGCGCTCTCGGCCGTCACGCCCAGGAAATCGGACGTGGCGCGGATCATCTCGTCGGCCGAATAGGTCTGGGCGCGGCCGGTATCATAAGCCGGCGTGTTGCCGGTCGAGCCCGGGGTCGGCGACGGCGGAGGCGGCGCATACGAGCCTTGAGCGACAGGCTGCTGCTGCGACGAGGCCGCATAGGGATCGGCCGCGGCGGGGCGCGCCGGTTCGATGGGCTGCGGCGGCGGCAGCTGTTCGCTGTAGTTGCTCTGGCGGGCCAGGGCGTCGGTGGCCACGGCCCCGAGGCTGGCGGCGGCGCCCGAGAGGATCAGCTTGCGACGGTCCATGGGGGCCTCCGGATCGATTTGATTGCAACACTGTTGCAAGCCATTGAGACCGGTTTGCGGCTCCAAACTTAACGGGGAGTTAAGCCTGCGCGGCGCGGTGACGCAGGCGGCGTGCTCTCAACCCCTCGCGAACCGGGCCAAATGTGCTAGACGCACGCGCATGACTTCGACGCCTCTCGACAAGATCCGCAACTTTTCAATCGTGGCCCACATCGACCACGGCAAGTCCACCCTGTCCGACCGTCTGATCCAGACGACCGGCGGCCTGACCGCGCGCGAGATGAGCGCCCAGGTCCTGGACAACATGGACATCGAGAAAGAGCGCGGCATCACCATCAAGGCGCAGACCGTGCGCCTGAACTACAAGGCCGCCGACGGCGAGACCTATGTCCTGAACCTGATGGACACGCCCGGGCACGTCGACTTCGCCTATGAGGTCAGCCGCTCGCTGGCCGCCTGCGAAGGCTCGATCCTGGTCGTCGACGCCTCTCAGGGCGTGGAAGCCCAGACCCTGGCCAACGTCTACCAGGCCATCGACAACAATCACGAGATCGTCCCCGTCCTGAACAAGGTCGACCTGCCCGCCGCCGACGTCGATCGCGTCAAGGCGCAGATCGAGGAAGTCATCGGCCTGGACGCCTCGGACGCCGTCGAGTGCTCGGCCAAGACCGGCATCGGCATCCCGGACGTGCTGGAAGCCATCGTCACCCGCCTGCCCGCGCCGAAGGGCGACCGCAACGCCCCGCTGAAGGCCCTGCTGGTCGACGCCTGGTACGACCCCTATCTCGGCGTCGTCGTGCTGGTGCGCATCTTCGACGGCGTCTTGAAGGCCGGCCAGCAGGTCCGCATGATGCAGACCGGCGCCACCCACAAGCTCGACAAGGTCGGCGTGTTCACGCCCAAGGCCACCGACGTGGCCGAACTGGGTCCGGGCGAAGTCGGTTTCTTCACCGCCTCGATCAAGGAAGTGGCCGATGCGGCGGTCGGCGACACCATCACCGACGAGCGCAAGCCCACGGCCGAGCCGCTGAAGGGCTTCAAGGAAGTCGTGCCGGTCGTGTTCTGCGGCCTCTTCCCGGTCGACGCCGCCGACTTCGAGGACCTGCGCGCCGCCGTCGGCAAGCTGCGCCTGAACGACGCCAGCTTCACCTACGAGATGGAAAGCAGCGCGGCTCTCGGCTTCGGCTTCCGCTGCGGCTTCCTGGGCCTGCTGCACCTGGAGATCATCCAGGAACGCCTGTCCCGCGAGTTCGACCTCGACCTGATCGCGACCGCCCCGTCGGTGGTCTACAAGATCAAGCTGCGCAACGGCGACGAAGTCGAACTGCACAATCCGGCCGACCTGCCGGACGTCATGCAGATCGAGGAGATCGCCGAGCCCTGGATCAAGGCCACGATCTTCACCCCGGACGAGTATCTCGGCGGCGTGATCAAGCTGTGCCAGGACCGCCGCGGCATGCAGCGCGAGCTCTCCTATGTCGGCAGCCGCGCCATGGTCGTTTACGACCTGCCGCTGAACGAGGTCGTCTTCGACTTCTACGATCGCCTGAAGTCGATCTCGAAGGGCTATGCCAGCTTCGACTACCAGCTCGAGGACTATCGCCCCGGCGACCTGGTGAAGATGTCGATCCTGGTCAACAGCGAACCGGTCGACGCCCTGTCGATGCTGGTCCACCGCAGCCGCGCCGAAAGCCGCGGCCGCGGCATGTGCGAGAAGATGAAGGAACTCATCCCGCAGCACATGTTCGTCATCCCGATCCAGGCGGCCATCGGCGGCCGGATCATCGCCCGCGAAACCGTCCGCGCCCTGCGCAAGGACGTGACGGCCAAATGCTATGGCGGTGATGCTTCCCGTAAGCGCAAGCTTCTGGACAAGCAGAAGGAAGGCAAGAAGCGCATGCGGCAGTTCGGCAAGGTCGAAATCCCGCAGGAAGCCTTCATCGCGGCGCTCAAGATGGACGAGGATTGATCCGTCTTCCAACCAGGCAAGTCGACTGTTCGGACGCCCTTGTCAGCTCAGCTGGCGAGGGCGTTTTCGTCTCCGTCGCCGGCAGTTCGATTTCAGTGTCCATGGCCAGCATCAGCCGCGCCGCGGCTTTCAGGGTCATCGCCGTGGGATCGTTGAGCCAGACATTGATCTGCGGCGGCGAGATGCCCAGCATCCGGGCCAGCTCGGTTTGCGTCAGGCCGATGCCCTGGCGCCGATGAAACGTGTCGACCACCACGGTCCAAAGACGATGCTGCAGGCGTTCGATCGCCCGGCGCTGTGCATCGTGATCCAAATGCATCAGTTGCTCCATCTTCGCCGCAGCGCAAAAAGCGACAGCTTGGAATCTGTTACGCTATAACATACGTAGGTCGTGGGGGCTTTCTGGAGAAGGTCGATGCGACTGCGTTCTATGTTGCTTGCGGCGCCCGCCGCTGGTGTCCTGCTGGCGTGCGCCAGCCAAGTCAGCGCCCAGGATCTGGGCCATTCGGTGTCCGAGGTCGTGATCACCGCGTCGCCATTGGCCGGCGATCCGGACCGCTTCGCGACCATCGTCGAACAGGTCAGTCGCGACCAGGTGTTGAGCAACGGCGGCGCCAGCCTGGCCGACGCGCTGCGCAATGTGCCGGGCGTCGCCGGGACCGGTTTCGCGGCCGGCGCCAGCCGTCCGGTGATCCGCGGGATGGACGCTCAACGCGTCAAGTTGGCCGAAAACGGCCTTTCCAGCTCCGATGTCTCGGACGTCGGTCCCGATCATGGCGTGCCGATCGATCCGCTGGCCGCGCAACAGATCGAGGTCGTGCGCGGCGCGGCCACTTTGCGCTACGGCAGCCAGGCGATCGGCGGCGTGGTCAACGTCATCAACAATCGCATCCCTCTCAAGCCGATCGACGGGATCGAGGGCGAAACCACGGCGGCCTATTCCACCGGCGCGGCGACAGGAGAAGGAACAGTCAGCCTGGACGCCGGGCAAGGACCGTTCGCGGTTCACCTGGACGGCTTTGGCCGACGCGCCAGCGACTACGACACGCCCGATGGCAAGCAGGTCAATTCCTGGTTCCGAGGCAACGGCTATTCGGGCGGCGCGTCGTACTTCTTCGGCGACGACAGCCGCATCGGCGCCAGCGGCACGCACTACGAGGCTCGCTACGGCATCCCGTCGGACGACACCTTCATCCGCATGAAGCAGGACAAGGGCGCCGTCGGCGGGTCGTTCAAGTTCGGCCAGGGCCTGCTGCAGCGGGTGAATGTCGACGCCGGCTACGCCGACTACACCCACAGCGAGATCGATCCCGAAACCAACGCGGTGCTGTCCACCTTCAACAACAAGGAATGGGACGGACGGATGGAAGCCCTGTTCGGCGCGATAGGGCCGCTATCGGCCTCGGCGCTGGGCGTCCAGGTCCAGGACCGCAAGTTCAGCGCGCTCGGCGAGGGCGCGGACTACCTTCTGCCGACCCACACCCAGAGCGTCGCCGGCTTTGCGTTCGTCGAGGCGCCGCTGGGCGCCTTGCAGTTCCAGGGCGCCGCGCGGATCGAACATGTGACGATCGACGGCACGCCGGCTTCCGGGGTCGCGACCAGCCGCGACTATACGCCGTTCAGCGTATCGGCGGGTTTCACCTACGACGCCTCCGACGCCCTGCGCCTGGGGCTGACGGCCGCCTCGGCTGCCCGGGCGCCCGCCCAGACCGAGCTCTTCGCGCGGGGACCGCATGACGGCCCGGCGACGTTCGAGACCGGCGATCCAAGCCTGAAGATCGAGCGGGCCAACTCCCTGGAAGCGACCGCGCGCTACAAGCTCGGCTCGGAGGGTCGTATCGAGGCCTCGGTCTGGGGGGCGCGCTTCGACAACTACATCTACGGCGCCCTGACCGGGCGGCTATGCGACGACGACGGCGTCTGCGCGGTCGGAGGAACCGGCGACCTCAAGGAGCTCAACTACGGTCAGCGGGACGCCAACTTCTGGGGCGTCGAGGCCAAGGCCTTCTTCCCGCTGACCACCGTGGCGGGCGGCAAACTGTCGGGCCAGGTGCTGGGCGACTACGTCCGCGCCAAGTTCACCGGCGGCGGGGGCGACGTGCCGCGGATCCAGCCGGGTCGCTTCGGCGGCGGCCTCGACTGGGCCAATGGCGCGATCGACGCCAGTTTCCTGGTGCTGGCAGTCTCCGCACAGGACCATGTCGGCGTCGCCGATCTCGCGACCGACGGCTACACCTCCGTCGACGCCCAGGTTCGATGGAAGCCGTTCAAGGCCAAGCCGGGGGTCGAGTTGATGCTGATCGGCCACAATCTCGCGGACGAGACGATCCGCAACGCCACGGCGTTGAACAAGGACTCCGTCGTGATGCCGGGACGGGATGTGCGCCTGGTGCTCAGCGCCAAGTTCTGACGCCGCGCCCTCTCAGCTTCGCCTCGCCGGGTGTTCACCGCCCGGCGAGGCCTGGGCGCGCCTGTTTGCGCCAGCGCAACGATCGCCCCTGCCCGTCGCGCCACACTGCGCCGCAGGAGGCCTCCCATGGAGCAGGAACTGGCCATCGTCCGCGCGCTCCACGTGCTGGGCGTGGTGATCTGGATCGGCGGGGTCGCGTTCGTGACCACGGTGCTGCTGCCCGGCCTGACGAGCGACTATTCGCCCGCGCGGCGGCTGCAGGCCTTCCACCGGCTGGAGGGGCGCTTCACCTGGATCGCCCGGGCCAGCGTCGCCGTGGTCGGCGTCACCGGCTTCTGGATGGTGCGCCGGCTCGAGCTGTGGCCGCGCTTTTCCGATCCCAGCGGCTGGTGGCTGCACGCCATGGTCGGGGTCTGGACGCTGTTCGCCCTGATCCTGTTCGTGGCCGAGCCCCTGGTCCTGCACCGGCGCATGGCGCAAAGCCGCGACCCTGCCCGGACCTTCCGCAGGCTGGCGGCGATGCACTGGGTCCTGCTGGCGGTCAGCCTGGTCGCGGTGTTCGGCGCCGTGGCCGGCGCGCACGGGCTGTAGGGCCTGGCCATGCTGATCCTGACCGAGGCGACGCCCAACCCCGACGCCCTGAAGTTCCTGGTGAGCCTGGCCGGCGCGCGCGGGGCTCAGTCGCTGGACAACGACGCGACGAGCCTGGCCCGTTCTCCCCTGGCCGCCCGCCTGTTCGCCATACCGGGCGTGAAGCGCTGCCTGCTGGCCGAGCACTTCCTGACCGTCCAGCGCGAAGCCAAGGGGCCGGGCTGGGGCGAGCTGAAAGCCGAGGTGCTGCTGGCGCTGGCCGAGCACCTCACCAGCGGCGAGCCGGCCCTGATCGGCGATGCCCCCGACGAGGCGGTCTCGGACGACGAAATCGTCGGCGAGATCCAGCAGGTGCTGGGCCTCTATATTCGTCCCGGCGTCGCCCAGGACGGCGGCGACATCGTCCTGGAGCGCTTCGACGCCGCAACCGGCGTACTGTGGATCCGCATGCTGGGCGCCTGCGGCGGCTGTCCCTCGTCGCGCATGACCCTGAAGGCTCGCGTCGAGCAGGTCGTCCGGCGCTATGTGCCCGAGGTGACCCGGGTCGAGGAGGAGCCCTCCTCGGCGGCCGCCGCGCCCAGTCTGGGCGAGCGGTTCAAGCGCATGCTGGAAGAGCTGGGCGACGCCCCCGCACGCCCGCGCCGCACCCTGTTCACCCGCAACGGCAAGCCGACCCGCTGAGGGCCCGACCTTGTCGGCCGGCAACGACCGACGCCCGGGCGCGACCTATCCAGGGGGCTTCCGAAGGAGGAGCCCTCATGAGCCTGACCCCATCTCCCGAAGCCAGCGCGCCCGTCCTGGCCATCTATCCCTTCGACGCCCGCGCCATCGCCAAACGCTTTCGTCACGCCGCCATCTTCGGCGCCCTGGAAGCCCTGGAGCCAGGCGAGGCGATGCGCTTCGTCAACGACCATGACCCGCTGCCCTTGTTGCGCCAGATGCAGGTCCATTTCGGGGAGACGGTGGTCATCGCCTACCAGGACAAGAGCGAGGCCGGCGTGATCATCGACTTCATCAAGACGGCCTGACTCGGACGTCCCGGACGCCGGCCCGCGCGCGAAAGTCCCGGATCGGCGTCCGCCCAGTCCACCAGACCGGTCGACTACGCGACACCGACCAACCGTTGGTGGACCTGCTCCCAAGATGCGGGAGCTAATGTTGCAAATCCGCAATAACGTCCCGGCCATCGCCAAATAGCGCTGGCTTAACCCTGCGACAGGCGTATCCTGACTACAAGTTGGGATACGTTCTCAATATATGAGAATAAAAGGCGTCAGAGACGAGCCGCCCCTCCCAACGGAGAGCCGCCGAGAAAGGCGGCCCCAGGCATCAACAAAGGCCGTCGCACTCGGCCAAGGGAGAGGAAACAGATGGGCTTGCAGTCCAAGAACCATGGCGCCTTGCGCGCCGGATGCTCGATCCTGGCGCTGTCGCTGGGCGCCTCGCTGCTGACCGCCGCCGCCGCGTCGGCGCAAACGGCCGCCGCTCCGGCCGCCGCGCAGGACAACACCGCCGTCGAGGAAGTAGTCGTCACCGGCTTCCGCGCCAGCCTGACCAGCGCCATCAACACCAAGCGGGTCTCCAACAACATCGTCGACGTCATCAAGGCGGACGACATGGCCAGCTTCCCGGACGCGAACCTGGCCGAGTCGATCCAGCGCATCCCGGGCGTCTCGATCACCCGTGACGGCGGCGAGGGCCGCAACATCACCGTGCGTGGCCTGGGCGGCGACTTCGTCCGCACTACCCTGAACGGCATCGAGGCCTATTCGGCCACGACCGGCTCCACCCTGGGCGTGGTGGCCGGCATCAACCGCTCGCGCGGCTTCGACTTCTCGACCTTCGCCTCGGAGCTGTTCAACAGCGTCACCGTCAGCAAGTCGCAGTCGGCCGAGATGGACGAAGGCTCGCTGGCCGCGACCGTCGACCTGCAGACCGGCCGTCCGTTCGACAAGAAGGGCTTCCGCGCCGCCGCCTCGGCCCAGGCCGCCTACTACGACAACAACAAGTCCAAGGCCCCGCGCTTCGCCGGCCTGATCAGCGACACCTGGGGCAATTTCGGCGCCCTGTTCTCGCTGGCCTACAGCGAGCGCAAGGCCCAGGAAGAGGGCTATAGCGACACCTCGCAATCGGACTATTCGGACGCCAACAACGGCTTCTGCGGCACGGCCGTGGATATCGCCAGCCAAGCCGGCAGCCAGGTGGTCAACACCGCCATCCCGTACGTGAATCCCCTGTCGGGTTCGGGCAACCGCCCGGCCGGCCAGTGCTTCTCGGGCCTGCCCTCCGATCCGACGGCCTATGCGGCGATCAACCAGCCGAACGTCTTCCTGCCGCGTAACCCGGGCCTGGGCCGCTTCGAGCTGGATCAGAAGCGCCTGGGCATGACCGGCGGCCTGCAATGGCGCCCGACCGACAAGACCGACATCACCCTGGACATGGTCTATTCGAAGTTCGACCAGGACCGCACCGACTACGCCCTGTCGAACGCCTCGCTGAACCGCAACGTCAACGGCGCCAGCGCGGCCTTCCCGCTGTTCGCCGGCCGGGTCGACGCCCAGATCATGGACGTCCACGTGCTGCCCACCGGGCAGGTCGACTACATGAAGATCAACAATGTCGACATCAAGCACATCGAGGAACGCAGCCAGACCACGACTAAGACCCACCAGATCGGCCTGACCTTCGACCACCGCTTCAACGATCGCCTGAGCGCCCAGGTCAAGGTCGGCCACTCGGGCTCGGACTTCAAGCAGCCCTGGGACGTCCTGATGTCCTATGACGGCTTCAACAAGGCCGGCTACGTCTGGGACGCCCGGGAGGACCCCCGTCGCCCGTTCATCAGCTATGGCTACGACGTCACCAATCCGACCAACGTCACCTTCACCAATGCCGGCACTGGCCTGACGCCCGACATCCGCGTCGTCAAGGCGGCCGTGTTCAACACCCTGACCACCGCCGAGGCCAACGCCAAGTTCCGCCTCAACGACGTCTTCACGATCAAGGGCGGCGTGTCGCTGAAGTCGTTCGACTTCCAGACCAAGCAGGTCCAGCGCCTGTACGCCAACAACAGCTCCACGGCGGTCACGGCCACGGGCACCATCCCGTTCAACTTCGCCCAGTTCGCCGCCGACTTCCCCGGCAGCGCGCCGCTGAGCGAGACGATCACGGGCTTCGGCAAGCAGCTGGGCCTGCCGGCCGGCTCGGTCACCAGCTGGGTGGTGCCGGACGTCGACGCCTACATCAACAAGCTGGGCCTGCTGTGCAACTGCGCCAACAAGTACGGCGACTTCACCCTGGCCATCAACTCGGCCCTGGGCAACAACCGCCAGGTCGAGGAGAAGGACACCGCCGCCTACCTGCAGACCGACTTCGACACCGAAATCCTGAACGGCCGCCGCCTGCGCGGTAACCTCGGCGTCCGCTACGTGAAGACCGACCTGGACGCCACCGGCTACACGTCGCTGACCTCCCAGATCACAGTGAACCACAAGTACAGCGACTGGCTGCCGTCGCTGAACCTGGCCCTGGACGTGCGCGAGAACCTGGTCGCCCGCTTCGCCGCAGCCCGGGTCATGGCGCGTCCCAGCTTCGGCAACCTGACGCCGGGCGGCTCGGTCAACACGACCTTCGGCGCCCAGACGGCCTCGATCGGCAACCCGTTCCTCGATCCCTATCGCGCCAAGAACTACGACTTCAGCCTGGAATGGTACCCTAGCGAGGGCGTGATCCTGTCGGCGACGGTCTTCGACAAGGAGATCGAGAGCTCGATCCAGACGATCGCCACGACGGAAGCCTACGGCAACACCGGCCTGCCGCTGGCCCTGCTGCCAGCCGGCCAGGACGCCTCGACGCCCTATCTGGTCACCCGCTCGCGCAACACCCAGGGCGGCTATATCCGCGGCCTGGAAATCAACTACCAGCAGCCGTTCCACTTCCTGCCGGGCCTGCTGAAGAACACCGGCACCATGCTGAACTACACCTATGTGGACAGCTCGGTGCTCTACTACCTGTCGACCGGTACGGCCACGACGCCGGCGACCCAGATCCACGACCAGTTCCTGAACGTCTCGCCGCACTCGGTGAACGCCACCCTGTACTACGAAGACACCAAGCTGTCGGCCCGCGTCTCTGTGGCCTATCGCGACGAGTACCTGACGGCCCTGCCCTTCAAGTCGGAAGTGCCGGACGCCAATGGCAGCTACGCGACGACCAACGTCGACGCCTCGGTGTCGTACAAGCTGACCGACAAGCTGAAGCTGACCTTCGACGCCCTGAACATCACCAATCAGGAAGCCGACCAGTGGAGCGGCAAGCAGCGCCGCTCGCAGCGGGTGTTCAGCACCACCGGCCGCCAGTTCTTCCTGGGCGCGTCGTACACGTTCTAGAGGGGTACGTTCTAGGCAAACCTCGAGCCCCCACCAGGGCTGCCTGGGCGCCGGTCGAAAGGCCGGCGCCCTTCCTTTTGGGCGCTCATCCGCCAGATCTTACCCGAACGGCGGCTTCATCCGATAGAAACGGGCCTCGCCCAGCAGGTCGTAGACGCGGCGGATGCGGAAGGCGTGCGGCTGGGCCTCGGCGAGGGCGAACTCGGCGTGGCTGAGGCCGAATGGGGCCAGCTCGCCGGCCAGGGTGGTCTTGACCACCAGCAGGCGCGGGATCTCGTCCAGGCCGAAGCTGATCACGTCGCAGCCGTCGGGATCGCCGTCGCGGGCCGGGCGGATCTTGCCAGCCAGGTCTGGGCGGCCGCGATCAGACAGGCGGCGGGCCTCGTGGGCCACGATGCTGGCCACGCCCAGGCCTTTGAGAAAGCGGTCCTCGGCCTCGCGGCTGGACATGTCGAAGCGCTGGATCGCCTTGATCAGCCGTTCGTCCATCGGCATCGGCTTGGGCGGCGCGGCCTCGATCAAGGGAACGGCCGACGGCGCGCTGAACAGGGCGGCGGGGCGGACGGCGACGCTGAGCAGAGTGGGCTTGGCGGCGATCTGTTCCTCGACCGCCTCCAGCAGCGCCTCGTCGTACGGCCAGCGCGGCGGCATGTCCTTGAGGATCGGCAGGCCCAGCAGCGACAGCACCGCCGAGATCTCGCCCTGCTTCCAGGTGATCGGCATGTCAGACTTGCCGGTGACGAAGCGGACCGTGCGGTCATGGGTGGCGCGGTCAAAGGGCTTGCCGGCGAGTGTCTTCTCCAGCTGGGCGACATAGTCACCCACCACCACCGCGAGGTCAGCCCCCGTCCACTCGCGCCCCGATTCCCCCGTCATCGGAAGATGATGGGGGAAGTGCGCGCGACGCGCCACTCGCTTCGGTTAGGACGCTAGCGTCTGCTCGCCCCGGAAGCGATCGAGGTTGGAGGGACCGCCATCGGCGCGTCCTGCACCGGCATCTGGTCGGGCAGCAGCTTGGCCGCCTCCATGGCCCGCCGCACGGTGGTCACCGGCTCCTCGGCGTCGACCTTGAAGGTCACGGCCGCGGTCAGGGCCGGATTGTCGCCCAGATTGGCGAAGCCGCCGGCGCGCTGGGCGTTCAGGGTCACGCCGTAGGTCTTGTTGGCCAGAACCCGGCACAGCAGCACGAAGGTCTTCTGGTCGGGCAGCAGCCGGGGCGTCTTCACGCAGTCCATCGGCTCGGCGCCATCGGCAGGCGCGTAGTTCCAGCCGGCCGGCGACATCTGCTGGTCGAAGGCGACCTTCAGGATCAGCACGCCGGGCGCCACCGTCTGGTCCTGGGCCGGATAGGTCGAGACCAGCCTGGGCGGCTGGGTCGGCGGCAGGATCAGGACCGGAGAGACCTCGTTCGGCTCGCCCTTCGGGGTTTGCTGCGCCATGGCGGCCCCAGCCCCAAGCGCGACCAGCGACGTGGCGACGAGCGCTAGCAAGGCGGGAACCGAATGGCGGAATGACATCTTTCCAGACTGACCTCCAAGCGCGGCCTTCTCAAGGCGCCATTACAGGCCTACATCGCCCTCATGACCGACAAAATCGAGATCCCGGCTGATGAAACGCCGATGCAGCGCGCCCTGCGCCTGAAGAAGGCCGCCCAGGGCAAGCACGGCCATGGGCCGAAGGCCTCCAGCGGCAAGGTCGAGCGCGCCAGCGCCGCGGCCCCGACCGGGAAGTCCAAACCCTGGATGACCCGGTGACGATCCCCAAGGTCCTCGGCCGCACCTCGTCGATCAATGTCCGCAAGGTGCTGTGGACCTTGGACGAGCTGCACATCGCCTATGAGCGCGAGGACTGGGGCCAGGGCTTTGCGCCGACCAGCGACCCGAAGTTCCTGAAACTGAATCCCAATGCCCTGGTGCCGGTCCTGGTCGATCAGCACGGGCCAGTCTGGGAAAGCAACGCCATCTGCCGCTATGTCGGCGCCGACACCCCGCTGTTCCCCCAGGACCGCCGCCAGCGCGCCCTGGTCGACCAGTGGATGGACTGGCAGTGCACCGAGCTGAACACGGCCTGGCGCTATGCCTTCGCCGGCCTTGTGCGCAAGACGCCTGGCTTCGACGATCCCGAGCAGATCAAGGCCAGCGTCACGGCCTGGAACACGGTCATGGGCCTGCTGAGCGCCCGCCTGGTCGACACCGGCTGCTACGTGGCCGGCGACCAGTTCACCCTGGCCGACATCGTGCTGGGCCTCTCCGTCCACCGCTGGCTGTTCTCGCCGATCGAGCGCGAGACCTGGCCGGCGGTCAGCGCCTATTACGAGCGCCTGAAACTACGGCCGGCTTTCCAGCGCTGGAGCCTTCCGGAGGTTCCGTAACCGGCTCCGAACCCTCCTGCGGCAAGCTGGCGATCGGCACGCCGGGCAGCAGCGCCTCGCCCGTCCACTCCCAATGCCAGGGCTCGTAGGCGTAGTTGACGAAGCCGAACCGGCCGCCGTTGACGACCATCCAGCGATAGAGCGGCGAGCGAGCCATCACCAGACGATTGGGATCGGCCGAGCTGTCGGGTCCAAAGCCCGGCGCGGCGTCGATGACCACGTCCATGGCCAGACCCGTACGGTGGGCCGAGCAGATGGTGCGGATCAGACCCTGACAGTTCCTGTCTCGCGCGCAGCGCTGGGCGTCGGCGTCGGGCGCACGGAAGCCGGAGAAGATCCGCAGGGCGTCAGGCTTGGTCAGCGCGCCGTCCGCCCGCGCCGCCTCGACCATCCGGCGATAAGCTTCCAGGGCGCCGGGTCGCAGCCGGATGGCCTTGCCGCCGTAGCTCTCCTCGGGCTTGGCGAGGGCCAGGTTGGCCTCCGGCGGCGCGCCGGGACAGGTCCCTTCACGGTTCACCCGCACGAACGGCCGCGCCAGGTGCCAGCGCACCAGCATCGCCCCGAATACGGCCGGATCGACCACGCCGGTCTTGGGCATGCCGTGCGCCCCCTGCCAGCGGGCCAGGGCCGAGGCGAAGCCGTTCGAGCCCGACCCGCAGGTCGTGCCGATCTCGGCGGCGATGCGCGGGGCGTAGATCTCCCAGCCGGTCTCGGGCTTGCCGAACGGGGTCCAGTCCAGGGTCGACAGCGAGGCGGCGTTGACGGCGGCGGCGGTCTCGGGCGCATCGTTCCCGTCACAAGTCTCGCCGCCCGACAGCGGCAGCGCCCCGGCCAGGGGCGGCCGGTTTCCCGGCGGATCGATCGAGGGCACGTGCTGAGGCGGCAGATAGCCGGCTTCGTCGAGCGGCGTTTCCGACTTCGGCGAGGGTTGCCCGGACGGCCAGTAGACCCATAGCCAGAAGCCGCCCACGGCCAGCAAAAGCAGACCCAGACCCCAGAGCAGACGGCGCAGCGCCTTCAAGTCGATCCTCGCATCGGGTGGAACTTCGCCATGGCTCAAGCCTTGAGACGGGGGAGTCGTTCCTTCGGAGTGTGCATGACCGGCCTGGTTTCCCGTTTCGCCCTGATCGCCGTCCTGGCCCCATCTCTGATCTTGGCGGCCTGTGACGACAAGCCGCCGGCCAAGCCTGCTCCGGCCCAGAATGCGGGCAAGACGGTCCAGAAGACCACGGCGCCTCCCGTGGTCGCCGCGCCGCCCGCGCCAGCCGCCGCGAACTCGCCGCTGGCCCAGGCGATCAACGCCGCGACGTTCGATCCCGCCGCGACGGATGCCGACGCCCACCGCAACCTGCTGGTTCGCGTCCAGACCCTGCTGGACCGCGCCCACTTCTCGCCTGGCGTCATCGACGGCCGCGACGGGACCAACCTGACCCTGGCGATCAAGGCCTTCCAGGGCTCGCGGAACCAGACCGCCGACGGCCAGATCACCAAGGACCTGGTCGACACCCTGATCGCGGGCGACGGCGGCCAGGTGCTGGTCGACTACCAGATCACCCCTCAGGACGTAGCGGGCCCGTTCTCGCCGCCGATCCCCAAGGACGACTACGAGGCGATGGCCAAGCTGCCGGCCATGGACTACCAGACCCCGCTGGAGATGCTGGCCGAGCGCTTCCACATGGATGAGGCGCTACTGCAGGCGCTGAATCCGGGCGTCGACTTTGGTGCGGCGGGGACCACCATCGTCGTGACGGCCGCCGGCGCCGACACTCTGGACCGCAAGGTCGACCGCATCGAGATCGACAAGGCCCTGGGCCAGGTCCGCGCCTTCGACAAGGAGGGCGTCGAGCTGGCGGTCTATCCCGCCACGGTCGGCAGCACCGAGCGCCCCGCCCCGTCCGGCGAGTGGGCCGTGCGCACCCTGGCGCCCAAGCCGACCTACACCTACGACCCGTCGCGCCTGACCTTCGGCAAGCCCAAGGCCAAGCTGACGATCAAGGCCGGGCCGAACAATCCGGTGGGCTCGACCTGGATCGACCTGACCAAGGACACCTACGGCATCCACGGCACCCCCGACCCCAAGCTGGTCAACAAGCGCGCCTCGCACGGCTGCGTGCGCCTGACCAACTGGGACGCGGCCGAGCTGGGCTCGGCCGTGAACAAGGGCGCCAAGGTGATCTTCATGGGCGCGGAGGCGAGAAGCGCCTAGGCCGCCATCACTTCGGCTTGCGGAACTTCAGGATGAACTGATCGGTCTTGCCCCGGATCGACGGGTCGAAGACGCTGGCCGTGTGCGGATCGGCGCTGCTGGCCAGCAGCGGGCTCTCGGCTTCCAGCTTGAAGCCGGCGGCCTCGACCTCGGACTTTACCTGGGCGATGTCGATGCGGTGCAGGGCGTCCGGCGCGGTGGCGGCGCCCGGCAAGGCTGCATGGTCGACGACCACGAACACCCCGCCCGGCTTCAGCGACTTGAAGATCTCGGCATTGGCCTTGGCCGCCGTATCGACCGGGAACGGCTTCAGGTGCATGTCGTGATAGTTCTGCACCGTGATGACCAGGTCGACATTGTCGGGCAGGTCCAGCGCCGTCCACGGACCGCTGAGCGCCTTGCTGTTGGCCAGGGCCGCGGTGACCGTCTTCTGATCCTCGCCGTACTGGGCCTTGTAGCTGATGAACTCGGCCGGCTGGAACGCGTAGACCGTCCCCTTGGGCCCGACCGCCGCCGACAGGATGCGGGTGAAATAGCCGCCGCCCATGGCGTAGTCGACGACGGTGTCGCCCGGCTTCACGCCGGCGAAAGCCAGGATCTCGCCTGGATGCCGGGCGGCGTCGCGGGCGGTGTCGGCCGCCGGGCGCGACGGGTCGGCCACGGCCTTGGCGATGTAGGCGGGGACCTCGGCGAACGCGGCGCCGCCGACGCTGAGCGCCAGGACGCCGATGGCCAGAACCGAAACCAAGTGCTTGCGAGCCATGAGCGCGCCTCCTCCCTGTTGTGGCGCTTGTCGTAGCAGCTCGCCGCGCCTCGGCGAACGGCGTTCTCATGAACTTTCGGCAAGGATTCGTCGAAACCGGCTCTTTCCTCGACCAAATCGTCCCCGCATGATCGCCGGCAACAAAAGAGGGCCGGGGAGGCTTGGATGAAGTGGATCCTGCGCGGGGTCGGCGGGCTGCTGGCGCTGGTCGTTCTGGCGGCCTCGGCGCTGGTGGCGGTCGACCAGGCCAGCCTGCCCAAGGCGCCGGATCGCCAGGCCTTGCTCGACAAGGCGCATCGCTACGACGTCCGCATCCGTCGTGACGACTGGGGCGTGCCGCACGTGCTGGGCAGGACCGACGCCGACGCGGCCTTCGGCCTGGGCTTCGCCCAGAGTGAGGATGACTTCGACACCCTGCAGGACGTGGTGCTGGCCACGCGCGGCGTGCTGGCCCGCGACAAGGGGCTGAAGGCCGCGCCGACGGACTACGTCGCGGCCCTGCTGGACGTATGGCCGACGACGAACGCCCACTATGCCGAGCTGCCGGCCGATCTGCGCGCCGTGATGGAGGCCTATGCCGACGGGGTCAGCGTCTACGCCGCCCAGCATCCGGAAAAGGTCAAGCCGGGCCTGCTGCCCCTGACCGGCCACGACATCGAGGCGGGGTTCGTCTTCAAGCAGCCGTTCTTCTACGGCCTGGACGGCGAACTGAAGCATCTGACCTCGCCTCAGGAGAAAGGCCCGCCGCCGAAGGGCTCCAACGGCCTGGCGACCGCGCCCTCGCGCAGCGCCGACGGGGCCACGCGCCTGCTCGTGAATTCGCACCAGCCCTATACCGGGCCGGTCGCCTGGTACGAAGCGGTGGTCGAAAGCGCCCAGGGCTGGCACGTCGCCGGCGGCTTCTTCCCGGGCTCGCCGTTCATGCTGCATGGCCACAACGCCACGCTCGGCTGGGCCAACACCGTGTCCAAGCCGGACCTTGTCGACATCTACCGCCTGACGATCAACCCGGCGAACAAGAACCAGTACCGGCTGGATGGCCGGTGGAAGGACTTCGACCGGCGCTATGTCACCCTGCGCGTCAAGCTGCTGGGCTCCATCGTCCTGCCCGTGAGGAAGGCGGTGCTACGGTCGGTCCACGGGCCGGTGCTGGAGACCCAGCAGGGCGTCTTCGCCATCCGCTACGCCGGCATGGGCGAGTGGCGCCAGCCGCTGCAGTACTGGCGGCTGAACCGGGCCAGAACCCTGGACGAGTGGCGCGCGGCGATCGCCACCCACGCCATTCCCAGCCTGAACTACGTCTATGCGGACAAGGCCGGCAACATCGGCTTCGTCCACAACGGCCAGTATCCGAACCGGACCGCACAGGCGGACTGGGCCGGGATCCTGCCCGGCGATCGCTCGGACCTGATCTGGCAAGGCTATCGTCCGGTCGAGCAGATCCCGCAGCTGTGGAATCCCAGGTCGGGCCTGGTCTTCAATTCCAACAACACCCCGTTCCAGGCCAGCGAGGCGGCCGACAATCTCAAGCCCGCCGACTTTCCCGCCTCGATGGGCCTGCAGACCAACATGACCAATCGCGCCTGGCGGGCGCTGGAGACCTTCGGCGCCGACCACGCGATCACCGACGCCAGCTTCCGGGCCCACAAGTTCGACGTGACCTTCAGCGATCGCTCCAGCGTCATGGCGATGGTCCGCGAGGTGACGGCGATCGATCCCAAGGGCGACACGGACCTGGCTCAAGCCCAGGAAATCCTGCGCGCTTGGGACAAGAAGGCCGACATCCACGATCGCGGCGCGGCCCTGGCCGCGCTGATGAGCCAGCCGATCCTGTTCGCCCGCTCGAACGGTGATCCGGCCCCCGCTCCGATCGACGCCCTGCGTGTGGCGATCCGCCAACTGAAGATCCATTTCGGCCGCCTGGATCCCGAATGGGGCCAGGTCAATCGCATCCGGCGCGGAACCCTGAACCTGCCGATCGACGGCGCGGCCGACACCTACCGGTCGGTATGGGGCAAGCCCGAAAAGGACGGGACGACGACAGCCGACGGGGGCGACACCTTCATCATGTTCGTGACCTGGGATCGCGCCGGCCAGCTGCGCTCGGAGAGCATCCACCAGTTCGGCTCGGCGACCCTGGACACGAGCTCGCCCCACTACGCCGACCAGACGCCCCTGTTCGTGGCGATGAAGACCAAGCCGGTGTGGTTCACCGAGGAGCAATTGAAGGGACACGTCAGGGTGGACTATCGCCCCGGCGCTCGCCCGCGCTAAAAACCTTGGCCGTTCAGCCGCCGTTCAGTTGGGGAACGGCTAGCTGCTTCAACGACTGACGCCTTGGTGGGGAAACCAATATGCGCAAGACCATCGCCCTCGCGGCGCTCTCCGTGATGACCATCGCCGGCGCGGCCTCGGCCCAGGCGCCCAGCTGGAACGGCCGCTACGATGATCCGCCGCGCGGCTCCTACGCCCAGTCTTGCCGCGACATCACCGCCTTCAACGGCCAGGTGTGGGCGCGCTGCCAGACCGGTCGCGGGAACTTCGAATGGACCAGCGCCCGCACGCGTGACTGCGGCAGCCAGGGCCTGGAGAACCGCGACGGCCGCCTCGAATGCGCCGGCTGGAACAATGGCGGCGGCAACGGTAACGGGGGCTGGAACGGCGGTGGCGGCGGCTGGAACAATGGCGGCGGCTGGAACGGCGGCGGCGGTCGCCCCGGCGGCAATCGCGACGGCGTCGTGATGTTCGAGGATCCGCACTACCAGGGCCGCGCCTTCGAGGTGAACGGCGACATGCCCGACCTGGGCGCCGTCAAGTTCAACGACAAGGCCTCGTCGATCCAGATCGGTCGCGCCGGCGGCCGTTGGGAGATCTGCGAACACGCCAACTACCAGGGCCGCTGCAGTCGCCTGGACGCCGACCAACCCATTCTGCCCCGCGAGTGGAACGACGCCATCAGCTCGATCCGCCGCGTTCGCTAAGGAGCCGAAACCATGCGCAAGAGCGCTCTTCTGATCACCTGCGGCCTCGTCGCCGCCCTGGCGACCGGCGCGGTAGCCCAGGATCGCTACTACAACAACGATCGCCGGGACGACCGCTATGACCGTCGCGACGACCGCCGGGACAACCGTCGCGGCGGTTGGGGCGGCGAGGTCGTGCTGTTCGAGCACGACGGCTTCCAGGGCGAGGCCCGCCCGATCCGGGGCGACGTGCCCGACCTGGTCCGGCTGGGCTTCAACGACCGCGTCTCGTCGATGCGTATCTCACGCGGGACCTGGGAGTTCTGCGAGCACGCCTACTATCAGGGCAAGTGCTGGCAGTACGACTACGACATGGCCAGCCTGCCCAAGAAGCAGAACGACCGCTACAGCTCGGTCCGTCGGGTTCGCTAGAGCAATCGGCGCGTCGGGCTCTTGAAGCTCGGCGCGCCGCACGGTTAAGGTCCCGCCGCTTTTTTCTGGTGGAGTTTCCCCATGCGCAAGTTCGTCGTTCTCGCCGCCGCCGCGGCCGCCCTGCTGGTCTCGGCCTGCAACACCATCGAAGGCGCCGGTCGCGACGTCTCCGCCGCCGGTAAGGCCGTCAGCGGCGCCGCCCGCGACGCCAAGCACTAGGTCCCTTCACGCGTCCTCTTCCCGCGAGGTCTCCGCGCCGATCGTCCGCTTCTCATGCGGAGCGACGGCGCCCTCGGGGGCATGACGGACGGCGTGCTCGGCCTTGGAAGCCGCCTCGCCCTTGCGGGGCGGCTGAAGCGGCCGATCGACAGGCTTCGGAACTTCGGGGTTCATGTCGGCCTCGCGCTTTCAGAACAGTCGATCAACGCCAGGCCGTCGCGCCAGTTCCGAAAACCCGGATCGAGGGGCCCAGCCTCAAGAAAAACGATCCAGAAGACACTCTTCATTAACCAGGACCTGACGCCAAGACCACCAAGACATCGTTTGCACGATGGCCTTTGCGATGAACATCGCCAATTAGTTCAACGTTACTTACCGACACCCCCGGACAAAACGTCGCCGTGCGACGGCAGGTCGCCCTTTTCTCGCCGCGCCCGAAGGCGCATATGAGCGCCATGTCAGAGCCCCTGCCAGAGTCCAAGTCCGCGTCACCGCTGCTTACCGGCCTCAAACGAGGCCTGCTGCACCGCTGCCCCAACTGCGGCGACGGCCGGCTCTACATGCGCTACCTGAAGGTGGATCCCGAGTGCGAGGCCTGCGGCCATGAGCTGGCCCGCTATCCGGCTGACGACGGTCCGGCCTACTTCACCATCTTGCTGATCGGCCACCTCGTCGTCGCGCCGCTGCTGTTCTTCCCGTGGGTTTGGGAAGGCCCTCCGATGGTCGTCGTGCCGGTATGCGTCTCGGCCCTGGCCCTGGCCACCCTCCTGACCCTGCCCCGCGTGAAGGGCGGCGTCATCGGCGCCCTGTGGGCCATCCGCTTGAGAAAAGCCGAAGACACGCCCGCCTGACATCCGCCTCCGGACAAGCAACGCAAAATTCTTTGCTAATGTCGGGAACAAAACACCGCGGAACCATAAAGCGCGGCTGCGAATTCCGAAGTTCTGAACCAAGCGTCGCCACGGTGGCTGACGCGGGATTGGAGGGAAACTTCGGACCATGCTCGGCACGATCCTTATCATCATCCTGATCCTGGCCCTCATCGGCGCGCTGCCGACCTGGGGCCACAGCCGGTCGTGGGGCTATTTCCCGTCCGGCGGCCTTGGTCTGATCCTCGTGATCATCATCATCCTGGTCCTGCTCGGCAGAATCTAGAGCGCTTGCCCTAGAACCGCGTTCGCCTAAGCTCCCCCTCCGAAACGGGAGGGGGAGTTTTTCATGACGGCGACCGCCGAAGCGGAGTCCGGGGCGGGCCCGCGCCTCTCGCCGCTAAATCGCGCCAAGGCGATCCTGGGCGGTTCGGCCGGCAACCTGGTCGAGTGGTACGACTGGTTCGCCTACGCCGCCTTCACCCTCTATTTCGCGCCCGCCTTTTTCCCCAAGGGCGACCAGACCGTGCAGTTGCTGCAGGCGGCCGCCGTGTTCTTCCTGGGCTTCGTCGCGCGGCCGATCGGGGCCTGGCTGATGGGGATGTACGCCGACCACGCCGGCCGCCGCGCGGCGCTGTCGGTCTCGGTGGCGCTGATGTGCGGCGGCGCGCTGATCATCGCCGTCACCCCCGGCTTCAAGACCATCGGCCTGTGGGCTCCCGCCATCCTGCTGCTCGCCCGCGTGCTGCAAGGCCTGTCGGTCGGCGGCGAGTACGGCGCCAGCGCCACCTATATGAGCGAGATGGCCGGCAAGGCCCGCCGCGGCTTCTGGTCCAGCTTCCACTATGTGACCCTGATCGCGGGCCAGCTGCTGGCCCTGGGCGTGCTGATCGTGCTGCAGCGAGTCCTGCCTGAGGCCGAGCTGAAGGCCTGGGGCTGGCGCGCGCCCTTCGTCATCGGAGCCTTGCTGGCCGTGGTGGTGTTCTGGATTCGGCGGGGGCTGGACGAGAGCATCGCCTTCAAGCGCCCCGCCCAGCGCGAAACCCTGTCGCGCGGCCAGGTCGCCAGCGCCGCCGTCTTCCTGCTCCTGACCATCGTCGCGGGCGTGCTGGGCGTCACCACCGGGCCGCTGGCCAAGCCGGGTCAGTATCTGGGCGCCCTGTTTCTGGTCCTGTTCTTCGCCTCGCTGATCGTCCCGCTGATCCGCCGCCACCCACGCGAGAGCCTGCTGATCATGGGCCTGACGGCTGGCGGTTCGCTGACCTTCTACGTCTACACGACCTACATGCAGAAGTTCCTGGTCAACACGGCCGGCTTCAGCAAGGCCCAGGCCTCCGAGGTCAGCGCGCTCAGCCTGATCGGCTTCATGCTCATGCAGCCCCTGGCCGGCTGGCTGTCGGACAAGTTCGGCCGCAAGCCCATGCTGATCGTCGCCTTCGGCGGCGGCGCCCTGACCATCTGGCCGATCATGACCGGCATCAGCCACACGACCTCGGTGACGACCGCCCTGGCGTTGATCCTGGCCGGGGTCGCTTTTCAGTCTTGCTACACCTCGATCAGCGCGGTGGTGAAGGCCGAGATGTTCCCCGCCGAGGTTCGCGCCCTGGGCGTGGCCCTGCCCTACGCCCTGGCCAACGTGCTGTTCGGCGGCACGGCCGAGATGGTCGCCCTGGCCTTCAAGCACGAGAAGATGGAGAGCACCTTCTACCTCTACGTCGCCGCCGTGATGGTCTTGGGCCTGATCTGCTCGATCATCCTGAAGGACACCAGCCGCCACAGCCTGATCCACGAGGACTAGGCGCAGGCGCCGAACCCCGTTTTCCGACTCCAATTGTCCGTCTAGATATTTCGCATGTCGACGCTTCAGATTCTCGATCTCTTCTCCGTCGCGGTCTTCGCGTTCTGCTGGCTGCTGTACGAACCCATGCTCAAGCGCCTGGGCGAAGGCGGCGGCGTGCTGAACACCGACATGACGGTCATCCGCCGCCGGTGGATGCAGGAGATGGCGGTGCGCGAGATCGCCCTGCTGGACGGTCAGCTGCTGGGCCACGCCATCAACTCGGCCAGCTTCTTCGCCTCGTCGAACCTGATCCTGATCGCCGCCGCGGCCGGGGTGCTGTTCGGCGGCGACAGCGCCTGGAAAAGCGTCGAGGGCCTGGCCGTGCTGGCCAAGACCACGCCGTTGATGTTCCAGGTCAAGCTGGGCCTGGTGCTGGTGGCCCTGGCGCGCGGCCTGCTCGACTTCATCTGGTCGATCCGCCAGATGAACTACTGCCTGGCCGCGATCGGCGCGGCGCCGATGTGGGCCCCGCCGGCCGTGCTGGCCGAATATGCCGAGGCCGCGGGCGGCATCCTCAACCCGGCCCTGTCGGCCTTCAACGCCGGCGTCCGCGCCTACTACTTCGCCCTGGCGGCGGCCGTCTGGCTGCTGGGCCCTATGCCGTTCCTGGCCGCAACCTTGGGCGCCATGACCCTGCTGCTCTGGCGCCAGCGCCGCAGTCGCGCCTCGGCCGCCGTCCGCAAGGTCCGCCAGATCCTGGAGCGCCAACCGGTCGTATTCGGTCCGCACCTGTCGCGACTGCACGGCCCCCATCACGAAAAGCCGAACCCCAGGAAACCCGCCGCCAAGGAAAACCGGATTTAGGGACGCGAGAGCTTGGCCGGAGGAACGCCGCGTCACGCGCCACGTTCTTTTCGCCGCGAATACCCAGGCCCAGAACAAGACCCCGAATGCAATAAGCCCCGCCGGTGACTCGGTCTCCGGCGGGGCTAATGGGAAGTCTTGTGGGTAGACAAACTCTTCATACCTTAACCGGCGGCGTTCCGCAACCGATTTGGTACGGAAACTCGACATTTCGCCGTGAATTCGCCCTGCAACTTCCGATATTGCAGAGCTCCGGCGAGATTCCCACCGCCAGCGTTAAATATATGCGGACGGCAAAGCCTAGCTAGCAACCACCTCCGCGGTTCTATCGATTTACAGAGTTCTCCAAACGCGAATTACTGAACAGGCAGAGGAGCCAATCCTCATCCATGAAAGTTTCTTATTCATAGAAATTGCGAGATATTTTTTCGCCTATACTTTAAAATCCGCCAATTCACATCAAAAGGCCGATAAAGATTTAACTTCATTCGCCAGACAGGCGATATTGGGCAGCCCCCCTGCGCTCCGTCCCGGACCGCCCCTCAGGCCAATCCCGCTACCTTTTGCTCGCTAAGCGCGAAGCATTCAGACGCCCAGCGCCGTCCAGATGGGCAGGGTCTTCTCCACCCACTTCTCGGCTTGGGTCTGCATCTCGGTCAGGTTCGCATCGCCCTCCAGCATGACTCCCTCCTTGATGATGCGCTGCCCCTGGGCCTGGAGAACCGACCAGGCGTAGGCGGCATGATCGGCCGCCGCCTTGCCGCCATTCTGCTTGCTGAGCCAAAATAGCTGAGCAAAGCGGCTCGCCGTTAAGCCTGCGCCCGTCACCGGCGAAGCGAAGATGGCGATGTCGCCGGACGACAGAGAACGGCGCGCGATCGCCTTGTTCATCGCCGAGGTGCGAGCCTTGGCCTTGCTCACGTCCGCCGCCGGCGCCGCCGGTTGGATGTGCCCCTGGGCCATCAGAATGGTCAGCGCCGAGGTCAGCTGGGCGAAGCTCAGGTTCCGCTTGGCCATGCCCGCCTCGATCTCATGCACAAAGTGCGGCTTGTAGTCCCCCAGCACCTCATAGACAGGCTCGTAGACCTCGGGGATCAGGCTGGCCTCGTTGGCCGCGCCCCGGACCTTGGTGGGCATGTCGCTACGCGGCGCGACAAGCACGACCCGCTCCTCGCGGATCGCCGCCAGTTGCTCGTGCCCGGTGAGGGGCCGCACCCCGCGGACCCAGTAATCCCGGCGAAACTGCTGATTCATGCAGTAGTCGCGCAGAGTCTCGCGCATCGAGACATCCGTGATCTTGCCCAGGAACTCGACCTGTTGAGGAGCCATATTAAGCTCGACCAGAGTGTCCAGGGTGTTCGCCGAGCTGGCAAAGCCCATCTTGGCGTCGCTGAGCCAATTTTCCATGTCGGCGAAGTACATCGGGTGCCAGTCCCGGTTCATGTACTCGTGCGCCAGGTAGCTACGATCCAGCCTCTTGATATGGGCCAGCCGGTTCAGCGCCCCGGGATTGGCGGTCGCATAGATCGGATCCAGAGCCAGGAACTCGTCCATGAAGTTCAGAGCCGCGTCGATCTGGCTTATCACCCCCTGTCCTTGCGCGCCCATGACCTCGGCGTGGCGTTTCATCAGGTGCCGGATCGGCGCCGAGGCCGACCAGCCCGGCAGGGTGTTGTACGAAATGTATAGCACGCCGCCAGGCCGCAACTTGTGGCGGATAAAGTCGACCAGTACGGCGCGGTTGGCGTCCGAGATCCAAGTCCAGATCCCGTGGAGGCCGATGAAGTCGAAATCGGGCAAATCCGCGCGATTGCAGAACTCCGCGAAAGCCTCGTCGTAGAGCTTGGCGTCGGCACCCGACACCCGCACCATCTCGGTCGCGAAAGCGGCCTGGGCGGGATTGAAGTCCGTGCCGTACCATTTGACGCCCGGCTGGGCGGCCGCGTGAATGGACACCGAAAGGCCCTGACCAAAGCCCAGCTCGCAAGCGTTCTCGACGTTGGGCGCATGGCGACCGGCCATCATCAGCGGCAGACGACACCGATAGGGATTCAGCTCGGCGTAGTAGCCGAAGGTGTAATTGACGTCTGTGACATAACCAGCATTCCACTCTGTCGACACGTGCCCTCCGCGCGTTGTTGGCAGTTGAAAATCTTGATTGTTGGTGTCACGCCCCATGAGCGTCGCGTCCCAGCTCGACGCGCGCTTTTTCCCGCCAGTTTCCAATGCAGCAAACCACTATAGGTTCCAGACTCCGTCTTGCTGTGCCCGCCGCCATGAAATCCCGACTGATCGCGCTCTGGCGCGCCCTTCCCGTTCCCCTGCGCCGCGCGGCGCACCTGACCGTCGGCGCCCCCGCAGCGATGTGGGCGAGCACGCGCCAGGCCTGGGATGAGGCGACGGCGAGCCGTGTCCTGCGCAGGGCCCAGGCGCGGGCTCACCGCCGCGCCCGGCGCCAAAACCTTCCTCCCGCCCTGCCTGTCACCGTCGTCGGCTTCCACGGCGCCGTACATGGCCTGGGCGAGGGCGCGCGCATGCTGGCGCGGGGTTTCGCCGACGCCGGCCTGCCCGTACGCGCCGTGGACCTGTCGAGCGATGTCGGTTTCCCGGTCGATCTGCAGGCGGCCTTCCCCTCGCCGGCGCCGGGCGAGCAAGGCGTCATCATCTCGCACATCAATCCTCCGGAGTTGCTGCGCTGGGCGCGCGAAACCGAAGGACGCCCCCTCGAGGGGCGGCGTCACATCGGCTACTGGGCCTGGGAGCTGGAGGACGCGCCCACCGACTGGATCCCCGCCTTCGACCTGGTCGACGAGGTGTGGACCCCCTCCGCCTTCGCCGCCGCCGCCATCCGGAAGATCGCCCCGGCCCGCGTGAAGGTCACGCCAGCCCCCTACCCGCTGTACCTGAACCCTCGCCCGAGGGGCGATCGCGCCCGGTTCGATTTTCCCGGCGATGTCCTTGTCGTGTTGATGGCCTTTGACCTGCGCTCGACCGCCCAGCGCAAGAACCCATACGCCGCCCTCGCCGCCTTCCAGAAAGCGCGCGCCGCCAGTGCGCGCCCCGCGCTGCTGGTCTGCAAGATCGTCGGCGCCGATCTGTACCCCGAGACCTTCGAGGCCCTGCGGGCGATGGTCGTCGACGATCCCTCGATCCGCCTGATGACCGAGAGCCTGTCCGCCGAGGACATGGCCCTGCTGACGGCCAGCAGCGACATCATCCTGTCGCTGCATCGCTCGGAAGGTTACGGCCTGCTGCTGGCCGAAGGCATCTGGCTGGGCAAGCCGACCCTGGCGACCGGCTGGTCCTCGACCGTCGAGTTCATGGATCCGGCCTCGAGCCAACTGGTGGATTTCCAGCTGGTCCCCGTCGAGGGTGACGGCCAGATCTACCAAGCAGGACGCTGGGCCGACGCCGACGTCGACGACGCGGCGGCCAAGCTGGCGCGGATGATCGCCGACGACGCCTGGCGCAAGGAAATGGCCGCTGCGACGGCGCGCAACGGCCATGTCTCGTTCGATCGGGAAGCGTGGTTGCGGATGACCCGAAACCTGCTGCCGCTCTAGTTCTTCGGCGAGGTCTTCATCGGCGCGTCGTCGTTCAGCGTCGGCAGGTCGTTGATCGATTGCGGCGGCGTCACCTTGTCGGCCGACACCGGCTTGGCCGGCAACTCGGTCGAGGGCGGACGGATCGGCGTGGTGTCACCAGCCTCAGGCTTCTTGGCCTCCAGCGGCAGAGCCATCTTGTCGATGGCCTGGACGATCAGGTCCGTTGGCAGCATGCCCTTGTAGCGAACCTTCTTGAAGTGACGCGTCGGGTCGTAGGGCTGCACGCCCGGCGCCAGATTGCCGACCTCCAGCGTTCCGACCTGGGCCATCAGCTGGACACGACCGATGTATTCATTGGCGCGGCCGCGCACGAAGCCGATCTGGGAGTTCTGCAACTCGGCCTGGGCGTTCAGCACCTCGATCGTGCTGCGCAGAGCGAAGCGCTCTTCCTCGCGAACGCCGTAGAAGGCAATGGTGTTCGCCTTCATTTCATCTTCCTGGCTGACCAGCGACTTCCGCGCCGCCAACAGCTGATCCCAGTACTGCGAGACGCCGAGCACCATGTTACGGCGGGCGTCATCGATCAACAGCTTGTCGCGGTTGTTTTCCTCGATCGACTGGCGAACCTGCGAGTTCAACTGGCCGGAGGAAAACAACGGCTGGCTCAGAGTGATCCCTGCATTGACCGTATCAGAGCGGTTCTGATGCTTGGCGCTGTAGGGAAGGTAGGGCCCATTGCGGTAGTCAGCGCGCGCCGAGACCGAGAAAAGACGTTGGGCGCGCGCCTCGGCGACACCCAGTCGCGAAGCCTTTTCGGTGAAGACGGCTGCGGTCAGCGCGGGGTTGGCTTGTTCCGCCTGGTCAAACGCCTCGTCCAGCGTCGCGGGCAGCCCGTCAATGTCCGGTTCCGGCTCCAGCGTATCGGGAAGGTGGCCGATCAGCGAGGCGTAGTAGGCCACGCTGACACTGAGCTGCGCCTGGGCGTTGGCCAGTTGGGTGTCCGCCGACGCCAGACGCGCCTTGGCCTGCTGCACATCGGTCAGGGTGACCTGGCGAACGCTGTACTTGTCTTCGGTGTCCTGCAGTTGCTTGCGCAGGAAGGTCTCGCCGCCCTGGCTGATGCGCAGGACCTCTCGATCACGCCGCACGGACACATAGGCGTTGGTCACCCGGACCAGCAGGTCCATCTCGATGCGCCGAAGGTTCTCGCGCGCGGCCTTGATCTGGGCTTCGACGCCGCCCAGGCGAGCGGCGTACCGGCCGTTGGTGTAGAGCGCCTGGCTGACAGAGAGATCGCTGGATGGACTCGTAGCGTCCTCGTAGGGCGTGTTCGTTTGCCCGAAGCCCGACCGCGTCTGAGGTCCCTTTGCATAGCCGTAGCCTTCCGAAAACTGGGCGCTGGCCTGCAGGCCATAGGCTGACCGGGCCTGGGCGTAGTTCTCGTCCAGGGCGCGCATGGCCGCGCGCTGAGCCTGGATGTTCGGGTTGCTTTGGTAGGCGGCAGTGATCGCGTCGGCCAGGGTCTCGGCGTGGGCGAGCTCGGCGCGACCCGCCACGGCCATGGCGACAGCCATGGCGATCACGGACGTCCGAACGGACAAGGTTTTCGACAACACTCGCATATTCCCAGACTTCGACGCCCCGCTTAAACGGGGCGTTCAACCCAATGTTTGTGGCTTAATCAAGAAGACGTGTAACCGTCTGCTTCCAGGTAACGTTCTTGTCGCGCCAGAGATCGCGCGCCGCGCTCCCCAGCGATATCGCTTTCGCCTTATCAGAGGTCAAACGGCCCAGGGCCTCGGCCAGCGCCTGCGGCGTCGGCGCGGCGACCGCGCCGGTGTCGGAACTGACAATCTCCAGCAGGCCGCCGCTGTCGGTGACCGTCAGCACCGCCTTGCCGGCTGCGAAGGCCTCCATGGTCACGTAGCCGACGCTGTCCTCGTCGAACGGCAGATAGGCGCAGACCAGGGCGTCGTTGGCCCAGCGAGCGATGTCCTCGCGTGGGTGGAAGCCGAAGCGCAGGTCCACCCGGTCCTTCAGGTCCAGATCTTCGACCAGCTTGGTCAGGCGATCGGCATAGGCCTGGTTCTCCGGCGGGCCGGCGATAACCAGGCGCAGCCCGCCCGGCAGGAGGGCCAGAGCCTCGATCAGCAGATGCTGGCGCTTGCCGGCGGCCACCCGCCCCCCGGCGAAGACGTAGTCGCCATACTCGCCGCCCGTGAACAGCTCGCCGTCGTTCAGCGGCGGGTACAGCACTTCGGAGGCCACGCCGTTGAACTTCATCAGGCGGTTCTGGGTGACCGGCGAGTTGCAGTAGATCTTGCGGCACTCGGCGAAACAGGCGTTGTCGGCCGCCTTGATCGCCGCCTTCACGGTTCGCCCCGTATCGTCGAAGTCCAGATGGCTCTGGCCGGCCTCCGACAGGTCGTAGGCCTGGCGGAACTGGTGCAGCAGCCACAGCACCTTGTTCTGGTGCGGGATCAGATAGGCGGGGAACTTCAGGCCGATCACGCGGTCGACATTGTACAGCCGCATCCCCTTGGAGATCAGCATCTCCTCGATCAGGCGCTCGGCGGGCTCCCAGGTGAAAGGAACGCGCACCAGCTCGGACTGGACGCCGGGCGTGGCGTTCAGGCGGCGAACCAGGTGGTCGGCCAGTTCCTCGGCCCCGCCGCGCTGGAACGGGGCGGCGTTGTTGACGACCAGCACTTTCATGGGAGCACCTTCATGCGGTCAGCCGATCCACGACGGTGCTCCAGTCGATCTTCATCTCGGCCAGGCGGTTCAGCGAGGCGGTCCCCATCTTGGCGACGCCCTGCTTGTCGGCGTGCAGGCGGTCAAACTGCTCGGCCAGGGCGCGCGGGTCGGGCTCGCTGATCAGGCCGTTGCGGCCGTGCTCGACCAGCTCCAGCACCCCGCCGCTGTCGGTGGTGGTGATGATCGCCTTCCTGGCGTGAGCGCCTTCCAGCGACGGATAGCCGTAGCTGTCCTCGTCCTTTGGCAGGTAGGCGACGGCCAGCGCTTTCTTCAGCATCTGGGCCTTCTCGTCCTCGCTGATCCAGCGATCCTCGAGGATGACGCGGTCCTGGACGCCCAGGTCCTTGGTCATCTGCACCAGCTGGCGGCCGTATTCGGCGCTGGAGGCGGTGCCGGCCAGGCGCAGCTTCACACCGGTCGTCACGTGCTGCATGGCCTCGATCATCAAGGCCTGGCGCTTGTGCGGCTCCAGGCGCGAGATCGCAACGATCTCGTCGCCATAGCCGGTATGGGTGAAGCGCTCAGGCTGATAGACCGGCGGGTACAGCGGCGTGGCGTCCAGGCCGTTGAACGTCTTCAGGCGATCGGCGACCACCTGAGAGTTGGTGAACACCGCCCGGCTCTCGGCGATCGCGCGCGTGTCGAGGGCCCGCAGGTTGTCGCGGATGGCGCGGTGCTCGGTGTCGTCCGGCATGCCGCGATAGGGCGTGTCCCACAGGTCGTAGAAGGTGCGGATGTGGTGGATGAACCACAGCACCTTGTTCGGATGATCCACCACATAGGCCGGCGGCCGGAAGCAGATGACCCGGTCGCACCACTGGGTCAGGTCCATCAGCCGCCACGCGGCGATCTGGTGCAGAATCTCGTTCGGATCGTCGGTGAACGGCAGGTAGAACCGCTCGACCTGATGGCCAGCCTCGACCAGCTTCTCCTCGAGCCACTCGACGATGAAGCGCGCGCCGCCGTTGATGAACGGCACGATCGAGGACAGGAGAATGATGCGCATCGGCTAGACCAGCACCTGGTCGAGCGCGGCGACGACGCGGTCGATGTCGGCCTCGGTCAGGCCCGCGTGGGTCGGCAGGTTCAGGCCGTCCGCGCCGCAGGCCTCGGCCTGCTTCAGGTCGCCGGTCGCCAGGTGGGCGTAGGGCGGCATGACGTGCATCGGATAGAAGACCGGCCGGCTTTCGATGCCCAGGGCGTCCAGGTCCTTGATCACCTGGTCGCGTGAGGTCGAGAGGCCCTCGCCCAGGCGCACCGTGTACATCCAGAACACGTGGCGGCCGGTCGGCGCGACGTATGGCTTGATCACCCGGTTACCCAGGCGGGACAGCTTTTCCTCGTACCAGCCGATGACCTTCTCGCGGGCGTCCAGGTGTGCGTCGACCCGCTCCAGCTGCGCCAGGCCGATGGCGGCCTGGATGTTGGTCATGCGATAGTTGTAGCCGACGACGGGGAACCAGTAGCGGCGGTTCAGGTCCATGCCCTGGCCGCGCAGCAGGCGCATCTTGGCCGCCAGTTCGTCGTCGTCGGTCGTGATCATCCCGCCTTCGCCGGTGGTGATGATCTTGTTGCCGAAGAAGCTGAAGGTCGCGCACATGCCCAGCGAACCGGATATCTTGCCCTTGTAGGTCGCGCCGACGGCCTCGGCGGCGTCCTCGACGACCTTCAGGCCGTGCTTCCTAGCGACCTCCAGGATCGGGTCCATGTCGCAGATCTGGCCGTACAGGTGCACCGGCATGATCGCCTTGGTGCGCGGCGTGATCAGCGCTTCCAGCTTGGCCGGATCCAGGTTGAAGGTGCGCGGATCGTTGTCGATCAGCACCGGCGTCGCGCCACAGTAGGTGACCGCATTGGCCGAGGCGATATAGGTCAGGCTGGGAACGATCACCTCGTCGCCTGGGCCGATATCCAGCGCCACCAGCGCCAGGTGCAGGGCCGTCGTGCCGTTGTTGCAGGCGATGGCGTGCTTGACGCCGCAATAGGCGGCGAAGGCCTTCTCGAATTCGGAGATGAAGCGGCCGACCGACGAGATCCAGGTCGTGTCCATGCACTCGAGGACGTATTCGCGCTCCTTGCCATCCAGGCGCGGGGCGGCGACGGAAATCCTGGGCAGGGTGTTCGCCGGGCTGGTCATGGCCGGTCTCCTTTGATTCTAGCCCTTTTGATCTGGGCAGGTACGCCGACCGCGAGGACGCCGTCCGGAAGGTCACGCACCACGACGCCGCCAGCGCCGACGCTCGTATCCGCACCAAGGGTCACGCCCGGGATCACCCGCGCGCCGACGCCGAGGAAGGCCCGATCACCCAGGGTCACGCTACCAGCCAGGGCCGCGGCGGGCCCCAGGTGGCAGGCCACGCCGAGGACGCAATCGTGGTCGACGACCGCTCCGGTATTGACGATGGCCAGGTCGCCGATGCGGGTGTCGGCGTTGATCGCCACGCCGGCCATGACCGCCACGCCCTCGCCGATGCACGCGGTTGGCGAGATCACGGCCGAAGGATGGATGGCGTTGACCAGGGTGAAGCCCAGGTCGCGCGCCTTGCCGCCCAGCTTCTCGCGGAGACGGTTCTCGCCAAGCGCCACGAACAGTTCGGAAAGCCCCTGCCCGCGGAGGTCCGCCAGGGCGAGGTCGTCGCCGATCACCGGCACGCCCAGCACCGAACGCGGGGTCGGATCGGCGTCGACGATCGCGGCCACGGCCTTGCCCGAAGCGCGCAGGCTTTCGATGACCACCTTGGCGTGGCCGCCGCCGCCGATGATGACGACGCCCCCGATGTCGAGGGTCGAGCGCATCAGTTGCGCGAGCGCCGCTGGATGTCGGCCTCAACCATCTCGGCGATCATCTCCTGCATGGTGATCCTGGGCGTCCAGCCCAGCTTGGCCTTGGCCTTGGCCGGATCGCCCAGCAGCAGGTCCACTTCCGCCGGACGCAGGAACTTCGGATTGATCGTCACGTGGTCCTGGTAGTTCAGGCCGACGCTGGCGAAGGCGGTCTCGCACATCTGCCGCACCGTCCAGGTCTTGCCGGTGGCGACCACGTAGTCGTCCGGCGTCTCCTGCTGCAGCATCAGCCACATGGCCTCGACATAGTCCTGGGCGTGGCCCCAGTCGCGCTTGGCGTCCAGGTTGCCCAGGTCGACCGTCTTCTGCTGGCCCAGCTTGATGGCCGCCACCGCGTCGGTGACCTTGCGGGTCACGAACTCGATGCCACGCAGCGGGCTCTCGTGATTGAACAGGATGCCGGCAGAGGCGTGCAGGCCGAAGCTCTCGCGGTAGTTCACGGTCATCCAGTGGCCGTACAGCTTGGCCACGGCGTAGGGCGAGCGCGGATAGAACGGCGTGGTCTCCGACTGGATCGGATGCTGCACCAGACCGTACATCTCCGACGACGAGGCCTGGTAGAAACGGGCCTGCGGGCATTCCATCCGCACGGCTTCGAGCATGTTGGTCACACCCAGGCCCGTGGCCGAGCCGGTCAGGTGCGGCTGGTCCCACGAGGCGCCGACAAAGCTCTGGGCCGCCAGGTTGTAGATCTCGTCGGGCTGGACCCGGCGCATCAGGCGCGACAGGCCACCCTCATCCAACAGATCGCCCAGCTCGAACTTGATGTCGTCATAGACGCCGATCCAGCGCAAGCGGTCGCCGATCACGTCGGCCGAGGCCGAACGGCGCAGCATGCCGTGGACGGTATAGCCCTTCTCAAGCAGCAGCTTGGCGAGATAGGCGCCGTCCTGACCGGTGATGCCGGTGATCAAAGCCGTCTTGGCCACGCGTTCGTCGACTCCAGTAAGAAAGAAGGGTCCTGACTACACTATTGGAGGCGATTGGAAAGCGGCGTCGGTCAGAATTCGCCCCGCCGGCGCCGCTTTCCGAAAAGCGTGGGAAATCAGGCCGTTGACCTATTCCTCGCGCATGGTGGTGCGCAACGTGTCGCGCAGCGGCGAGAACAGGTACTGCAGCACGGTGCGTTCGCCCGTCGGCACGATCACCTGGGCCGGCATGCCGGCGGTGACCTTGGCGCGGAACTCCTTGGGCAGTTGCTTGATGTCGACCCGGACGATCCCGAGGAAATAGACGTTCTTGCCCTCGGCGTCCGACAGACGGTCTCGCGACAGCGACTCGATGGTGCCGTTCAGGATCGGGATCTTGCGCGAGTGGAACGCCGGCAGGCGGACTTCGGTGACCATGCCCGGGTGGACGTTGTCGACGTCGGTCGGCTGGAAGTGCGCCTGGATCACGAATGCCTCGTCATCGGGCGCGATCTCGACCAGCGGCTCGGCCGGACGCACCACGGCGCCCTCGGTGAAGAAGCGCAGGTTCTGAGCAGTGCCGTTGACGGGCGACACGATGCGAACGCGCTTCTGGGCGTCGGAGGCCACGACCTCCTTCTCGGTCACCTCGGCCAGGCGCACGCGGGTCTCGGTAATGCTCTGACTGACTTCCTCGAAGAAAGTCTGCTTGATCTGGCGGATCTTCAGCTGGGTCTCTGCTCGGCCCTGGATGGCCTTGGCGCGGTCTGCGGTCAGGCGGCCGATCGAACCGGACAGCGAAGCCTGCTCGCGTTCCAGCGCCAGCAGCCGGGGACGCGGCACCAGACCCTTGTCGTAGATCTTGCGCAGGTCGGACAGCTCGTCCTCGATATAACCCAGCTGATCCTTCAGGCCCTGCGTCTGGCGCTCGATGCCTTCGATCTCGCTCTGGTACTGATCGCGCTGCGCGTTCATCAGGTCCGTCTGGCCCTGGATCGTCTGGCGGCGCTCGATGAACTGAGCCTGTTCGTCCGAGATCGCCCTGGCGACCATCGGATCGGCGCGCTGGCTGGTCAGCTCGTTCGGGAAGACGATCGTCGCGCGCTGGTCACGCTCGGCCAGCAGACGGGCCTCCATGGCCTTGAGGGCCACATACTGGTTCTTGGTGATGCCCGCGGCGGCGTCGGCCTGGGTCGGATCCAGTTCGAACAGCAGTTGCCCGGCTCTCACCTTTTCACCCTCGCGCACCAGGATCTTGCGGAGCATGCCGCCTTCCAGGTGCTGGATGGTCTTGCGGTTGCCCTCGGCGGAAATGACCCCGTTGGCGATCACGGCGGCGTCCAGCGGCGCGAACGCCGCCCAGATCAGGCCAATGAACATGATGGCGATGACCGCGTAGCCGATGCGGGCCACGCCTTTGTAGTTGTCCGTCGGACGTTGGATCTTGGGGGGCTTCATCGTGTTTTCAGCCTGATGGGCGCGCCTCGGAGGGCGGCCTTAGGAAATGGTCGGGCGGACGCCGTCTAGGCGCTGCGGATCGGGGTCGGCGTCGGCGCTTGCGGCGGGGCGGCTCCGGTCAGCTTGGCCAGCATGACGTCACGCTCCCCGAAGTCGGCGATGACACCCTGGTTGATGACCATGATGTAGTCGGCCTGAGCCAGCAGGTTCACCTTGTGCGTCGCGAAGATCACCGTGCGCTTGGCCGCCTTCAGGCGGTTCATGGCCTCCATCAGGGCCAACTCGCCGGTCTGGTCCAGGCTGGCGTTGGGCTCGTCCAGCACCAGCAGGGCGGGCATGCGGAACACCGATCGGGCCAGGGCCAGGCGCTGGCGTTGCCCGCCTGACAGGGAAGCCCCGCCCTCGCCGATGGGCGTATCGTAGCCCATGGGCAGGCTCTGGATCATCTCGTGCACCCCGGCCAGGGTCGCGGCCTCGATGACCTCCTGCGACTCGTATTCGGTGAAGCGCGCGATGTTCTGGGCGACCGTACCGGCGAACAACTCGATGTCCTGCGGCAGATAGCCCATGTGGCGGCCCAGCTTCTCGGGATCCCACTGCTTGATGTCGTAACCGTCGAGGCGGATGACGCCGGCCGCGCACGGCCAGACGCCGACAATGCCGCGCAGCAGCGACGACTTACCGGCGGCGCTGGGACCGACCAGGGCCACGGCCGTGCCGGCCTCGATGCGGAAGCTGGCCTGCTTCATGGTGGGCTGCTGGGCGCCGGGCGGCAGGATCGACGCGGCCTCGGCGGCGAGCACGCCGCGCGGCTCGGGCAACGGCATGTGGTCGACGGCGCCGGCCTCCTCGCGCAGCATGCCCTGCAGGCGGTCCCAGGCGCCGCGGGCGCCGATCAGGCCCTTCCATTGGCCGACGGCGCCTTCGATCGGCGCCAGGGCGCGGCCGACCAGGATCGAGCCGGCGATCATCGAACCGGCCGAGATCTTGCCCTGAATGGCCAGATAGGCGCCGCCGCCCAGGATCAGGGTCTGGATCACCTGGCGGAACACCTTGATGCCCGACATCACCGCGCCGCCCGCGTCGCTGGCGGCCGCCTGCCAGGCGATCTGCTCATCGCGGCGCCCGCGCCAGCGATCCTGCAGGCCGCCCCACATGCCCATGGCCTTCATGACCTCGGCGTTGCGCAGGGTGGAGTTGGCGTCGTTCTGGGCCGCGATCGAGGCCATGGTGGCCATCTGCAGCGGGTTCTTGGTGGCCCGGTCGTTCATCAGCGCCAGACCGAAGATGATGAAGCAGCTGATGATCGCCAGGATGCCGAAATACGGGTGCAGCATCCACGACACGATGATGAACACCGGCGTCCAGGGCGCGTCGCAGAACGCGATCAGGCCGCCGGCCATGAACTCGCGCACCTGGTCCATGTCGCGGAACGCCTGGCCGCCGATACCCCGGCGCGACAGGGTCGATTCCAGAACCGACCGGAAGATCGGGTCTCGCGCCACGCCGTCAAACTTCAGGCCGCCGCGCACCAGCACCTGGGTCCGCAGCGCTTCCAGCGCGCCGTAGATCAGGAACAGGAAGATGCAGATCACGGTCAGCACGATCAACGTCGAGACGTTGCGGCTGGACAACACGCGGTCATAGACCTGCAGCATGTAGATGGGACTGACCAGCGCCAGCACGTTGATGAAGAAGCTGAAGACCATGGCGGTGATCACCGCCGGCTTCATGACCTCGACGGCGCGATCGAGGATGGTCGGCTTGGCGCCGCTGCTGCGGGTGAAGATCATTTCGAGCCTTCGGAACGCCACGCCAAGCGCGACGATACAGTAATAACTTAGGTGGGCGTCTCGACCACGAAATTGTGGCGAAATAGCAGCCTAGCGCTCGCCTAGACCACAGAGCGCAGCCCCACGCAAGGGCGCCGGCCTCTCCGTACACCCAGTGCGCGAACCGCCCACGAAAAAGCCCCGCCCTCTTTCGAGAGCGGGGCCGCCTTTCGGCAGGGTGGACGCCGAAGCCTCCACCCGCAGTTCAAGTCGATTAGACCAGGAACAGCTTGTTCGTGGCGCCGTCTTCGACCAGGGCGGTAACGCCCGTGGTGCCCGTCAGCTTGATCACGCTGTCGTTCGTGAGCGAAGCGGCCGAGGCGGTAGTGCCTTCGACGAAGATGTAGCTGTCGTTCAGGTACTGGAAGATCACCGCATTGCCGGTCGTACCGCCAGCGGCCGCGTTGGCCAGGGCGATAGCGCCGTCCAGGGTGGTCGGACCAGCGCCCAGGAACGTCACGACGCCCTTGTCCGACACCGAGTAGCTGCCGGCGACGGTGGCGGCGACGCTCACCACGGCGACGGCGTCAGCGCCGACACCACCGGTGTAGTCGAACGACACCTTGTCGGCGAGCTTGATCGCGGCGGCGTCGGTGGCCGACGTCGACTTGTTCATGCCCGAGATCGACTCCAGGGTCGCGGCGGTGATCGAGTTGCCGGTGACGGTGACGGAGTCAGCGCCGCCGCCCAGCTTGATCGTACCCGTGTCCTTCAGGACCGAGGTAGCAACCGTCAGGCCGCCAGCGGTTTGACCCGAGGCGTCGATGGTGGCGATCGAGCTGGCGCCAATGGCGGTGTAGCCGAAGGTCAGGGCCTGCGAACCGGTGACCGCAACGGTGGTCAGCACGTCGTTACCACCCGTGCCAGCGCCGCCCGTCAGGTTCAGGACGTTCGTGGCGTTGGTGCCGCCCGAGACGACGTTGACGGTCGTCGCCTTGGTGCCCGTCAGAGCCAGGGTCTGGGTGTTGGCGCCGCCCGTGTAGGCCGAGTCGACGTCGAACGTGGCCGTCAGCGACGTGGCGTTGCTGGCGATCGCGACCAGGCCGGTGTTGTTGGCGCCGCCGGTCGAGGTGCTGTCAGCGTTCAGCGTGACGTTCAGAGCGCCAGCCGTCTTCTGGGTCAGGGTCAGCGTGTCGTTGGCGGTGTCGAACGCACCGTTTTGCGAGTAGCCGACGCCAGCGCCGAGGTTCGTCAGGACAACGGCGTCAGCGACGCCGGCTTGCGCGAACTCGCCCGAACCGGTGATGCCGGTGACGGTGTTGTTGCTGGCCAGGATGTCCAGGTCCAGCGTCTTGGCCGACATGCCGACCGTGTCGAACACTTCGAAGTTCTTGAAGGCGGCGATGTTCGCCGCGCCCACGAATTCGAGGGCCAGGGTGTCGGTGCCGTCGCCGCCGTCCACGACCGTGGTCTTGGAAGCCGTCGAACCAGCGATCGAACCGCCCGTGGCGATCAGCAGCTTGTCGTTACCGGCGCCCAGCAGGATGTTGGTGCCAGCCGTCAGAGCGGCCGCAACGGTCACGGTGTCAGCGCCCGAACCACCCTTCAGGGCGGTCACGGCGGCGCCGAAGCCCGACAAGGTCACGCCACCGCTGTTGCTCGAAGCGTCAATCGAAGCGACGGCAGCGGCAGCCAGGGTGGTGGTAAGAGCACCAGCGCCCGAGATGGTCAGAGCCGTAGCGGAGGTCGAGTTGACGTTCAGCGTGGCCTTGGCCTGGGCGTCCACCGAGATGGTGTTGGCGGTGTTGTCGACAACGACGGTAGCCGTCGCGGCGCCGGCCGAGGTGGCCGTGCCCTTGGCGTGGATAGCCAGGTCATGACCACCAGCAGCGGCGTTCGTGACGGTGACGGTGCGGGTGGCCGAGGTCGTGCCACCGATCGTCACGTCCTTCACGGCGTTACCCGTGATGCCGGTGTCGGCGTTCACCGAGGTCAGGCTGACGGTGGTCAGCGTGGTCTTGGTGTTGTTGTCGACGGTCGAGGCCGCGGCGCCGCCCGAGATCGAAACGCTGGTCAGCTTGTTGCCCGAGACCGAGGTGGCGCCGGTGCCAGCGTTCGCGACGGTGACGGCGGTGCCGCCCGTGGTCGTGATGCCGCCGTTGCCAGCGATCGTGGCCGTCAGAGCCGTGGTGTCAGCGACGGTCACGGTCTGGGCGCCGCCGTTGGCGCTGGCGCTGGTGATGTTCAGCTTGGTCAGACCGGCGAGGGTCGTCGAGTTGAACGCCAGCAGACCGGTGGTGGTCAGGTTGACGGTTTCGACGTTCTTGATCGTGGCCGAACCCGGGATCGCGAACGACGCGGCGGCAGCCGTGTCAGCGTCGATGATCGTCAGGGTGTCGTCGCCGGCGCCGCCGTCGATCGAGTCGAGCGGGGTGACGGTCGAGTTGACGCCAGCCGTGCCGCCCACCGGGGTGGTGAACGAGGTCGAGATGGTGTCGTTGCCCGAGGTGCCGACGATCGTGTCGATGCCGGTGGTCAGGGTGTACGACGAACCCGCGTTGCCCGCGCCGTAGGCGGCCAGGATATCGACGCCGCCCGAAGCGTCGGTCGACAGCGTGCCGTCCGACAGGTCGGTCAGCATGGCGTTCGTGGCCTTCACGAAGTTGCCGATGCCCGAGCTGATGGCGGCGTTCAGGACTTCACCCACCAGGGCGGCCTTGACGGCCATCTTGATGTCGGCGTCGGTCGTGTAGCCGGTGGTGTTCTTCACGTAGGTCGTCAGGTAGGCGACCACGGCGTCCGAGCTCAGCGCGGCGACGGCCGAGGCCGGATCCTTGCCAGCGGCGGTGGCGGCGGCGTTGCCGATGTACTTGTCGTAAGCGGCCGCGACGACGTCCTTGTACGACGCATTGCCGTACAGGGCGGCGAAGCTCGCAGCGCCTTCACCCGAGCCGGTGGCCAGGTTGATCGAGAAGTTGATGAAGCGGTTTTCCTGGTTGAACTTCGCATAGTAAGCGTCGTTCAGGTCGGTCGTGCTCGTCGACGAGTTGACCAGGTAGCTCAGGCCGGCGGCCGACGGCGCGTGGCCGGTGAACGCCTGGTAGGTCATGATCGCGACCGAGGTCGTGTCGCTCAGCAGGGCCAGCGTAGCGGCCTTGGCTTGTTCGGCGGTGTAGCTGCCACCGGTGTACGAGTCGATCTTGACCAGATCGTCGCCCGAAGCGGCAACGCCGAGGTTGGCGTTCTTATAGATCGAAAGCAGATCGTCCTTGAGTGCCATCGAAAGTGTCTCCCAAAAAAATCCCACACCCCCTGCGGCACAGTGGCGCGCATGGGAGCAGCGATGGCTATAGAGCAAACGTCATACGTCGACAATAGCCGAAATTCAGCTGTACAGCATTTTTCTAACCGGTACAGCAAATTCCTATGTCGCGTTCCTTGAACCCCCGCCTCCGACGCGGTATATAGATGAGGAAATCCGCTCGACGCGGCGCGCGCGGACGCGCCTGCGCAGAGGGGATCCGCGAGGGCATTATAATGTATGGCAACCCACAACGTCGCAGCGCCTCGGAGGTTCAGGACCTTCGTCGCGAAGGCGGTCGCTGGCTGAAGGAACAGCGCGAGGCCGCCGGCCTGTCGCAGCGCCAGCTCGCGGCCAAGGTCGGCGCGGACTACTATACCTTCATCTCCCAGCTCGAGACCGGTCGCGGCCGCATTCCGCCCGACCGCTACCGCGACTGGGCGCAAGCGCTGGAAGTTCCGGAGAAGACTTTCGTCCGCGAACTGCTCCGCTTCTACGATCCCATCACCTACGAGATCCTGTTCACCGAGGACTAGTTAGGTTAGGGTGCCGTCCGCCGGGTGACCGGCTGTTCGTTTAGGCGTGGGGAAACTTCCACTGCATGGCCGCTCAGGTCCTTTCGTTCTTCCAGCGTTCGCCGCGCCACGCGCCTCAACCGGCTGACTGGACCCAGCAAGAGCTGGCCGAGTTCTACCGCGTCGAGAGCGCCCTGATCCGCGCGGGCATCCGCGTCGGCACTGATCGCGGCATGAGCGACGAGAACGAACCCTGGTTCATTTTCTATCGCTCCGACGACGGCGAGGTGGTCATCCATTTCGCCCGCATCGACGGCGAGTACCTGATCGCCGGCCCCGCCTATGAAGAGATCGCCCGCGGGTTCGATTTCTCGGCCCTGGTCCGCAACATGGTGGCGCGCCACCCGCTGATCCGGCGCACCGAGAACAACAGCAATCTGTCGATCCACCCCGCGGCCCTGCTGGTCGCCGTGGTCGGCACCGCCTTCTTCAAGACGGGCGAGGCGCGCGCCGCAGAGAGTGGCCACGGCAACGCCCAACCGGGTCACGCTCGCCCCGTACTGCTGTCGTCCAGCTCGAGCGCCGGCCTGACCGGCGGCGTCGCCGCGCCGGCAACGGTCGCGCCAGGGCTGGATTCTGTTCAGATCCCCGCCAATCAAGCCGTCCTGGTTCTGGCGGCGGCGCTGCTGGCCTCGGACTTCAGCGTCGACACCGTCACCATGGAACCCAGCACGCGCTCGGCGATGGCCGCCGCGGCCGCCGCTCTGGACTTCGGCGGCACGCCTGTCGCCCAGACGACGTCGCTGGACTTCGTCGCCCCCGCCGCGACCGCCCATGTGATGGTCGAGAACACGCCTGTCCAGACGATCAGCTCGGTGCTGTCGCTGGTCGCCGTGCTGTCCACCCTGCCCTCGTCCGCCGACGCCCTGGCCGCCAACGAATCCGGTTCGATCGGCGCGGTCACGCCCAGCCACGACGTCCAGACCATGGCGTCGCCGGCCCAGGCCGCGGCCAACGAGAACACCTGGTCGATCGACGTGCGTCTCGGCGCCGGCGCCCTGCCCTCGGTGCAAGCCGTGCAGCTGGTCCGGGGCGTCTTCGGCGAAGCCGGCTATCAGACCGTCTCGGTCATCGAGATGGCTCAACTGCCCGATGTTCTGGCGAACATCATCGCCCACAGCAGCAATCACTACACCGTGCCGTCGGTCGGCCTGACGTCGACCAGCACGACGGTGACCGCCCCGACGGCGCCGGACGTCGCCCCCCCGTCGACTCCGGACGTCACGCCGACGCCGGGCGACACGGCCAGCGCGCCGGGCGGCGACCACACCACGGGCGGGTCCTCTCCCTCCAACGGCGGCGGCAGCCTGGATCCAGTGACCCCGCCGACCAGCGGCGGCGGCGTGATCGACACGCCGGTCGTCACCCCGCCGGTCACACCCTCGCCGCCCACCGTCACGCCACCGGGCTACGCGACCCAGGAGCTGGTCCGGGCCTTCATCGACTTCTTCGTCGCCCAGACCGCGAAGGTCGAGGTCATCGTCACCGGCACCTCGATCGTCGCTTTCGACGCGCGGGTCCTGCACGATCCGGGCTCGATCCACGAACTGGACAGCGTGACCTTCAACCTGGCCGACGGCACCTCCGTCAGCCTCGTGGGCGAGCACTCCGCCTTGCTCGATCACGCCGGCCTCTTGCATTAGCGAGCAGGCGATTTAGACCGGTGAGGCGATCATCGCGATCGCCCGCGCGATTCAACGCGTCATGCCCACTGCAATTTGATGGCGGCGTCCAGCGCGGCCACGTTCGGGAAGGACTGACTTGAGGCCCGCACGCCTGGACCTGGCGATGAGCTCCGCCATGCGCGCTCCCGCCGCCGCCGAGACGCCCAATGCTTCGCCCGCGCAGGGCCCTGCCGGCCCGCCGCCACGCCGCCGCTTCGCTTTTGCGCGCCGGCTGATCGGCCCGGTGCTGTCGCCGGTCGCCAACTACGCCCGCCGCTACCTCCAGGCCAGCGTCGAGCACGAGCTGCGCCAGGCCCAGAGCCATCTGGGCATGCTGTCGGCCGAGCTGAACGTCACTCAGCAGCGATTGGGCCACACCCAGGAACTGCTGCAGCTTGTCCTGCAACAGCAGCAGGTCGCCGCCGCGACCCTGCAGACCCTGTCCGCCCAGCTGACCCACGTTCAGAACCGCGGCGACCAGGCCTATGGCGACCTGGCCCGCCTGCCCGGCCTGTTCGGCCCGCGCTTCGACGAGCTGGAGATCAAGGCCCGACCGCTGATCCACTACGACGCCGAGTCGACGGCCATCCGCATGCGCGACGGCTACATCCTGGCCCCGACCGCGCTGCCGACCTTCGTGATCATGCTGGCCAACGCCACCAGCAAGGGCCTGGAGCCCGGCACCGGCGACGCGCTGCGCCGCCTGGTCCAGCCCGGCATGGTCGTGGCCGACGTCGGTGCCAATATCGGTCTCCTGACGCTCATCATGGCGTGGTCCGCCGGCCCGAGCGGCCAGGTCATCGCCTTCGAGCCCGAGGCCGTGCCGCGCTCAAACCTCGAGAAGATGAAGCACCTCAACGGCCTTTCCTGGGTCGAGGTGCGCGACCAGGCCGTCGGCGAGACGCCCGGCCGCCTGACCTTCCACGTCAGCGACATCATCGGCCATAGTTCCCTGTACGCCCTGCCCGAGACCGAGAACGCCCGCGAGGTCCAGGTCGAGGTGGTGCGCCTGGACGACGTCGCTCCCGAGGGGCGCATGGATGTGGTCAAGATCGACGTCGAGGGCGCCGAGTTGGACGTGCTGGCCGGCATGTCGGGTCTGATCCTCAGGAACCCCGACCTCGCTATCGTCGCCGAGTTCGGCCCCGAGCACCTCAAGCGCGTCGGCCAGACCCCGGCCCAGTGGTTCAAGGCCTTCGCCGACGCCGGCTTCAAGGCCTACCTCATCGACGAGGCGACCAGCGCGGCCGAGCCGACCAGCGCCAAGGCCGCCGCCAAGGTGGTCTCGGCCAACATCGCCTTCGTGCACGCCGGCGGCGACGCCGAAAAGCGCCTGCTGCAGCGCTAGGGTCCCTTGATGAAGATCTGCTGGGTGACCCCCTTCGTCCTGCGCTCGTCGATCGGCCGGGTCAGCGCCGAGGTCGCCAGGCAACTGGCGGCGCGCGGCCACCAGGTCGAGATCCTGCGCTGCGAGGACCAGGACGATCCGGCCGAGCCGCTGCATCCGACCGCCCTTCCCGTGCGCCACTGGCGGACCTACGACCTAGCGCGCCTGCGGACCGAGTTCGACGCGGTCATCGTCAATATCGGCGACAACTATCCCTTCCACGCTGGCGTGTTCCACATCCTGGACGCCGCCCCGTGCCTGGGGATCTTCCACGACTTCTATATCTACAACCTGTTCTCGGGCTGGCTGCACTACAACGGCCTGGACTATCGCCGGCACGACGCCGAGATCGTCGCGACCTATGGCGAGGCGGCCCTGCCCCACGCCGTGGCCGTTCGCTCGGGCCAGATGCTGGACATGGGCGAGATCGCCCGGCGCCTGCCGATGACCGAGTGGCTGGCCGGCCGTTGCGAGGCGGCTTTGGCCCACGCCAGGTTCTACGCGCCCAAGCTGGAGGCCGTCGTGCCAGGCCCGGTGGCGGTGACGCCGCTGTGCTGCCCCGACCGAGCGACGCCGCCCGGGCCGCCGAAGGCCAAGGCGCAGCTGACCCTGACCACCGTCGGGGTGATGAACCCCAACAAGCGCGTCGCCGACGTGATCCGCGCCATCGGCGGCTCCGACACCCTGAAGGCCTGCGTCTATCGCCTGGTCGGTCCGATCTCGGACGAAGAGCGCGCCAAGCTGGAAGGCGTCGCCGCCGAGGTCGGCTTCCAGAACCTGGTCATCGACGGCGCCGTCGACGACGAGACCCTGGACCGCCGCCTGGACGAGGCCGACATCATGGTGGCCCTGCGCAAGCCGGTGCTGGAAGGCGCCTCGGGCTCAGCCTGCGAGGGCATGCTCAGCGGCCGCCCGACCGTGGTGGCCCGCGCCGGCTTCTATGGCGAGCTGCCCGACGACCTGGTCTTCAAGATCGACGGCGAGATCGTGGTCGACGAACTGCGCGAAGCGCTGGAGCGTCTCGCGGCCGACGAGCCCCTGCGCCGGACGACTGGCAAGGCCGCCCGCGCCTGGGCGCTCGAAAACCTGAACGCCGCGCGCTACGCTGAAGCCGTCGAGGCCCTTGCCCAGGCCCAGATCACCAGCCGTCCGCTGCTGGCCGTCGGCCGCCGCCTGGGCGGCGAGCTGCGAGCCATGGGCCTGGCGGACGGCGACCCGGCCGCGGCCCGGATCGGCGGGACGCTGCAGAAACTGTTCGCCCCGATCGAGCCCTAGGCGCTCTTGCTGACCGGCGGCGCGCAGTAGGCGTCGAGGAACGCCTGGTGCTGCGGCAGCCGCGCGACCATGCCGGCGATGTTGCGCTTCAGGTCGTCCAGGGCCTGCTTCAGCTGTTGCGGCGGCATCAGCCGGCCCATGTGGTGATAGGCCTGGGGCTGCACCCGCTGGCCCAGCAGCACCTGTAGCCAAGAGTCGACCTGGAACAGCTCGCCCGGGGCCTGGTAAACCTGGGCGCTCTCGCGGAACAAAGCGATCCGCTGGGCCAGGCTGTCGGGGATCTCCATCTCGCGCACCCGATCCCAGAACGGGCTGTCGGTCCGCTCGGTCGCCTTGTAGTGCAGGATGATGAAGTCGCGGATCTTCTCCAGCTCGTCGTCGGCCTGGCGGTTGTAGCGGTCGACCGCGGCCTGGCTGATCCCGGCGAACGGGAAGAGCTGCATCAGCCGCGTCACCCCGATCATGATCAGGTGGATCGAGGTCGATTCCAGCGGCTCGACAAAGCCGCTGGCCAAGCCGAGGGCGACGACGTTCTTGTCCCAGGTCTTGCGGCGCCGACCCGTGCGATAGCGGATCAGGCGCGGCGGGATCAGGGTCTCGCCCTCGATCTCGGCCGCCAGCTGGGCGTGGGCCTCGTCGTCGGACAGATAGTCGCTGCAGAACACCAGGCCGTTGCCGACGCGGTGCTGCAGCGGGATCTTCCAGCGCCAGCCGGCCTGGTGGGCGATGGCCCGGGTGTAGGGCACGGCCGGTTCGGTCGAGCGGGTCTGGACCGCCAGGGCGCTGTTGGTCGGCAGCCAATGGCCCCAGTCCTCGAAGCCGGCCTTCAGGGTCTGTTCGATCAGCAGGCCCCGGAAGCCGGTGCAGTCGATAAAGAGGTCGCCCTCGACCAGGTCACCGCTCTCCATGACCAGAGCCTCGACGAAGCCATCTTCACCGCGTTGGCGGACGCTGGCGATCTTGCCCTCGACCCGGCGAACGCCATCGCCCTCGGCCATGCCCCGCAGGAAGCGGCCATAGAGGCCCGCGTCCAGGTGGTAGGCGTAGTTCAGCGGGCTGTTCTCGTCGGTGAAGAAGCGCTGCTGCTCGGCCGCCTTCAGCTCCAGGCAGTAGTCACCCAGGTCGCCGCCGAAGCCCTGGGCCTGGGCCTGCATCCAGAAGTGATGGAAGCCGCCCATCCAGGTGGATTTGCCGACCTGGCCGAACGAGTGGATGTAGCGGTCGCCGATTTCGCCCCAGTGCTCGAATGAGATGCCCAGCTTGAAGGTCGCCTGGGTGGCGCGCATGAACTCGGCCTCGTCGATGCCGAGCAAGGCGTTGAAGGTGCGGGCCGTGGGGATGGTCGACTCCCCCACCCCGACCGTGCCGATGTCCTCGGACTCGACCAGGGTGATCTCCAGCAGCGGGCCCAGCTGCCGGGCCAGAGCCGCGGCGGCCATCCAGCCGGCGGTGCCGCCGCCCGCGATCACCACCTTGCGGATCGTCTGCTGGGTCATCGCGTCCCTCCCCTCTTCTCTATCTATTCAGCCGGTCGAGCAGATAGGCCCGCAGCCGGCGGGCCTTCATCTCGTCCATCGGCCCCAACGGCCCGCGCGCAGCCTCGGGCATGTGCGCCCCGGCGCGGTCGGCAGGACCGAAGACGTAGTAGTCGAACAAAGCCTTCCAGCCCGCCTTTTCGTGGTCGGGCCTGTCGCGCAGGCTGAGCAGGCCGTGCAGCAGGGTGTTCATCGGCGTGTCGGCATGCGCCGGCGCACTGTTCCACCAGTAGTTCACCAGCACGTTGAACGGCTCCAGCGCCTCGACCTGGTGCCACCACAGGGCCGGATAGACCAGCACGTCGCCGGGCTCCATCTCGGCCACCTGCGCGGAGGCCAGGGCCTCGCGGAAACCGGGATGGGCCTCGAAGTCCGGACTACGGAAATCGACCAGGCTGACCACCTGGCCGCCGGGCGTCGGCTCCAGAGGGCCCGGATAGAGGTTGGCGACCTGCTCGGGCGGAAACAGGGTGAAGCGCCGCCGGCCCACGGCGCAGACGGCGATGTTGTTGGACATGTCGTAGTGGGCGGCGGCCGTCGTGCGGTTGCCGATCCAGATGCCGGCCATCGGCGGCTCGGCGCCGAATACTTCCGGGCCCAGGCCCAGGTCGTTGGCGGCCTTCAGGCTGGGGAAGTAGGCGTCGAGGTCGGCCGAGCCGACATAGACAGACGGCGCGTCATTGGCGCCCTCGACCGCTTCCAGACGCTGGAGGAAGGTCTCCAGCGGCGCGCGTTCGGCCTTGAAGTTCATGGCCGTGCGGGTGTCGTCGTAGAAGAAGCGGCCCTTGATGGTCGCCTCGCCCAGATAGCCGACCACCCGGCCGCCCTGATCGTAAGCGCGGATGTAGTCGCGGGCGGCCTGACTGGATTGGAGGCCCGCCTGGACCAGTGGCCAGTCGCGCACCAGGCCCTTGAACAGCATCGGCGTCTGGCCGGCCAGCACCGCGTCGAACGGGATCTCGGCCGGCGTCGCGACCGTGGCTTCCAGCGTCCGGCGGGCCACAAGGGCGCTCACGCTAGAGCGGCCCGTTTGCGTGTCTTGCGAGCGACCAGTTCCTGGATGTTGCCCATCGACGAGATGATCCAGTGCGCGGCGCGCAGCAGGCCCGACTGGTGCAGCCGCTCCAAGTCCTCGCCGGTGACGGCGGCCAAGCGATCCGGCGCCAGGGTGAAGACGTCCGGCAGGTCATAGCTGGTCTGGTCGTCCAGCTTGATCTCGATGTCGATGGGCTCGATCAGGCCCAGCTCCTCGAAGAAGGCGAACATCGGCCCGGTGACTTCCAGACCTTCGTGGATCTGTCCCAGGGCCTGGTTGATCCCCTGCAGATAAGGCGAGTTGCCGCCGGCCGGCAGGAACAGGCGCTCACCCTCGTCGCGGCTGACGCGCGGATGGTCGAGATCGACATGGATCATCGGGCGCGGCTCGCCGCCCCGGTCGTCATGCTGCAGGGCGATCGAGAACGGGCCGCGCCGCTGGACAGCCGGGACGTAGCGGGCGTTCCAGCCGGTCTCGTCGAGGAAGAGGTTCTCGTCGCGATCCAGGCCCAGCAGGGCCACGGCCTGGTAGGCGCCCGAAGCGTCCTTGCGGATCAGGATGGGATATTCGCGCTGCACGGCCTCGAACTCGGTCGGCAGCACCAGGGTCTGGTTGACCGCATCGCCATAGGCGGCGCCATGACCGGCGATCACGCGCAGATCGGCGTGGTCGACATTGTTGAGAAGCACTCGGTTCATCGGGACCTGCTCACGCCTCGGGTACTGGCAGTTCAAAGGAAGAAAGGGGCCGCCGCAAGCGGCGACCCCTGCCCCTTCGTTCCTAGGAGACTTCCGGTCCTAGAAGCGGTAACGGGCGCCGAGCAGGAAGCGGCGGTCGAGTTCTTGAGCGAACCAGACCTGCTTCTCGTCGCGAGCGTAGGTGCGCAGGTGCTCCTTGGTCAGGTTGATACCTTCGAAGGACAGCGCCAGTTTCGGGGTCACGTCGTAGCTGATGTTGATGTCCAGCTGGCCGAACGGCGCCACGTTGACGGGGTTGCGCGAACCACCGCGGTTAGTGGCTTGCAGGAACTTGTCCCGCCAGTTGTAGGCCACACGCGCCGAGAACCCGTACTTTTCGTAGATCAGGGTCGCGTTCGCCGTGTCCGACAGACCCAGCAGAGCGAACTGGTCCTGGCCCGGGTCGGCGGCGTTGTTGAAGCCAACGTCGCCGCGCACCAGCGTATAAGCCCCAGCGACACCAAAGCCCGTGTCGCCGAAGAAGTGCTGGCCGGCGATCTCGAAGCCATGGATGTTGCCGGTCTTGTTGATCGGCTGCGAGACCTGGAAGCTGAACAGCGGATCGGTGCTGCTGGGCGCGATGTCCACGGCCGCCAGGATCTGGTCGACAAAGGCCTGGTTCAGGTCGCCGCTGGGAAGGCGGTTGGCCTGGAACTGGGCCGTGGCGGCCGCCACCGAACCGGTCGTTTTGATCAGGGCCGCCATCGTGAACAGGTTCACGTCGCCGACGCCCGCGCCGATGGCCGCCAGAGCGGTCTTGGCGTCGCCCGACAGTGTGCCCGGCGCGCCGGAGCTGGGGTCACGCAGGTCGAACATGCTCGACCGCTTCGTGCCGGTGCCGACGAAGTTGCTCACCCGCTTGTCGAAGAAGCCGATCGAGATGTAGCTGCTGGGCTTGTAGTACCACTCCAGCGAGACGTCGAAGTTGTCGGAGATCAGCGGATCCAGGTCCGTGTTGCCGATGGCGCCCAGCGGGATGGCCCCGTTGGCGACCGGACGGTTCGGCGTTCCGACGCTCTGGGCGGCGAACAGGTTGTTGTAGTCCGGGCGTGCGATCGTGCGGCTGAACGAGAAGCGCCCCGTCAGGTCGTCGCGGAACTCGACCTTGAAGTCCATCGACGGCAGCAGGTTGTTGTACTTACCCTTGCCCGTCAGCGGTTGGTAAACGCCGTTGGTTTGCAGAGAGAAGTCGTTGTCCGCCGTCCAGATGATCGCGCTGGGCACCAGAACCAGCGATGTCGCGTCGGTCTTGGTGGTCTCATAACGGACGCCGGCGACCAGTTCGGTCGGCAGACCGACCAGCTCCGACTTCCAGACCAGTTGGCCATAGACCGAAGCGATCTTTTCCCTGATGCGGTTGTTTTCCTGGCCCGTGACGCTCACCGGGTTGCCCTTGGCCACATAGACCGGCGACAGGGCATTGTAGAGGTCGATGGCGTTGGCGCGGAACGAGACCAGGCCTGCGCCGCTCTGCTTCAGGTCGAAGTCATTGAACTGGCAGGCAAGGCAGAAGGCCTTCACCAGGCTGCCGGCGTTCTTTGAGACGTCCTGCGGGTTGGACATGCCCCAGCTACCGAGGTCTTGCTGGGTCGACTTGCTGGTCTGCAGCATGTTCGAGTCGCGGTAGTCGCCGCCGAACTGGATGTTGCTGCCGTTGTCGTCCAGGTCCCAGCGGAAGTCGGCCCGGATTTCCTTGACCTTTTGCTGCTGGCGTTGCGCCCACGTACGGGCCACCTGGCTGGCAAGGTCGCCGACATCCAGAACGCCATTGCCGTTGCCGCGCAGGGCGTCGTTGATCGTGACGCTCGGGATCGGGGCTTGGCCTTGATAGCTGACGGTCTGGGACGTCAGGATCGGAGCGGCGATCGAGACCGCCGTGGAGCTGGCGCCGTTCGGCGAATTCGGCTTGGCGTCCGCCTTCGAGATATGGCCGTCGACGGTGACGTGGAAGCGGTCCGAGACGTCCCAGGTTCCGTTCAGGCCGAACGACTTCAGGGTGTCCTCGTTGCCGCGGTACTGCTGCTCGAAGCCCGTATCCTTGGTGCCGCTCAGATTCTCCGAGAGAAGGACCGCCGTGGCGACCGTCGGATTGTTGTCGAAGGTCACCTTGTCGAACGGGCGATTGAACCAGTTCGTGCTGTCGTTGCGACGCTCGAACGCCTTGTTGCGGGCATACAGGGCGTCAGCCGTGATCGTCATGGTCTCGATCGGACGGAATTGCGCCGTCAGCTGACCGTTGATCCGCTCGCGCTCGCCTTGGGCGAAGTGATAGCGGGTGTCATTGGGGATCGCGACCCAGGTCTTCGAGTTCGACGGGGCGTTGGTGATCTGGGTCGCGCCGCCGTTGCGGACAAAGCCGTTGGCCGGATCGATGAAGTCGGCGTACGACTTGATGTTCCAGTCGTTCACCGTCGCCGCGCGCGTGGTGTAGTCGCGCTTCTGATAGCTGCCGAACAGGGCGACGCCGAACTTCTCGCTGCCATCGACCCAGTTGATCAGGCCCGAAGCTTCCGGCGTGTACTTGTGGCCGAAGTCATCGACCTTCTTGTCCATGCTGGTGTCGTAGACGCCCTTCACCCCGATGCTGCCCGTCAGGCCCGGCTTGCCGTCCAGCGGGCGGCGGGTCTTGACGTTGATCGTGGCGCCAATGCCGCCGGTCGGAATAGCCGCGCGGCCGGTCTTGTAGACCTCCAGCGTGGACACGCCTTCCGAGGCGAGATTGGAGAAGTCGAACGAACGGCTGGTGCCGGCCGCGGTGTCCGAGGACTGGTCGCCACCGACCGTGGCGACCCGCGCGGTCGGCATGGTGCGGCCGTTCAGGGTCACGAGGTTGAAGCTGGGACCAAAGCCCCGGACCGTGACCTGCGAGCCTTCGCCGTTGGTCCGGTCGATCGACACGCCGGTGATCCGCTGCAGGGACTCGGCGAGGTTGGTGTCCGGGAACTTGCCCATGTCTTCGGCGGAGATCGCATCGACCACGCCGCTGTTGTTGCGCTTGATCTCGATCGATCGCTCGAGCGAGGCGCGGATGCCGGTGACGACGATCTCGTCGACGGCGGTGTTTTCTTGAGTCTGCTGAGCCAGCACCGGGCTGGCGAACATGGCCGCTGTAATGGCGACGCAAGAGGCAGACGCGTGCAAGCGACGAAGCCGCTTCATAGCCGATCCCCCTAATTTAAGCCCTCTCTGGGGCGATGTTTATTGTTACGAGCCGGAAGTATTTCCCGGCCGCTCTTCCCGTTCTCGACGCCGGCGAACAACCAATGCACGAGAGACCAGTTAGCGGTAACATCGGTCTTCAGCCGCCGCAATGGCCAATTGACAGCGCTAGCAATTATTTTTCAAGGCCGTTTTTGCCTGATTTTTATTACAAATGGGGCCGTCTCGGACCCGTTGCTGCGCCGCCGCAAAGGCGCCCCATTCCAACAAACAGCCCAAGGTTGCGTTAGAATTCGCAATGGAAACCGGTTTCCGCGCACGGAAAAGCATGACAGCGGCCAGCTTTATGCTGACCGCCGCCTCTCTATGCGTGCAGGATTTCAAGGGTGACGCGTGCGGCGCGTCACGACTGGGTCAGGCCAGGTCGAGATCCAGGCCGGCGCTCTTCAGGCCATCGGCGGTCGCGACCACCCTTGCCCGCCCCGACTGATTCCGCCGGGTCCGGACGATCGCCTGGGCCAGACCGTTGAAGGTCGTGCGCTGGCTGGCGACGTCCGGCTCATGGCAGGTCGGGTCGCCGTTGCCGACACCAATGATCTCGGCGGCGCCGGTGACGGCGAAGCGCACCAGGGTCGCGGCGCGCGGGACCGGACGCCCCTTGGCGTCCAGCACCTCGACCTTGAGGATCGCCACATCCTGCCCGTCGGCCTTCAGCTTCGACCGGTCGGTCGTCAGGCGCAGCGCCGCCGGCGCACCGGCCGTCTCGCGGCGCTCGCGGAGGATGACCTTGCCGTTCCTGTAGCCGTGGGCCTCGATCACGCCGGGCGCATAGGGCACGGACCATTCGACATGGTGGTTGGCCTGAACCGCGCGCACGCCCTGGCTCTTGCCGTTCAGGAACAGTTCGACCTTGTCGCAGTTGCTGTGGGCCCAGACGGTGATCGGCTGGCCCTCGCGGCCTTCCCAGTTCCAGTGGGGCAGCAGGTGCAGCAGCGGCTCGGGCCGCCACCAGGCGCGATAGTAATAATAGTTGTCCTTCGGGAAGCCGCAGGTGTCGAAAGCCCCGAAGTGCGAACTGATGCTGGGCCAGCGGTTGAAGGGCGTCGGCTCGCCGCGATAGTCGAAGCCGGTCCAGATGAATCCGCCCGCCATCCACGGCCGCTCGGCGGCGTGGCTCCACCATTTTTCAGCCGTCGTCGCCCACCAGGGGTGATCCGTGTCATAGGCCGGAACGTAGCTCCTGGCCTCGTCGCGCGCGTACTCGCCGCGCGTCGTCACCACGCTGGCGCTCTCGGTGCCGATGATCGGCACCGTCGGGAAACGCTCGTGGAAGGCGTCCATCTTCTCGTGGCGATAGTTGAAGCCCTGGACGTCGATGACCTTGCTGATGCCTTCGCCGAAGCCGTTGTCCATGGCCGCGGTGATCAGGCGGGTGTCGTCCAGGCGGTTGACCAACCGCTTCATGGTCGTCGCCACGCGAGCGCCGCGGGCGGCGCCCTGTTGCGGCTCCTCGTTGCCGATCGACCACAAGATGACCGACGGGTGGTTGCGATCGCGACGGACCAAGCGCTCCAACTCGTCCATCGAGGTCGGGTCGCTGGACATCCGCCGGGCCTCGTCGATGACCAGGATGCCCAGGCGGTCGCAGGCGTCCAGCAGCTCGGGTGTCGGCGGATTGTGCGAGGCGCGATAGGCGTTGTTGCCCATCGACTTCAGCTGCTCCAGCCGCCAGACCTGCAGGGCGTCCGGGATCGCCGCGCCGACGCCGGCGTGGTCCTGGTGATTGCAGGAGCCTTTCAGCTTCACCGGCTTGTCGTTGAGGAAGAAGCCGTTGGCGGGATCGAAGCGGATCGAACGCACGCCGAAGCGGGTGGCGAAGCGATCGACCACCGCCCCGCCGACCTTGATCTCGGTGACCAGGGTATAGAGATGCGGGCTCTCCAGCGACCACAGCACGGGATCGGCCAGGGTCACGGTCTGCGACAGGCTCTGGCGCTCCCAGGCCGGAAGGCGGCCCGTGGCGGGAGCGATGGCCAGGACCGGCTTGCCGGCCGCGTCCAGCACCGCGTGCGAGACCTCGAAGGCCTGGGCGGTGTCGCCGTCGTTGACCAGGTCGGTGTCGATGCGCAGCGTGCCATCGACCTTGGCGCGGACGAAGACGCCCCACTGGGGCACGTGCACCGGCGCGGTCTTGACCAGCCAGACGTGGCGATAGAGGCCCGCGCCCTCATAGAACCAGCCCTCGCCCAGGCTGGCGTCGACGCGGACGGTCAGCCAGTTGTCGCCGCCGACATTGGCGATGTCGGTGATGTCGACGCGGAACGGCGAATAGCCGCTGTCCTCGCGCTCGAGGATGTAGCCGTTGACGATGACCAGGGCGTCGCGGAAGGCGCCGTCGAACTCGATCGACAGGCGCTTGCCGGCGTCGGCGGCCGGCAGGGCGAAGCTCTTGCGGTACCAGCCGACGCTGTTCTCCGGGAACTCGCGGCCCAGCGCCTTGTAGCCGTGGGCGGCGCGCAGGTCCTCGTCATCCGGTTTGCCCGAGGGCTTGTAGTCAGGATTGTTGGCGAACGGCAGCTCGACGGCCCAGTCGTGCGGCAGGGTCACCGGCTTCCAGGCGCTGTCGTCGAAGTCATTCTGGGCGGCGGCGGCCACCCACCACGACGGGGCGCTGGCGCCTTGTTTGGCATAGGTGCGCTGGTTGGCGCCGAAGCCAAAGTCCTTGGCCGGATCCGAGGCGTGGCCCAGGGCGAAGCGCCAGTCGAAGTCCAGCGAGGTCCGCTCGCGCGGCCCGAGATCCACGGCCGCCACCGGGGCGACCTGAGCGTTCGCCGCCGCCGTCCGAGCCAGCAGCGCTGCGCCCGCCGTTGCCGCCAGCGCCTGGCGTCGGTTGATCTGGACCATGGGTGTCCTCTCACGGAAAAGAGGGAGGAAGCGCATCGGCTTCCTCCCAGCGTAGAGTCTCGGACGGTAGACGAACTAGAACTTCAGCGTCACGTCCACGAGGTAGCGACGCCCGTAGCTGTCGTAGCGGCCGATCCGGTTGGGATCGTTGTCGCGGTACATGCGCAGCGCCTCGTTGGTCAGGTTGTTGACCTGGAAGCGGACGCCGATCCTGTCGTTGATCTGGTAGGACGAGCTGAAGTCGAGGGTCTTCTCGGTCTCCAGGGTCTGCAGGTCCGCGCCGTTCCAGCCGTAGATGACGGTCATCGGCGAGTGGTACTTCCACCCCAGCCGCGCCTCGAAACCGGCGTTCGAGTACCACAGGTCGACCGTGGCGGTGTTCTTGGCGAGGCCCGTCATCCGAAGCGGATTGTTGGCCGGCGAGAACTCCCTCAGGTTCGAGTCCACATAGGCGTAGTTCGAATAGATGCCGAACTTGCTGAGCGGACCCGGCAGGAAGAAGAACGGCGTCTGGAACGTCAGCTCGACGCCCTGGATGTGGCCGCTGCCGCCATTGGCCGGGCTGGCGACCGTGTAGGTCTGGCCGCCGAACGTGGCCGGGGTCTGCTTCCAGCCGATATAGCTGTCGACGTCCTTGTAGTAGTACGACAGCGCCACCAGGGCTTCCGGACGGAAGTAGTATTCGGCCGAGGCGTCGAACTGGATGGCCTCGAACGGCTTCAGCTTGGGGTTACCCGCGCTGCCGGTCCACGGCGCCCAGTTGGCCAGGGTGCGGCTGGCGCGCAGCTCGTCCAGCGGCGGACGAGCGATGACCTTGGCCAGGCCCAGGCGGATCAGCTTGCCGTCACCGAAGTCCAGCTTGGCGTTCGCCGAGGGCAGGAAGTCGGTGTAGTCGTTGTCGACGGTCACGGCCTTGAAGGCGCTGGCGGTGTCCTGCTGCATGCCGTCGCTGCTGGTCTCGGTATGGACCAGGCGGGCGCCGATGTTGCCGGTGACCCACGATCCGGCGAAGCCGTCGGCCGCGAAGTTCAGCTTGCCGTAGCCTTCATAGACCTTCTCGTTGACGGCCCAGCGCGAGGCCAGGTCCTCGGTCGCCTTGGAGACGTCGAAGGCGTTGGCGCCGTAGGCGACCGCCGCGATCTTGTCGATGTCGCCGGTCAGCAGGGCCGGGACATTGGCGCCGTCGCCGAGCTTGTAGGCGGTCAGCAGGCTGGTCGGGATGGTCGCGCCGGTCGCCGACGGGGCGAAGGTGAAGCGGGTATGGTCCTTGGTGCGGTCCGAGGCGCGAACCCCGAACTGCACGCTCTTGAAGACGCCGTCGCCGCCGAAGTCGCGGGCGAAGTCTAGAGAGGCGGCCTTCAGCTCATCGTTCAGGCGCTCGGGACCGTCATGCGAGCCGGCCAGGTCGGCGGTCTGGCTGAGCTTGATGCTCTCGTCGCTGGTGGTGATGGTCGGCGTCACGCCGGCGCGCCAGTCGAACGCAGTCCAGGCCGGCCAGGCCTCGAAGCGCACGGCCTTCCAGGTGTTGGTCCGCTTGGCCTTCGAGTACGAGACGTCGCCGGTGACGGTCCACTGGTCGCCGGTCCACTTGCCGTTCAGGCCGCCGGCGAACAGGTCCTTGTCCTCGGTGTATTTGGCCAGCACGGTCTGCACCGAGCTGAACGGAAGGCGGGCGGCGACGACGGCGTTGTTGATCAGGGTGTAGGACGCGCCGGCCGCGTTATAGACGCCATCGTTCCAGCCGATATTGCCGGTCCCGGTGTTCCAGTTGCCCCAGTTGTTGGCGCCCCAGACGGTCTGGTCCTGGACCTCGGTGATCTTGATCTTCGAATAGAGGGCGTCGGCCTTCAGCTCGAACTTGTCGGTCGGCTTGTACTGCAGGCCGCCCGAGATCCCCGTGCGCTTCTGGTCGATGCGGCTGGCCGACATCTGTGCGCCCCAGGGCGTGTAGTCGACCTTGCCGTCGTGGTTGACGTCGCTGCTGTAGTCGCTAGCCCCGGCCGGCGGACGGGCGTTACTGTCGTTGTAGCCCCAGCCGGTGAACGAGCCATAGCCGTTCTTCTGGCGCTGAGCGGTGACGCCCAGGACGACGGCCAGGTCGTCGTTCAGCTTGCGGACCCACGAGCCCGAGCCGCGATAGCCGGTGGTGCCGTAGTTCGGAATGTCCTTGCCGCCGTCATAGAACACCGGGCCGGCGCGCAGCACGAACTCGGGGCCCTTGTAGTCCAGCGGGTCGATGGTCGAGATATTGATCGTCGCGGCCACGCCGCCGGCGATCAGGTCGGCCGACTGCGACTTGTAGACCTGGACGCCCGAGACGACTTCCGACGGATAGATCTCCCAGCGCACGTTGCGGTCGGGCTCGGACGAGGCGACTTCACGGCCATTGATCGTGCCCAGCACCAGGCGCGCGCCCAGGCCGCGAACCACCGCCTGGCTGTCGTTGCCGCGGTCGCGAGTGGCGTTGACGCCGGGCAGGCGAGCGATGGACTCGGCGATGGTCACGTCGGGCAGGACGCCGATGTCCTTGGCCGAGATGGCTTCGACGACCTTGTCGGAGCCCTGCTTCACCGCCAGGGCGTCGCGCAGGCTCTTGCGCACGCCGGTAACGACGACTTCTTCGACTTGCGAGGTTTCGGTGGTTTGAGCGTAGGCCCCGGCGGCCGAGGCCAGAGCGATGCCGCTGACAGCGGCGAGCAGAATGGCATGACGAGTCATGTTGGTTTCCCCCGAATGAAAACAGCGCCGCGCTTCGTGGATGGCGCGGCTGCCTTGGTGGACGACGCAAGACATTCGCGTCAGGCGCTCCCGCGAGCACCACAGGTCTCATTTATCGTATCAATCGCATATGGCAACCGGTGTCATCAGCGCTGTCAATAAAGCGGGACGACTGTGGCGCCTTTGCCGATGGTCGCCGTCCGGGCGGAAGCATCACCTACGGCGGCGGCCTCGGTCGCCGAGGCGGCGGTCACCGAAACGCCCGGCGTCAGGCGGGTGCGATAGATCCAGGCGCCGTTCTCCAGCGTCATCGGGCGTGGGCCCACCCCGCCCAGGAAATCGCCGTCGATGAACCGCGCGGCCTCGCCGTGAGCTGGAATGCGGAAGGTGACATCGACAGGCATGACGTACGGCGCCGTCAGCCAGTCGACGCCCTCCAGGGCCTGCCCCTTGAAGTCGAACAGGGCCGCGTTCTCCCAATTGGAGCCCTGACCCCAGCGGGTCTTGCACCGGGTCGAGAGCCAGGCCGGCTCCCAATAGACCACCCCAACCCCGCCGCTGGCGTAGACCAGCTGGGTCAGGTCGGTCAGGTACTTCCTCTGCCCTGCCGGAGTGGCCGGATAACCGGCGATCAGCGAGTCGGCGCCCAGCAGGTTCGGCGAATTGTCGGCCCCGTCAGTCGTGAACGGATAGGCCGTCTCCACAACCAGCACGTCGGCCGCATAGAGGTGGCGCAGGCGGTTGATCGTCTGACCCAGCTGCGCCATCGAGCGCTTGGACCACTTGCTGTAGTAGCTGACGCCGATCAGGTCGAAGTCGGTGACCCCCGCCTCTTCCGCCGCCGCGAACCACGGCTCGACGTTCTCGGGCTGGGCGATGTGCAGCATGATCCTCGGCTTGATCTTCGAGGCCGCGCCCGCGTCGCGCACGGCCTTGATCCCGGCGTTGAACAGCAGCGCGTTCCGCTCCCAATTGATCGGCGCCTTGGCCTTGGCCAGGCTGGAGACGATCTCGCCATTGGTCTCGTTGCCCACCTGGACGAGGTCGGGCATCAGCCCCTCGCGGTCCAGTTCGGCCAGGGTGTCCCGGGTGAAGGCGTACAGCGCCTTGGCCTGGTCGGGGGTCGACAGCCATGCTTCCTCCATCGCGAACGCTTCGAAGGGGCGTCGCCGCCGAGCGACTACCATTTATCGTACAATTGATGCAAGCGACGCCTCGGCCATACGCTTCTGGGCGACGTCGGCAAGCAAAGCGTACAACGCCGCCACGTCGAGCGGCTTGCGCAGCACACCGTCGGCGCCATCCTCGCGATAGCGGGCGACGTCCTCGGGGAAGACGTTGGCGGTCAGCATCCAGATTGGCAGGCGCGTTCCGTTCGGCTCGGCGCGGCGGATCTCGCGCACCGCCTCGCGCCCGCCCAGCACCGGCATGTTGACGTCCATCAGGATCAGGTCGAACGCCTCGCTCCGCCACAGGTCCAAGGCTCGTGCGCCGTCCTCGGCGAAGCTCAGGGCGACAGGCGCGCTCTCCAGCGCCAGCGCTAGCACCTTGCGGTTTGCAGCGTTGTCCTCGGCGGCCAGGATGCGGATCTCGTCGCCCGCCACCATCTCGGCCGGGCGCTGCGCGGCGCGCGGACGATGGATCGGCGCGGCGAAGGCGAACCAGAACACCGCCCCGCCCTCCCCGCCCAACGTCGGTCCAAGGCTTGTGTTTGGCGGATCGACGGCGATCTCGCCGCCCATCAGGGCCAGGTTCTGGGCGCAGATCTTCAGGCCCATCCCGCCGCCGCCCTGCAGGCGGCCGCGCTCGGTCTGGTCCCAGGCCTCGAACACCTTCAGGCGCTCGGCGGGGGGGATCGGCGGGCCGGTGTCGGCCACCTCGACCAGCACCCGCAGGTCGTCACCCTGCACCACCCCGGCCAGGCGCAAGGTGACCCGGCCGCCGGCCGAGACCGCGCCCAGGGCGTTGGAGACCAGATTGACCAAGGTCTGCTCGACCCGAACGAGGTCGGCGACCACCAAGTACGACAAGGTCGGGTCGGCGTCCTCGAGGGTCAGCGAGACTCCGATCGCCCGGGCATGACCGCTCCACACCCGCACCACCGACCGCGCCAGAGCCCGCAGGTCGACCGGGGCGATGTCCAGCTTGGCGCGCAGCGGGTCGGCGCGCGCCAGGTCCAGGATTCCGCCCAGCAGCCGCGTCAGTTGCTCGCCGCTCTCTACGACCCCGTCGGCCAGCTCGGTCTGGCGTGGCGACAGCGGCTCGGACCGCAGGCTGCGCGCGAAGCCGAGGATGGCGTTCAGCGGCGTGCGGATCTCGTGACTGGCGACCGCCAGGAGATCGCTCTTGGCCCGGTTGGCGGCCCGCGTCTCGTGCACGGCCTGGGTCAGGGCGACGTGGTTGCGGGTGAGATCCCGCATGGCCTTGGTCAGGGCGCGGTCCGTCGCCTGCTGGCGGGCCGTGACCACCAGGACCGCCGCCACGAACAGCGTCATGGCCAGGGTGTAGTGATTGAGCTTGAGCGGGTCGCTCCAGTCGATGGCGATCCAGATCAGGGTCAGGGTCGGCGGGACGACGCCGACGATGTAGCTGACCCGCGTCAGGTGCACCCTGAGCGTCACGAACAGCAGCACGCAGATCGCCAGCAACGCGGCTTCGACCTGCAGCTTGGGCCCCTCGTAGAGGCGGATCTGAATGGCGATCCAGCAGGCGTTGGCCGCCAGCAGGAACATCAGCGCGTCTGACTGCAGCGCCAGGCGCCTGTGCGCCCTCTCAGGATCCGGGTCGCGCAAGGCGACCTCGGTGGCCAGGAACAGGGCGGCGTAGAGCCCCAGCTCCAGCCCCCCCAGGCCCGCGATCCGCCAGGGCGTGAACATCGTCAGCAGCACGACGAAGACGGCGACCAGACCCAGGCGCGACAGGGCGACGCCACGCGAATAGCGCACCAGCCCATCGAGCTGGGTGACGTCCGTAGGCTTCTTCAACATCGGGTCCCGCCAACCCTTCTTCCGCTAAGGAAGCTGCGCCTTTCACAAGTATACGATTCGCACCTTAAGGATCGCGTTAAACGCGAGTGCGAATGAGCATTTCGAGGTTATCCAAAACAAAAAAGAAAAGGCGCCGTCCGGGAACGGCGCCTCCAGTGGGGGAAGAAAGTCCTGTGAGGAAGACTATCCGCCGAACTTGTAGCGAAGGCTCAGGCCGTAGATCCGGCCGTTCATGAAGTACTGGCGCAGGATGTCGGTGTCGTAGCCGTTGCCCGGCTCGCCGACGTAGCGGATCGGCGCCTTGTTGGTCAGGTTCGAGGCGGTGATCGACAGCGAGAGATCGTCGCGCAGATTGATGTTCACCGACGCGTCCAGCAGGCCGTAGCCCTTCAGGTAGCGACCGTCGATCGGGTTGGCCGAGACCCCGAACAGCACGTAGTCCGAGCGGTAAGTGTAGACCAGGCGGGCCGAGACGCGCTTGTTCTCGTAGAGGCCGGCCAAGCTCCAGTTCTTGTCGGACTGGAAGGGCTGGCGGACATTGACCTTCGTGCCGGCCAGCAGCAGCGGCAGCTCGGTCTTGACCCAGGTGTACGACCCCTGGACGCCGAAATTGTGCAGGAAGCCCGGCACGAAGTCGTAGTCGAAGAAGGTCTGGGCTGCGACCTCGACGCCCTTGGCGTAGCCCGGGTCGGCATTGACCGACTGGGTGACGCGGTACTGGCCGCCGGAGCAGTTGTTGGGCGTCGCGCCGGTATAGGCCGGGGCGGTCGACACCGTCTGGCAGCTCTCGACGCCCAGGGCGAAGCCGTTGATGTCCTTGTAGAACAGGGCGGCCGAGGCATAGGCCGACTTGCTGAAGTACTTCTCCAGCGACAGGTCGTAGCTGGTGGCGCGCAGCGGGGCCAGGTTCGGATTGCCCTGCGAGCCGGTGCCGTTGGTCACGTTGACCGAGACCGTCGGGTTGATGTCACCGACGCCTGGACGGGTCAGCCCCTTGCCGTAGCCGAAGCGCAGCAGCAGGTCGTCGGTGAAGTAGCCGGTGATGTTGAGGGTCGGCAGGACGTCGGTATAGCCGTTGCTCTTGCTGTTGGGCACGATCACCGGCGTGGCGCTGGTGGTGTCGGTGACCATGGCCTGGGCGTTGAGCTCGGTGCGGACCACGCGGACACCGGCATTGCCTCGGATGCGGTCGTTCAGGAACGCGAAGTCGACGACGCCGTAGCCGGCATAGGTCTGCTCCACGGCCTTGCGGCGCGACAGCAGCACTTCGGGGATCGAGTTCTCGTCCGGGATGCCCGCCAGCGGGAAGCGGTTGCGGACGTTGTTGCCCAGCAGGCTGTCGGGGTTGAACGTCAGGAAGCCGCCGCTGTATCCGCCCTCACCATCGAACCAGTTGGTGTGCGAGCCGGCGACCAGGTCCTGGACGCTGCTGGCCAGGATACCGTTCGACTGGTTGGCCGCCAGGGCCAGGCCGTCCGTCGTCAGGTTCTTGCCGCTGTAGGAGTAGTTATAGAACCGCGACTTCTTGCGGTAATAGCGCGCGCCGAACTTCACGTCCTGGATGAAGCTGTCGTGGATGCGCAGCTTGCCGTCGAACTGAGCGGCGTAACCGACATCGTCATAGATGTTCTCGGTGCCGTTGGCGTAGCTCGCCAGCACCCAGTTGGCCGGGTTCGACAGCGACGGGCCACTGATCGAGACCTTCTGCGGCAGGCCCACCGTGCGGGTCACGTCCCAGGTCAGGCCCGCGCGCGGGTTCATGGCCACCGAGCGGTTGTCCTGCTCCTGGTCGGCTTTCACGTACGAGACGTCGAACTTCAGATCCAGGTCGTCGGTCGGCGACCACTTGGCTCCGCCGGCCAGGATGTAGGTTTCGTACAGGCGGTGCTCGTCGCCGCCGGTCGAGCTGAAGCTGGAGCCCAGGAACGTGCCGCTGGCGAAGCGCTGGCCCGCCAGGATGACGTCGTCGTCGCCGTTGCGGTTGCGCTGGGTCAGGCCTTCGGTGGTGTTGAAGGCGCTGGTCTGCAGGCCCTGGACGTAGCGGCTGTCGGCGCCGTTCAGGAAGCGATAGCCCTGGTGGTAGAGGTAGGAGTTGTAGTTGCCGTCGACATAGAACTCGAGGCCCGCGCGCGGCTTCCACTGGAAGGCGCCCGACACGCCCTTGCGGGTGCGCTGGATGTCTTCCTCGTTCACGTTGATCTGCACGCCGGCCATGTTGACCAGGCTTGAGCGCTGGGTCGCCGTCAGGGCTAGCGGGTCGGCGACATCGGCCAGGAACGCCACGTCGCTACGGCCGGCATAGGCCTGGTTGTAGGCGGCGTTGCCGATGTACTCGGCGCTGTCGGCGCGCACCACGCGGCGCAGGTTGGCGCCGCCAGGGCCAGGCGCGTTGTCCGAGCGGTTCCAGCTCTTCTGGTAGTTGGCGGCCAGCAGCAGGCCCATCTGGCCCTCGCCGGCGTCCCACTTGTGCGACACCAGGGCGAAGTACTCGGGCTGCCACTGCTTGACCATGTCGTTGTAGCGGCCCGAGATCGCCGCGCTGCCCGAGAAGTCGGGCATGTCCAGCGGCTTGCGGGTGCGGATGTCGATCAGGCCGCCAATGCCGCCCTCGATGTGCTCGGCCGAGGGATTCTTGTAGACGTCCAGTCCCGCGACCATGCCCGGGATGGCGCCCTCGATGTTGAACTCGCTGCCGCCAGCGGTGAAGTACGAGCGGCCGTCGACCTGCGAGGCCGTCTGGCCCGACAGGCCCCGGATCGTCAGGCCCGAGCCGACGCCGACCGGCGAGGCGCCCTCACCGCCGTAGCGGTAGCCCTGCACGCCCGGGATCCGAGTCAGGGTCTCGGCGACATTGGGATCAGGCAGCTTGCCGATGTCTTCGGCGCGGATGGAGTCGACCACCTCCATGGTGTTCTTCTTCATCTGCACGGCCGATTGCAGGCTCTGGCGGATGCCGGTGACCACGATTTCCGTGACGGCGGTGTCGCTGGCCGGAGCCTGCGCCTGGGCGCGGGCGCCGCCGGCGGCCAGCAGGGCCACGGCCGAGGCCGTCAGCAGAAGTCGATATTGGGTCTGCGTCTTCATGGTGTCCCCTCCCGAGACCCGCGCCCGACTCTGTGGCCGACGTCGGGTCTCCCGAATGCGTTTCGCCTTCCGGCGTGTGTTCCGTGTCGAAATCCGTGGCGCTCGCGCGCCGGCTTCACTCCCTGACGAGCTTGGACGGTCAACGCCGCCGGGCCCGTTCGATACGCACGGCTCTATCGGCCGCACATTTTTGATATCGTTATCAACACCACCTTGGCAAGGGCATTAATCAGACAAATAGAGCCAACTGATATCGTTATCACAAACTTGTGAGTATGGGGTCGGGCGAGCGCTCGGACACAGGCTCACTTGAAGTTGACGCCCTCCACATTGGGGCCGATTTCGATCAGGTCGCGGTCCCTGGCCGTCAGCCTGCGACCGGCGATCGTCACGTTTTCAAAGGTCACGTCGCGCACCGGGCGGTCGGGCGACAGGCCCGAGACGATCGATGGGCTGGCCCAGCCAGCCCCGGAATAGCTGATGTCACGGAAATGCACCCGCTCGACCAGCAGGCCAGGACTGGTGCTGTATTTCGCATTGAAGACGGTGCGCAGGTTGAAGAGCTTGCCCTCCTCGATGCGTTCAACGCGGATTCTGCTGAAGGTGACGTCGCGGACCGTGTTGCTGTCGCCGGCACTGATCGCCATCACGCCCTGATATTCCGGATCGTCTTCGTCCAGGTTCAGGACGTCGATGTCGTCGAAGACGATGTCCTCCAGCGTGTTGGGCGTCTTGCTGTCGCCGTGCAGGCCGACGAACATCGCATGGGCGACGTCGGGCCAGAACACCGAGCGGCTGATCCGGACATGGCGCGTGTCACCCACGCCCGAGGCCCGCGTCGCATAGACCGCCACGCTGTCGTCCGAGGTGCGGATGAAGGCGCGCTCGACGCTCACGTCCTGGCAGGCAAAGACGTTGATCCCGTCCGACCACTGGCCGTTGCTCAGCGTCTTGACGTCCTTGAATGCTACCTGGCGCGACGAGGCGCAGGCGATCGTGCCGTGCAGCGGCGTCAGGAAGGTCAGGCCCTCGACCGCGACGCCCCTGGAGTCCTTCACGACCAGTTGGTTGGCTGAGCGGTCGACGATTCCATGACCGATGATGCGGGCGTTCTCGACCTTGTCAGGCTTGAACGTGCCCTGCAGCACCGCGCCGCCCGCGACATAGAGTGTCTGGCCCGACTTCACGGGGAAGAAGGCGCCGCCATCGGGCGGCACGTGCAGGCCAGGCTCGAACACCACGACGTCGGGCCCCGGCGCCGGACGCGGGATCGGCGCGCCGGCAAAGATGTGCAGGTTGTGCAGCCGGTCACCGTCGAACTCGACCGACAGATTCTGCGGGCTGTCGATCGTGAACAGCACGATACCGTTCGCGACCCTGGTCTTGATGGCGTTGGCGGCGGGACGCACCTCGACGCGGCGGAAGTCGCCGTTGTTCTTCTGGACGCCGATCTCGACGCTGCCGCCCTGGAAGTCGAACAGTGCGACCGAGACGTCGCTGGGACCGTCCTGGTCGACCTTGGCGGTATATTCGTAGAGATCCCGCCATGTTCCGCCGGGCCGGCGCACGCGCACCGTGAAGTCGTCGTTGTGCAGGGCGTAGAGCAGCTTGCCGGGCGGGGCGGCGTAGGTGAACAACCCTTCCGACGAGCTCTCCTGCGACCAGGCCGGAGCGGCGGACGCGAGCAGCGCCAGCGACGTCGCGAGAACGGCGGGTCGGTTCATCGGCGGTCTCCCCTTTGGCCCACCCGTCGGGGCCTTGTGTTTTTTATCGCCCTCCGCAGGCGCTGAAAAAGAAGGGGCGCCGGACCGGCCGACGCCCCGCCGGCTTGTCAGCCATCATGCAGAGGAGGTCCCAAGGACGTCGAATTGATATCGATATCAAAAACGTTTGGCAAGCATCGCCAAAATGCGGCGGGGGGAAAGAATTTTAGTTGGTATCGTTATCAGTTTGATCTAAGCACGAGGCGTTGGATCGCCGCAGAGCATCCGACGACGGGAGGCGCCGAACCATGACCTTGCGGAAGAACTACGCGCTGCTCAGCGCCTTCCTGTTCCTGTATTTCTTTGCCCAGGCCATGAGCATCTCGCTTCTGGCGCTGTGGCTGAAACGGACCTTGGGCCTGACCGGCGCCGAGACCGGCGTGGTCTTCGCGGCCAACTCCTTCTTCGCCATGGCCTCGCAGCCGATCTACGGCTTCGTCTCGGACAAGGCCGGTCTGCGCAAGACGATCCTCTGGACGGTCGGCGTTCTGGTCCTGCTGTCAGGCGCCTTCTTCGCGTTCGTCTACGGCCCGCTGCTGAAGATCAACCTGCTGCTGGGCGCGATCGTCGGCGGGGTCTATCTGGGCGTCACCTTCTCCGCCGGCAGCTTCGCGATCGAGTCCTATGTCGACCGCGTCGGCCGCAAGTACGGCTTCGAGTACAGCCGCGCGCGCCTGTGGGGCTCTCTGGGCTTCGCCTTCGCGGCATTCTTCTCGGGCCGACTGTTCAACATCGATCCGTTGATCAACTTCACCCTGGCCTCGGTCGCGGGCCTGCTGCTGCTGCCGCTGCTGGCCTTCACCAAGATCGAGGCCAGCGAGGACGAGCGCCGAAGCTCCGACAGCCTCAAGCCGCAGGACGCCCTGGCCATTCTGAAGCTGCCCAAGTTCTGGGGCTTCATGGTGCTGATCCTGGGCGTGACCAACCTCTATCTGGTGTATGACCAGCAGTTCCCCGCCTACTACGCCTCGCAGTTCGCCGATCCCAAGCAGGGCGCGTCGATGTTCGGCTATCTCAACTCGGCGCAGATCTTCGTCGAGGCCGGGATGCTGTTCGTGGCCCCGTTCATCGTGAACCGGATCGGCGCCAAGAACGGCCTGCTGCTGGCGGCGGCGATCATGATTGCGCGCATCACCGGCTCGGGCCTCGTCACCGGTCCCTGGGCGATCTCGGCGATGAAGATGCTGCACGCGATCGAGCTGCCGATCCTGGCCGTGTCGATCTTCCGCTACATCGCCTTCCACTTCGAGGCGCGCCTGGCCTCGACCCTCTATCTGGTGGGCGTCAGCTTCGGCCACTCGCTGGGCCTGACCATCCTGTCGCCGATCGTGGGCAAGAGCTACGACCTGATCGGCTTCCCGCACACCTATCTGCTGATCGCCCTGGGCGCGACGGCCTTCTGGCTGGCCTCGCTGTTCAGCCTCTCCCCCACGCCCCGGACCGCCGGCGCGCCAGAGCGGATCCCGCCGCTGGCCCAGGCGGATCTCGGCCCCGACGTCGCCAAGGTCAACTAAGCATGCCCGCCGAACGCCGCGAGCCCATCGCCCGCGCCCGAGAAATCCTCGCCCGCCCACGCGCCGAGCGCGCCAGCCTGAACGCCATACTGGCCGCCGTTCTGCAGCGGATAGACGACAACCTGGCGGTCTTCACCGACGCCTATCCCGCCCCCTCCAGCGAGGGCGGCGTCTATCCGGCCATCGACAATATCGAGTGGACCAACGGCTTCTGGACCGGGATGCTGTGGCTGGCCCACGAGGCCAGCGGCGAAGCGCGCTATCGCGAGGCCGCCGAGCGCCAGGTGCGCAGCTTCAAGCATCGCATCGATCACCGGATCAATGTCGACCACCACGACCTGGGCTTCCTCTACTCGCTGTCATGCGTGGCCGCCTGGAAGGTGACCGGCGACACCTGCGCCCGCGACGCGGCCATCCAGGCCGCCGACGCCTTGCTAGACCGCTTCCTGCCGACGGCGGGGATCATCCAGGCCTGGGGCGACCTCTCCAATCCGGCCGAGGCGGGCCGGATGATCATCGACTGCAACCTGAACCTGCCGCTGCTCTACTGGGCGGCCGAGGTCACCGGCGATCGCGAATATGCTCGCGCCGCCAACCGCCATATCGCCCAGGCCGCGCGCCATATCGTCCGGCCCGACGATTCGACCTTCCACACCTTCTTCATGGATCCGGTCTCGGGCGCGCCCCTGAGAGGCGCCACCCACCAGGGCTTCAGCGACAGCTCATGCTGGGCGCGGGGCCAGGCGTGGGGCATATCGGGCTTCCCGCTGGTCCATCGCTACAACGCCGATCCGGCGCTGATCGACCTGGCGGCCCGGGTGGCCAACTACTTCCTGAATCGGCTGCCCGACGACCTGATCTGCTCCTGGGACCTGATCTTCACCGACGATAGCCAGCCGCGCGACAGCTCGGCCGCGGCCATCGCCGCCTGCGGGCTGCTGGAACTGGCCCGCGCCCTGCCCTTGGCTGATCCCGACCGCGCGACCTACGAGGCCGCCGCCCTGGCCATCGTCGAGACCTTGGGCCAGCGCTATCTGTTGCCGCCCGGCCCGGCCGGGACCGGCGTCCTGGCCCATGCGGTCTACCACATGCCCAAGGGTGTCGGCGTCGACGAGGCCTGTATCTGGGGCGACTACTTCTTCCTCGAGGCCCTGGTCCGGCTGACCCGCGCCTGGGAGCCCTACTGGTGATCCAGATCGGCGTGGATTTCGGCGGCACCAAGGTCGAGGCCGCCGCCCTCGATGCGTCCGGCCAGGTGCTGGCCAAGGCCCGCGCGCCCAATCCCGGCGCCTATGACGCGGCCCTGGCGCTGGTTCGCGACCTGGTCGTCGGGCTGGAGCGGCAACTGGGCCAGGGCGGCGCGCTGGGCGTCGGCGCGCCCGGCTCGATCTCGCCCTCGACCGGCGTGATGCGCAACGCCAACTCTCTGTACCTGAACGGCCGGCGCTTCCGCGAGGACCTATCCGAGACCCTGGGTCGCCCGGTGCGCCTGGCCAACGACGCCAACTGCCTGGCCCTGTCCGAGGCGGTCGACGGCGCGGCGGCCGGCGCCAAGGTCGCATTCGCCATCATTCTGGGCACCGGATGCGGCGGTGGCCTGACGGTCGACGGCAAGCTGATCGAGGGCCTGAACGGCATCGCCGGCGAGTGGGGCCACATCCCCCTGCCCTGGCCGACCGCCGACGAGCGCGAGGGCCCAGCCTGCTGGTGCGGCCAACGCGGCTGCCTGGAGATGTGGATCTCGGGCACCGGCCTGCGCCGCGACTACCGCCAGGCCACCGGCGAGGACGCGACGGGCGAGGCGATCATCGACCGCTTCCGCGCCGGCGAGCCGCAAGCGACAGCCGCCTTCGAGCGCTTCCTGGACCGTCTGGCCCGCGCCGTGGCGGTGCTGTGCAACATCGCCGACCCGGACGTGCTGGTGCTGGGCGGCGGCCTGTCGAACGTCGCCGAGATCTATGATCGCCTGCCGGCCCTGGTCGCCCCGAGGGTCTTCTCCGACCAGTGGAGCGCCAGGATCGCCCCCGCAGTGTGGGGCGACGCCTCCGGCGTGCGGGGCGCGGCGCGGCTATGGTCGCTGGACGAGATCAGGCAGCTGGAGGCGGCGCGGACGAGCCCCGCTCGATCAGGGTGAACTTCATCAGGTGATGGTTGGGGGCCGGGTCGTCATCGGCCTTGCGGGCGCGGATCTCCTCGGCGATCAGCGACACGGCCGTGCGGCCCATGGCGGCGATCGGCTGGTGGATCGTGGTCAACTCGGGCCAGACCATGGTCGCCGCCGCGGTGTCGTCGAAACCGCAGACGGTCAGGTCGCGTGGCACGGCGATCTGGCGGCCATGCGCGACGGCCAGGGTTGCGGCGGCCATGTCGTCGTTGCTGGCGAAGATCGCCGTCGGTCGCGCCGCCCCGTCCAGCAGCCGCTCGGCCGCCGCCAAACCCGAACGGTAGGTGAAGAGCCCCTCGGCCACCCACGCGTCCCGCACCGGAAGACCGGCCTCGACCATGCCCGCCAGGAAGCCCTCGAACCGCACCTCGGTGGGGGTGTGCTGCGGGTCGCCCTTGATGAAGGCGATGTCGCGATGACCCAGGGCGACCAGCCGGCGCGTCATGGCAAGCGCCCCCTGGAAGTCGTCGATGCGCACGCATGAGACATCGTCCATCGGCCGCGCCGTGGCCAGGGCCAGCACCGTCACCCCTTCGGCCCGCAGTCGGTTGATGGTCGGTCGGGAGTCGCACAGCGGCGGCGGCAGGATCACCCCGTCCACCCCAGCCGCCAGCAGCCGCTTCACCGCCGCCTGCTGTCCCGCCAGGCCCTCGCAGCGCTCCAGCAGCAGATGTCCGGCCAGCTTCGAACTCTGCTCCAGCCCGCCGACCATGATCTCGGAGAGATACGAGGCCGAGGGGTTGGAATAGAGGATGCCGATCCGCGCCGCCGTGGCCCGCGAGCGCGTGGCCCGGGCGGCGACATTGACCTGGTAGTTCAGCGCCCGCACCGAGGCCTCGACCCGCTCGCGCATGGCCGGGCTGACATTGGCCGCGCCCCGCATGACCCGCGAGACCGTCATCGAACCCACCCCGGCGTGGCGCGCCACATCGTGGATGGTGACGGGCCGGGAAGCCTCGGCCTTGGTGTCGCGTGTCCGGGTCAAGCAGCCCTCATTGTTTACGATAACAAACTCAGATGTGAAAAACGCCGACGCGTGTCACCGCGCCGGCGCCGACCCTCAGGGCTGGATCTTGAAATCCTCGACATCGGCCCAGCCGATGCGGGTCGAGGTGTTCGACGGCGTGCCGGTCGGGGCCTGGGCGAACAGACCCACCTGCGCCCCGACCCAGCGACCGGGCTTGCTGACGAACGGCTCGCCGACCGGCTGGAAGGTCACCCCGTCCAGGCTGTAGCTGAACGTTACCTTGGCCTGGATCGAGCGCAGCATAGACGGCCAGTACGGCGTGAAGCCCGGCGGCGGCTCGGCAACGATCGTGGGCTCGGCCGACAGGCGCAGCCACACGGTGTCCGGCGCCTTGTCGAGCACGGTGGTTTCGCGCTGAGCCTTGAAGGCGTCGGCGCCCGGGCGATCGACGCGGATCAGCGACAGCCCGTCCTTGCCGTTGCGCAGGCCGATCCAGGCGTAGTCGGCGCCGAACATCAGAAGGCCGGCCTGCTCGCCCACGGCGCGCGGAGTCAGGCTCAGCTTGGTGGTCGCCGTGAAGCGCTCGGCCGGCAGCTTCTGGGTCAGCAGGGCCCCGGCTTCCCACAGGTTCTGCGAACCCGAGATCGACTTGAGACGCAACTTGCCCGGCGCGGCCTTCAGGTCGGCCCAGTCGGCCTGCGAATTGGCGTTCCACTGCCAGCCCAGGTTCAGCTTGCCGTCGAACGTGTCGCTGTCGACGGGGGCGGTGATCGCCGAGACGACCGCGCTCTTGGGCTTCTTGTGGGTCAGCACCGGCTCGCCGATCCCGTCGCCATCCGCGTCCACGCCGATGACCGGCCAGCCGTCCTTCCAGACCATCGGCTGCAGCCACACGCGGCGGCCGTAGGAGTCGGTGTCCTGGAAGTGCAGGAACCAGTCCTCGCCGGTCGGGGTGGTGACCCAGGCGCCCTGGTGCGGGCCGTTGATCTCGGTCTTGCCCTGGTCCAGCACGTCGCGGCCTTCCCAGGGACCGGTCAGCTTGCGCGAACGGAACACGCCCTGCCAGCCGCCCTTCACGCTGCCCGAGGGGGCGAAGACGTAGTACCAGCCGTCGCGCTTGTAGAGCTTGGGGCCCTCGGTGGTCATCCAAGGGAACGGCCCGCGCGAGGTCTTCACCGGGGGCAGGGTGTCGGGCTCGATGATCTTGATCCGCTCGCCCACGGCCTTGTCGCCGGCGGCGTTCAGGCGGCGCAGGCTAATGACGTTGGCGAAGCCGGCGCGGCTGCGGGCCCAGCCGTGGACCATCCAGCCCTGGCCGTCGTCATCCCAGAAGGGCGCGGGATCGATCATGCCCTTGGCGTCGTCGACCAGGACCGGCTTGGACCACGGCCCGGCCGGGTTCGTGGCCGTAACCAGGTACACCCCGAAGTCCGGGTCGGGATAGTAGATCATGAACTTGCCGCCGTGATGGCGGATGGCCGGCGCCCAGACCCCGCCGCCGCGACGCGGGACCATGTGGTGAGCCACCGGCGGGATGTCGGTCAGGGCGTGGCCGATCAGGGTCCAGTTGACCAGATCCGTCGAGCGCAGGATCGGCAGGCCCGGCGTGTTCGTGAACGACGAGGCGACGAGGTAGTAGTATGGCCCCACCCGCACGACGTCGGGGTCGGAATAGTCGCCAGCCAGCACCGGATTGCGATAGGTCCCGTCGCCCTGGTCAGGAAGCCAGGCGCGCGGCGGCTCCGCTGCTAGCGCTGGCGTGGCGACGGCCAACAGGACCAGGGTCGCCAGGATCGATCGCTTGTTCATGGTCCATCCCTTCATGCCGCGGTCTTTCTCGCCGCGTCGAAGGGCACGGATTGGCCCCCGCCCCGCCTAAGGTCAAGCGTCATGACACCGGTCCAGGGATACAGATCCCGCGAAGGCCGACCATTTGGCGCCGGCGCTCGTCCGCCGCGGCGCGCCGCCGCGATCCTCTGCCGTCACGCTCCCCCCATCCGTGCTTCGTCGCCCGATCGGCGATTATGATAACGATATCAAACCTGAGTGCGCGCGGCTTGGCAAGCGCCGCTTGGACATCGCCCCGCCGACTTCGGTAGAGTGCGCGTCGAGCGCGGCTCCGAAGAGAGTCGCGCCAACCTGCGAGGGCGATCTTTGAGCGGACAGCGGCGAGCGACGCCCACCATCCACGACGTGGCGCGCCACGCGGGGGTCTCGTCGATGACGGCCTCGCGGGTGGTCAACGACTATCCGCACGTCAGCGCTCAGGTCCGCGAGCGGGTCAACGCCGCGATCCAGGCCCTGGGCTACCGCCCCAACGCCCTGGCCCGCGCCACCCGCACCGGCATCGCTCAGATCGGCCTGCTGTACTCGAACCCGAACTCGTCCAACCTCAGCAACTTCCTGATGGGCGCGTTCAAGGAGGCCAGCGCCAGCGGCAGCCAGCTCTTGATCGAGCCGGTTCCGGCTCACCCGTCCCCGCTAGCGGCCGTGCGCAAGCTGGTCGAGGGTGGCGTGCGCGCCATCGTCCTGCCGCCGCCGCTGTGCGACGATCCGGAGATCTTCGCCTATCTCGAAGGGGAAGGCGTGCCCTCTGTCAGCTTCGCCACCGCCGCCCCGCGCCCCGACAAGGCCTCGGTCTTCGTCGATGACTACGAAGGCGCGCGGATGATGACCAGGCACCTGATCGCCCTGGGCCATGTCGACATCGGCTTCATCCGAGGCGACGTCAGTCACTCGACGGCGCGCCGCCGCGAAGAGGGCTTTCGCCAGACCATGGCCGAGGCGGGCCTCGCGGTCGACGACGCCTTCGTGGCCGACGGCGACTTCACCTACCGCTCGGGCCTGGACGCCGCCCGCCAGTTGCTGGGCGTGGCGCGACGGCCGACCGCGATCTTCGCGGCCAATGACGACATGGCCGCCGCGGTCAGCGCCGTGGCCCACGGCCTGGGCCTGGACGTGCCCAGCGAGCTCAGCATCGGCGGCTTCGACGACACCCCGGTGGCCTCGACCGTCTGGCCCGAACTGACCACCATCCGCCAGCCGATCGCCGACATGGCCGCGACCGCCGTCTCGATGGCGGCGGGGCTGGCCCGTCACGACGACGAGGCCAGGCGCCACGTCAACGCCGAACTGACCCTGGTCCCGCGCGCCTCGACCGCTCCCCCGAGGGGCTAGAGCCTGGCCCGCAAGGTCGCCCGCACGCTGCGCGGCGCGCCGGGGAAGATCCAGACGGGGCTGTAACTGCTCTGGGCGTAGTGCTCGTCGAACAGGTTGTCGACGTCCAGCCGCAGGTCGAGGTTCCGGGTCAGGCCGTACTCTATCGCCGCCTTGGCCTTCCAGTAGGCCGGCAGGCGTAGCCCGCTGCCGTCCAGCGCCCCGGCCCGGTCGCCGACATAGGCCGCCCCGACCGTCAGGGACCAGTTCGTGCCCCGCCCCGTCTCGAATCGGCCGACCGCGAAAGCCCCGCCCTGGTGTTCGGGCACGTCCAGCACGTCCGGCGTGGCGAAGGCGACGTCGTCGGCCCGGGCGCGGGTCCAGGCATAGTTGACCACCAGCTTCCAGGCGGACGTCACCTCGAACGCGCCGTCGATCTCGACGCCCTTGCTGGTCAGCTTGCCGACCGGGGCTAGGAAGCTGGCGTCGACCGGGTCGTTGGCCAGGATGTTGCGCTTGTCGATGTCGAAGGCGGTGAGCGCCAGGTCGACGCCGGGCCAGGCGCCGGCCAGGCCCAGCTCCCAGCCCTTGCCCCGCTCCGGTGCGAAGCCCTGGCCGTTGCGGCCCGTGCCCGAGTTCAGCAGGAACGAGCGGCCGTAGCTGGCGTGGGCGGTCCAGGCGTCGCTCAGCCGATAGCGGGCGGCCAGGCGGTAGTCGATCGGCTGGTCCCTGGTCTCGCTCACCGCGCCGGTGCGGTTGTTGCGGATCTTCTGGCGATACGCGTCGGCCCGCACGCCGGCCAGCAGGCTGAGACGGCTCGTGACCTCCCACAGATCCTGGGCGTACAGCGTGCCGACCGCGCGGGTCTCGCGGTTGTCGGTGAACGGCAGCAGCGACAGCGCCTGGCCGCCATAGACCGGCTGATCGATGTCGATCGCATAGGGCGCCGTCGCGCTGGGGTTCCGGCGCAGCAGCTTCTCCCGATAGTCCATCGTGTAGCCCTTGAGGCCGAAGCCCAGCCGGTGCGCGCCGACGCGGCCGTTCAGCTCGATCCGGCCCGACAGGTCCTCGACCGTGTAGTCGCGCTCACGCCGCTGACGCCATAGCGTGCGGCCGAAGAGCCGCGACTGGTCACTGGAGAAGCCGTGCATCGAACCCTCGCGCCAGGCCGCGCCGGCGGTCCAAGTCCAGTCGGACGCCAGACGCCCCTCGGCGGTCAGCTGCTGGCGTTCGTTGCGGAACCGGGTCGTCCCGTCACCGGGCTCGCCGAAGAAGCGCGAGCGCGGCAGGGCCAGCGCGTCGCCCGCGACGGCCGGCACGCCCCGGTCGAACGGCGCGTCGAAGGTCGTGAACTCGCCAACATAGGTCACCCGCAGGGCGTCGCTGGGCTTCCAGGTTAGGGACGGCGCCACGGCGCGGCGGTGCAGGTCGACATGGTCGCGCCAGCCGTCGCTCTTCTCGTCGGCCAGCATCAGGCGGCCGGCGAAGGTTTCGCTCAGGGGGCCAGTGACGTCGACCTCGCCACGGCGCAGGCCGAACGAGCCGGCACTGGCCACGACACTGGCGGCGCGGACGAACTGGGGCGTCTTGGAGACGATGTTGACCCGGCCGGCCGGATCGATGTCGCCGAACAACGCGCCGGCGGGACCTTTCAGGATCTCGACCCGTTCGGCCGTGGCCGGATCGCGCGGCGGGGCCAGACCCCGGTTGGCCTGGAAGCCGTCGACATAGTACTCGGCCCCGCCGTCCGGCGTGCCCAGGAAGCCCCGGATCGCGAAATTGTCGAGGAAGCCGCCGCGGTTGTTCTGCTGGCTGACGCCGCTGGTCAGCTCCAGGGCGTCGGCCAGGCGGCCTGCGCCGACCGCGTCCAGCAGGTCGCGCTCGACCGAACGACTGGACGGCGAGGTCGCCTGGGTCACCTCGCCCGCGCCCAGGGTCAGATCGCGCGGCGCGCCTCGCTTGCCCAGGATAACGATCTCGCCCACGGCATGGGCCTCGGCGGGCGGCTCACCGGCATCCGGGGCGGCGAGGGCCAACAAGCACGCGCTCGCGCAGCTCCAAGACAGGGGCACAGGACAAACTCCATTGTAATGTTATTTTATAACAGCTACGCAGCTGACCATGACCGTGTCAACCGCCCCTTCGCCCAGCGTCGCCTTTAGCCGCATCCGCTCGATCGACGCCCTGCGCGGCCTGGTGATGTTGCTGATGACGGTCGATCACGTGCGGGAGTTTTTCTTCATCCACGCCCAGGTCTCCGATCCGATGGACGTGGAGAAGACCGAGCCGGCCCTGTTCTTCACGCGACTGGCGGCCCACCTGTGCGCACCGGTGTTCGTCGCGCTCACTGGCCTCTCGGCCTGGCTGTACGGCCAGAAACAGGGCGGGGCCCCCGCGGCTTCCGGCTTCCTGTTCAAGCGCGGCCTGTTCCTGGTGGCGCTGGAGCTGACCCTGGTCAGCTTCGCCTGGACCTTCTCGTTGACGCCCGAGGTCATCTACCTGCAGGTCATCTGGGCCATCGGCCTGTCGATGATCGCCCTGGCGGGGCTGGTGCGCCTACCGCGCCCGTGGCTGATCGCGATCGGCCTGGCCATCGTGCTGAGTCACAACCTGCTGGACCCGATCACTATCGCGCCCGGCCAGCCGGGCCACGCCCTGTGGGCGATGCTGCACGATCGCGGCTTCATCGAGCTGCCCTGGGGCGCGCGGGCCCGGACCTCGTATCCGCTGCTGCCCTGGATCGGCGTGGCCGCCCTGGGTTACGCGATCGGCCCGTGGTTCACGCGGACCTGGCGCGAGCGCCGTAACCGCCTGGTGCTGGCCGGCGTCGCCATGCTGATCCTGTTAACCGGGCTGCGCGCCGTGAACCTCTACGGCGAGCCGCTACCTTGGAGCGTCGAAGCCACGCCCGTCCGGACCATGATGAGCGTCCTGAACTTCACCAAGTATCCGCCTTCGGCCGACTTCCTGCTGCTGACCCTGGGCGTCGGCGCCCTGCTGCTGGCGGGGCTGGAGAAGGCGTCCCAGAGGCTGGTCGGAACACTGGCGGTGCTGGGCGGCGCGCCACTGTTCTTCTACCTGATCCACCTCTACGGCCTGCACCTGCTGCAGCTGGCCGCGCGGGCGGCGCTGGGCCCCAACCAGGGCGAGACCTGGGCCCTGCCCGGGGTCGGGGCGATCTGGCTGCTGGCGGTGCTGGTGGCGATTCCCTGCTGGCTGGCCTGCCGCTGGTTTGGACCGGTAAAGCGCGCCAGCCCCTGGCCGTGGATGCGCTATTTGTAGGACGCGACCCGTCGTTGATAATGCGAATGAGATTGACTCGCATAATCAAGCCAAAGTAAGCGCCCTCCCACAGGTTTTGTGCGGGGGTCTTTCAATGAAGCGGTTGTTGCTGGCGGCGAGCGCCCTGGGGATGGTCGTAGCGCACGGTGCGTGGGCGTCGGAAACCGCGCCGGCCGCCGTCGCCGAGGATCCCGCCAACGCCGTCGAAGCGGTCGTCGTCACCGGCGAGAAGACCAATCGCGGCCTGCAGCAGACCGTCACCAGCGTCGCCGTCACAACCGCCGCCCGCATCGAGCGTGAGAACATCCAGGACCTCTACGACGTGGTCGCCCGCACGGCGAACATGAGCGAGACCTACGGCAAGACCGGCTTCACGATCCGGGGCGTCAGCAACAGCAACGTCTCGGGCGGCGGCACGGGCGGCCTCGCCACGGTCTATGTCGACGGCGCGGCCCTGCCGCAGGAGGCCGTCTACGGCGGTCCGCTGGACATGTGGGACATCGGCCAGGTCGAGATCCTGCGCGGGCCGCAGTCCACCCTGCAGGGCCGCAACTCGCTGGCCGGGGCGGTGATCATCACCTCGGCCAACCCGACCTACACGCCGCAGTTCCGCGCCCGGGTGAACATCGCCAGCGGCGACGAGCGCAGCTACGCCATCGCGGCCGGCGGCCCGATCGTCGCCGACCAGCTGGCCTTCCGCGTCGCCGTCGAGAAGAAGGATAGCGACGGCTTCATCTACAATCCGAACCTCAAGCAGGACATGGACGCGGTCGACAACCTGTACGTCCGGGGCAAGCTGCTGTTCACGCCCAGCGCCACGCCGAACCTGCGGGTGCTGCTGACCTACGCGCACAACGACCGCGACGGCGGCTACATGTTCACCTATGCGCGGACCGACCGCCCCGACTACTACGACCACCGCGTCGACCTGTCGGGCGATCCCAGCCGCACCAAGACCAAGACCGACATCCTGACCGCCGATGTCGCCTACAAGCTCAGCGACGCCCTGACCCTGAACGCCATCGCCTCGTTCAACGCGGTCGACACCGACGCCACCATCGACTTCGACATGGGACCGACGCCCAGCTCGTACGGCACACGCGCCCAGACCACCAAGACCGGCTCGCAGGAGCTGCGCCTGAACTATGAGGGCGCGCGGCTGAAGGGCCTGATCGGCGTCTATCACGCCCGGCGCGACGCCCGGGACCTGTCGATCAGCCTGACCAACGTGCCGTTCCCGCGCGCCCCCCTGGTCAGCGTCCTGACCTCGACCCTGCTGGCGGGCGTCAGCAGTCCGACGGCGGCCCAGCAGGCGGCGGCCGCCGCCCAGGCCAACGGCTTCGCCAACCTCTACATCGCCGCCCTGCCGGTCATCCCGGTCAATTACAGCGGCCAGCAGCCCTCGACGATCGACACCAGCGCCGTCTTCGCCGACGCCAGTTTCGCCCTGACCGACAAGCTCTCGCTGCTGGGCGGCTTCCGCTACGACCACGAGGAGAACACCAGCAGCACGGTCCAGACGGCCAGCTTCGCGGGGACCTATCCGACCCCGGCAGCCTTCGGCGCTTACGCCCCTTACGTGACCCAGGTGAACGCCTTCGTCGCCGGCATGATCGCCCAGGCCAATTCGTCGGCGCCGGAAGGGACTCGGAAGTTCAACGCCTTCCTGCCCAAGGTCGGGATCAAGTACCAGTGGACGAGCGACATCAACACCAGCTTGACGGCCCAGCGCGGCTATCGCTCGGGCGGTTCCACGGTGAACGCGGCCCGCTCGACCGTCGCGGCCTATGATCCGGAATATACCTGGAACTACGAGGCCTCGCTGCGCACCGCGTGGCTGGACGGGACCCTGACCGTCAACGCCAACGCCTTCTACACCGACTGGAAGGAGCAGCAGGTCACGGTGAACATGGGCCTCAACGCCTATGACTACGAGGTCAAGAACGCCGGCAGGTCGCACCTCTACGGCTTCGAGCTGGAGGTCGCCCAGCGGGTGACCCAGCAGCTGTCCTGGTACGCCTCGCTGGGCCACACCAGGACCAAATTCGACGACTTCGAGGTCACCACGGGCACGACCTCGACCAACCTGTCGGGTTCGGAATTTCCCTACGCCCCGCACTGGACCCTGGCGGCCGGCGCCGACTACCGCTGGGACAACGGCCTGATCGCCCACCTCGACGGCAACTACCGCAGCAACGCCTTCTCGCGCGCCGACATCGACCAGGCCCAGACCGCGCTGATCAAGAAGCACGTCGTGTTCGACGGCCGCTTCGGCTACCAGCAGGCCCATTGGGGCGCGTACCTCTTCGGCAAGAACCTGCTGAACGCGACCTACAGCCAGTACACCCGCACCGACATCCCGATCGCCCTGCTCAGCGAACCGCGCGTCTTCGGCGTGACGCTGGAGACCCGCTGGTGAGCCCGCTCTGGAGCCTGGCCCTGACGCCCTTGCCCCTGGCGGGGGCGGTCCTGCTGAAGCGGGCCTGGGACGGACCCAGCCCGAACCGCCCGGGGTTCATCCTGGGCGGCTGGGGCCTGCTGGTCATAGCCATTGCCGCCTCGGTCCCGCTGATGGGCCCGGCGCGCGGCCCCTTCGCGGTGCTCGCCGTAGGCTCGACGGCCGCCCTGGTCCTGGTCGCCGCCGGCGTCGAGCATCGCAATGCCAGGAAGAAGGCCGCCCGCGAGCTGGCGCCGGAACCCTCCGACCGTCGCCGCGTCGTCTGGCGCGGCTGGCTACGCGGCTTTCTGGCGGGTCCGCTGGCGGGCGTCGCCGCCCTGGGCTGCGGCCTGGCCGTGGCCATCTGCGCCCCCGGCCAGATCCAGAGCCGCATGGTCATCGGCGGGCTGATGGTGCCATTCCTGTGGGCCGGCGGCATGGCCTGGACCCTGTCGGACGACAAGATCCTGCGCGCCTTCGCCGTACTGGCCGGCGTCGCCGTCGCCACCCTGGGCGCGGCCTTCCTGAAGGGAGCGCTGTAATGGATGGCTCCACCGCCGCCGCACCGGCGAAACCCGCCAAGGCCACCGGCAAGCCGATCTGGCCCAAGGTCCCCGCCGAGTTCGTCCGCGCCATGCTGGCGGGTCACTCGGCCCTGGGCCTGGCCTTCGCAGCCCTGATCTATCTGGTCTGCTTCTCGGGCTCGATCGCGGTCTTCACCTATGAGTACGGCCGCTGGGAGCAGCCGGCCGGCCCGGTGCTGCACGCGGTCACGCCTCAGGCCGCCGACGCCGCATTCCGCGAAGTGCTGGCCAAGAACCCCAAGGCCCACGATCTCTTCCTGCGCCTGCCCGAGCCGGCCTATCCGCGCCTATCGGTCCACGGCGATGACCCCCAGGGCGGCGAGCACACCTGGTTCGCCGACGCCTCCGGCCGCTTGGCCGGCGAGCAGAAGACGCCCTGGAGCGAGTTCCAGGCCGAACTGCACACCGTGCTGCACCTGCCCCGCGCCTGGGGCGGCTTCATCGTCGGCCTGACGGGCGTGGCCCTGCTGTCCTCGCTGGTCTCGGGCGTGCTGTCCCACCCCCGTGTGTTCAAGGACGCCTTCGCCTTCCGCTGGGGCGGCTCCAAGCGCCTGCAGGAGGCCGACCTGCACAACCGCATCTCGGTCTGGGGCCTGCCGTTCCATCTGGTCGTCTCGCTGACCGGCGCCTTCCTGGGGCTGACGGTGATCATCGTCGGGGTCCTGGCCCTGGCCACCTTCAAGGGCGACACCAGCAAGGCCTACGCCCTGTTCCGGGGTCCGACCGTCGAGGACGACCCGCGCCCGGCCGCCAAGGTCATCGACATCGCCGCGGCGATCACCAACCTGAAGACCAGGTATCCCAACGCCCGACCGACCTATGTCTTCATCGAGCATCCGGGCGAGAGCGGCCAGCACGCCGGCGTCAACCTGGTCACCGAGGGCCGTCTGTCGCGCGGCGAAACCGTGGTCGTCGACGGCGCCGGCCAAGTCCTGGGCGAGGTCGGCTACGAGAGCGGCTCGGTGGGCCTGCGCGTGCTGTCGACCATGACTCCGCTGCACTTCGGCTGGTTCGGCGGCTGGCCGGTGAAGGTGGCCTACCTGCTGCTGGGCCTGGGCCTGACCGCCGTCACCTCCAGCGGCGTCGCCATCTGGCTGGCCCGCCGGCGCGACAAGGGCCGCCCAGCGCCACGCTGGGAGCGGGTCTGGATCGCCTTCGTCTGGAGCCAGCCGGCGGCCTACGCCTTCTCGGCCCTGATCGCCCTGTTCTCGCCCGCAACGCCGGTCGTGGCGGTGTGGGGCCTGGCCACCCTGGCGGCCTGCGCCTCGGCCATCGTCGGGACGCCGGTCGGCATCTCGCTGGCCCTGCGCCGGATCAGCGCCGGTCTGCTCGCCCTGGTCGCCGTCGCCCACGCCAGCCTGCACTTCGCCGCCATGGCCGACCCGGCGGGCTGGATCGTTGACGCCGCCCTGCTGGGAACCGCCGCGATCCTGGCCGCCTCGACCCTGAAGGCCCTCCGGCGCGCGGAGGCCTAGATCCGACCTCGGAGCGATCGAAAGCGCGTTCCTCCCTACCCTTGCGGCAAGCAACAGCCTATGTGGGGACCAGGAAAGGAACGCCGCCGTTCGTCGCCGAGTTAATGCCCGTGCCTGATCGCCCGCCGTCCGCCGCCCCGCCTTCCCCCGCTTGGAAGGAGACCGCGCGGAGATGGTGAGGCTGCGCCGGCGCGGCCTGGCGTCGATCAATTCCGAGATCCGCGACGGCATCGTCCCCGCCGCCGACGGCGTCACCGTCTCGCCCGAGGCGCCGCTCCTCGAAGCCGCCAAGCCCCGCGACTACCGCATCGTGGCGATGATCATCGCCTGCGCCCTCTTCATGGAGCAGATGGACGCCACAGTGCTGGCGACCGCCTTGCCGACCATGGCCCGCGACTTCGGCGTCCCCGCCCCCAGCCTCAGCTCGGCCCTGACCGCCTATCTGCTGGCCCTGGCGATCTTCATCCCGGCCAGCGGCCGCATCGCCGACCGCTTCGGCGCCAAGACCGTCTTTCGCCTGGCGATCATCATCTTCGTGGCCGGCTCGGTGCTGTGCGGCCAGGCGACCAACCTGCCGTTCCTGATCCTCGCCCGCTTCCTTCAGGGCATGGGCGGGGCGATGATGATCCCGATCGGACGCCTCGTCCTGCTGCGCTCGGTGGCCAAGCAGGACATGGTCTCGGCGACCTCATGGCTGATCATGCCGGCCCTGATCGGCCCGATCATCGGCCCGCCGATCGGCGGCTTCATCGTCAGCTATCTGGACTGGCGGTGGATCTTCTATCTGAACATCCCGATCGGCCTGCTGGGCCTGGTCCTCGTCACCCTGTTCATCGACGAAGTGCGCGGCGAAAAGCCTGCCAGCACCGACATCCCCGGTTTCCTGCTGTCAGGCGCTTGCCTGGGCTGCCTGCTGTTCGGCTTCGAGATGACCAGCCGCAGCGGCGAGCTGGCCAACGCCCTGATGCTGATCGCCATCGGCGTGGTCGCGGGCGCGCTCTACATTCGCCACGCCCGGCGGCACGCTGCGCCGATCCTCGACCTGACCCTGATGCGGGTGAAGTCCTTCAGCCTGTCGGTGATCGGCGGCTCGCTGACCCGCATCACCCAGGGCGCCCAGCCCTTCCTGCTGCCGCTGATGCTGCAGCTGGGCTTCGGCATGAGCGCGGCGGTCAGCGGGACGATCACCATCGCCGGCGCCATCGGCTCGCTGGCCATGAAGAGCCTGGCCCCGCGCCTGCTGCGCCGCTTCGGTTTCCGCGACAGCATGGTGGTGGCGGGCCTCGCTGCTTCGGCCGGCTATGCGGTCTGCGGCTTCCTGCGTCCCGGCCTGCCGACGCCGCTGATCTTCCTGACCCTGATGGCCAGCGGCTTCTGCATGTCGTTCCAGTTCACCGCCTACAACACCATCGCCTATGACGAGATCCCGCCCGAGCGGATGAGCGCGGCGACCAGCTTCTACGCAACCTTCCAGCAGCTGATGCTGTCTCTGGGCGTCTGCGCCGGGGCCCTTGCGCTGCATGTCGGCATGCTGGCCGGCGGCCACGCCGCGCCGCAGCTGACGGATTTCACCATCGCCTTCCTGGTGGTCACGGCAATCTCGGCCTCGGCGACGATGTGGAACCTGCGGTTCGACAAGGACGCCGGGGCGGAGCTGAGCGGCCACCGCTAGGGCGGCAGCCACTCTTTCCATCTACTGCGGCGGTGTCGCTTCGGCGCGGGTCGCCTTGTCCGGCGTCGTGCCCTCGCCGTCGAACGGCTCCAGGCGGAAGGCCACCCGGATCGGCTCCAGCTTGGTGCGGTACTTCATGTGCGGTTGGCCGACATGGTTCCAGGCCGTATCGCCGCCGACGCCCCATTGGGCGCCGTCGACCAGCAGGGTGACCTCGTCGTGGGGCGTGATGTCCGTCGACTTCCAGGTTCCTTCGGGGCGGCGATAGAGGTCGACGTAGGGAAACGCCAGGACGTTCATCATCAGCGGCGTCTCGCCTCGCACCCGCAGGCCCTTGCCCTCGCCCGAGACCTCCATCCAGCGGACATCGACCTTGTTGCCGGTATCCTGGGGCCGCATGTAGTCGTGGTTCTGGTCGGCGATCGCCCCGCGCCACAGGCCGATCGGGGCGCTGGTCTTGCGGTCGACATAGCTCTCGTGCGGACCGCGGCCGTACCACGCCACCGTCTTGACGCTGGTCGGCAGGGTGAACCACAGACCCACGCGCACCGGCGGCGGCAGGTCGTCCTTCAGCGGCGTCAGCTGGCCGGCCACGTCCACCGTGCCGTCGCCGTTCATGGTGTAGGTGGTGACGAAGCGCGCCGCGCCCGCCCCCAGCTCGTGATCGACGCTGATCCGGCCGGCCTTGGCGTCGACACTGATCGATCGCGTCTGACGCTCCTTGGTCATCGCCTTCCACGGCGTCTGCTGGCTGACCGTCCCCGTCAGGGTGTCGTTGTCGGTCTCGGCCCGGAAGAAGTTGGGCTGGCCGCCCCTCAACGTCGCGCCGCCGGCCTTGCCGTAGCCCGTGACGAGGCCGGTCTTGCGATCCAGGGTCAGGGTGGTTCCGGCGGCCGACAAGGTGACCGCGCCCGCGGCGTCCTTGAGCTCCACCGCGCCTTGAGCGGCCTGGGCCGGCGCCGCGACCGGCTGGGTCAGGGCGAACTGCTCCCAGCCGACGACATAGCCTTCGGGCGTCAGCGGCACGGCGTTCGCCTTCGCCTTGGCGCGCACGGTGACGAAGTACTCCGCTGCCGGCTTGCGGCTGACGCCGGCGATCGGCAGCGTGACCGTCTGCGTCGCCCGCGCCTGGGTCGCCAGGTCCGGCAGCGCGCCCGAGGCGACACTCACGCCGTTCTCCAGAACAGCCCACTCGAAGCTGAAACCCGAGAGGTCGCGGAAGTCGTGGCGGTTGCGCACCGTCACCACGCCCGTGGCCGGATCGAAGCCCTCGAACTGGATCGGCGAGAGCACCTTCTGCACCTCGTAGAGGTGCGGATTGGGCGTGCGGTCGGGCTGGGTCAGGCCATCGCCGAATTCGACGTCGCCGCCGGGGTTGGGCCCATACTCGCCGCCGTCGCCCCAATAGCGGCGACCGTCCTTGGTGTAGCGGTACATCGACTGGTCCACCCAGTCCCAGATGAAGCCGCCCTGCAGCTTGTCGTACTTGTAGATGGTGTCCCAGTAGTCCTTGAAGTTGCCGCCCGAATTGCCCTGCATGTGGGCGTATTCGCACTGGATCATCGGCTGGGTGCGGGTCGGGTCCTGGGCCCAGTCGACCATCTTCTCGATGTCGTCGTACATGGGCGCGTAGATGTCGACATAGGCGTTGGGCTCGTGCTCCCAGTCCAGGGTGCCCCAGCCCAGGTACGAGATCAGGCGCGAGGGATCGCGCTTGCGGGCCTGGGCCGCCGCCTTCTCGAAATTGGGCCCGATGCCGGCTTCGTTGCCCAGCGACCAGAAGATCACCGACGGGTGGTTCTTGTCGCGCTCGACCATGTTCAGCACGCGGCTGACATGCGCCCCTTCCCACGCCGGATCGAAGCCCAGCTGCAGCTTGGGCCGCTGCTCCGGATGCTTGTTGGCGTAGTCCATATAGGCGTGGCTCTCGATGTCGGCCTCGTCCATGACGTAGAGGCCGTACTCGTCGGCGAGGGCGTACCACAGCTCGGCGTTGGGATAGTGGGCTGTGCGCACGGCGTTGATGTTGTTGCGCTT